>JACCEE011716902.1_pt1 | contig 16100 bp, 17 predicted proteins | sample 7449931 | NCBI WGS metagenome assembly JACCEE01 (sample SAMN15323457, study PRJNA562643) | freshwater metagenome | isolation source: river surface water | place: USA:Blue River Watershed | collected 2017-08-19 | reverse complement strand
TTGTGTTTTCTGGGATGTTCCAGTGTGCGTAGATTGCACTATCACCTTGTCTTGCACCGCCTGTGCCGCGGCTTTCATTTGCTTGTAGTTTTGCACGAATTTCTGCTAATGTCATTGCCATGATAAATGTCCTTTATAAATTAAGATGGTCTTTTTAATGCCTAGATATATTCTAGCACCCTGCTAGTATATAACAATAGTATTTATGATTGCAATAAGAAAAGGCACAAATAATTGTGCCTTTGGTAAAATTACTTTTGGATTAGCGTGACAGGCCGGCCAATCGTCTCATGTAGGCCAAATCAGCATCTTCGGCAACTGGTGCAGCGTCAGTGGTTACGCCAGTTGGTTGTACAGCTGGTTCTGCTGCCGGAGCAGGTGGAGGTGGGCTAGCTGGATTTTGTTGTGCTAGCTTTTCTTCCATTTCGCCAGCAACAATGCTCATTCCATTTTGCTTCATCCACTCTAACACAGTTTGGCGTGCATCTGTATCTGGGCCATTGGCACGTGCTAATTTGGTTAGTTCGTCTACTAGACTTTCGTCGCTGAACAAAGGTTCAATTGCGTGTTGTGCATCCAAACCATCTTGTCCAACTTGTAAAGGTTTGCTCATTAGTTTTTCTAGTACTTGACGTTCCTGGTCGTCACTTTCGAAACTGTCTTCGGCTAGCTCATTGGCCCAGTTTTCGAACTCTTCGCCCATTGGGGTATGTACTCGTTGTTGCTGTTCCTTAAAGGCACGATATACATATGGTAGTGCTTCGTTAAATCTATCATCATAGATCTTTTTAACAAAACGCTCACGTAGTGCATCTACATCTACCACGTCTTCCACTGAATCAGATGGAGTGTACTCCATTTTATAACTATCGTATCCTCGACGTCCGCCAAGATGTCTTAGTCGATTTTTTAATTCGCCATAACGTCCAACTGCGGCTTTGGCCATTTGGTCTGTTTCTGTGTCTTCAAATTGACGACGTTTGGCTTCGCGTACAAAATGAGCCATAGAATTCATTTCATGAACTATCTCAGTTATATGGTTGCCAAATTCGTCATCGATGCTACCACCTTCGCTAACATGGCGTGCCATAGCACGGGCGCCATGTAGATTTTTAAAGTCAAGTAGTCTGCGCTCGCCTAAGTGGTTTTCAATGAATACGCTTTCAATGTTACGGCTACGTGCTCCGTGTACATCGTCATTGATGTTAGCGCTGTGTCTAACAATAATTTTAGCAGGACCCATTTCTTGGTAACTGCTGCGACTTGTGCCCCACATACGACTTTCAGTCATGGTAACGTCCTTGTCTGTAAATGTAGAATCTGCTTTGCTTTGTTGCTTAAGGTCACGCAAATCAAGATTGCTCTTGTTAATGTCTCTAACGTCAAAAGAAAGCATGTTGCTTCTAGCAAACTTTCTAACACTTTTTAAGAAATCAAACCACTCATCTTGATCTTGATCTTCTAGTGCATCTGTAATGTTTTTACTAAAGTAAATCTTTAGACCGGTTTCGTCAACAATGCTAATTGTTACATTGCCAAAATTCTTGCCTTCAGCACCAATGTAGTCAAAATTAAAGAAGCGTGCTTTTGTGGGGTCGGCGGTTTGCTTTACTTTGTCGTCACCGAGATTCACGTTCTCGAAACGTGTTCGGATTTTATCAAATAATTTTTCAGCGATTTTATCTAATTCACGCATAGATTTACCTATTATTCTATATTTAGCCCACAGACATTATGAACGGCATTGGTTGTATGTACTCGTCCATGTCTTTTACGTGCTCATCAAGCTGTGCATCAAAGGTTTGCAATGCCTGTACCATACGTACTGCCAGTAACATAGCCATAACTAGATCGTCTGTTTCTCCAAGGTTTGCTTTGAAACTATGGTCAACGGCCACAAATGTTTTTAGTTCGCTGATCAAGTTCTTGCTGGCTATGTGTATTTTCTTCTGTTCAACTAGACTCTTAAATTTAGCACATACTGCTAGTTTAGTTTTATTGCTGGTGTTAAATCCTTTGCGTGTTCCTCGGGCAACTCCGGTACGCTTTGGTTCACTTAAAAATATACCGCGTATGCTTTCTTCGCCTAATTCATTGATTGCTACCAGAGCAGCTTCACCCAATGAGTTATTTTCTACGCTATAATAGATACTGTTTTCTGTTCCAATGCAGTCATAAAGGTACTGGCAGATTTCTTTAACGATAACTACTTGGCGTTGTATTGGAGTCTTATTGTGTTGCCATTCACCTACTTGTTTTAGTGTAGGTAGTTCTAGTATCTGAATAGCAGCAGGGTCGCCACCTGTGCCAAGACTCGGGTCTAGTGCTACACAATAAGTTTTGTCACGTTGCGGTTTAGCGTACCAGCGTATTTGCCCCTGGCGTTCCATTGGGTCGATGCCAGCCATTTCAATTAAGGTGGTAGCATTGATCAGCGTTTCATCATAGATCAAGAATTCGCAGCCGTGCTCTCGACGGAAACGCTCTTCACCAATACGTCCAATTTCTTCAGCTTTCCATTTCTCATCACGATCAGGATGTTCCCACCAATTAGCTTGGTAAGCACGGAAACCATTTTGTCCCAATGCAGTTTCGTTACCGAACTCGTCGATGCGCTTGTTGGCACCTTTCCAGATTAGAGCAAACTGATCTTCGTCTGAGTTAGGAGTACTTGTAATAATAGCTTTACCACCAGTGCTTAGTGTAGGTGAAATGGATGTCCAGAATTCTTTGGCAATAGTAGGTCTTACGAATGCAAACTCGTCACAGTATAGTAGCGTAATAGACATACCACGACCTGTTGTTTCGGTAGTGGTTTGACTTACAATACGTGATCCGTTTTCAAAATCAATACTGCCTTTGTTGTAGCTGGTAGCACCTGCTCGAATATGGTCTGGACATAGTTCGTATGCATAACGAACTCGTTGCATAATTTCCTGTGCGCCTGTGTATTTGTGTGCTGCAATTAGAATTGTACTATCTGGTACAAACATAGCATACCAAAGTAGGTACCCAGCAGCCGATGTAGACTTACCTGTTTGTCTAGGCATCAAACTGATACTGAAACGGTAATTGTGGTATGTGTTAATTAACTTTTTTTGGTATTCAAATGGATGATACAACAACTTACCTTTGGTTGGGTGTTGTATGAAGAAATAGTTATCCATAAAGTATTCTGGTCCAGTTATTGGATCAGCGCAACGAGCAAATTCTAAAATTTGTTCTTCGGAATAACTTGCACTTTGGTGCGGAGTTTTTACGATAGCCGTTTCGGGCGACTTTGTTGGACGATTTGGTTTACTCATAATGTATTTACAATATGTTAGCCGTTTATGCTAATTTCATTGACATAAAACCCGCTATTTGCTATACTACTAGGGTTAAATACAATTGGGTCTTTAACATTCGAAATGAGAAACTTATGTCAGATACACTTCTGCTCAACGCAGACCACCAACCAATCAGTATTCTACCACTGAGTGTAATTGGATGGCAACATGCAGTTAAACTTATGTTTTTGGACCGAATCACTGTTCTAGAAACATACGAAGACCGTGTTATCCGTAGCGAGCATTTAACTATTCAGGTTCCCGCTGTTGCTGTTACTAAGGAATACTTTAACTTTAAAAAGGGTGTAAAGTTTTCCCGTCACAACATGTACCTACGCGATTTGTTCCAATGCCAATACTGTGCGGATACATTCCCTAACAGTGAACTAACCATTGACCACGTAATTCCACGTGCTATGGGCGGTACTACTAACTGGGAAAACTGTGTTACTAGTTGCAAGGCCTGTAATAGTAAAAAAGGACATAAGTTGCAGAAACCTCTACGTATGCCCTTTAAGCCTAGCTACCATAGTCTAATACGCACATGGAAAGACCGACACTTTCATGTCGGTCATCCAAGTTGGTTAGTTTATTTGGGTGTTGACCGTCAGATTGCCAACGGTTAATTAGTCGGTACTGGTCTCGGAGTAAAATCCGCCAGTACCGTCACTGTTTAATTCAGCGACGCTAACCACACCGTTGCCGGACAACGCTAGTACGCTAACATACTTGCCTGCACCAATAACAACGTTTTCTTCTACGTTAGTTGATAATACAATCAAATCTTGATCTGTTGCCACAACAGAGCTATCACCTACGGCAAAATAAACATTAGTAGTTGCCGCAATTCGTACTCGTTCTGAATTAATTGCTGTTGCTGTGCTTGCTGTCTGATCGTTTGCTAAAATATTATGATTTGCCATTGCTATTCCTTATATCGGTTTCTCACCAGTTAGATATGGTTTAGAAAACCAAAGTTTAAACCACTCCGGTGATCCGGGTTTGATGTTGTGTTCTTTTTCTAAACGCTGCTTTTCCATTGCTGTAACAGAAATGTTACTGCCCATCGGGCTCATATGACCCGATACGTTTTGATTGCCAGCGTGTGCTTTGCGGTCTCTACCTTCTGCTATACCGGCTAGAGATTTTAATCTAGCAAGATCTTCTGCATCCATTACTGCATCATCAATGGCAGGTTCCTGTGGAGCATAATCAGCTGAAGTAAAACGGTATTGCTTCATACGCCATATTTGTTTTTCTTACGAGCTGCAACAATACTTGTTTTGTTGGTGTCGTTGAGTTCCATACTTTTCAAGTCACCATTATTTAAATCATCGTACTTGGCACCAACTGTACGATATGCTTGCTTAAGCATATCGGCTTCTTCTTGAGTATATGGGTGTGCTGTGTGCTTTTTGCCGTAAAAACTTTTTGGGTCCATATCAACTACAGGACTTTTGCCATCTGCTGATGCAAGAGCAAGTCCTAAACGATAATGGGTATAATCAGTATTTGCTCTTTCTTTGTCCGAGAAAGTTTGCAACCCAGTATTGGATTGTTTAAAATTTTCAGGGGCTTTGCCGGCTCGAACTTCGGCCAATAACTCAGCTTCAGCGATATAGGCTTTGAGATTTTTCATTAGCAATTCCAACGACGACGTGCTTTACAAATAGCTTTGTCCGGAGTCTTAGCACAACTAATATTATGCATCTTCATTTGGCCGCGACTGCGACTGCAATAGCTCTTGCGGCGCTTGCTGGCTTTGCTACCCTTTTTCAACTTGCTAGGCTTAGTAGTTACAGCGGTCTTTAGCTTTGAACCAGGATGCTCTCTGCGATAGGCATTAACAGCCTTCTGACTCATGCCATCTGTTTTGTCCTTTTTGTTGGCCTTTTGCCAATCTTCCATAATAGGTTCTGATGTAACAGCAAACACATATAGTTCATCTTCGGTAAGACTTTCCAAGTCTGCCCAGACAACTTCTGCATCAACTCCGTTACGGTCAGCAATGCTTTCCACGATGCGTTCGATGAGATCAAATTCATTGGATAACTCAGAGTTATCCAAGCTTTCGTTAATGATTTCGTTTATTTTCATTTTGCTAGTTTAAGAGCTTGATACTCTTTCATTAAATCACGGCCTAAACTACCAATTGGATCAACTTCTTCCATTGTAGCCATTGGGTTGTCACCTTGGCGTGGCTTATCAGCAAACTGTTTCTTTTGACGATTCATGTCTTCGCCTTGGTCAACAATAGCATCAACACCAGCGTATTCTTCTTCTGGAGTATTAGCATACTGACCTTCAGCTTCAGCAACTTCTACATCACCATGGTCGGCAGGTACAGCAATAGCTAACTTAGCGTGTGTCTCACCACCGCCTAGGCCTGCCATCTTTAACATCTGCATTAGTTGTTCAGCTGCATCACCATCAGCATTAATGCTAACACTCTTATTGCCATCACTGCTCATATTTGTGTTAACAGAAATCTTGCCTTGCTGCTGTTCCATTTCGCCAGCCATGCTACCCATTGGGCTCATGCACTCGTCTAGGTTCGCATCTTCTTTAACAGGATATGTTTTACCATCCACTTTGAATTCTTTTTTACCAGCATCTCTAGCGGCATCTAATGCGCCCGAGAACTCGTTGCCTTCGTCGACTTCTTCACAGTCACAAGGATTGTGGCCGCATTCTGGACATGTTCCTTCTTCTAGCTTGCCGGCTTTTTTAGCAGCAGCAATTTTGCTACCTAGGTATTCGTCTTTGCCTGTTTCTACTTTGCCGTCACCGTCGTAGTCTTTGTCAGCTTTTTTAGCTTCGGCAATACCTGCTAGGCGTGCTAATTCATCTAATTCTTCTTCAATGCCCATCTTGCTACGTAGATCGGCCTTCATTGCTTCATCGTCACCATGTCCTAGTTTTTCTAAACCAGTCTTAACCATGCCCTTAGCACGATCTAACATGCTAGGTTTCTGGACAGGAGGAATATCGGCGTGTTGTGGAGCAAAGCTAGGACCACGTGGTACTGCGGCATCTTGTAGTTGCTTCTTACCGTGGTTATGAATTTTTAGGAATGCTTCTAGTTTGTCACTGCACATGCCAGTTTCTTTAAACACTTTAATGTCGTTCTGAATTTCAGATAGCATTTCGGCTACGCCAACTTCAGTTTCGTCAACCATTTGTCTGAAGTTGATGCTTTCATCAATCTTCTTAGCAATATCATGTGCTTTGTTAATTGTGCTTTTCTTTAGAGGAGGTGTGTCACCGGTACTCTTCATTGCTTGTGCCATACCAATAGCATAAGGGTTCTTTGCTTTGGCTTCATCAACTGTGTCAATGGTGTCCTTGCCTTTAACTACTGTGCCTTTTTTGCCTTTTGGCACATTGCCAGTGGTACGACCAAACAAATCACCTTTGGGTGCGCTCTTGGTGTCCATTGGCTTATCTGCCTTTGGACGGCCACGGCCACGCTTTTCGCCTGCAGGTGCTGCCTTCTTAGGTGTACCTTTTGCAGGACGACCACGCTTCTTAGGAGCGTCAGGATCTACGTCATCAGCAGCGTCACCTTGATAGTCAGTGCCATACTTTCCACCTTTGTAGATTGTACCGGTCTTTGTCTTTAGTGTTTCACGCTCTTCTTTAAAGCTAGCGAATTGCTCTGCTAGTTTCTTTTCTACACGGCCAATGCCTTCTAGGATACTGCCTTTTGCTTCTACGCTTTCGTAGATTTCTTTAGCAACTTCTTTAGCAGTTGGTTGCTCCATTGGTTGTAATTTTTTAAAAACGTTTAGAACGTTATACATTCCGTTACTGTTGCTCATCGTACAGATCCTTTAGGTGGGGTAGGTATTTTGTTTTGTGTGCTGCCAACTGGACTCTTTGTCTCTGTAGGAGCTTGGTTTGTAGTTTTGCCGTCGGCATCGCTCTTGGCTGCAAATTCATATGTACGAGCACCAAGTTCTTTTAATAGGCTATCACGACGTGCTTGACCAACTAATTCTTGACCACCAGCATCTGCTTTAAGTTCAGGTTGCTCTAATAAACTACCTTCGTGGTCTTTTCCGTGTGCTTCAAATTCTTCGTTGAAGTCGTCTTCGTTTTTACCATAAACGCAAACACAGTCGGCATTAATGCCAGCACGCTCTTTGATAAGTTGACGTAGTTGATTTGCAGTTGTTGGATACTTAATAGCAACTTCAAAAGTCCAGCACTCACAGGCTCCTAGCTTAGGAAAGTCTCTGTGTTCTTGAATTGGCATGCTTTTTGCGTTACTAACGGTTTCGACTTGGAAAGCGTCTAGAGCATTTTTAATACGCTCCATTACTTCGCCTTTGGGGTTTGTTCCTGCAATCTTAACACGATATTCATATACGTGGTTAAGATCAGCAATATATTGTTGGTACGGTTTCATTTCGGATAATCCTATATCTAATATTTATTGTTTTTTATTCTTTTCTAGGATTGACGCTAACAGCGCATTGCGGTCTAAAATAATACCTTTTCCGTCAATTGGCTCTTCGTCATCTTCCTTTTTGCTGTCTTTTGATATCTGATGATCTAGTCTAGCCTTTTGTAATTGTAGACTAATCATACGTAATTTCTTGTCCATTTTAGCAGTTTTAGCAGAGATAGCATGACCCAATAACTGTCCTGCTGTGACCATAATGGGACCACCAAAGCGTGGATCAACATTCATACCTAAGTCTAATAGGTCTTCGGCTTTTGTTCTAGCTAGATTTGCTAGTTCATCTAACTCGCTGTCCATAGCAGCCAGATCATTGATCATTGGCAAACTAGCATCAATTTTATCTATAGCCGCATCAACTTCAACAATAACGCTGCGGTTTTCTTCTATAGTTTTTTGTACGGCTGGGTCAACAGAACCATCGCCCATTTCGGGTAGGTCAAATAGTTGTTCGAGTTTTTTAGTCATACCGTATTTATTTACGGCCTTGATGGAAGATTTCGTTTTCTGTAATTACTCTAAAACGCAGACCTTGGTTCTTACACCATGCATTTGCTGCTTGCCATTTAGCCGCATTTACAATAGCAGCGGCCTGTGCTCTGGGACTTTTACCTGCGGCTTCTAGTGTAGTTTCTTTAGTAGGTTTTACTTCAATTACTTCGGCATGTGTTTGATTATTTTTATCTTGATAGACTATAAAAAAATCTGGTACGTAGATTGTATTTTTACCCGACAACGGATTACGATAATTAATGTGTATTGCTTCGCTGGCCCACTGAATTATAGCAGGATTGTTGTCGCAAAACGTCATAAAAACGTGTTCCCAACTAGACCTATATGTAGGCGTTTTCTTACCTACATACTTTTCTGGATTCTTAGGTTGGAATTGCCCGTTGGCGTATTTGCTCATGGGAGGATAGCACGATTGACGTATCTATTTGTAACAGGTTGATTTGTTATACCAAGGTAACTTGTGCCTACACGTTGCAGATTTAAAAACATCGTAAGGTAAGCATTAAGCTCGCCTTTTGGCATTTTTGTAAAGTCTGTTAGTGTAGCCATTGGATCCATACCTTGACTTTGGCTTGTGTAAATTACTGCGCTAGCCAATGCTTTAGCAGCAGCCTTGTTGCCAGTCTGTTCTTCAAAGTAAGATAGTATAGCAGAATTAACGTTAGGTGTTACGTTAAATTCTTGATCAAAGTAATTGTTAAAATAACGTCGTGGATCGACTGTCTTATTTACGCTATTATCTATAGGTCCTAAGTTGTAATTGTTTGTTTGATTTATTGCCATTATGCGCTACCTACATTACCTTGGTCGGTTGATTGTGAATAATTATAATCGTCATTTAAATTAGCGTTATTTTGCTCTAGGTCCGAAGAACGACTTTCTAATTTGGCTGTTAGTTCTACTGCGGTAGTGTTAACAGTGTTTGCGGCCTGTGTTGCTTGCTCGGCGGCTGCTTGTACTGCGGCAGGTACCGGAGGTGTTGAAGTTCTGCCCGCTAAATTAGCTACTGTTGTAGCTTGATTAGCAGAGAGGTCATTGAGATTCTTTAAGGCGGCGCTGTCTGCACCTTCACGCAATGCTGTAAGTCCAGCTAGTCCTGCACCTGCTGTGGCAACGTAACCATTTAACCATTGATTGGTTGCGGCACCGGGTATGCTAGATACACGTTGTTGTGCGGCAGTTTCTGTGGGTAAAGTTGCAACACTGTCAACTGCACCAGTGGCGGGATTAACATTAATTAATTTGTTTAGTGCGCCGGCACCGGCAACTAGGCCGGCTGTTGCCAGTAGTCCGCTGGCATTGCCTGATTTCATTAACACACTTGCGCCAAGACCAGCTAATGCAGTTCCTGCTATTGCCAAACCTTTGCCGCTTGTAGCAACACCAGAGCCATTACTAGTTGCACTAATGGTAGGAATAATAGGTGCTGTACCAAAGCCTGTTTTTCCAAGATTTGCTGTTGCACCTGCGCCTATCACTCCGCCTAGTGTCGGAATAGCTATACGATTTAAGGGATTGTTGCCACGAAGTATGTCCATACCTAAAGACTTTAATTCTGCGCCAGCGGCAGCTTTAACATTCATACTCCTTAGGTTATTGGCACCACGGAATGTTTTAAATACCGCAGCGGCATAGTCGCCTTTGGCCATGTCGTTAACTACATCGTTGGTAGTATCAACCATACCGCCGGGGCCTAATATGCTACGTGTTCCACCACCTGCTGGTGTTAATGGGCTTGGTGTCGGATCATAGTGTATTTCAGCAAATCCTTTAACAGTATTTTTGCCAGTCCATCCAGTCGCATACAACACATTTTCATACATAATGGTCATTTCATTGGTCATTGGTTCGGATGAACCTGCTTGATGCTGACCGTGTCTGAATGATACAATTATAGGATTTATAAGTGTGTATTCGCTAAATCGTCTTTGATGTAAGCTATAGATTCTGATAGCTTTAATAAACTGTTGCATGTCACCGGATGTGAATGCACTATATTCTCTAGGATTGTAACCATACTTGTTAGTAGCACGGTCGTCGTACTTCGATGATTTAAAGTAACTAGGGTTAGGTGATCCTGATGCGTTTGAATAACCTAGATCAGCATCTCTATAGTAGTAATGATAATAGTCAAACCATAGCTGTCTAACTACATCAGCATGATCGTCGTGAAAGGATATGTTTATGTTGTCGTACTTTACTTTAGTTTGTACTAGATTAGGTTTGTTATAGCTGTTTAAATTTTTAGTATCAATGCTGAACTTGGGCAAATCTACAGACTTAACTAACATTCCGGCTTCTACTTGTTCGTTTGTACCTAGTCGTGTAATCGTTGAATCTAGATCAAAGTAGACATGGTACAGATAACCCATCTTAGGCGCGAGCCTAAAATTATCTCCAACAAATAATCTACTGGCATGTTGGTAATCTCTTACTGAGTCACCAGTGGCCAATTCTTTTAGAAAAGTATTAAAAACACCCAAGATAGTATCCTATTTAAATTATTTATGGCCGCAAAAAAGCCCGGACTAGCCGGGCTTGTACAAATGTACTAATTTGCTCGTCTGGTATTAACCAGTTATTAATGTACCAATGGTACGACCAACTGCTGATCCTACACCAGTACCTGTTGGAGTTTGTACTGCGTTGTCGAAACGAATAGTAAGAGCGATCTGAGCTGGTTCGTTAGAACTGTAGTTCATGTCTCCATAGTTAACGCTGGACAATTGGCAACCATATAGTTCCCATGTTTCTAGTACTGTTGGAGCGTTTGCCCCGTTGCCGCCATCTAATACTTCAAAGCGTAGTAAGAACTTATAGTCAATACCGCTAGCGGCACTGCTTTGTTCAGCAAAGTCGAATTGCTTCTGGATTTGCTCGCCTACTAACTTACTAACGTTGCCACCAGCATCATCACGTAGGTTAATAGAAGTTTCTTGCCATTCTGGCTTGCCTTGTAAGTATACCTTGCTGTTATATACGTCAATTGCAAACGGATTGAAGTTTACGTTTGGACGTTGGATGTCAACAACTTGCTTGGTTAATTCTTGTTTTTCAGAACTTACACCAAAATTTTCAAATACTGCACGGAAGCGATACTTTAGTTTTGGCATTAGCAAACCTTGAGCAGAAGCGCTCTGGTTAGTTGCTAATGGTACTGTAATTCTGGTTAATGATGATACTGCCATCTTATTCTCCTGTTATAGGTATTTACCAATTTTCTGTTCGAAAAATGGGACCCGTAGATCCCATTAAGTACCTATATTATGCTCCTAGTTTTGCTACGTCACCTGGGTTGTATAAGCGAATTGGAATGTAGATAAACTCAACATCCTTCATTGGCTCAATCGCAATGTCAACATACAATTCATTACGTGCAATACGTGTTGTTGTATTGTTGCTTTCATCGCAAACTACTAGGTAATCGTATATACCACGCTTGCTTACTAGATCATTAATAGCACCGCTGATAATGTTCTTGATCTGATCGCGTGTAATTTTGTCGTTTGGCTCAAACAAGAATCCGTTACCAACTTTGGCAAGGATAGTACGAATGTAGTTCACTAAGCGTGCTACATTGATACGATCTAAGCTGCTGGCGGTTGGGTTGCGAGTTTTCTGACCCCATACAACTAAACCAACACCTGGTAAGTTTGTAATTGGGTTAATCTTGTTCTCATATAGGCTGTCACGTAGTCCTTGGTTAACACCAATTGCTACATACTCACCAGAGGTTGCACTAATATAACCAACACTGCTGGCATTGTCAACTAAGCCACGGCGTGTGCCAGCTGGAGCAAACCACTGATAGCTTACATTGTCGCTGCGAATCATTGTACGTAGAGCGATATGGCTACTTGGTACAACAATGCTGTTACCTTGTACATCGTTGGTTAATGCCGCACCAGGATAGTAAACACCCAGATAAGGATCATTGGTTGTTAAACCTGTACTGTTATCTGTGTTGTTACTCCAGTTAACAATATCAACACCACTTGGTGCTAGACGGAATGGAGTGTCACCAATGACAAACGCTGTGTTAGCACGGTCATTGTTTAGGCTAACCATGTTCTGAATTAGTTCTGGGTAGCCGGGTGCTACGATCAAATTAAATTCATATTGGTCTTCACGTACATCTGTGCTACCATCAACTGCGGCCTTTAGTGCCTGAACAATCATGTTACGCTGTGCTTTGTAGCCAGCATACATGCTGCCGTTGTCTTTTAGACCACTTGCGCTTACCCATGCATCTTTTACTGTAGGTAATGAATCATCAGGGAAACTTGTGTCGTTAAAGTAATTGCTTACGAAACGCTTAACGTTATAACCACTACGACGTGTGTTGAATAACAACATACCACGTGGAGATAGTAAAGGATCTGGACAATCTAGATCTGTGTAATCACTGGTTAACAAATCAACAGTACTTGGTAGTGTACCATTTATAACATCGGTTGTACCATCTGTATCCCAACGTGCATCAGCAAATAAGATACCATTTGGTCCAATTTGGTCTGTATTATCGATTGCTACCCAACGTGTGCCATTGTAACGGCTAATTGCTGGCCAATTTTCTAGGTCGCTTGTGTCTAACCATAGATCACCAGCTGCTAGTGCTGTGTTATCGGTTTGTGTTGTTGGCTTACTTGCGCTAACAATAACACCGCCGGGATCGGTATTGGTTAGGTTGTAACCACGGCTATCGTTGCTAACGTTTTGATATCCTACCCATGCAGTTCCATCGTTGATCATAATATCAACTACTGTTGCGGTACCATAATACCACAATGTGCCATCATCAGGATTCTGTGTTGGCTCGGTCGAACTGTAGGTGTATGTTAATGGAGCAAAACCAGTTAGCTCAACGCTTCCGTTTGCATCAGCAACAACACCAGCAACAGAACTATCGAAGCCTGCATCAGCAACAGCACTATCACCGGCTGCATCAGTTAAACGGATCACACCACCATAGCGATGTGTAATACTTACAGCGCCGCTGGATTCAATTGCTGCTGTTAGTTCTGCAACTCCTAAACCTAAGATAGCAGTAACAAATGCTGCTGCGTTTGTTCCAGATAGTGTAGCTGATGCAGAAGTAAATGTGCTACTTCCAATAGTGGTATATTCTACTGTAATAACGTCACCGGATGTGAAAACAGGGCTTGTTTCACTGCCTACTGTCTTAACTGCACCAGTAGCAATTCTGCTATATGGCTTAAAATTAACAATACCGTTGTCGACGACATTATAGCGAACAAACATACTGCCAGCAGCAATATTTGCACCGCCACCAGAAGCATCTAGTCCGTATACAGCAGCCCACGGGCTTGCATATAACGGTGCAGCTTGTGCAGTCCAGGAATCGGTTGCTGAAGAGTATTTCTTAATTACAACATCGGCACCAGCTCCAGTTGCGCTTGTTTTTAAATACACGCTACCACTAGGACGAGGTGCATCATCTGTGCTGCGCCACGCAGGAATACTTACATAAGTTCCAAACGATACAGCAGGATTATTATATGTACCAATGCTAATACCTAGTGTTGTTAGGGGTGTCCCATCAACGTTGCTAATAACCACTTGATCATTTGTTGCAGAATCAGTTGCATAAATTTCTAGTTGGTTGTTTGCATTTACAGCAGCAGTTACACCAGTAATCGCAGCTGAGTTAATTGCTGTAGCAACTTGCGAAACAGTACGTGCGGCACCAGTAGCACCAATGGTTACTGTTGTTCCGTTAACAGAAATGTTAGCAGCAGGTGTGCTTGCAGCAATGCTAGGATTAGATACTGTACCTTTGATAGTAGGATGACTTGTTTTCCAAGCCGAATCGCCAACTGCAACCCAGTCGTTATCAGTGTTCTTGTAATACAGTTCCCAATCATTATTATCGTATGCTGTGCTACCACTTACATAGTCAAGTGCAACAGCGTAAGTACCGATGTCGCCAACGCTTGATGTTAAAGTAGAAAGTGAAGTTACTACTAACGGTGTTTTACTAACAAATTCATCGCCAGCTGCATCCCACTCGTAAACACCCCAATTTGTAGATGCTAGATCTAGCCAATTGGTTCCGTTTGCTACCGTGCCTGTTGGGCGAACTGCGGTGGGTTCTAGTGCGGCTGTGTCAACATCTGCACGGATAGCATAAACACGATTGCCTACGCCTAATGTGCTGTATGCTGCCATTAAACCATATTCGTTGCGCTCGTCACCATGTAATGATGTGCCGGCTGCGCTTTGATAAAATGTTGGGTTGCCAAACGCACTTACTAATTCACGTTGGCTAGTGAATACTTGTAGTCTGCCTGCGTTGGTAGCGGTTGTACCACTTGCTGTGGTTCCACTTGGATTTGTTTTGTCTTGAGCTGTGGCTAAAAGAACTAGCGGTACTGACCCAACTGCGCCTGGGACATATTGACTTTCGTCTGTTACCGATAACTCTAAACCTGGAGAAACTAGTGCCATAGTATTGTTTCCTTTTAAATACTGATATCAATATTTATAAGTATTGGGTTTTTTTCGGCGGTTATAGTGCCCTTTGCAAAGGTTTCACCGATCTTCACACATAAATACGTAATGAGAAACCTATGCCCTACGTGCAGTAATAGACCTGTTGCTATTAACTATGTAAAAAACGGAGTGCCGCATTATCGTAAGCAATGCGATGCTTGCCTACGCAAGGGCAAAAAGATCAAGGCCAAGAGCCCAGCATGGGCACTAAGTGGTTATAAGAAGAAAGCCAACTGTGAAAAGTGTGGCTTTGTGGCCAAGCACACAGATCAACTACAAGTCTTTCACGTTGACGGAAAACTGAAAAATACAGCTTGGCCAAACCTACGCACGATCTGCGCTAACTGTGCTATAGAAGTTTATAAGAGTAAGTTGCCCTGGCGACCAGGTATTACACCAGACGCTTGAGCTGATTATATAGTTGCTCAATGCTACCATTGTTATCAATTACCGCATCAAACTCTGTACCTGCCCAACTACTTTCACTAGCGTGAATACCGTTTGCGTCAAGCCAAGCGCTGGCTTTTATATCGCCACGATTTGCTTTGCAGGCTATTTCATACCAGTGCGGAATAACCCCACGACGAATACAGACAATTTTAGCACCTTGATCTTTTAATGCACGAATTTCGTTATAAAAACGACAGTCAGTGATTACAATATCGTTCTTATTGTTACGCAGACGATTCTCAACGCTGGCAATCCACATATCATCGTGGTAGCCGTTACGAATCACTTCAGTGCCCCATAGTTGTAACACACGACGTGGGGTCACTGTCATTTTTAATCTTCGTGTCCACCACTCGTCGGGCTGCTCACGCCACTCGCGACTTTCTTTAGTACGCCCTTCAAGTAACTCTCTGTCCCAACCAAATATATCCGACACTGCATCCTTTAGTGTGCCAGCAAAACTTTCACGTTTAAATTGATGAAAATTAACCAAGTAGTCGGCAGCGGTGTCCTTGCCGGATCCTATCAACCCGCAAATTCCAATGATCATAGAAATACCTTTAACTCAAGTAGTTTAGCACTACCTGTTAGTTGATGTCAATCAACCTGTTACCCAAGTCATTGGCGAGCCGCCGTCTTGGAATCGTTTGATCTCTTCTTCTAATGCTGTGAGCTCTTCTTTGGCTTCAGCAATTAAGGCTGCACCATTTAACTGTGTGCCACCTTGTGGGCCTGCAATACTTGCAAACTTGCTACGTGCTTCACCTAGTGTACGTTTAGCAAAACTATAAGCATATTCTTGCAACCACGGAAATGCCATATAGTCGTTT
>JACCEE012131688.1_pt1 | contig 16101 bp, 17 predicted proteins | sample 7449931 | NCBI WGS metagenome assembly JACCEE01 (sample SAMN15323457, study PRJNA562643) | freshwater metagenome | isolation source: river surface water | place: USA:Blue River Watershed | collected 2017-08-19 | reverse complement strand
TGCCCAGCACCTCGCGCGCCTGCGTCGCCAGCGGCAGCGTGAAGTTGCCCAGGCCGCAGAACCAGTCGATGACGCGCTCATCCTGTTGCACGGCCAGCAGGCGCAGCGCGCGCGCGACCAGCACCCGGTTGATGTGCGGGTTGACCTGGGTGAAGTCGGTCGGCTTGAAGGGGTGGACGATGCCGAAGTCAGGCAAGGCGTAGGACAGCGGAGCCGGCGCGGGCTCGGTGTCGAGCAGGTGCACCGTATCCGGCCCCTTGGGCTGCAGCCACCACTGGATCACCTGCCCGTCTGTGCTGTGGCGCAGCGCGAATTCGCGCAGCAGCAGCAGGTCGGAGGCCGACAGGGGTTCCAGATGGCGCAGCACCAGCGCGGTCACCTGGTCACCGCAGGCGAGCTCGATCTGCGGACAGGTCTCGCGCGCCTCCATGCCGTGGATCAGCGCGCGCAGCGGCAGCAGCAAGGCGCTGACATGGGGAGGCAGCACATGGCACTCGCGGATGTCGGCGACATAGCGGCTCTTGCGCTCGTGGAAGCCCACCAGCACCTCGCCCTTCTTGTGCACGTAGCGCACCGACAGGCGGCCGCGGTAGCGGTAGCCCCAGGCCGGTCCGGCGATCGGGCGCAGCAGGTTCTCGGCCTTCACCTTGCCCAGGTGCCAGAGGTTGTCTTCGAGCACGCGCTGCTTGACCGCGACCTGCGCGGCCGGCTCCAGGTGCTGCATCTTGCAGCCGCCGCAGGCGCCGGCGTGCAGGCCGAAATGCGGGCAGCGCGGCTGCACGCGCAGCGGCGACTCGCGGTGGATCTCGGTCAGCTGCGCCTGCTCCCACTGCTTCTTCCTGCGCGTGGTCTGGGCGCTGACGATCTCGGTCGGCAGCGCGCCATCGATGAAGACGACCTTGCCGTCGGGCTTGCGCGCGACGCCCTGGGCATCGAGGTCGATCGAGGTGATCTCGAGCCAGCCTTCGGGCAGCGCGGGCTTGTCCGCCGGTGCGGCGGCTTGCAGATTTTCTTGTTCCATCAGGGATCAGTTTCAGCGGGAAGGCAGGTATTTGAGCGGATCGACCGGCTTGCCCTGGCGCCGCACCTCGAAGTGCAGCTTGACGCGGTCGGCGTCGCTGCTGCCCATCTCGGCGATCTTCTGGCCCTGGCGCACGCTCTGGTCTTCCTTGACCAGCAGCGCCTGGTTGTGCGCGTAGGCGGTCAGATAGGTGTTGTTGTGCTTGAGAATGACGAGGTTGCCATAGCCGCGCAGACCGGAGCCGGCATAGACGACACGACCGTCGGCGGCGGCAAGCACCGGATCGCCCGCCTTGCCGGCAATGTCCAGGCCCTTGTTGCGGACCTCGTCGAAGCGATCGAGCACGCTGCCATTGCCAGGCCAGGCAAAGGCCAGATCCTCGGTGGTGACGGGGGCCGGCTGGGACGGCTTGGGCGCCGCCTCGGTGCTGGTCAGGGGGCGCGGCTTGACGCGCGACTCGGGCGGCGTCGCCACGGCGGACGCGACCGCGCCCTGTGCTGCAGGCGCGGCCTCCTTGCCTGGCGGCACGACGCGCAGGACCTGGCCGACCTCGATCAGGTTGGGATTGTCCAGCGCATTCCAGCGCGCCAGATCGCGCGGGCTCTGGCCGCTCTCCAGGCCGATGCGGGTGAGCGTGTCGCCGGCCTTGACCGTGTAGTAGCCGGGTTTGCCGGCGTTTTCGTGGCCTCGCGGCAGGGACGCGGCAGACTGGCCAGTTCCGAAAGCGCGATCACTGACCGGGGCACGACCGGGCTCGTCGAGGCTGGTAGTGGTGCAGGCCGCCAGCAGGGACAGGCCAGCCGCCAGCACGATCTGCACCGGCCAGCGACGCTTCACGGCATGGAGCGACGCCCGTGCGCCGCCATGCAGAACCATTCGTTCCATCGAAAACCTCTGCTAGAAATGAACATGACCCGACTGCGGGTCAGGCAAGGCCGGATTTTAGAGGGACAAAGTGGACGGCTTCGAGCACGGTCCTGACAAATCCCTGCCCTTCCCGGTCGACGACGACCAGATGCTGCTGGCCGCGTGCCAGCTCGGCAGGAGCGACCAACCGGCCACCGGGCGCGAGCTGGTCGAGCCAGGTCTGCGGGATGGACTCGCCGCCAGCCGCGGAGACGATGACATCATAGCCAGCACCGGCCGGATAGCCGAGCATGCCGTCGCCCAGTATCAGGTGCAGGTTGCGCAGACGCAAGTGCCTCAGGTTGTCGCGCGCCTTCTCGTGCAGGGCGCGCAGGCGCTCGATGCTGTAGACCTCATGAGCGATCTGGCTCAACAGCGCCGCCTGGTAGCCGCAGCCGGTGCCGATCTCGAGCACTCGCGCCGGCGCGGCATCACGCCCCTCCAGCGCCAGCTCGAGCATGCGCGCGACCACGCTGGGCTTGGAGATGGTCTGGCCCAGGCCGATCGGCAGGCTGGTGTCCTCGTAGGCCTGCTGCGCCAGCGCGGTATCGACGAAGCGGTGGCGCTCGACCTGCGCCATGGCCTGCAGCACGGCAGGCCGCGACAGGCCCTGCGCCACCAGGCGCGTCACCATGGCACGGCGCACCGCTGCGGAATCGAGTCCCAGTCCGGTCGGCGTCAGCATCGCCAACGGCGTCATGGGCTTGCGCATGGCCGTGTTGGCGTAGGACGCTCCGACATGGTCGAGGCTGGCCGGGAAGCGGGGGCGTGGCCGCGCCGGCTCGACCGCATGCCAGCTCGCGGGCTTGCCCGGCGGCTTGTTCATGCGGTCCCTGTCCCTGCGGTGACCGACTGCCTGGCTGCCGTCTGTGCCCAGTAGGACAGGTGTGCGTGGTCGGTCAGGTCGATCTGCAGCGGCGTCAGCGAGGCGTAGCCTTGGCGCGTGGCATGGAAGTCGGTCCCCTCGCTGTCGTCCAGCGCCGGGCCGGCCGCGCCGATCCAGTACATGGTCTCGCCGCGCGGGTTGAGCTGCTGGATCACGGGCTCGGCCGCGTGCCGGCGGCCCAGTCGTGCGACCTGGAAGCCCCGGATCTGCTCGCGCGGCAGGTTGGGCATGTTGACATTGAGCAGCCAGGGCCTGCCGTTGTGGCGCTCGCCGCCTGCCTGACGCTGCGCCTGCTGGCTCAGCGCATCGACCGCGGGCAGCAGCGACTGCACGAAATCGCACGCCAGCGAGGCGGCGGCGTCCAGATGCGCCCAGCCCCTGTCGACCTGCGAGAAGGCGATCGCCGGTACGCCGAACAGATAGCCTTCCATTGCCGCACCGACGGTGCCCGAGTAGATCGTGTCGTCGCCCATGTTGGCGCCGTTGTTGATGCCCGAGACGACGAGGTCGGGCCGGTAACCGAGCAGACCGGTCAGCGCGATGTGGACACAGTCGGCCGGCGTCCCGTTGACGTAGCGGAAGCCGTTGGCGGCGCGCTGGACATAGAGCGGCGAATGCAGCGTCAGCGCATTGGACTTGGCGCTGTTGTTGAGCTCGGGGGCGACCACCTCGACCTCGGCGATCTGGCTCAGCGCCTCGTGCAGCGCGCAGAGCCCGGGCGCCTGGTAGCCGTCATCATTGCAAAGAAGGATTCTCATTGCTTGCCATTCTAGAGCATGATTTCATGAAAACGGGCCAGGGCTTGCGCCCTGGCTTGCTCGCGTGGCAGACTGCGCCGGCGGCCAGCGACCTCATGCACTCATTACTCCGGAAGGCGGAACGGGACGCCGATCCCGATCAGAATTCGTCCTTGACCACGGGGAAGCCCAGCGCCTCCCAGTCGAGCATGCCACCGCGGTAGTAGTAGATGCGGCTGGCCGGAAAGCCTTCGCGCACCATCGCCTTGATGGCGGTCGGACTCTGCGGGCAGACCGGGCCGTTGCAGAAGGCAAACACCTTCTTGGCCTGGGCGCAGTCCCACTTGCCGTCCTTCTTGCTGCAGCCGAGCTCGTTGAGCCGGTTGCTGACTTCGGTATAGACGATGTGATAGGAGCCGGGGATGGTGCCGTTGACACGGTCCTGGGGTTCACGCATGTCGACCAGGAGGGCGTCGCGGTCGTTCATCGCGTTGAGCACCTCGATCTCGCCGACCGGATTGACGCCGGCGACCGGAACCAGCGGCTGCAGCCAGCCCTTGTTCTTGGCGCAAGGCGTCATGACGCGGCGGATCACGGTCTGCTCGCCCTTGGCGTTCTTGACGACGAACTGGGTGTCGGTATCGATGATGCGCAGGTACTCGGGCTCGGCAGCCTGGGCGACCAGAGCACAGCAGGCGAGTGCTGCGGCTTGAAGGATGCGGATTTTCATGGGGGTCTCCTGGGGGGTTAGAAAACTTCTTTTTCGGCCTCTATGTAGGCCAGGCTGATGTATTTGCCGATGTTGGCATCGAAACCCTGCATGCCGGAGCGGCTGCTGACGCGCGGATCGGCCAGCACCAGCGCCTTGGCCTGTGCTTCGCTCAGTCCGTCCCTGACCGCCTGCAGGCAGGGCTCCCAGATGCCCGTGAGGAAGGCCCCGTAGCGCTCCAGCAGGTCACGACCTGGCTGACCATGACCGGGCACCCAGAGCTGGTGCCCTGCGCGCTGGCGCAATCCGTCGTAATACCTGAGCGTGCCGGGATAGGAGCCGTCGTCCATGTTGGCAATGCGGTTGGCCATGGCGATGTCACCCACCATGGTCACCCCGTCCTCGACCACCTCGACACTGAGATCGGATGGCGTATGCGCCTGACCGAAATGGTGCAGACGCAGCGTGACGTCGCCAAAGCGCAGCTGCTGGGCGTCGGCCACGATGCGGTTGGGGGCCACGATGCGCGTGCCGGCGCTGGACTGGTTGGTCCAGCGCTCCATCAGACCCAGCCACAGCCGGCCTTCAGCGCTGCGGATCTGCTCGGCCGTTCCTGCCAGCGCATGGATGGGCAAGCCCTCGCCACAGGCCTCGGCAAAGGCGTGGTTGCCGAGCCAGTGGTCACCGTGGTAGTGCGAGTTGAAGACCGCGACCACCGGCTGGTTCGTGACGCTGCGTATCATGCGCAAGGCCATGCGGCCGATCTGCAGCGAGCTGCCGCTGTCGATGACGATCACGCCCGCCGAGCTGACGACGAACACGATGTTAGCCATCATGCCGCGGTTCTCCGGCGTCGGGAAACCGTCGGGCGCATAGATCATCCAGACATGTGGCGAGAGCTGCTGTGGCCGGATGTCGGCGACGGGCGGCCCTTCGACGAAGTCACTGAGCTCCTGCGCCAGCAAGCCGAGCTCGGGCCAGGCCAGCGCTGCGGTGCCCAGGCCCAGCGCGGCCTTCAGCCAGGTCCGGCGGCCGATTGGATGGCGTGTCATGGTGTCACCGGGTACGGGGGGCTCAGACCGCGTAGCCCGCATTGGGCAGGGCACCGGTGAGCTTGGGCGTGTTGAGGCGACGCGGCTTGACGCGGCCGCCCTTTTGCAGCTTGAGCCACTGCTCGACCACTTCCCACACCGGCTTGAGCCCCTGGTGCCGTGCCTCCTCGGAGACCGGCGCCCAGCCGGCGACCTTGTAGGTCTTGTCCGCCTCGATCAGCCGGCCGTTGAGCCTCATGTCGCCGATTCGGTGACCGATGGACGCTGCCGGGTTGCAGCTGTAGCTCAGGCCGCCGACACGGACCATGTCGCCGCCCTGCTGGTAGTAGGGATCGGGGTTGAACAGGTTGTCGCCGACATCCTCCATCACGGTCTTGATCATCGCGCCGCTCATCTCGGTCACGGTGGCATACGAGTAGGTCGTCGCCGTCATGTCCATCAGCCATTCGCGCGTGATCGCCTGCCCCGGCAGCAGCGTCGTGCCCCAGCGGAAGCCGGGCGAGAACGCGATCTCGGCGTCCTGCACGTCGAGCAAGGCGTCGAGCAGCAGCTGGTCGCCGGTGCCGTTGAAGTTGCCTCGGCGATACAGCATGCCGTCGGTATGCGCCAGCGTCTCGGCCAGCCGGGACTCGTAGGGTGCGCGGACCTTGCGGATCAGCGCTGCCATCTCGGCATCGGCTGGCAGCAGGTTGGAGAACACCGGCAGCAGCTTGTAGCGGAAGTCGCTGACCTTCTTGTCCTTGACCTCGAAGTCGATCACGCCGAGGAACTTGCCGTTCGAGCCCGCATTGGTGACGATGGTCCTGCCGCCCGGGTTGGCGACCAGCGTCGCGACCGGCATGCCGTCGTGCGTGTGGCCGCCCAGGATGGCGTCGATGCCGCTGACGCGGCTGGCCATCTTGAGATCGACATCCATGCCGTTGTGGCTGAGGACGACGACGACCTGCGCGCCCTTGCCGCGCGCCTCATCGACCATTGCCTGCATGTTCTGGTCCTGGATGCCGAACTCCCAGTCGGCGACCATGTAGCGCGGGTTGGCGATCGGCGTGTACGGGAAAGCCTGGCCGATGATGGCGCAGGGTACGCCGTTGATCTCGCGCATCACGTAGGGCTTGAACACCTGGTCGCCGAAATCGGCGGTCTTGACGTTCTGCGCCACGAAGTCGATATGGCCGGCGAGGTCCTTCTCGACCAGCTGCTTGACGCGTTCCATGCCGAGCGTGAACTCGAAGTGGCCGGTCATGACATCGACGCCGAGCAGCTTGCAGGCATCGACCATGTCCTGGCCGTCGGTCCACAAGCAGGTGCCCGAGCCCTGCCAGGTGTCGCCGCCGTCGAGCAGCAGCGCTCCGGGCCGGCTGGCCTTGAGACGCTTGACCAGCGTGGCGAGATGGGCGAAGCCGCCGACCTTGCCGTAGCGGCGCGAGGCGCGCTCGAAGTCGAGATAGGTCAGCGCATGCGCCTCGGCCGTGCCGGGACGCACGCCGCAGGCCTTGAGCAGGTGCTCGCCGACCAGATGCGGCAGCTGACCCGACATGCCCGCCACGCCGAGGTTGATGTTGGGCTCGCGGAAATGGATGGGGTTGAGCTGCGCGTGGCAGTCGGTCATGTGCAGGAACGACACCTGGCCGAAGCGCGGGATGTCGTAGAGGCTGCGGCCGGCCTTGCCGGATTCGGTCTCGGCGTGGGCCCCCAGGCTCATGCCGGCCATGGTGCCGGCGCCGAGCACCTGCAGGAAATCGCGTTTGCTGAGGTTCATCTGGCGCTCACTGGTTGACCGGCGACCTGGGATCGAGCAGCAGGGCCATGATGTGGCGCACCTGCGTCTCGTCGAGAATGCCGGCATGGCCGGCGCGCGGCATGTTGGAGCAGGCGTTGTAGGCCTTGGAGTTCCAGATCTTGCCCCAGGTGTATTCGACGATGGGCTTGGAGGCGGGACTGTCCGGATCGGACACACCGCGCAGCTTGCCATAGTTCCACAGGCTGGGACCTATGGTGCCGAAGGAGATCTCCTTCTTGTCGATCTGGTGGCAGTTATAGCAGTTGCCGCCATTGGCCGCCTTGGCGGCGTCGGTCCAGGTCAGACCACGGCCGCTCTGCGCGAGCTTCTCGCCCTCTTTCCAGTCGCCGAGGAACCTGCCGTCGGACGGCCACTTGACCGCCTTGAGGTTGGTCTCCTCGATGCGCTTGGCTGTCGCCTCGTCGAGCGGCTGGCCGGCGACGTCGGCGGCGCTGCACAGGCGGTTGGTCTCGTCCTGCTGCAGGCGATCAACGGTGGCGATGCCCTCATCGCGGAAGGAACGCTTGACGATGTCCTGCGTGAGCTGGTCGAGATCGATCTGGCCCGACAGCGCGGCGCAACCGGCCAGCAGCGTGGAGCCCGCGACGGCGAGCACGACGGTACGGATGGGAAATTTCATGCCTTGCTCCTGTTAGCGCTTGATGGCCGGTGCAATCGACTCGCCGCCCTTGGCGTTGACGCCCAGATAGACGCCGAGCGCGATCGTCGCCTCGCTGATGTAGCCCGGATAGGGGAAGCGCTGCTGGCGGTAGCAGTCGTTGAGGCGCTGCTGCATGCCCCAGAGCGTGCCGGTCGAGACGCGGTACGCAGGCCAGGAACCGAAGCCTGCGGCGGCGCCTTCTTTCTTCGTCAGGTTGGGCAGATCCTGCAAGCGGATGCGGGTGCCATCCTGGCCGTGACAGGACGAGCAGGCAAAATCGTGCGGGCCGCTGCGCATGAAGAACAGGCGCTTGCCGACCTCGTACATCGTCTTCTCGGCCGGGTGGCTGACGGGAACATTGATCTTCATGCCGCGGGACTCGGCCGAGATGTAGGCGACCAGCGCCGACATGTCGTTGAGCTCGGGGCTGCCGAACTTCTTGCCCACGATCTGCGCAGCCGGGATGCCCTGCAGCGTCTCGATGCAGGACACCAGACGCGACTCGAGATCCTGCACCTTGCCGGTATCGGCGAAGTAGCGCGGCAGCTCGACGAAGGCGCCTTCGACGACGCCAGGTCCCTTGCCGAGGTCGCAGCGCTCGAGCGAAGCCTTCCTGGGGCCGCGCGGCTGCTTCCAGAGGTCTTCCCCCTTGGCCTCGAACAGTTCGGCCGGGTTGCCATCGGCCAGCATGGCCCGGTATTCGTCTATGCCCTGGCTGGCGGTCTTCTGCGCCAGCACGGGCTGACAGGCGAGGCTGGCAACAGCCAGCGCGGTCAGCGTGATTCTCTTCATTTTGTCTCCGCTTGAGTCTTGCACCAATGCCAAGAAAAAGGGGCAAGATGAATCCTGCCCCCAGTCCGCCGAAGGCAGCAGCGCTTACTTCACTGCGACTTCGTCGGTTCGGCTGTCGCCCTTGTTGTCCTTCCAGGACACCGCGACCTTGTCGCCGGCCTTGGCGCCCTTGATGGTGAACTGCAGGTAGGGATTCTTGGACACGGAAGGACCCCACTCGGCACTGAATACGGTCTTGCCGTTGAGCTTGGCCTCGACGTCCTGGATATGCCAGGCCGGCACCAGGTTGCCGCTGGCGTCCTTGCGCTGGCCGGATTCCATCTCGTGGCTCATGAGCACACGCACCACGGCGTTGTCACCTTGCAGTTGGGCGCGAATACGCATCGGGTCTGCCATCTTGAACTCCTGTCTGAAACTGTGATCGTTGCGATTGTTGGGGGCCGGATCAGCCGCCGCAGCCACCGAGGGTGACCTTGACTTCCTTCTTGGCGAAGAAAGCCTTGCCGTCGGCAGTCATCGCCACGGCATAGACGTCGGAGGACTGGCCCATCTTGGAGCGGGTCGCGAAATCGGCCTCGACCGCATCGCTGGTATTGAAGACAGCGACCAGGGTCGAGGGGTTCTTCTCGACCAGGATCAGCAGCTTGGTCACGCCGGCCAGCGTGGTCTTGACGCCCAGCGGCACGACGGCACCGTTCTCGGCGATGTCAGGACCGCTGATGGTCACATCCTTGCTCTCGACCGGCGCACTGCCGCCAAGCGCCTTGATCGCGTCCTGCACGGTCTTGGCCTGGAAGGCGGCGTTGTTGTAGGCGTGAGCCAGCTCGGGGAACAGGCCGGTGGTGGCCAGCATGCCGGCGACGGCAAGGCTGCGCTGCAGCATGGAGCGACGGGTTTGCATGTGAGACTCCTCAGAAAAAAATGGAAACAGGGGCCTGGCGCGTCACTTGCCCAGGCCAGTGGCCAGCCAGCGGGCGATGACCGCGGCATCGGCCTCGGGCAGCGACTGGGCGGGCATCGGGATCGGTCCCCAGACGCCCTGCCCACCGGACTTGATCTTGGCGGCCAGGTAGTCGGCCTTGTCGGCGTGCTTCCTGGCGACATCCTTGAAGGACGGACCGACGACCTTCTTGTCGATCGCGTGGCAGGCGGTGCAGCTGTGCTTGGCGATCAGCGCCAGCGCCGGATCGACGGCCGGAGCGGCGGCCTGCGGCGCTGCGGCAGGCTTGGCGCCTTCGGGACGGCTGGTATCGACACCACGCTGCGCACCGACCAGGCGGTTCTGCTCGGCCAGGTTGCCGTGCGCGTTGCGGGCATGCGCCGGCAGCATCGAGGCGACGGCGGGCTCGGTCACGCAGTCCTTCATGCAGGCGACGTTGGCGGTGTCGGGCTTGGTGCTGCCGCCGAACTCCTTGCCGGGCCACATCGCATGGTCATGCTTCATGCCGTTGCGGTTGGGCATGCGCTGCTGCACCTCGGCGATGTTGCGGTCCGAGAGCTCGAAGTCCTCGGGCACGATGCCGTTGAGGCTCAGCAGGTAGGCCGTGACCGAGTACACCTCGTCGGTGGTGAGCGACTTCGGCGCCGTCCAGGGCATGGCACGGTTGATGTAGTCCCAGATCGTCGAGAGCGAGGCCACCTTCATGAAGGTGGTGCGGCCGGGATAGTTGCTGTTGCGCAGGTTGGCGACATGGCCGGTCTTGATGTCTTCGGCGGTGACGCCGCCGACGAGCGGGCTGAACACCTCGCCGGACTCACCGAAGACGCCGTGGCAATGTGCGCACTTGCCTTCCCAGATGTCCTGGCCCTGGGCGACGCTGCCGGAGCCCGCCGGCAGGCCCTTGAAGTCGGGCCGCACATCGATGTCCCAGGCGGCGATTTCCTTGGGGGTTGCGGCACGACCGATGCCGGGGAACTTGCCCGCGGCATCCTGAGCCATCGCAGCGGCGCCCGTCGCGAGCAGGGCCAGCGTCAGGAGTGACTTACGAAAGCTGGACATTCTTGACCTCACCGTTTTCTTGCACCAGCCAGGACTGGATCGCGTTGTTGTGATAGATGGAGCGCGTGCCACGCACGGCGCGCAACTGCTTGTAGGTCGGCTGGACGAAGCCGGTCTCGTCGATGGCGCGGCTCTGGATGATGGCCGGCTTGCCGTCCCAGGCCCAGTCGATGTTGAAGCGCGTCAGCGCCTTGCTCAGCACCGGAGTCTCGAGACGGGCACGGCGCCAGTTGCGGCCGCCATCGACCGAGACATCGACCGCCTTGATCTTGCCGCGCCCGGACCAGGCCAGACCCGTGATGTTGTAGAAGCCCTTGTCGAGCAGCACCTGGCCGCCCGAAGGGGTTGTCACCACGCTCTTGCATTCCTGGATGTTGGTGTACTGGCGGTGCTGACCGTCAGGCATCAGGTCGATGTAGTGCACCGCCTCGTCCTTGGCGCCGTAGGGCTGGTCGCCAACCTCGATGCGGCGCAGGTACTTGACCCAGCTCACGCCCTGGACGCCAGGGACGATCAGCCGCAGCGGATAGCCCTGCTCGGGGCGCAGCATCTCGCCGTTCTGACCGTAGGCGACAAACACCTCGCCCGAGGTGATCAGGCTCATCGGGATGGTGCGCGTCATCGACGAGCCGTCAGCGCCCTCGGCCAGCACGAACTTGCCCTGCTTGAGATCGACACCGGCGAGTTCGAGCAGCGTGATCAGCGGCACGCCGGTGAACTCGCTGCACGACAGCATGCCGTGCGTGTACTGCACGGTGGGCACCGCCACGTTGCCCCAATCGACTGCCGTGTTGGCACCGCACTCGATGAAGTGGAAGCGCGAGACGGAGGGCAGGCGCATGATCTCGTCCATCGTGAAGACCTTGGGGCTCTTGACGAGTCCGTTGATCATCAGGCGATGCTTGGACGGATCGATGTCCCACCAGCCCTGGTGATGACGCTCGAAATGCAGACCGCTGGGCGTGACGATGCCGAACATGGACTGCAGCGGTGCGAACGAGACCGAAGCCTGCGTGGTCTGCGTCAGGCCGGGACTCTGGCGCCGCTGCACATTGGCCTCGTAGCGGGACGGCTTGCCGTAGCCCTCGACGGCAACCCCCTGGCCCAGCGCCTTGCTGTGCTCGGGCAGATTCAGGATATTGGGGTCTCCGCCCTCGGCGGGAACCGGGTTCGACTGTGCCAGCGCTGCGGCGCTCGCACCGCCGGCAGCGGCAGCGAAGGCGGTGCGGATGAAGTCGCGCCGACCCTGCTTGCTCTCCTCGACGACCTGGCGGATGCCCGATTGATCCAGAAAGTTTTCGGGCGCCCTCTTGATGCGCCCGTGATTGATGCCATCGGCTGTCACACCTTCTCCTTGTTCAAATGCCTTGTAGCCAGGCCCAGATTATCAGCCAGCAATCTTACCCTACGGACTAGGGTATTCCCGGAAGCCAGGACGGTAGCGGCAGGTTGCTGACACCGGCTGCACAGGGTCAGTCAGTGCAAGCCGTAGTGCCTCTGGTTGAGCACGCGCGCGACGGCACCGACCTCCTCGGGGAACATGCCCAGGTTGAGCTCGGTGTTGCACTGCTCGACCATGCCGCGCAGGGCACTGGCGGACGTGATGCGCAGGCCCGGACGGTAGATGGCGCTGCCGTCACCGCCGACCTTGCGCGCATGGCAGTCGGCGCAGCGGTGCTGCTCGATCAGGCTGGCGCCCAGCCTGATCTCATCGGCGTGCTCCTGTGCGGCCACAACCTGACCGGCCCCCAGCCACGACAGCGTGGCAAGAAAAACAAGGTTCTTGAACATCTTTCGTCTCCTCGGGTCCGGGCTTCATCGCCCCGGCAAAACCTGTCTGGCACGCTGCAGGCGGTCCTCGAGATAGGCGCCGTAGAAATCCGGCAAGGAGGCGCCCTCGAGCCGCTCCACCAGTTCGCGCCCGTCAGGGCCTAGAAACAGCAGCGTAGGCGCCACCTTGACCTTCCAGCGCCGCACCAGTTCGTCCTGTGTCAGCGAGCTGCCGTCCAGCGCCAGCAGCGGACGCTGGACGCGCATGCTGACCTGGCGCACCGGGACGCCCTGCCTGAGCAGCGGCAGCAGATGGTGCTTGCGCACGATCACGCAGTGCGGGCATTGTTCGAGACTGACCATGACCAGCAGCGGCTGTCCGATCGCTGCGCTGTGCTGCAGCTCCAGCGGCAGCGAGGTGATCTCGGGCAACTGCGGCGGCGTGGCCGCAGCGGCTGGCACCAGCGTGCGCAGCGACAACAGCAGGACGAGTGCCATGCGCCAGACCGGGGCAGGAATTGGGAACGACACGAGACTCATCGCATGACCTTTTGACTTCAGGGGACCGCGGCTTGATTTTGATCAATACCCTGCTGCGTACAGAATCTAACATGCGCAAATCTGCACCAACCTTACAATGAAGATGGATCCGGCACTGAGCAGCATCATCGAAACTCATGGAGAAAGCGCCGTGCTGCTGACCGGCGGCGTCGTGATCGGCGGACTGTTCGGTTTCTTCTCCCAACGCTCCGGTTTCTGCCTGCGCGCGGCGGTGCTCGAGTTCTGGCATGGCCGGCTGGGCAGCAAGCTGGCGATCTGGCTGCTGGCATTCTTCAGCTCGGTGGCCGCCGTGCAGGCGCTGGCCGCAGCTGGCCTGCTGGACGTGATGGAAACGCGCCAGATCGCCGGCCAGGGCAGCCTGTCTGGCGCAATGGTCGGCGGCCTGCTGCTCGGCGCCGGCATGGTGCTGGCGCGTGGCTGCCCGAGCCGGCTGCTGGTGCTGTCGGCGACCGGCAATCTGCGCGCCTTGCTCACCGGGCTCCTGTTCGCGGTCTCGTCACAGGCCAGCCTGTCGGGCATGCTCGCGCCACTGCGCCAGAGCATCAGTGCCTGGTGGACGATAGACGGCGGCTCGACGCGCCATCTTCTCACCGCACTCGGCCTGGGCCAGCAGACCGGTCTGTGGTTCGGCGTGACCGGCTTGCTGTTCGCGACCTATCTCGCGCGCCGCAACCGGATCGGTGCCTGGCTGTGGCTGGGCGCGATCGGCTGCGGGCTGATGATCGCCGCCGCCTGGGGCTTCAGCGCGGCGGTTGCCCGCAACTCGTTCGACGTCGTTGCGGCGCAGGGACTGACCTTCAGCGGCCCGTCGGCTGAATGGCTGATGCGGCTGCTGGCCACGCCCGACAAGCCGGCCGGCTTCGACAGCGGCATGCTGCCGGGGGTCTTCGCGGGATCGTTCCTAGCAGCGCTGCTGGGGCGCGAACTCAGCCTGGTCGGCTTCCAGGACGGTCACCACATGCGCCGCTACCTGGTCGGCGGACCGCTGATGGGATTCGGTGCGATGCTCGCGGGGGGCTGCGCCGTCGGCGCCGGACTCACCGGCGGCTCGCTGTTCGCGCTGACGGCATGGCTGGCGCTGCTGGGGATGTGGCTGGGAGCTGGCCTGACCGACAGGCTGATCGAGCGCCAGGCCTGAGACCAGGGCGGCAGCCGCCCGGACTCACTGGCCGCCGAGGTACTCGGCGACGGCCGCCATCTCCAGCGGGGTCATCTTCTCGACCACGGCGTGCATCACGGCGTTGTCGTTGGTGCGCTGGCGCTGGTGGAACAGCTTGAGCTGCGTCTCGATGTAGCCGCTGAACTGCCCTGCCAGGCGCGGCAGCGTCGCGCTGCCGGCACCTTCCTTGCCGTGGCAGCTGGCACAGGCAGGCACGCCGCTGTACTTGTTGCCCGAGTGGAAGATGTACTGGCCGACCGCAGCGAGCGCGGCGTCCTTGGCGGCCTCGCGGGGGTTGGGCAGCGCGGCGTAGTAGCGGCCCAGCGCCTGCATCTCCTGCGGCGTGAGCTTGGCGCTCATGTCGGCCATCGCCGAGCTCTGGCGCTTGCCGGACTTGAAGTTCTCCAGCTGCTTGGCGATGTAGTCGGCGTTCTGGCCCGCCAGCTTGGGGAAGATCTCGCTGGTCGACAGTCCATCAGCGCCGTGGCAGAGGAAGCAGACGCCATTGACGATCTTCCTGGCCCGGGCATCCATGTCCTGGGACCAGGCCTGGCCGGCGGTCAGCGCCAGCGCCGCCAGCCACAGTGCGGTGCGCCTTGCGGGGCGCGCCATGGGTGATGCTTGCTTCATCGCTGAAAAGTCCTCAGGACAGGGTATCGGCCCAGATGTTGCGCGCCCAGGCCATGGCATAGCGGCCTTCGAGCTCATTCGCCGCGGCAGAGACGCCACCGGAACCCGGCACCGGCAGCATCGTCTTCTGGGCGGCGTCGTAGCGGTGCACGCTCGCGACATGCACCACGTCCTCGTCGCTGACGAAGCTGTAGCAGGTGTTGTTGTAGATCGGCAAGGGGTTGGGCTCGCGTCCTGTCAGCAGCGCGACGACGGCCGCCGCACAGGTCTTGCCGTGCTGGTTGGCCATGTGCGCGGACTTGGGCATCATGGGCGCGATCTGGATCGCGTCGCCCAGCACATGGATATGCGGCGCGGCCTTGGACTCGAAGGTGAGGAAATCGACATCGCACCAGCGCGAGTTGGCGGTCGCCAATCCCGTCTTGACAGCGATGGCGCCAGCACGCATCGGCGGTATGACGTTGAGCACATCGGCCTTGAGGTCGTCGGCAAAGTCGAACCGCAGGGTCCTGCCATCGACATCGCTCAGCTCGTGCTTGGGGCGGTACTCGATGAGGCCGGCGTAGCGCTCGGCCCAGGCCTTCTTGAACAGCGCCGGCTTGGACGTGACATCGTCGTTGGCGTCGAGGAGGATGACCTTGCTCCTGGGCTTGGCCTGCTTGAAGTAGTGGGCGACCTGGCAGGCGCGCTCGTAGGGGCCCGGGGGGCAGCGGTAGGGCGCCAGCGGGATGCTCAGCGCGAAGACGCCGCCGTCGGGCATGGCCTCGAGCTGGCGCCGCAGGGCAGCGGTCTGCGGACCGGCTTTCCAGGCGTGCAAGACCTGCTCCTGCATGCCCGGCTGGCTCATGCCGGGCAGCTTGTCCCACATGAAATCGATGCCGGGGGACAGGATCAGGCGGTCGTAGGGCAGCTCGGCGCCGCCGGCGAGCACGACCTTGCGCTGCCCGGCATCGATGCGCTCGACGCGATCGCGCACCAGGCGCACGCCATGACGCCGCACGAGCGCGTCATGGCTCAGGGTGATGTCGGCCAGCGTCTTGCTGCCACCGAGCACGAGGTTGGAGATCGGACAGGAGACAAAGTTGGCCTGCGGCTCGACCAGCGTGACGTCGATGCCGTGATCGGACCACATGCGGACATACTTGGCCGCGGTGGCGCCACCATAGCCGCCACCGACGACCACCACCTTGGGACCCTTGCCGGAAACCGAGGCACAGCCCCCGAGCCAGCCCAGGCTGCCGGCAGCGGCAACCACACCCAGACCCTGCACCAGATTGCGTCGTTTCATGAATTCCTCGCTCACTTCTTCTGCTCGGCGAAATAGGCTGCGATCGCGTTGATCTGCTCGTCGCTGTAGCCCTTGGCGATCTGGTGCATGAGCGTTGCCGGCTTGCGCCCGTTCTTGAAGTCCAGCATTTTCTTGACCAGGTCCTGCTGC
>JACCEE010148697.1_pt1 | contig 16101 bp, 16 predicted proteins | sample 7449931 | NCBI WGS metagenome assembly JACCEE01 (sample SAMN15323457, study PRJNA562643) | freshwater metagenome | isolation source: river surface water | place: USA:Blue River Watershed | collected 2017-08-19 | reverse complement strand
TTCTTTACTTCGCCGTTAACAGCTGGAGTTGCTTCTGGAGCAGGAGCAGCGTTTTGAGCGAAAGCAACAGTCATACCAAGAGCGCAAACAAGAGCTAACATCTTTTTCATAAATCCTCCTAAGGATTGGTTGTGTGTTATTAAACCTAGTATCGGTCCACAGTCTAAAGGCAATATGATGCCAAGATAAAAAATTCTTTATTTTCAACTGTTCGGTCTAGCGAATTATTCGCTTTGTGCTATCCTAGGGACTAAATGATATTTTTTGACAGGGGAGTTTAGCCCATGCAAGTGGATTTTCATCATGCTGTGACTTATGTCCTTGCTCGTCTTGCAGGTTTTGAAAAGCGTGATGCTGAGATTATTGCTTACAGTTCTCAATATGTAGATGATGCTATCAATGGCGGCATTATACGTTTTAAAAACGACTTTATGTATAAGCGTATACGTTCTTCGCATCCTCTATTCAGTTTTAATAATATCATTCCTCACGCCTCACGTGTGGCCTGGGTACCTTTTCATTTTCTTCCCGGCAACGAAGGAAAGGGCATAGAGCGTACCATTTGTCGTCCGCATAGTAAGATTGCTTGTGAGATGGTTCAGGCTTGTATCGAAGACAAACAGGAAGATGGCCCTTACTCTCTTCATCGCTTAGGGATTACTCTTCATGTTTACGCCGACACTTGGGCCCATCAAGATTTTACTGGGGTGAATATTCATCTCAATGACGTTCATAAAGTGGAGGCCTTCGATCGTAAGACAGGGATTCGTTACCGCTACTGGCTTAAGCGTCTGGCCCGTATTTTAGGACCGGCCATAGGCGAAGTTTTTCCCCTAGGTCACGGAGCGGTCCTGACTTATCCTGACCTTCCCTACATGATGTGGTCATACAGAAAGCCAGGTGGAAAACTTTGTCGACGAAACAATATAGAAACCTTTCTCAATGCTGCTCAACACATGTTTAGCATTCTTAAAAACTATCAGATGGGAGATCAGAGCTTCACGATGCACAAGATTCCTTACGATGATTTTAAAAAGATAAGAAATCTCTTTAGAAGTATACGCGATTTGGAAGGTGCTGACAGGCACGCCAAGTGGATGACTCACATTGCCCAAGGGGATTTTTCCTTTGGACCCGAGAGCGTTTCTTATGTGGCCAAGGGCCCTGGCTCTTGGAAAGAGAAGGCCCTACAATCTACCGCACAATTCGACCGTTTTTGGCATCGTTTTGAGTTCGACGATTCCTTCTTCTCGAGTGATTGGAAGATGTTTCACGATGCCCTCCAGGTCCATCGCTTCGTGGTCTTAAACAAGATCCTTCCTAAATATGGAATTTGTGTCGCTTAACGAGAGCCGCGTCTTTTAAAAAAGCGGCGAGGCTTTCCTTGCTGTGCCTGCTGATCGCGTCTTTGTAAAAAGGCTGGACCCGGTCTTTGAACGGGAGGCGCAACAAATTCAGGAGTGGCATGTACTGGCACTTTGAGTTTGATCGCTCTTTCAATATCCTTTAAAAAAGCTTTTTCTTCGGTATCACAAAAAGAGATGGCCTTGCCTTCACGCCCAGCGCGTCCAGTTCTACCGATGCGGTGAACATAGCTTTCTGGTTCATTAGGAAGATCATAGTTGATCACGTGGGTCACGTTGTCGACGTCAATTCCGCGAGCGGCGATATCAGTGGCCACCAAAACTCGGACCGAGCCGTTTTTAAAACTCTCGAGAGCATTTTGTCTGGCCGATTGAGATTTGTTTCCATGGATGGCAGCAGAAGTGATTTTAGCTTTTTCTAAATCCTTCGCGACTTTATTGGCGCCATGTTTGGTGCGAGTGAAGACCAGTACGCGGTGAAATTGGGCATCTTGCAAAATCGTTCTTAAGAGATGGCCCTTATTGGGTTTGTCGACATGATAGAGAAGTTGTTCCACTCTTTCTACTGTTGAGGCAGGGGGAGTGATCTCGACCTTCACTGGTTGTTTGAGAAGTGAGTTCGCCAGATTCATGATGGTTCCCGGCATCGTCGCAGAGAAGAGGAGAGTCTGACGTGCTTTAGGAATAGCAGCAATGACTTTTTTGATATCGTTAATGAAACCCATATCGAGCATGCGATCAGCTTCATCGAGAACGAAAATCTCAAGGGCATCAAGCTTGATGTGGCCTTGATTTTTTAAATCAAGAAGGCGACCAGGAGTCGCAATCAAAACATCCACACCTTGACTCATGGCCCTGATCTGAGGCTTTTCGTTGACGCCTCCGAAGACTACGGTATAGGTGAGAGGAAGATGTCTTCCATAGGTTTGAAAAGATTCTAAAATTTGAGCAGCGAGTTCTCTGGTCGGAGTGAGAATGAGAACACGGGCTTTTTTAGGAGAGACTTTAATTTTTTTCTTAGCGAGAAGCTCGAGAATAGGAAGAGAAAAGGCAGCTGTTTTTCCTGTTCCAGTTTGGGCGATACCTAAAAGGTCACGACCTTTAAGAAGTTCAGGAATGGCCTGAGCTTGAATAGGTGTGGGGTTTTCATAACCAGCTTCAGCAATAGCTTTAAGGACTGGTTGAGAGAGAGCAAGAGACAAAAAATCTGACATACATATCCATAGAAAAGGAAGGCGCCTAAGGCGTCTTCAAAAGTGTCTTCTTCAAATTGGGAGTTTAATAATAAAAGAAACGACCGAATCAAAAATAGACTAAAAACTAAGGCGACTATAAGTGAGAAGCAGCGCAGAAGCAAGCACAAAGGGAGGAGTGTATAAAAAGGGCCTCTTTCGAGGCCCTTATTGTTAGGTTACTGTTTTTTCGTTGTGGGTTTGGTCTCTACTGGTTTGGTCGTGACCCCGAAACCTAAGCGTTTATAACCAGACTTGAGATAGCGTACACTGATGATTTTAAAGATATTATACTCGGGTTTATCAATGATTTGCTCTTTCTCCTGAGCATCTTTGCTGTAAGCGCTATTGAGTTTTAGCTCTTCATTTTCCTTGGCCGCTTTCGCAAGAGCGTCGGCATTAGTATCAAGTGTGGCCTGAGTTCCAGAGGCTGAATCGACATTCAATTTTGGGCTTTGATAATCAAGGTTAAAAGAAGCAAGAGCAGAAGCGGCATCAGTGGCGCTTGGGGCTGCTGATTTTCCATCTTGGGAACTTCCAGATGAAAGCTTGCTTTGATCAAGAGAAGCAAGGGCCGTTCCATTTCCAAACTGTTCTGAAGCTTGTTGCAAGGTCATCTTATTTTTCTTTGCTTCTTTTAAAACAGCTTTTTGTAAAGAGCTTTCAGCGATCGTTCTATAGGCTTCGAAGTTGATTCCTTTCTTACCTGTTTGAGTGATATTTTTATTGATCATATCTTCAGCTTCTTTCAAGGCTTTTTGAGAAAGAGAGAGCTTGCCACCAAGCTCGGCAGCCTGATCCATCGTTGCGTTACTAAGTTTATCTGAACCTTGTAAACTATCAGCAATTGAGGCTGCGGAATACATTGCAGAGTTAAACGAAGAGTCTGAAAAATTGGTCATCTTTGAGCTGATGCTTCCACTTGTTACACTGTCAGAAGTAATTTTCTTACTATCGAAGTTTGTCTTTGACATGATCGCATGAAGAGAAGCACATTTTGTTCCTTTGACTTTTTCACCTTCTGTCGCGAGACAAGGAATAGCCTGAGGAAAGGGCTCAGCAATCGTCGGAATTTGTGCTCTGATGGCAGTGAGGGTGGAAGTGTTAGGGTAACCAGTCATTCCTGGAAGACCGGCGATGTTGTGAGAGAGAGCAATTTGAATTTCTTCGGCTTCCATTCGGGCAAGAATTTGTTGAACAAGAGCGATGCGTTTATCAATTTCGGTAATAACGCCTTGGGTGGCCTTCACTTGCATTACGGCAAAAGCACCAGTCAAACCGAAAACGATAGCACGGCCTAATGGTCCATGCATCCATAAGTCAAATACGCCCCACTCAGTAAAAACGAGAGCAGAAAGCATAGAGAGTGCTACACCACCTAAGCCCATAAGTGGACCACCAAAGGCTTTGGCTTTAGGGATAATGAGATCAATAAATTTTTGAGCAAAACCTTCAGGATCATTTTCTGCTATAACGTTGATAGGCGTGTCTTTGTGGACTTTAGCTTTGCTAGGAGTTTTCTTGTCATAGGCGCTTGCTACAAATTGAGTCCAGTTGTCGAAACTATTATGAGAAGCAGCTGATGGAGCGCTTGGACACATCACCCAACTTTTTTGTTCGACTCCAAAAGATTGCTGGCAAGAGGCGCAGCCTGGACACATGCTAATGATTGTCATAAATCCAGTTTCTTTGGCTAAGGTTGAAGCGTATTTGGTAGCCGAGACACAGGCCATGACGTCATTTGACATGAGGAAGCCAGCGCGAGAGGAAGCTGCTGAAGATGCTGCAGAACAAGGAGCGCATAGTGGGCAGTAAGGGCAAGAAGCACAGGCTGCAGCTTGCGCTGTTGCACAGGTTGCGACACAGGCCGTACGAGAAGCAACTAACATACCGTATTTGGTTGCCGCAATAGCTGCAGCACCAAAGAAAGCAGTGGCCGCTGCTTTTTGCATATTCATTTTCTTTTCAGATGTTTGGCGCATTGTTTGGTAAGCTTGCAACATCTTATATAAGGCTTCCTTCTGAGCCCCTTTATCTTTTTTGATGACTTCAAGAGCATCCTTCAAATCTTTTTGAGCTTTTTTGAAGTCTTGAAATCCCTGAATCTCACCAACGATGTACATGGCCGCACCCGCAGCGTAAGCGACAACTTCAGCTTGAGTCATAGCATTGGTGCAGAGGAGAATACCACGACCTACAGTACCAATAGCGCTCATGACGATTTGTCCGGCGAAACCACTTGTAGCAGTGACGTCCATTTTGTCTGGGTCTAAACCTTCATGAGATTTACCTGTACCAGTCGCACTAAAAGTGTCTAGAGATCTATTGGTCGTGTCAGTAACAGCTTGATCGTTGGTCTTATTAATGAAGTCGGAAGCCTTAGCTGTACCATCTTCAGAGGCATTCGCTGTTCCTTGAGCAACGGGTTCTTCTTCTGTGGCAAGGAGACCAATTTTTCTATAGTCGTTGAGGAGTTCTATGGCATTGGCTTTCCTATTAGTGGCCTTTGCAAGATTTTCAGCTGCTTTTTTATACTGGGCTTCGCATTCAAGTTCTTTTCTACAGTCATAAGAAGCCTTCATCTCTGCTTGGTATTGAGTGATGGCGATATTGGCTTCCGTTATTTCATTTTTTAAATTGTTAACATAGTTTTGGCGAACGTTTGGATGGAAACTTGGTTCGCGCAAAAGAGTCTCTTCAGCTCCGGGGATGTCACGCAACACAGGAAAACGATTTGAGCTAGCGTAGTCTTCGATTGCAGTGCGGGTCATTTGACAGGTGGTCGTATTATTTTGCGCGCAATTATTATTCATGTAGATGATTTCGAGCGCATTCATTTTTTCGTCAGAACGAGAGAAGTAACTCAAGAATTTTTGGGGGACTCCACGTTGTTCTTCTTGTGTGTATTCTCTTGCCAAACTGGCGAGCGGAGAAACAGTGAGAAGGAAAACGAGAAGTTGGGTGAGAGCGAGTCTGTAAATTTGAGCTAGCTTCATAGGCATCCACCGGTTAGATTGAATTCATAATTTAAGTTTAACTTGCAATAAGTATGCATGAATAAATAAAACCATTAGGAGAGCTTTTTAGAAAGGGGGCAAGGGTAAATATTTAGATTTATTAGCGGTAATATTAACTAGTCTTATATGTGAACAGTACTTGGGCCTGGCAATTTTTTGTGGATTTGGCTTATGATGGTATAAGCACGAACTAATGGAGGTTCTTTAGTGGAGCAGGGGAAAATCCCCCTTTCGCATTTCTTTTCAGAACTGGCTTCGCGTTTTTCTGGTGAGACGGCGAGTTTGGGAAAAATTTTTGATGTTTTAGCCGAGCGAGGAGTGGGACTACTCTCTTTGTTTATTACCGCTACATATTTAATTCCTGTGCCGATGCCCGGTCTCTCTTTTGTCCTTGCCCTGACTCTCGTTTTTTGCTCTTTGCTTTTGATTTTTAAAACCAAGTTATTCATCCCCCAATTTCTCCATCGCTATAAACTCAAGGTGGATTTGGTTCAAAAAATTTTGATTCATCTTAGTCGTTTTTTTAAACGTTCAGAAAAAATTGTAAAACCAAGAGGGGAGTGGCTCATTCCTTTTCTCGGGGGAAGGTTTTTAGTCGGTTTCATTTTACTCATAAGTGCTTTGGTTTTTATGCTTCCCTTGCCTTTAGGGCTTAATATCCCTACAGCCTGTATGGCCCTTCTTGTAACTTGGGGATACCTCGAAGATGATGCTTATGCGATTCTTGCTGGGCTTGTTTTGTTTCTTGGCCAGATTTTATGCCTGATTTGGATGCTGGACTTTTTCTTAAATGTCTTAGCAAAATTTTTCTCTCAGGTTTAAAAAAATACTCTCTTTCTTTTTCAGTGCTAAGCTAAAGACTCTAAGGGGAGAGTTTATGAATCCTATAGTGATTTCTTATATATTTTCATCCAATGGTGATGCTGAAAAAAAGTTTGAACTTAAGTTTAATCCCGAGACGATGGAATATCTACCTGAGGAGAAATCGAATCATCCTGATTGGACAAGACTTGAGCACTGTCAGTGTAAAAATTGTCCTTTAGCAAAAGAGCAAGTTGAGTTTTGTCCTATTGCTAAAAATATTGCCGATGTTGCCTCTCATTTTTCAGAAGATAAATCTCATAAAGAATGTCTAATCAAAGTGATCACTGCTGAGCGAACCTATATAAAAGAAGCTAAATTACAAACTGGTCTTTTTAGCATTTTGGGCCTTCTGATGCCCACCAGTGGTTGCCCACGTATGTCATTTTTAAAACCCATGGCACGTTTTCATATGCCTTTTTCTAGCGCTAATGAAACTCTTGTGCGTTCACTTTCTATGCATTTATTAACTCAGTTTTGTCTCTATAAAAAAGGAGAAAAGGCCGACTATAATTTAGATTTATTGGAAGAGAACTATAAGCAAGTCAATGTGATCAACCAGGGAATGATCTCCCGTATACGCTCGATGGCCAAAGGGGATGCCAGTCAAAATGCTATTGTGATCTTAGATGGTTTCGCTTCATTTCTTGAATTGGAAAAGACCAGTCAGTTTTCTGAGCTAGAAAACTTAATTATCTTTAAGAATTCTTACGAGCTATAATTTTTTGATAGATATATTCGTCGCAGTATTGACCATCAATAAAGGCGACTTCTTTTAGATGACCGGCCCTTTCGAATTCTAAATACTCATAAAGAGCAATGGCATCTTTATTAAAAGCACGAACACTAAATTCGATGCGATGATATCCTAGCTTCTTGGCTTCTTCTTCCGCCATTTGTAAGAGCTTTTTACCTAATCCTAGGCCTTTGACCCGTTGAAGAACCCCTAAGGCGAGTCTGGCATTTTGTTTATGAAAATCCCCTTGCATAGGAAAAAGTGAGAGGTGTCCGACAATTTTTCCCTCGGAAAAAGCTGAAATCATAAATTGTTCTGGTGCCTCTTTAAAGGCCGACAAAACAACGATCTCTTTATCTAGAGGGAAGTTGTCCCAATGTGAGGCGGGGTACATCATGTTGCGATAAGACTCTCTAAAAAAAATTTTAAGATAATCTAGAACAAGCTGTGCTTCTTCTGGTTGAGGAGAACGAAGGATGACGCAGTTTTGATCTTTGAGATAAAAATTTTGTTCTGCAATTAACATTTACTCGTTTCCATTATAGCGTGAAATCACTTCATTGAGAACTTTCTTGGCCTCAGTGACTTGCTTCATAATATCTTCGATATCATCACCTTCGAAGTCGAGTTGTTCGGCGATGATCTTTGCCCCAATCTTTTTTAATTTTTTACAAGCATTACCAAGCTCATAGAAATCAGAAGCGAGGGGAGGAGTGCTTTCAATCGTCTTAACGGTTTCTTCGACACCAACCTCAATGACACCTTTTACAATATCTTTAATCTTTGGTTTAGGGGCTTCCATGACGTAAGGAAGAATTTCGTCTTGATCCTTTTTAGGAAGTTTACTTAAGTGGTTGGCTTGAGAAGTATTGATTTCTTTTTGAGTACGAAGTTTTTTGACTTTGGGTGAGCAGTTCATATCTCTCTCTATCGCTCTAGCTATAATGCTTGGCTTGAGATTGGTACGCTCGGCATAGTATTCACAAAAAGAAGGCTCTTTCGTTGTGTAGTCAGCTGTTGGATCTTCTTGTTCTTCTTTGAATGTTTTGGCGTTGGGATTTAATTCTTCATAAATTTCTTTCGCTCTTCTTAGAGCACTTTCAAATTCCACATCATCTAAGGAAGAACGCATAAGATTTTCGTCGAGAGAGATGAGCTCTTCTTCGAGAGTATTTTTGTTCACAATAACCACGGGGACTTTCTCTAAGCCCAGTTGTCTCGCCGCTGCATACCTTCTTCCACCAGCAAGGAGTTCATTTTTTTTATTCACGATGAGCGGATTGATGATGCCAATTTTTTCTATACTTTTAACAAGCTCATCAACATTCGAATTGATTCTTAGGTATTTGTTATCAACGATAATTTCATCAAGTGACATTTGTGACATAAGGCCCTCATTTTAAGTGGGCCCATCATACCTTTTTTAAAAAAATCATGTAAGAGGGAAGGAGAGATGCAGAGTATTCTTTTAGTTATGGCCTTGAGGTAACTCCTCTTGAGGGGGAGCCAGAACCTTTACCTTGCGTAGCTTCCAATCGTCAGTAAAAGTAAGTTCAGTAAGATAGGCGTGATCAATGGGTCCAGCAATAGCCTTACCCTTAGCTATAACGACTACTTGATAAGTTCGCTTTCCTATTTCTTTAAAATCCCGCGTGAGAATTTCGATTTTTTGAATCTGGGCAAAGTAGATTGGGCCGAAGGTATCAAGATCTTTTTTATCAAACTCACTTTGCTCTTGTGGACCTTGTGTTTCGAAAAATTCGGTAAGATCTGCAGTCGCATCTTGAGTCAAATGACTTTTGAGGCTCACTAAACGTGCTTGCGATTGAAGAGCAGAAAGTTCACTTGGAAAACTCGAGATTTTTGCCAACGTGGCTATTTGTTTTTTTGCCGTATCTTTTTCCGTTGGCCAGAAAAAGATTTTTCCGAGATAGAGTAAAACGCCCAAAATGAGGGCGGTGACGACGACTTGTGAGTTTGTGGTATGTTTGGCCATGATGAGTTTATTATATATTTTTCTCTAGGAAATAAAAGGGGACGACTTTCGTCGCCCCCTTTGTCCCCAAGGAAATCCTATGTGTGCTGAAACATAAGATCTTCAAAAGCAGAGAGGGCGGCTTTGGCGCCTTCTCCCATGGCAATGATAATTTGTTTATAAGGAACTGTTGTTACATCTCCAGCGGCATAGATCCCTTTTTGAGAGGTTCGGCATTTTTGATCGACAATGATTTCACCAAAAGGCGTTGTTTCAACTAAGCCTTTGACGAATTGGGAATTTGGAAGAAGACCGATTTGAATAAAGACTCCTTCCAAGTCTATGCGGATTTTTTCTTTTGTCTCTCTGTTTTCAAAACGTAAACCTTCTACTTTTTTCCCATCACCAACAATTTCTTCAGTTCTTGCGTTAGTGATAATGGAAACATTGTTTAAGCTCTTGAGTTTTTCAACGAGAACTTTATCCGCTTTGAGTTCAGCTGCGTACTCAATTAAGACAACCTCTTTCACGATGTTTGCGAGATCAATCGCTGCTTCAACCCCAGAATTACCTCCTCCCACCACTGCGATTTTTTTCCCTTTATAGTACGGGCCATCGCAGTGAGGACAAAAGGCTACCCCACGACCGATGTAATCTTTTTCACCAGGAATTCCTAGTTCACGCCACTTGGCACCTGTTGTGATGATCACAGACTTGGCATCAATGACTTCACCGCTTTGGAGTTTAATTTTTTTGATGGAATCTTGTTCGATTGTTTCTACACGGCGGTGTTCGAAAATTTTGATAGGATATTGGACCATGTGCTCGTTAAGTTTTGAGGCAAGCTCTGGCCCTTCGGTATAAAGAACAGAAACGAGATTCTCAATTCCTTTCGTCTCGCGAACTTGACCACCAATTTTTTCAGCTATGATAGCGGTTTTAAGTCCTTTTCTTGCGCTATAGATAGCAGAGGAGGCACCTGCTGGGCCACCGCCTATAATGACCACATCAAATAAGCCCAGATGAGTAGAGGAAGTCACTTCTTGCTCGTTTACTCCGAAATGTTTTTCGAGTTTGTCGATTAAGTCAATGAACTCTATTCTTCCTGAGTGGATGAGTTTTCCCTCTGAAACGACAGAAGGAACTCCTTGGATTCCAAGTTTTTGAATATCTTCCTGAACATAGCCTCCATCAATCATTTCGTGTTTGAAATCTTTGTGGAGGAGGGCCATCAAGTTTAAGTTTTGAATAACGTTAGGACAGTTTTCACAAGTTAAAGAAATATAAGTTTTAAGGCGAATGGGGCCTTTAATATTTTTGATTCTTTGTATAATCATTTCGTCAGGGAATTTTCCCTTACGATCAGAATTTAAAATGGCCAAGACAAGAGAGCTAAATTCATGTCCTGTTGGAATTCCTTTAAAGGAAATTCCTGTTTCATTGTTGTTGTAGAGAACTTTAAATTGCGGAAAGCTAGAGCTCTCAGCAGTCATTGTGACTTCAATTTTTAGGCTAGTTTCTTCGACTGATTTTAGAAGGGCCAAAAGGTCTTTTTGATCTTCGTGTGTACTTTGAGCCACGGCTAAGGTGATTGTCCCTTCAAGAGAGGAGAAGACATGTTTTAATTGTTGAATGAGATCTTGATCTAACATAAAGGACCTTTTATTTATTCATATAGGGGGATCTCTTGTGAGATCCCCCAGGAAAGGGTTTTAGATTTTACCTACGAGGTCGAGACCAGGTTTTAAAGTCTTCTCACCTGGACGCCATTTAGCAGGGCATACCTCATGAGGATTTTTGGCAATAAACTGAGCGGCTTGAGTTTTTCTTAAAAGCTCGTCAGCATTTCTTCCAATTCCATTGTCATGAATTTCAGCAATCTTGATCAAGCCTTCTGGGTTTACAAGAAAGGTTCCACGGTAGGCGAGACCTGCCTCTTCAATATAGACGCCAAAAGCACGGCTCAAGTGTCCTGTTGGGTCTGCGACCATAGGGTATTGAATCTTTTTGATGGTTTCAGAAGTGTCATGCCAAGCCTTATGAGTAAAGTGAGTATCGGTGCTCACGGAGTAAACTTCGACACCCATTTCTTTAAAGGCAGAGTATTTGTCTGCCATATCGCCTAATTCTGTTGGGCAGACGAAGGTAAAGTCAGCAGGGTAAAAGAAGAAAACAGACCATTTGCCTTTGAGGTCTTCTTGGGTAATGGTTTTGAATTTTCCGTCATGGTAAGCTTCAACTTTAAATTCTGGAACTTTAGTGTTAATAATCGTTTGCATAGTATCTCCTTTGAGGGTTTTATTTCTATTAAGCAAAGCCTTTTGCTTTTGTTGAACCCATCTTCGTCTAAAAATCTTTTTCTGTTAAATCGATTAAATTTAATCTATGATAGATTTTGTCTATTGATTTAGTTTAAGGCGAGGGGGAAGGCTATGCTACCGTTTTCATTGACTCAAATTGAATATGTTCTGGCCGTGGCGAAATTTGGACATTTTGCGAAAGCCGCCGCTCACTGCCATGTCACTCAACCGACTTTAAGTATGCAGATTCAAAAATTAGAAGAGGATTTGGAGATCGTCCTCTTTGATAGGAGTAAAAAACCTATTCTGCTTACCCCCATGGGCGCACGCTTGATTGCTCAAATGCAAACCCTACAGTTTGAAGCGAAGAAGATCGAAGAAATCATTAAGTTAGGAACCGGGGCCATAAAGCAAGGTGAACTTCGCCTTGGGATTATTCCGACGATCACTCCTTATCTCCTTCCTCGTTTGATGAAATCCATGGAAAAACTTTTTCCTGAAATTAAACTGATGATTTCTGAATTACAAACCTCCCGTATCATCGAAGCTTTAGAAAATGATGAGATTGATGTGGGACTTTTGGCCACGCCTTTAAAACATCCTCGCATTTATGAATACGCTTTATTCTATGAGCCCTTTTATGTTCTCTGTCGTAAGGACCATGAATTGGCTTCTAAAAAAAAGGTGCATCATCAGGATCTCAATTTTGCCGATCTATGGCTTTTAGAAGAAGGTCATTGCTTGCGTCATCAGGTTTTAGATGTTTGCTCTCTTAAGAAAAATAAAAAAGAGAAAAAACAGTTTAATTTTGAAAGTGGAAACTTAGAGACTCTTAAAAATCTCGTTGAAAGCTATGGAGGGCATACCCTCATTCCTAAGCTTGCAACGGATAAGATAGGAAGAAACACTGAACTTAAAGAGTTTGAAAGACCGATTCCTGCTAGAGAGGTAGGACTGGTCTACCGCCGTGAACACTATAAAGTTGAGCTTATTGAAGCTTTAGGAGAGGCGATTTTAGAAGGCATACCAGAAGATTTAAGAAAGCTGAGGCAAAAAGATTTAGACGTCTTGCCAGTCTCTTAAAGCATTTATTCTTCATTCATTTTGCGTTTGATTTCCATCCCAAAGCCTTCGAGGCCCTTCATCCAGATTTTTCTTACTTTAAAGAAAAGCTCGGCAGGTTCCATTTGATAAATTTCTCCTCCAAAGCCTGCCATATAGCGTATGAAGTGGTAAGCCAGAGGCATGCGAAACTCAAGAAGGTATTCATCATCATTGAGTTTCGTTAGTTTTTGACTAGGGTGAAGTTCTAACTCTTCAAAGTGCTCTGCCAATTTTGGGCTTCCCCAAATTTGAATATGTTCTATCTTGGCTTCATCTCCTCCCACGCCGCCAAAGGAAGAAAGAAAACGCTCGCAGTCACTTCTTTCAGGAGGAGTATAAGGCTTTTTTTCTACAGTCACGTCACTTAAGCGTGAGAGCTTAAAACGTTTAATCGGATTTTCTGGATCGTGAATATCTTCAGCCAAGAGATAAGGCGAGCCGCCAAAAAGTTCCATGAAGATCGGGCCTAAGTCTCTTTCTTCACTCACCCCTCTGTGTTTAGAGAAGTATTCACCCCTAATCATTTTCCCTTTCCTTAGAGCAAGGAGAACATTTTTAAGGTCATCGCCTTCTTTTAAAATGGCCTTGCCGGCTGTTGAGGACTGTATGGCCTGTAAGGATTTAAAGTTTTCAAAATCGGATTTAAGCTCTTCAGGGAGGGTGGCCACCAGAGAGTTTTCTGTATCTGAAACAAGACGACTCAAGGCGACCGGGCCTAATTTAGAAAGAAGACCAAGGGCAAGATTAATAATCTGCAGATGTTCTTCGGTAATAGTGATTTCTAATTCTTCAGCATAGTCTTCTGAGATGGCAAAGCATTTAGTCGTTGCCTTTTCGTCCACCACATAAACTCCATGTCCCTCAGAGAGATAGTCTAAATCCCTTTCTACTGTCTTACGTGTGGTTTCATGTCCATGATCTTTGCTGAAGATTTCAAAAATCTCTGTAATGGTAAGTCCCCCTTGTGGAGCCTGCTTGAGAATCCTCTTAATGAGATTTCTTCTAGTCTGAGTCGAGATGTCGGAAAGTTTTTTGGGCATAGGGGCACCTAGTTGGTTCGATAGCAATTAAAATGATTATTCTTCGTTAGACAATCTTTGTCCATAGTCGCTTTTAAACTGATTTTAAGAACACACCAAGGAGGGTCTCATGAACACACAACACACCTACTTGAGATTAAAAAAAGAGCCCAAGAGTCTCATAGGGGAATCCTTATTTGTTACTCTGTTCTCTTTCTCAATGACCCTCCTTTTTGTGTTTATGACTTTTCAAGGAGGACGCTAATGTTTAGAGCAAGTCAATATACCTATTATCTACGCAAGAAAGATGGCCTTATTGTGCTAGGGAAGGTGCAGGGGCTTGGAGTTTTTGATGGCCGGGATCTTTTTCCCTTTTTCATGGGCCAAAAAAGACTCGCTTGGCGTGAGATAAGGAAGTTCGTTATCGAAGGGAGAGGCGTTCTCATCGCTCAGGATGAGCAAGGGCGACGCTCTCCCTTAGGTATCCCCAGTTGTCTTTTTGGAGGAGATTATCCTGAAAATCCACCGACAAGCTTTTGCCGTAAAGTGAAACGTTGGATGCTTAAGGTGTCTCACAAGGAAATTGTTTTTTAGGTTGCTTCAGGTTCCAAGGGAAGAGTTTCTTTTTTATTTCTCGTAAGAAAAACCAAGAGGCTTACAAGGGAGAAAACGAGAACACCAATAAGAATAAAACAAACCTTGATGCCATAGTGTTCAATCACTGTTCCCACAAAGAGGTTGCCTAGGGGAGTCGTGCCAGCGTTGACTAAAAAGTAAGCGCTAATGGCACGACTTCTATATTCGTCTTTGGCATTCAGTTGAATGGTCGAATTAGCCGAGGTCTGAAATGTCACCGCCAAAAATCCTGCCAGAGCGATGAGACAGGCGCTCACAAAAAACTGATGAGTAAAAGAAACCACAATAAAAACGCAGGCGACCAAAAGGGCTGCACCTATCATATTTTTTCTTTTAGGTCCTTGGCGGCTGCGGCTTGCCTGAGTGAGGGCCCCCAAGAGTGAGCCTATCCCCATGCAAGACATGAGAAGTCCAAATCCCTTTTCTGTTTGCATCAGAACCGTTTTAGCAAAGACAGGGACGAGGACATTGAAGTTCATAATGAAAGTACTGACAATAAGAACTGTGAGTATGGTTTGGATAAGGATCTTTTCACTTAAGATATACTTAAGCCCATCGGCAATATCATTTAAAATTTTCTTTTTGACTTCGCGTTTGACAGCAGGAAGAGGCTTAATAAAAAAGAGTCCAAAAATCAGAGGAAGAAAACTGACCGCATTGAAGAGAAAACAAAAACCGATACCAATTTGTGACATAACAAAACCAGCAATCGCCGGTCCTAAAATTCTCGCCGTATTAAAAATGGTAGAATTTAAGGCGATCGCATTCATGAGATCAGATTTTCCTACCATTTCTATCATAAAGGATTGGCGTGTGGGCATATCAATGGCCGCCACAATTCCTTGAATACTGGCAAGAATGAGAATGTGCCAATACTCAATATGTCCGCTGATGACAAGAAAGGCAAAGAGAGAGGCGTTGAAAGCCAAAATACTTTGAGTGCAAATAAGGACGTGGCGCTTATTAAATCTGTCGAGAAGGGCCCCTACAAAAAGTGAAAAAAGGAGGACAGGAAGAAATTGAAGAGTTCCCACTAGTCCTAAAAGAAAAGGGGATTTAGTGATCGTGTAGGCTAACCAAGGCAAACTAATGGTCTGCATCCAAGTGCCGATGAGGGAAATAATCTGCCCGCTCAAGAAAATCTTAAAATTTCTATGCCCAAGGGCCGTGAAAGGCTGAGTCAATTTCTCTTTGAATTTTGAAAGATTCATCTTTTTGCTTATACGCCCATGAAGAAAAGGAGACAAGTTCTATTCTAAGGCTGGAGTCTTTCGACTTTATGTGATTTATTATATTTATCGTTTAGATTAATTGAGTTTAGTAATTTTCACAGTGAGGAAAATGATGAAATATCTCCACACGATGATTCGAGTGACCGATCTAGAAAAATCCCTACACTTTTATGTTGAGGGCTTAGGATTTACTTTAGTAAGCAAAAATGAATATCCGGATGGGAAGTTTACTTTGGCATTCTTGCGTGCTCCCGGGGACAGTAACGAAGGCCCTATGTTGGAACTTACTTACAATTGGGGGCAAGATAAGTATGAGCGTGGCGATGCCTACGGACACATGGCCTATTTGGTGAGTTCCATCACTGATGTGCAAAAGAAAATTCAAGCAAAAGGCTACGATTTAAGTTGGGGACCAGGGGCGAGTCCCAATGGAAAATCGGTCTTAGCTTTTATCGATGATCCCGATGGATATGAAATAGAACTCATTGAAAGGAAAGGCAGTTGAGTAAAATACTAGAAATTTGTTTGTGTTGAAACCGATACGACCTTCACATATTATGATGGTGTGATTATTTAGGAGGATTATATGCCTGTCAAACCAACAAATTTTGAAAATGAGTTTTTT
>JACCEE012754351.1_pt1 | contig 16112 bp, 14 predicted proteins | sample 7449931 | NCBI WGS metagenome assembly JACCEE01 (sample SAMN15323457, study PRJNA562643) | freshwater metagenome | isolation source: river surface water | place: USA:Blue River Watershed | collected 2017-08-19 | reverse complement strand
TGATAAAAGTTATTCGGGGAAATTTCCTGGAAGTTTTAAATGGAAAGCCGATATTTCCCAAAAGACCCCTTATAAATCTCCAGAATTTATTTTGGAAAAGATGATTGCTCAGAGAAAAGACTTCTCCGAATCCAAGCGTCTTTTTTATGTGGCCACCACTCGCGCTAAGAAGGCGCTTTATTGGGTTGATATTCGAGTTGAGGGACGTGGCTTGAGTGATCTTAAAATGGATTGGATCAATGGCTTTAGAACCTTCGAAGAAGAAACACTCTTTTTGCAGGATAAACTTCAGGCCACATTAAATGCCCAGAGGGAAAATTATACTTTCGAGTGGGAAATTAAAGAAACTCAAAGTTTAAGTATTCCAAGACCCTTGTTTCACTATGACAACGTGGGGCTTTGCGAATCCCAAGATGAAAATCTTCATTTTGACTATGCGGTGAGTGGTGAGCTTTCGGTGACCCGTGTGGCAACCCTCTGTGATTGTCCTAGAAAGTTTTATCTTAAGAATAACTGTCGCTTCAGTGATGATGAGCTTTCTCTTTTGGGAGAGCTAAGAGTTTCAGAAGATGAAAAAGAACGTTTTGAAGAAAAAAATTTGGAAGAAGGACCTGCTTCCTCGATGAAGCGTGGGAGTCACATCCACTTGATTATTTCTCAAATGATTAAAAATCATTTTGCTCTCCCTGAGGAGGCAACAGACACAGAAAAGGCCATGCTTCTTTGGCTTAAAAATGAGTTTCCCAAAGAGGCTTATTTTGTCTCTGAAGAAGCTATCAAATTCCCTCTCGGGGGAGTGATGATTTCTGGAACTCCTGACTTGGTGCTCATAAACAAAGAGGAAGAATTTGCCATATGGGATTTCAAAACTGGGAAGCGTCATCCAGAGGCAGAAGAGTCATATTGGTTTCAAGTTTATGCTTATGGACATGCTTTTTTTGAGTCCCTTTCTCGTCGTCGGACCAATGCCTCAGAGTTCAAAAATACGCCTATGAACTTCGTTCTTGCCTACGTAGATGAGAGAAAAATAGTAGTTGAGAAAAAAACTCATGCTGAAGTGCAGGATAAACTTTTTGAAGTTCTTAAAAAGCTTAATCAATTAAGTCAGACAAACCCTAAGCATTGTGGTCGTTGTCCCTTTCAAATCATCTGCCGGCCTTAGGTTGCTCTAGCTTAAGGCTGTGATAAAATTATCCTGTGATATTCATAAATTGAAGGAAAGGATTCCTTTTAAATTAACCGCAGGATGCGATTATGAAACGATTTCACTTCTTGGCCTTATTCGTTGTCTATTTTTTCGTAAGCTTCTACTCAGAGCGCCTCGTCGCTGGAGAGCAAAGCACTTACAACTTCTCATGGTTAGATCCAGATAAAGAAGTTTATGTTCTTCAAAACCGTAAATACCGCAAGGTAGGCAAGGCTCACGTTGTCGCCGGTTATGGACAAACTTTATCTGGCCCCTTTGTCAACGCAAGTAGTATTCAGGGACGCGCTGGATATTTTATCGTTGAAGACTGGGGATTTGAACTTCTTTACGCAAAAAATAGCGGGAAAGAAAATGAAACTGCTCAAGCTGTTCGTAACCCAGGCGGAGCGGGGTCTGCGCCTTTTCGCCGTTTGGTGAATAACTATATGGGGGGGATGGTTCTTTGGTCACCTTTCTACGCCAAAGTGAACACCTTCAACACGATTCTTTATGTCGATTGGATGGTGGGAGCTGGTTATGGAAAATTAGAAGAAACCAATAACCGTGACGAAGTCATTTCAGGTAGCACAAGCAATATCCCAACAACTGAGACTCATAACGGAATTCTTTGGGGCACAGCTTTGAAATTTTATTATAACCAATACTTGCATGTGCGTTGGGATTTGACTGGGATTCACTACCAAGCTCAAAGAGCTAAAATCAACGACACCGATAAGACCAAGGCTTGGTATAACAACTACGATATGACTCTCTCTCTAGGTGTAAACTTCTAGGAGTAAGCTATGTTAAGACGTTCGACTCTTCTTTTCTTGGCCTGCTCTCTGAGTTTATCAGCTCAGGCTTCATTAGAGAAAGCAGCTCAGCTTTATGAGCGTTCTCCTAATAATGTTCAGCAGTACACCAAGATTGCCGAAGAACTTATTGAAGATAAACTTTATTCATCTGCGTTGCCCTTCGCCAAAGAGTACTTAACCTCTGCTGGTAAGATTAATGTCAATGAGATCGATGAATTGGTGGACACTCTTGTTCCCTATACGGGAATTAGACAGTTTGAAACCATGCCAGTCAATGTACTTTCCCGCACTAAAGCCCCTATGCTTCGCTATATTTTAGCTAAAAAGTATTTTCGTCTTGGGAAGTATAATGATGCCTTGGCAGAATTAGGGGACAACATTCCACGCAAGCATAGTGCGAAGCCCTTTGCCCTCTTCCTTGAGGGAAGTATTTTGAGTATGACTCAAAAGTATCTTCAAGCGAATAATGTGTATAAAGAGTGTGTTGATGTCGCTGAATCTGCTTTAGGAAAAGAAAAAGATCCTCATCGCATTCGTCAGCTTACGATTACTCGAGATTACTGTCTTGTGGGTCTTCCCCGCAGTGATTTTGCCAATAAGAATTATGAGAGTGCCATTTTAGGCTATCTTGATCTTTCAAAGTCATCCTATATTTGGCCTGAAGTTCTTTTCGAAGAGGCTTGGGCTTCTTTCTACAGCAAAGACTATAACAGGACCTTGGGGAAGCTTGTGACTTACAAAGCCCCTATTTTGACTTGGATGTTCAATCCTGAGGTCGAAGTTTTGAAAGCCCTCACTTATATGGAACTTTGCCTATGGCAAGATACTAAAAAAGTGGTTGATGATTTTTATAGCAAATTCGAAGCTCCCTCCGAAGAATTTAACCGCTTTTTAGAGAAGAACAGTAAAGACTATCGCTACTATTATAATCTTGCCAACACTATGGTTCAAAATCGTCTAGCTTCAAACGATCTTACCACAATGGTTTTGCGTAACGTCTTACGTGACCCTACCTTTATGGAGCTTTGGCAAGCGATGGAAAGAGGAAAGGAAGAAGTTGAGACCATTAAAAGTGTACGAAGTGCGAGCTTCCGTCATTTTCTTGTCAATAACCTCAATGAAACTCTGCTCTCTCAAAGAGACTTGATAGGAGCCTACGTTCGTAAGGGCTTACTTAATTATCAAGAACAACTCGAACGTGCCTTTGAAGGTATGAGTTATATTAAATTGGAAGTTTTGGGTAAGAGAAAATCTGAAATTTTAAGTGATACTGGAAATGCTGATAGAGCTAGAGGAAATATTAAATATCTTAAGCGAAATGATAAGCAGTATTTCTGGGATTTTAATGGAGAGTTCTGGGCTGATGAGTTAGGTGATTATGCCTTCGCCCTTAAATCGGAGTGTCGCAAATGAGACGTTCATCGATTTTAATTATTGTCATGCTGGGACTCTTTTTTGTGAGTACTTTTGCTCGTGCAGCAACACCAGCTGATACAAGACGTAGTGAGCTCGGACAAATTGTGGATGAGGAATTAAAAGAAATTATTCGTCTCAACAAGGCCAAGCGTGGTTCTGATCCTCAACTTCTTTTGAGAATGGGTGAGCTTTACTTAGAGAAAGCCCGCATTACAAAAGAAAATGAGATGGCTAAGTTTATGGAGATCGATCCAAGCAAACGTTCAGCCGTCGATAAAACTCAGTTTTTTGCTTCTTCAAGCAGATACTTTGTTGAAGCACAAAAGATTTGCCAAATCATTTTGGAGCGTTTTCCCAATTTTAAAGACAAAGCCGATGTTTATTATGTTTTGGCTTATAATGCTAAAGAATTTCAAGATGGAAACAAAGCTTTGAAATACTTTCAAATGGCCGTTCAGGGGTCAGATGAGGGAAGTCCAGTCAATCGCAAATCCAAAATAGCCCTTGCTGAAATGTATTATTTAAGAGGCGATTATCCGAAAGCCACTCCTCTTTATGCAACTGCCCTCAAGGGAGATAAAGATAAGTGGTGGACAAAAGATAGTTACAACCTCGCGTGGTGCTATTTTCGCCAGGAACGTTACGAAGAAGCGATCGCCACCATGAAGGCTGTTTACGAAACAAGCAAAGATAAAAACTACGTTGATATGAGTTACAACTCAACCAAAGACCTTGCTTACTTCTACTCAGCTGCGGGACAACCTCAGAAAGCTGTGGATTTTTATAAATCGGTAGGGGGCGATGTCTCCGGTAATCTTTATCGTGTGGCCAAGCACCTTTTAAATTATGGCAAATTCACTATTGCCGAAACTCTTTTGACTGAAGCTGCCAAGGCTTCACCAGACGCAAAAAATTCTGTCCGCATTCATATGGAGCTTTTGGCCCTTTATGAAAAGTATGGAAAAGTAAGTGAGCACTTAAAAACCTGTCAAAATTTAACAGTTCAAGCTCAAAATAAATTGTTAGATGAAGATGATTTGGATGTCCTTAAGGTTCAGGCTTTAAGAATGTCTGCTCTTTTACAGCAGCAAGTAGCCTCTAAAACTTATGATAAGCAACCTGAGGTCAAAGTGGCGAAGGCAAATGCTTCTGTTGCTTATTTTAAATTGTTAGCGCAGTTAGAACCTAAAAAAGCTCATGAGCATCTCTTTCATGCTGCTGAATCTCTTTATGCCTCAGAGCGTTTTAATGATGCTCTTCCTCTTTATGAGCAAGCTCAAGCCCTCGCAACTCAAGCCGGTGATAAGAAGACAAGGGAACTTGCCATGACGGGTCTGATGGCTTCTCTTGGTCAAAAAGATGTGAGTAAGGAAAATGAAGCCAAGTATCTTGTAGAAGCTTTTACTGTTTATTTGAAGGCCAATCCAAGAACTCAAAAATCATTTACCATCTATCAGCGTCTCTTTAGTGCTCAAATGGATAAAAAAGATATCGTCGGTGCTGAAAAGACCATGGTGGCTTTTAAGCACAATTTCCCTGAGGCAGTTGATAAACATGAAGCGATGCTTGCTCGTGTGATCGATTATTACAAAGAGAAAGGTGATAAGGCTAATATCAAAAATTGGGTGAGTAAGATTGGAAGCGGAGAGTTTCAAGTGAGCGCCCCTGTGGCGAAGAAAATTCGCATGCTCATGCTTTCTATGCAATTTGATAACGTAGAGGCTGCTACCAGTCAGGGGGATAAGAGTAAGGCCCTTCGTCTTTATGTAGATATTTATAAAGACAAAGAGAGTAGTCCTGAAGCAAAGAAAAATGCTGCTTACAACATTATGACACTTTTTTACCAATTGGGTGATATGCCTAAAATGTATGCTTGGGGAGAGCGTGCCCTTCAGCATATGAATGAAGATGATGTCCTGAAGTTTGAAGGATCATTTCTTTTGGTTACTGCTGAGCTTTATAATCGTCGCCAGTTTAAAGAATCAGCGTATCTTGATGAAGTTGTTTTGAAGAAACTTTGTTCTCAAAGCTCACGCAATAAAGATGTATTCTTTAAGAACGCCGCCATCATTCATCTTGCTGAATCTCGTATTGAAGAAGCCCGTGAGATTAGCAAAAATGCTTCACGTTGTGGAATTTCTCCCAATGTCATGGTGGAAGTTCAACTCGACATTCTTGAGTCTCTTGCTGAGACTGAGCGTTGGAATTCTTACGAAGATCAGATCAATCAGTTAGAAGGGAATTCTAAGGCATGGCCAGAGCTCATTCGTCATATGGAGAAGCTTATTACAGCTTATGAGGGAAGTGGGAAAAGTGAAAAATCCGCTCAACTCAAAGCCCGCATGATGAAACTTTATGATGGCTGTAAAAAGGAAAAAATTGATATCCCTCTTCTTTCTCTTGATGCCATTGCTCGTATTCGTTTAGAAGAGTTGCAAAGGGAAGAGGCTGTACTTGATAGTATCATGTTGGCTTTCCCTGAAAAAACATATAACGACAGATTGAAAGCTAAATTCAAACAGCTTGATCAGTTAACAACTCGTGCTTTGGATATTCTGAATATCGGTTCTGGTGTGGGAATTGTTCATGCTTATCGTGTCTTGGTGGAAAATTATCGCAAGACAGGTAACCAGATTAAAGATTTCGTCCCTCCTGAAAAAGGACCAGAGTATGTGGAGTCTTTTAGAAAAGGAATGACGAATATTTATGCATCTTTGTTTAACAAAGCTGATGAGTTCATTGTCGAAGCTCGTAAACAAATTGATAGCAGCAAAATCCTTTCATCTGAGAACAACTGGTTTTTAATGCAAGGTATTTCGAATTTCAAACCCGAATATGAGTATCGTCCAGGTGGAGTGCTTATGGATCGTGGAGGTCGCCGATGAGAAGACCAATTTATTATAGCAGTTTATTTATTCTCATTATTTCCTCGGTTCTCGTTTCTTGTGCAACTTCAAAAAGTAAGTCTGCACTAACACAACAGATGATTGATGATGAGTATGCCTACATTAAAAACTCTGATTTCGTTGCTCCAAAAGAAATTAAATATGAAGAGCAGCAGGATCAATTCGTCGGTGAGCTTCCTGAGAATGACACTTTGACTAAAGAGTCTATTGCACGTCTCCCTGCTCCAAAGCTTCAGCAAGTCGCTGCTGGACCAGACCCTGTTTCAACTGGGATCAGTCTTTGCTATCAAAAACGTTTCGATGATGCTTTCAAGCTTTTCGATAGTATTTATCCTAAATACAAGTCTCATCCTAGTTATTGGAACCAGATTGGAAGTTGCTATTATTTGCAAAACAATTTGCGTAAAGCTCTACTTTTTTATAACAAAGCTAGAGATATTAACAATAACTATGCCCCAGCGATCAATAACATTGGGGTGATTTATTTGAAGCAAGGGAAAGAGCAAAAAGCCCTCGTCGCTTTTAAAAAGGCCTCAGAGGTGAATGCCTTCTCTCTTACTCCGGTCTTCAATTTAGCTCAGCTTTATTTGAAGTACGGTTTTATTGATGAGGCTCAAAAGATGTTTAATAGCCTGGCCAAGCAGAAGCAAGGTGACCCTGACGTGCTGGCCGGTTTAGGTAATCTTGCTCTCTTAAGAGGGGATTTAGGTTCTTCCATTCAGTATTACTCTCAGATTGAAGAGGCTTTTGGAAGTCGTCCCCATATTGGTTTGAACTATGCTGTGGCACTTAAAATTGCTGGTAAAACAGCAGAGGCTCAAGCGGTTTATAAAAAAGTCGATACTCGTGATTTAGGTCCAATGCGTGCTTATTATAAAAAAGTCGCAAGTTTTATCGGGATGTAAAAAATGAAAAGTTTAATTTTTACTCTTCTTTTTTCATTGTTGGCAGGAAGTGTTTGGGCGCAAGCAAAAGCTGAAGCAAGCAAAGCCGAACCTCAAGTCATTTACAAATATAAAAAGCATCAAGAGTTTGACTTTGAAAATCTTGATGTGGCAGGGGAGCCTGGAGCGGCTTTGGGAGATATTACAATCTCAACTCGTTCTCAGAAAGATTTTAAGAATAAACTTCCCTATAGAAAGAATTTTGACCCTGAAATAAAAAAAGCACTCGAAAGAGTTCGTTAAACTTTCGCAAGGATGATGAAAGTGGATCTTCAAAAAAGTGAAAATAGTTTGCTCTTCGAACTTAAGCCTAAAGATGCCTCTCTCGGGAAAGCCATTCTTATTAATAAAAGGCGTCTTCTCATTGGAAGTTCTGAGAGTTGTGACGTTGTTTTGCCTTACCGTTTTATTTCAGCAATTCATGCAGTCATGGAAGTAAGTGAGCAGGGATTTAAGCTCTACGACATGAATAGCAAAAACAATACTCTTGTGAATGGCAAAAAAATTGTTGCTCACGATGGAAAAATTGGTGATGTCATATCCTTTGCAGCAAGTTATGAATTTATTTTTAAGGAGATGGATAAAGAGGATATTCTTCCTCCTCCCTTAGAGATTCTTGATCCTCTTCTGCCTCCCATGATTGAAGAGACTGAAGTTGTTGCACCACCAGTTCAAGAGACAAAAGCCCCTGAGCTTCCCAAGGTTGAAGCTAAAGCTCCTCCCGTGGTAAAGACAACACCAAGTGTAAAAATCAGCAAGCCACGTTTGCCTAAGGCTTCTGAATATCCCCTGGCCACTGACCCTAAAGCTGATTTTTGCGAATATATTTTTGAAGATGCAGATACTATTTATCCCATTTTTACTTATGGAGTTTATCAGTTTGCTGCAGAAGTAATTATTCTCTTTAAAGACAAGGTTTTTTCTGTCGACTATATTCCTTCTGTCGATGGAACCTATTATTTGGTGGGAAGCCAACCTCGTGAATTAGAAATTGAGTATGCTTATCTTGGGCGCAATGATCGCGTTCCTTTAATTGAAATTAAAGGCAAGGATGTTGCGGTCCATCACCTCGTCGGTTTTGAATCACTTGTCTTAAGTGATCAAACCGGAAATGTGACAAAAGCAAGCTCCACTGTCGCCCTTAAAGAAAATGATATTCTTCGTTACGCTAAAGATGATTTGCAGATCTATATAAGAAAGACTGAGGCTCCTCCTCATGTGAAGCCTGCTCCTTTCTTTAGACGTGATAAGGATTTAAAAAAATACCTTGTCTTTGTCCTGCTCTTCTTATTTACCTTTGGTGGCATCGTTGCCGCTATTGGTCCTGAGACTGAAGATGAAAAACAAGAAAAAGCTCCAGAGCGTGTTGTAAGTATTCTTCAAAAAGAGCGCAAAAAACTTTATGTCGCCAAAAAGCCGGCGATTGCGAAGACGAAAGATGCAGACCCAAGTCAGGTTCAAAAATCTCCTCAGCAAACACCAGTGCCTAAGCCTGATGAAAAAGGCCCAGCAACGACAACGAAAAAGCCTGAGGTAATGAAGAAGGCTGAGCCTAAACCAGGTCCTAAAAATGATAAAATCTTTGTGACTAATGACAAGAAGGCTGGAGCAGCAAAAGCCGCTGCGGCAGCCCCACAGGCACAAGGTCATGTTGATACCTATAAGGCGTCTGCAGATTTTAGCAGTACTGTTTCTTCACTTCTCTCTCGAGGAGGAGGAACTAAGAGCGCTAAAGCTGTTAATAGCATGGCTTCTGGTTCTGGTGATAGTCTAAATACTGGCAGTGTCGTTATTCCTGGTGAATCTGCTCGCCTTGAGCGCGCCAAGGTAACAGGTCAGATTGGAAGTATTTATGGATCTGCAACCGGTAAGATTGATGCCGCCCAGGGTGTTCAAGGTCTTGTCGATAAAAAAGGTATTTCAGTCGTAGGTGTTCCTTCTTCTACTGTGGTGATGGGAGGAATGGATCCAGATATTATCCGTCGTATTTTGATGGATCATATTGCCATGTTTAGAAACTGCTATCAAAGTGTTCTTGATAAATCTTCAGAGGCTTTTGATGGAGTCATTGTTTTGGACTTTGTGATTGGTGCTTCAGGAAATGTTTCTAAAGCAGGGGCATCTGATGCTAGCGGGTCAATGCCACCTCCAGTGAGGGCTTGCGTTCTCAACGTTCTTAAGGGAATCAAATTCCCTGAGCCTCCAGGAGGAGGAACTGTTGGCGTACGTCAGCCTATGAACTTTCAACCTAACCGCAAATAATGTTAGGCCCTCTTCGTGAGGGCCTTTTTTCTTTGATTTATGAAAAAAATATTATCTATTTCTTTAGCGTTATGTTTGGGAATTATATTTTCATTTTTAGTTTTGGAAATCATACTACGTGTCTTTGATCCTTTTCCGACAACAGTTAGAGGGGATAAAATTGTTTTGAAGAATAACGATAAAAAAGTTCTAAAAGTAAATCATCCCAAACTTGAATCAGAAATTGTCGTGACAACTAATCATTTGGGCTTTCGTGGCGAAAACTATCCAGCTGATCCACAAAACAGAATCAAGATTTTTACAGTGGGTGGTAGCACCACCTTGAGTCTATATAACACTGAGGGAAAGACATGGTCAGATCTTTTGGCCAGCAATCTAAAAAAAATTAATCCCAAAATTTGGATAAATAATGCAGGTTTAAGTGGTCATTCAACGAAGGGACACCTCATACTTCTCAAAGACAAGTTAGTCGAACTAAAACCTGAGTATGTTATTTTTCTTGTTGGGATTAATGACGTTGGCCGAGTCATTGATGAAAAGGAAGAGAGTACAATCGAGAAAGTTCTTTTTAAAAGCGAGGTGATTTCTCTCGCTGTAAATATCATTCGTAATTTTCAATCTAAAAAACTGAACCTTTCTTATGATTTAAATTGGAATCCCAAAACAGCTCCAACTTTAGAACTATCTGGAATGGAGATTTCTAAGTCAATGATGATGCATTCTAAAACTTATCTGCCTTACTATCGTCGACGCTTAGAAGCGCTGATCGATTTCTGCAAAAAGAACAATATAAAGCCAATCTTAATGACTCAACCTCTGGTGTATGGCGATCAAGTTGATCCAACAACAGGAGTGAATTTAGGGAAGTTTAAAGTAGGGGAGCAAAATTCCCTTCAAATTTGGTTGGTTCTTGAAATGTACAATGACATTACTCGTGTATTGGCCAGAAAAGAGAGAATTCCTTTAGTTGATTTGGCTCAGAAAATGCCCAAGGATACTCTTTATTATTATGATTATATGCACTACACAGATCAGGGAGCAGCAAAGGTTGCCAGTATTGTGAGTGAAGAATTGGCTTCTGTTCTAACAAAACCGATTCATTAATTTTGCTCAGTTACTTTTATAGCAAATAGACTCAATTCTGATAAAGCACTTTATCTTTTTAAACGATAAGAAGTCATTACGCTTTTTTTAGAGACAATTTAGTCGTTGTAAATGTTTTGGGTGTGTCATGTCTGCTCAAAAAAAAATTATGTTAATCGAAGATAGTGTGAGTGCTAAAACTCTTGCAACACGAATGCTAGAGAAAAATGGCTTTGCTGTAACTTCGCTTGCATCTGGTATTCATTGTTTAAATGAAATTCAAAAGGAAAACCCAGACATTATTTTGTTAGATGTGATTAATCCTGAAGAGAACGGAAATGAAACTTTAAAGAAAATCAGAGATAATTATTCTGCTGTTGATTTGCCAATTATTATGGTTACAAGTAATGCTGACGCATCAGATATCATTCTTTCTCTCAATCTTGGTGCTAATGACTATATTACAAAGCCTGTTGATTTTAACGTTGCTGTTAAGCGTATAGAGACACATTTAAAAATTAAAGAGCTCTCGCATAAAATGGGACGTTTGAAAGAGCTAGAAGCGATGAAGGCCATTGTTGCGACGTATAACCACGAGATTAATAATCCGCTCACTATTGCCATCGGAAAATTAGACTTGATTAGAATAAACCAAAATGCTGAAGAAAATCTTAAAGAGGCTGAAAAAGCCCTTTGGAGAATTTCAGATATTATTAAAAAAATTCAAAAGCTTTTGCAGGCTCAGAGCGTTGATTATGAAGAGTATGATAAGCATTGCGATATGCTTAATATCAACAAGAAGACCTAATCCATCTTATTAAATCGTTCTTTGACAACAAGTTTATACTTGATAAATCCAGCTTCTGCACAAGTATGGAGGATTTTTTTGATGTAATTGTATTTGATAGATTTATCAATAACCAAGTTCACGTTTCCAGAAAACTGAGGTGCTTCTTCAGTGGATTTTTGAATTTGCATTATCGTTTCTCTCTTTTTGACAAGTTCATCATAGAGAGCGACGATGCGTCTTCCATCTTGATCGTATGTTCTACTAGAGTTGTCACCGACATCAACGACGGTTTTATCATCTACCCAAATTGAAGTAGGAGAGACTTGGACATGCACACCTGTGGTGTTGTTGTTTTCTGATTCTGAAAGAGGGAGATTGATTTCTTTAGGGATACGAACGACGTTACCAGTTGCGCTGTAGTTTTTAATCAAAAAGAAAAGAAGAATGATCATAATATCAAGCATCGCAGCCAAATTGAGCTTGATGACCTTTCTGTTGCGCTTTCGAGATTGACTCATGATGGACTTACGCATAGTAACCTAGCTTTGTATATTGCCAAAGAGCACATCGCTGAAGAATTCATTAACCTTCACATCAATGCCATCTTTGTCCTTGCTAAAAATTTCAGGGTCAGTCTTTTTAAAGAGACGAACACTATCGATAATTTCAACCAACTTTTCATAGGTGAGATCAACTTCTGGATTAAGAATAACTGTCTTCTCACCTGGATGATCTTTCTTGATTTGGAAAAGCTGTTGGCGTAGGTCTTCCAAGTTGTAATTCTCTTCGTTGAGCTTTCCTACTTTTTTTTGAAGCTGTGCAGGAACCCCTGTGTAAACTTCAATGCCATCAGAGATGATTCTTAAAGTAAGCGCCAAAGGTTTTTTATCTGGTGGGGGCTCACTATCGGAAGCTATGGGAGCCACACTCGGTACTTCATAGAAGTGAACAAACGCTGTAGAGAACATAAGAAAGAAAAGGAACACGAAGGTGGCATCGAGCAAAGGCACAATGTTAATCCACACTTCGTCACGACTTTTCTTTTTTCTACTTGGAAGTCTAAACACAACTCACCTTTTAGTCTTAGGATTCTTTTTCTTCTTTTACGAGAAGAAGATCCATGAGTTTTACGGAGTACTCATCAATTTCGCTGATAATTTTATCGGCTTTCGCAGAAAGGAAAGAGTGAATCACCATCATAATAATAGCTGCAACAAGTCCCATTAAGGTGGTGTTCATACCGAGGGCCAAACCGCGAGCGAGAAGTTCAGATCTTTGTGCAGGGTCAGCTGCAGCAATAGAGCCAAAGGCTTCGATCAGACCCATGATGGTACCGACAAGACCGATCAAGGTAGAGATGTTGGCGATAAGAGAAAGGTAGCTCAAGCGCATTTCTACTTTGGGGATAACTTCCAAAGCTGTCGCATCAAGAGCATTTTGAATCTGCTCGGGTTTTTGATTGGCGCGCTTGAGACCGCTCTTTAACACTTTAGGAAGAAGAGCTGTCGTGCCTGAACAAATGCGAATCGCTCCCTGAATGTCATTAGAGAGAATATAGCGCTGAAGTTCATTCATAAATGAAGGACCATCAGTGTCGTATCTCTTAGTGAGCTTCATAAAGCGTTCGATGGCAATCGCAATACCCACAGCGAAAACAACCATTACTAACCACATTGGAGGTCCACCCATAATAATAAAGGTGGTAATAGATTTAATCATTGATCCCTGAGCTTCCATGGAAACAATTCTCCTTGTTTCGGATATAAAAATAGATATCTCTATTTTATTTCAAACTTTGGGAAAGTAAGGATTTTTTGGAGATGGCAGTTCTTGCCGCTTAATTTAGACGAGTTCTGGATAAATTTTTTGCTCAATATTTTCAATGAGCATATGAATAATTTTGATATGAATTTCTTGAACTCTGGCCGTCGAACCACTTTCGACAACAAGGCTCAAATCGACCATTTCTTTAAGCTGGCCGCCATTTTTTCCAAGCAGGGCAATGGTTTTCATGCCACGAGATTTTGCTGCCTCGACAGCGTTGATTACGTTGCGAGAGTTGCCGCTGGTGGAGATTCCAAGAAGGATATCTCCTGGACGACCTAAAGCTTCTACTTGACGTGAAAAAATCACGTCATAGCCATAGTCATTTGCTACACAACTCATATGAGCTGGATCAGAGATCGCCAGAGCACCTAAAGCTGGTCTATCCTTCTTAAAGCGTCCGCTTAGTTCTTCAGCAAAGTGCATGGCATCGCACATCGAACCACCGTTGCCGCAGCTTAAAATTTTTCCTCCATTTTTAAGACTCTCACTCATACAGGTGATGATCTTTTCCATGGTTTGGATATTTTCTGATTTAGAACTGAAGTGTTTAAGAAGCTCACTGGCTTCTTTGAAAGAAGCCAGGAGATTTTGCTCGCTCATTACTTAGCAAGCTCGTTAAGGGTTTTGACGATTTCTACTTTAGCCTGGAGACCAACGAGGGTCTTAGCAGCTTGACCTTTTTTGAAGAAGATCATTGTTGGGATGCCTCTAATGCCGTATTGCTGGGCAATGTTTGGGTTTTCATCCACGTTCACTTTTACGATTTTAGCTTTAGGACCAAGTTCTTTGGCCACTTCATCCAATATAGGAGCGAGAGAGCGGCAAGGACCACACCACTCAGCCCAGAAATCAACCAATACAGGTTGTTCAGATTTTAAAACTTCGGCGTCAAAATTTGCTTCGGATACTTTCATTGCAGAACTCATGCTGCCTCCTCTTAACGTTTTTCGTGCGTCTTTAGTTTAAAGGTCATCGACCCATTTGTGAAGCTCACAAATAAGTGTCATAAAGGGGAAAAATATTTGAAAAAAATACCCCTTGTTGTCTTTTTAAGACACGTTAGAATAGGACTATGGACAGGAAATATCTATTAAAATCTGCTATCAAAGTCGCTACTTTGGCCCGCATCATGGCCAAGGCGATCGATCTTTTTATTGTCCTGATCCTGGCCCTTTTGACCTATCCTGTAGGAATTATTTTGTCGGTTATTTATATTTGCCTCTGTGACGCCTTTCAAAATGGCCAGTCAGTGGGCAAGAAATTTATGGGCTTTAGCGTTGTTTCATTAGTTGACGGTTCTCCTTGCTCAATCAAGCAGTCGATTATACGCAACCTTCCTTTGAGCGTCCCTCTTGTGTTTGCCATTATTCCAATGTGGGGATGGATTTTTACCTTCCTTATTGGTTCTGTTCTTTGTGCCGTTGAAGTCTATTTTATCTTTCACCTTGATTCTGGACACAGGGTAGGTGATGTGATGGCCGATACGACTGTGATATCTTGCACTCCTTCACGTATAGACGAAGGTCAAAGAGTCTAAAACCTCTCCCTAAAGAGTTGATTTGATGTTAGGGTTTTTCCATGAAAAACAAAAAACTTATTATCGTTGATATCAGTAGTTTTATTTTCCGCGCCTTTTATGCCATCAGACCTCTGCATAGTCCTGAAGGAACTCCGGTCAACGCAGTTCATGGCGTTTTGACGATGCTTCTTAAGCTTCTTTCAAAAGAAAGACCTACCCATATTTTTCTTGCTCGTGATTCTGGAAGAAAAACTTTTCGCTTGGAAATTTATCCGGAATATAAGGCCAATCGCTCTGATCCCCCTGAAGACTTGAGACCCCAGTTTAAGCTCATTGAAGAGCTTATGGAAAAAATGAAGATTCCAAGTTTAAGTTTGGAAAACTATGAAGCTGACGACGTCATAGGAAGTGCGGTCACCCAGTGGAAGAATGATTTTGAGGAAGTCTATATTGTTTCTTCTGATAAAGACCTTATGCAATTTGTCGATGATAAAGTCAAAGTTCTCGATACCATGAAAGAGAAAATTTATGGACGTGAAGAGGTCTTTGAAAAAATGGGCGTAAAGCCTGAGCAGATTGTCGATTATCTTTCTCTTCTTGGCGATAGTTCCGATAACATTCCAGGTGTGAGAGGCATCGGCGAAAAAGGTGCAGCTAAACTCTTGGCGGAATATGGCACTTTAGATGAGTGTCTAAAAAATGCAGAAAAAGTTGCTAATAAAAAAACGAAAGAAGCCCTTCTTAATCATGCTGATGATGCTCATCTTTCTAAGCGACTCATCGAGATCAAAACTGATCTTCATTTAAATCGTACGATTGAAGACTTGGCTTTTACCTTTAAGGCCCATCCAGAACTTTTAGATTTTCTTAAGCGTTTAGGGCTTAAAAGCGCTTTGCGAACGATCGAGGAACTTTCCTATGGTGAAAGTCTGGCCAAGCAAAGTGACGAAGGAATGAGTCTTCCTCTTCAAGCTGGTCTTCCTTTAGTCCCCCCTCCAAGTAAAAGGGAGTTTCATTTTGAAAAGGTTGATAAAGGAGAACTTCCATTTTCAGCTGATGTGAGCATAGAAATTATATGGGATGACAAGACTCCTCAGGCTCTAGGATTTTATTCTTCAGATGAAAAATCCTTTTTCCTTGAAGGAAAAGAAGCTTGCGAAGTTTTTTTAACTAAGCTTATACAAACGACCAAGACTCTTTACTTACATGATTCAAAGAAACTTTATGCTTGGGCCTTAAATTCTCAAGTTCCTTTTCAAGCGATTGTACGTGACACTTTGCTTATGCACTATCTTTCTGATAGTTCTTGGACTCATGAACTTTCTGAGCTTCTCACTCGCTATCTTGGCGAAAGCCCAGAGCAC
>JACCEE012639394.1_pt1 | contig 16115 bp, 9 predicted proteins | sample 7449931 | NCBI WGS metagenome assembly JACCEE01 (sample SAMN15323457, study PRJNA562643) | freshwater metagenome | isolation source: river surface water | place: USA:Blue River Watershed | collected 2017-08-19 | reverse complement strand
TTGGTAAAGGCTTCAGGTATACCACATATAATTTTGAGACCAACTGGAGTTTACGGTCCCAGAGACAAAGACTATTTTTTAATGCTCAAAACTTTAATGATGGGAGTTGATCCACAAATCGGATTAAAAGAACAAGTCATAAGTTTTATATATGTAACCGACCTTGCTGAAGCAGTTTTAGAAACTCTTTCCGATAAGGTTATTAATCAAACCTTTATTGTATCAGATGGAAATAATTATACAAATAGTCAATACAGCGCTTTAGCCAAAAAACATCTGGAAAAGAAAGCTGTAAGATTACCAATTCCTCAAATGTTGGTTCTTATCGTAGTTAAGGTAAACGAAGGAATCCGTTTCTTTAGCAAAAAGACACCCACTCTTAACTTTGATAAATATTTAACAATGAAGGCTAAAAACTGGAAATGTAGTAATAAAAAAATAATATCTACCATTGAATGGAACCCAACCGTAAATCTTGACGAAGGACTTGAACGATCTGTTAACTGGTATAAAAAAAATAAATGGATTTAATAAGAATAACTTTTCTACCAGAAACGCTATCTATAGATCGAATTTAAACAATTCTATATTTTTCAATACCTATGGATAGTTGAAACAAGGTGTCTGTTTTCAACTATTCAAACCGCCCATTGGAAAATGAATGATCATCAAGACTAAGAGTAAAGCTAAAAACACTCCCTTTATCTGGAACACTTTCTAAGGACAATTTTCCCCCATTTAACAGGACAAATTCGTTACATAAGATTAGACCAAGGCCACTGCCAGGCTCATTGTAAGTACCACTCGTTTTAACTTTTTGGTCGATCGAAAACAGCCGCTTCTGCATATCAAGGGGTATACCAACCCCTGAATCCCTTACTATAACCACAAGCTTATTTTCTGCAACGCTGAAATCTATAACAACTAAACCACCCTCTCGCGTAAACTTAACCGCATTTGAAACAAGATTTCTTAAGACAGTTCCAATCATATTTCTGTCAGCGAAAACTTGTTTAACAGGACATGGTACATAGGATATTTCAATATTCTTTCGTTGGGCATGAGGTCTATGTAGAACTAGCACCTCCTGACAAAGCGCATCAAAATCGAAATACACCGGAGATAAAGACATGGTTCCCGTTTCCGATCGGGACCACTCCAATAAGTTTTCGAGTAATCTATAAGCGGTTTCGGAAGTAATACGTAATTGGTTTATTATTGTTAGCTTTTCGCTATCAGAAAAATTATCAAACTGTTCACTAAGCATCGACGTAAAACCGACGAGAGAAGAAAAGGGATTTCTTAGATCATGAGCAATGATACTAAAAAACTTATCTTTCGTGGCGTTTATTTTTCTAAGTTTTGCTTCAGAATCTCTTAATTCCTGCTCGGCTTTTTTCCTTTCGGTAATATCTCTGGTAATACCATTAAAACCAGACGGATAACCGTCAGCAGCTATTGAAAGGCCAACTTTCACATCGGCCCAATAAACTGAACCATCCTTTTTATACTGCCGTATTTCGAAGGATGCCGAAAAGCCCTGAGAAGAGACATTAGATCTATTCTTTTGCTCTTTGTATCGATTAACAAGTTTTTTTAATTGATCATCTACCACAATAAAGGATTCAGGAGGAAGAAATCGATGAAGTGGCATTCCAAGACGTTCTTCAGGCGTATATCCTTCGAGCTTATAAACGGAGGGGCTTAGATAAGTAAACTGATAGGCTAAATCCATGCTCCAGATCAAATCTAAAGCATTTGTAGCTAGTAATCTATACCTTACTTCGCTCTCTTCTAATGCTACTTGCGCTTTTTTACGTTCAGAAAGGTCTCGGGCAACACCCAGCAAATTTATAAACTTCCGATCCTTTCCATAAATCGGAGCCAATCTCACCTCCATTGGAATTAATGCACCATCAGACTTCACGATGTTGAGCTCAAACTGATAAATAGTTCCTTGAAGAAAGCTATTCTTGCTTGAATACATGATCCTTCCCAATGAGAGCTTCACCCTACGTCTATCAGAGGCTCGAAAGTAATGTTCAAGATTGAAATTTGATATTTCTTCTTGTCGGTAACCAGTAATTCTAGATACAGAAGGACTTACATATTCAAACTTCAAACCAGAAATAATGGTAAAAATAACATCAGAAACTTGGGTTGCTATTAATCGATACCTTTCCTCACTTTCATTAAGACGCTCTAAAAAAGACCCATTTTTCGATATTAACGTGTTAAAAGCAGCAGCAAGGTCTTGAAATTCCTTGAAATCATAATCTTTAGGATCGATCATTTCCGATTTAACCAAAGCCGCTTCCATCACATTTTCAAACTTTTGAGTATTCTGTTTGATCGAATCGGTCAATCGCCTCATAATAATTAAAAAAGCTAATAGAACCAGAATAACCCCAATAAACACCTTAAACAGACTACTCCACAGGTTAGCATTAAGTTGCTGAAGATAGAGCTCAGAGCTTATCTCCAATGAGGTAATCTTAGAACCATACGCAACCATCCAATCCCAACCATGAATCAATTTTATGTAAAAAAGAACAGGATGAGGTTCTGCATGATTCTTAACATTATAATAGAAAACTACATAACCTCCATTTGGCTGCATACTCAGCCTTCTTAACTCCCTTAAGACGTCAACACCATAGGCATCTAAAACTCGACCATCACTTGATTTCTCAAACAAGGTACTATCTGAGTTAAAAATAGCTTTCCCGTTTGCTTTTAAAACAAACAAAAAGCTATTCTTTTTTTGATCATCATTCAATATATTATTCAAGACCGTTCGCTGAACATCTAACTCAATGTTATCTAAATACTCACCTGTCCCTATAAACCAACCAAAAGGTTTAAACTCTTTTACAAAGGAAGTTTTAGGAAATAACTTATCATCTTTGGAATAAGGTTTGGGCCAGTAATTGGTAACAAATCCTTCTCCATAATTCTTTATCACTGATATTTCATCTTGAACAGGATAATTTCCTTTTGGATCAGTAAGATTATACAGATTTAGGCCTTCTTTATCAGGTGAGACCGGATATAAAATCTCTTTACCACTTAAATCAGCGATAAAAAAATAACCTCGTCCATTAAAAAACCTTAAATTTCTGAAACTCTCCTTTATAAGTCTTTTTATAGACTCATCAGGCATTTTCCCCTTTGATTCGTTATAAATAACTGAGGCGATATTATATGCTTCATAAACACGTTCCTTGAGTAAGTCATTTAATCTGTTAACATTATCTCGTCTAACAAGATTGATATAGTCAATAGTTCCATCTAGTCGCTGACGAAGTTGTTCTTGAACAGCTAAACGCTCCTTTTCCTTCTTAAGCTGCATTTGATTATACTGTTCAACCGAGACATAGACAAAATAGACTATAACAAAAAGTGCTGACAGAATCAGCATAAGAAACAACAGACTTCTTGTTACGGCAGTATATATAGGCCTTACAGTAGTCATTCAGGTTAATTAAATGCCCCCATTACTTTATCACTAATTGTGATATAAAATTATAAAAAAGAGTCATAGCTATCTACTATTCCAAATTCAAAACTGGTTATTTCATCAAATAACTCATCTTTTCTTAGAACGGTTGTAGGGTAATCCTTAAACTCTTTAGTATTGGGAACACGCATTGTTTCAAAACAAAATCCACTTTTCTTTGAAATACCACAACCATTAAAATATTCCTCCCCGTCAGGTAGAAAATTACCAGTATAAAAATGGAGCGTTGGCTGTGTCGTTTTGACATTAAGTTCTATTCCTGATAATGGAGACCAAGCTCTAGCATTGACCTCACAGGGTCTATTCAATAAAAAAGAGTGATCCATCTCAAACGGAATCTCTTTCCATATTTGGTTATTTGGACTATATTCAAAATTTCCACGTTCATTAACCATCTGTCTAGAAAACTCAACCCATCCTCCAAGAGGCATTAATTCACTATCCGTTTCTGAATGACAATTAGAACCTATTGTAAAAAAGTGGTTGTCTATTTTCGAATGTATACCATTAAGGTTAAAATAACTATGTTGGGCTAAGTTAATTTGAGTATCTTGATCACACTGAGCTTGAATTCGAATTTCTAATTTATTACTCTCATTAAATAATTTATAGAAAACTACAACTCTCAAATTACCTGGAAATCCTGAATCTCCATCTGAACTAAAAATTTCAAAACGAACGCCCCTCCCATCTTCATGTTCAAAAGTATCCATTTCCCAATATCGCTTATCAAATCCATCTCCTCCATGCAAAGTATGTCGTCCATTATTCTTAATTATTTCATAATTCTTGCCCCCTAAAGTAAAATTCCCTTCAGGAATTCGTCCGGCGTATCTTCCCATCATTGCTCCTAGGTAAAAAACCTGTCTTTGGTAATCTGAAACTTTTGGTAAGGATAACGTAACTGGTATAGACCTTCCTTTCCTATCCAACACACAAATCTTACCAATTAAAGCACCATAAGATGAAAACTCAACTGACATTCCTCTTGAATTCTTAAGCTCATAAAAGCCATCACAAAACTGACTTTGATTCTTAGCCATCTCTGAATAATTGTTTTGAATTTTAACGTTTTGATGTTTTCTTTTAGCCTCGTTCTCACCATTACCATAAGGTACAAAGCCACGAAACTAAGAATGGTCAAGTTACATAATTTAACGCCATCTTCTTTTTATGTTCGATTAAAAAGAAGAGTTCAACCCATATTTCTTTGCCAAAAAAAAAGGAAAGAATAAAAAAAAGAGAGACAGAAGAATCAAAAAATCAACAGACAGAAATCGCTTCTTAAATAATTTCCATTTGTTTGAATAATACATTCCGATCTATGTATTTTTTTAATAATTTGCGCCACCAAAAACCAAAAACATGGAACTTCAATTAATTGACTACATCGTTCTCGGAATTTACATGCTTCTTATCCTTGGGGTAGGCCTGTGGGTTAGTCGGAAGAAGACTGGGATAGAAACGAGCACAGAGGATTATTTTTTAGCTGGTAAGACCTTGCCATGGTGGGCGATCGGCTCCTCCCTCATTGCAGCCAATATCTCAGCAGAGCAGTTTATTGGAATGTCGGGATCCGGATTTGCTATAGGCCTTGCTATAGCAAGTTACGAATGGATGGCAGCTATTTCTTTAGTCATAGTTGCAAAATACTTTTTACCCATATTTATCGAAAAAGGACTATATACTATTCCAGAGTTTATACAGAAAAGATTTAGTACAAATCTTAAAAGCATATTAGCCATATTTTGGTTAGGACTGTTCATTTTCGTCAATTTGACCTCGGTGTTATTTCTTGGGGCAAAAGCATTAGATACAGTGTCTAACGGCAATACCGGTCATTTAATGTGGTGGATCATTGGTTTGGCTTTATTCGCAGCAACCTATTCTTTATATGGCGGTTTATCAGCCGTAGCTTGGACTGATGTAGTTCAGGTCATTCTTCTTATCGGAGGAGGACTATTAACAACGGCATTAGCCTTAACAAATCTCCCTCCAGATCATGGAATTTTTAGTTCTCTAGGAGAATTAATTCAGAAGTTTCCAGAAAAGTTTACGATGATTTTAGAACCAGGAGAGGTTATAACTCCTGATGGGAAGGATGCTTATCTTGATCTTCCTGGATTAGCTGTCCTTCTTGGTGGATTATGGGTAGCAAATCTTTACTATTGGGGGTTTAATCAGTACATTATTCAACGTACACTTGCCGCCAAATCCTTAAAAGAAGCTCAGAGAGGGATGGTCTTTGCTGGTATAATTAAAATCATACTTCCCCTAATAGTCGTTATTCCTGGAATTATAGCCTTTGCTCTCAATGCTGATGCAAATGGTCAAATTACAAAAGGGATTGCTGATTCTACCTTTTTCACTGCATCGGGAATTGATAGTGACAGGGCCTACCCATGGCTAATCGCTCACACCATTCCAACGGGTGTTAAGGGTTTAGTTCTGGCAGCATTAGTTGCCGCTATTGTTTCGTCACTTGCTTCGATGCTTAACTCTACAGCTACTATTTTTACTATGGATATTTACAAACAGCACATTCACCCTAACTCAAGTGAAAAGCATTTGGTTAAGGTTGGACGAATCTCTGCGGCAATTGCATTGATCGTTGCCGTTTTCATTGCGCCACTTTTAGGAAGCATTAATCAAGCGTTTCAATACATTCAGGAGTATACGGGATTAGTAAGCCCAGGCATCCTTGCCATCTTCCTTCTCGGGTTATTCTATAAAAAGGCAACAAACAAAGCGGCCATTAAAGGTGCCTTTTTTTCTATCCTTTTTGCTTTTTACATGAAAGTTGGTCAAAAAGGCTGGTTGAGTGGTTCTCCTTTAGAGATCCTCTTCCCAAATCTTCCTTGGATGGATCAAATGATGTTAACCTTTGTGGCTACTTCACTTATTATTGCCTTACTCAGCTTCCTTGAAAACCGAGGTAAAAACGATTCCAAGGGTATCAGTATTGACAAAAAGACTTTTAAGACAGATCCTATTTTCAATATTGGAGCCAGTTTCATTATTATCATATTAGTCTTTTTATACTCTTTTTTCTGGTAAGAGTAAGTTCGTAAAAAAGCTGATAAAACCACTTTACAGGCTTTATCGGCTTTTTTTATTCCTTCCCATTCTTTTGGCCACGAGACATCGAGCTCATCTTTAAAAATGCTTTTGTACTTTTGCTGAAAAATTATCCGAATGGACGTAAAGAAAAGTGACATCCCAAGAAAAGTCGTACTATTAATTGATTTGATTCTCGTATCCTTTTCTTTAGTGGTTTCCTATCTTTTAAGGTTTAACTTCGACATTCCAAGTATTGAGTTAAAGCCGCTACCCCTTATTCTCGCCTATATTCTTTTCATTAAGTTTATCGCATTCTGGGTTGGAAAATCATATGCTGGCATGATGCGATATGCTAGTCTTCATGATGCTGCACGTATTCTTCTTGCAAACTTAGCAGCTGCATTTATCTTTATTCTTACGAACATTTTCACCTTTTTCCTTGGTCCCTCTATTTTTTTCATTCCATTTTCAATTATTGTAATTGAGTTTCTTACCTCGACCATTGCCATGCTCGCCCTCCGTTTAGTTGCGAAAATGACTTATATAGAGCTTAATTGGAGAGAAAAAGAGATGTCATATGTACTCATTTTTGGAGCAGGCGAAGCTGGTATTGTTACAAAGAATGCGCTGGAACGTGATTCAGGTATGAGATATAAAATACTTGCTTTTTTTGATGATAACCCAAAGAAAGCTGGTAAAAGAGTTGAAATGGTTCCTGTTTTAGAAACGAAAGATTTGGAGAGCTTTATAGGAGCCAACAAGCCAGATTTAATGGTTTTAGCCGTTCAAAATATTCTTCCGGCAAAAAAACAAGAAGTCATCGAATTATGCCTGAATCATGACATAAAAGTGCTAAATGTCCCTCCTGTAAACCAATGGATTAATGGACAACTTAGCCTTAATCAAATTAAAACGGTGAAAATTGAGGATCTGCTAGAAAGAGATGCAATTAAGCTTGATGAAAAGATCGTAAAAAAGGAACTTACGGGAAAAATCATCATGATAACCGGTGCCGCTGGCTCAATCGGAAGCGAATTGGCTCGACAAGTTCTAAAATATCCGGTTAATAAGGTTCTCCTCTTTGATAATGCAGAGTCACCTTTATATCATTTAGAACTAGAGTTTACTTCTAAATTTCCGAACTTACCCTATCAAATCATTTTAGGTGATATAAGAGATAGAAATAGGCTAAAAAGAATTTTCACAGAGTTTCATCCTCAAATTGTTTATCATGCGGCTGCTTATAAACATGTTCCAATGATGGAAGCCTATCCAAACGAAGCCATCTCAGTGAATGTAGTGGGGACAAAGAATATTGCTGATCTTGCTGTAGAGTTCTCGTCAGAAAAATTTATTATGGTCTCTTCTGATAAGGCTGTCAATCCAACCAATGTTATGGGAGCCAGCAAAAGAATTGCCGAAATCTACATTCAAAATCTTAATAATAAAAACGTTACAAAGTTTATTACCACTCGATTTGGAAATGTTCTTGGAAGTAACGGATCTGTCATTCCTCTTTTTAAAAGCCAAATAGAAAAAGGAGGCCCTATAACTGTCACTCATCCCAACGTAACTCGTTTCTTTATGACCATTCCTGAAGCTTGCCAACTTGTTCTTGATGCAGGTTGCATTGGCAATGGCGGAGAAATCTTTGTCTTTGACATGGGAAAATCTGTTAAAGTGGTCGATTTGGCAAAAAAAATGATCAAATTGAGTGGACTTGAATTGGGTAAAGACATCCAAATTGTATTCACCGGATTAAGACCAGGCGAAAAACTATATGAGGAGTTGCTAAACAATGAAGAAGACGTTATGCCAACGCATCATCCAAAAATCTTAATTGGGAAAGTCAGATCATATGACTCAGAAGAGGTAAAATATTCTATTGAAAGTCTAATCTCAAGCCTGCATAACGGCAGTGACGAGACTCATATAGTAAAATTAATGAAGGAAATTGTACCGGAATTTAAAAGTGCTAACTCAAAATTCGAACTTTTAGACTAATCCTTCTTTAACTCAAAGGCATCGTCTATCTTGTCTGATCACCCACTTTCACTTCAAACGATGAGGATTAATTAACCAATAATATCTTTTATTCTTTTATACGTTATCATGTATGGGAGAAACTACTACCTGTAAAGAAAACCAAAAGGTCGAACCCACCCCACTTATCGAATTCACTCCAATCTCACCCCCCAACATCTCTACTAGTGCTCTGCTAATAGCAAGTCCCAATCCACTTCCCTGAATTGTGTTTTTCCTTTCTGCCCTATAAAAACGTTCAAAAATCATTATTTGTTGTTCCTGATTCAAACCCTCTCCAGTATCTTTAACATAGAAAGTAACAGTTCCATTCTGGGGAGGATTAAGACCAAGCATAACAAATCCCTCTTTGGTAAATTTTATTGCATTCACAGCTAAATTCACCAATACCTGCCTAAATCGATTTTTATCACTAACTATCATCAGCTGCTGCATCTCTGCTGAAACCTCGAGTTTTATAACGAGATGGCTTTTAGATAAGCGATTCTGTTCCTCAACTAATACTGGAAGTAATGCCTGCATCTCATCATAAGGACAAAATGACTCCATTCTGATACTTAGTTGTTTAGATTCAATTCGAGATAAATCAATGATATCATTAATCAACCCAATCAAAACTTTTGAATTACTCTGGATCAATGAATTATAATAGGCTCTATCTTTATTTGTAGCTTCTGGATCTGCTAATAAATCGGAAAAGCCTACAATTGCATTCAATGGTGTCCTCAAATCATGAGAAATATTTGCAACAAAGGCTGATTTAAAAGCATTCGACTCTTCTGCACTCTCTTTTGCGGCTCTAAGTTCCAACTCCATCTGTTTAATAGCTGCTATTTTTTGATCTGACTCTAATTCCTTCTTACGAACGATATTTCTAAGAATGTATACCCAAATGGAAGTCCATATGATAATTAAAACAAGAGTACCTAGGATGATCATCGTAACTCTCATCTCTCGTGTCTCCCAAATATTATGACTTGAGGTCATAAACCATCTGTCATAAATCTTTTGATAAGCACCAGATCTATAAAGATCATCCAACCCATTGTTGACCAATTCAATTAATTGGATATTCCCTTTTCTGGCAGCCATGCAATATTCACGCGGAAGAACAGGTAACCCAATTGCATATATATTATCAAAATTACGGGAATGTATGAAGTAATCTCCTACTAAACCCGGAACTAATGCTACATCCCCTTGATTTTCAGCAAGCATTTTTAAAGCTTGTTCATTACTCTCAACAAAAATTAAATTGGCACTCGGATTTAAGGCAAGTAGGTAATTTTTCAAGACATTATTGTTTTGCAAGATAAATCTTAATCCCCTCGATTTATCAATTTCAGAGATCTTTGTAATCAATCCCTCTTTTCTTACGAAAAAGGAATGGTTACTAATAACAAATGGTTTAGAAAACTCAAACCGCCCGATCCTATCCTCCCTAATATATATTCCAGGAATAATATCAAACCGACCTGCATCAAGATCCTCAAGCATGGTATACCAAGATGTTGCCTCAATCTGAACATCTAGGCCTTGTCTTTCAGCGATGGCCTTTATAACATCAACATCAAAGCCGGCGGGAACACCTTCTTGGTTTATAAACTGAAATGGGGGATAGTTTTTATCAATATGGACTCTAATGATATTCGGACGCATGATTTCCTCTTCAGAACCACTATCGCTTTTAGCAACTACCCCCGTGGTTGTGAAGATTAAAACCATTATCAAACAAACTAATACAATTCGTCCCGTCTGCATAAAGTTAATTTAATACTAAAGCTAACAAAGATTTGCTAACTAAAGTAGATCTACTTAAAAAAAAGAGATTAGTCCCCGAAAGTTAATTCTTAACTATCATCTTCTCCGTCAACACCCTTTCTCAAAATGATGACAAATAGCTTAACCGTAAGATAGCTAACCAATCCCCAAACAGTTAACATCAAAATTAATGCACTATTACTCATATCTCTAACCCTTTCTTCTTATAATTTCTTCCAGCCTTCCAGACCATTAAACTGATTCCTACAAAAACTGATAACAGTAGTATCCTTGATAGATCTATATAAAATACTTTGTTAATTACATCACCATGCCAAAGGGGATCACCCACTTTCACAACTGATCCTTCAGAAACAGCTACTTTTCCTGAATTCGTTAAATCTATTACAGACAAACCCCCATCTTGGGAATTAATATACATCTTCTTACGCCCTAATTCATCAACAACCAACGTATCATAAACACCATTAACATCGGAATAATAGGTGTCAGAAAACCATCTATTATTTGGACCGATTCCTTTATGATTTATCTGCCCGATGATGCTTCCATTTGACAGTTCCCATCCCTTCCATGACAATTTAGACCAATCATCATTTGCTGGTTGAATTAGCGAGGCTATAAAAATGACAATCAAAATTATGGGAGTGATATAACCAATCAAATACTTAAAAACAATTGGTAGTTTAATATCAGCCCCTTTATTAATTTCTGCCCATCCCTTATCAATCCCAAAGAACCAGGCAAATAAAATGCTCTCTAGCATTGCAAAGACAACCAACGAAATGGTACCCGCCCAATAATCATATTCATCAAAAACACCATAATTAAAGAAAATTACAGTAGGCATGCCCAAAACAAAGATGATTACCCCGACTAAATAAGCTGCAGACTTTTGTCCCCAACCAAACTCATCTTTCAAAAAAGCGATAACGGGTGTTCCCATCGCCAATGAAGAGGTGATCCCAGCGAAAAAGAGTAAACCAAAAAAAGCAACACCAGCTAATGCTGATAATATTGGCCCCCACTGCTGAAATAAATAAGGCATTGTCCTGAATGATAAGCCTAAGCCTCCCATTCCTGTAAGCTCAACTACACGATCTATACCTAAATACCCAACAGCAATAGGTATTAATATCGAACTCCCCAAAACAATCTCAACAAATTCATTTGTCATTCCTGCTGACATGGAATTTGCTGCAACGTCAGACCGCTTCTTAAGATAAGAGGCATAGCACTGTATTGATCCCATTCCTACAGATAAAGTAAAAAAGATCTGTCCAGCAGCGGCTAACCATACCTTTGGATTGGTGAGCGAATCAAACTTGGGTTGCCAAATAAAATTTAAACCCATGGTTCCATTAAATACGGCTCCATCTTGCCCGGCTTTTAATGTAATTCCTTTATAAGCGAGAAAAATCCCAAAAACAATTAAAAGCGGTACTCCAATTTTTGCAGCTTTTTCAATTCCTCCAGACAATCCCTTGCTAAGTATCCAAACATTTAAAGCTAAAACCAAAACAAAAAATACCATAGCCTCATAAGGTATCCCAGTCGTTGTCGTTCTTATATCCAAATAGTTCGAAAAAACATTTGCAACTTGATGCTGATCCATTCCATTAAACTCGCCACTAATTGAATAGTAGATATATGAAAAAGTCCAACTCTCCATATAACAATAATACGATGCAATAGCGATATTACAGAAAATCCCGAAAACACCAACGTATCTCCACAAAACACTCTTATGCAAACTTTGCATGATGAATGGGGTTGAATGATGCCCTTTCAAACCACCATATCGTCCAGAACTCCATTCTATTAATAACAAGGGAACGCCTAGAATTACTAAAGAGACTAGATAAGGAATTATAACGGCTCCTCCACCGTTTTGCATGGCTTGTACCGGAAACCTTAAGAAGTTACCAAATCCAACTGCGTTGCCTGCCATTGCTAAGACTAATCCTATCCTCGACCCCCATGAATCGACCGTTTTTACTTCAATGGTTGATTTTTTAGACATGATTTGATAATGTGCCTGTTAGTATAAAATAGTTAACATTCATTTGGGAAAACAACAACCGAATCTGGCTAAGATGACCCGGCTAGAGAAAACGTATCTAATGTAATAAGATTTTTATTTGCTTTCCATTTTAAATGAGAAAAACGCAAGAAGTTAATAACCTTAAACCATTCTACTACCAAAATCAACCTTATAAGATTTACTCACTTAAAAGAAGCCAAAATAACGATTTTAGCGTTTCAAAACAGCATGACCAATCCCACATTCCAAACATCTAAATCGAGAGCAATAACTCCGGTCTAGCCACAGTAAGCCCTGACTGATCAAGGCATTCTCACACTTAATACCCATCGTCTCCCATTTCCTTACCATTGCATTATCTTCAGAAGGAAGCTCTTCAAGGATCCGAATGGATCGCTCAACCACTATTTGATCGCCATTCGTTTGACCATGAACAAACAAAAAAGGAACTATAGCATTTATGATTATCAATTCAGATAATTGTTGACCAATCACTACATTATGATAAGTAGACTCTCTCTCCGGATAATAATGATGACACCAATAATCTGAGGCCTTAACTTTCATTAGTTCAATAATCTCGGAAACAGTTCTAAGCCCTATTAATTTCGAAAACAATGGCTGAAGTGAGAATATTAAAGAAGCAAATAGGGCAATCCTTAACGTAGGGAACGAAATAGGTCTTAACCTGGCAAATTTCCAGACCATCGGATTCATAGACTTTAAATGGTAGAGCCTAGAAAGATAAGCATACTCGTTTTGAAGTTCTATCAGCCATCTATCCTCCCATGATCCTAGAAGTAAGCCTGACTGTCCCAGATACAATGCCTCTGCTTGTTTTACATTGGAAATATTACGCCAAACCAACCTTACAGGAATGGAACGAGCCAACCGTTCCATCCCATCAGCATTAACTCTCAAACCAAATGATCTGGCTAACACCCTATAAAAAGCCTCCTCCCAATCACCTCTAGTAGCCTCAAGATGCCGCTGAACCTCTCGCTGCTTCTCAGCAAGCCTCTCAAAAACGGATCGCTCACACATCTTATAAAAAACTATTGAATCTAATCGATTCAGATGATTATGACAAGGAACCACTCCTGCTGAAGTCATCATACTCTCGTACTTATCGAGAAGCGTCAAATCAATTTTATCTTTTAACTCAATGGTTCTCCCAACTTGCTCTTTAGAGAATTGCTGAATTAGATCATGCTCCCAAACTACGTGCAAAATTATACTCTCGTACATCAGATCGTTCTGATGCCCATGCCGATACCAATCCGAGCTTCTTAGGTGTATCTCTACATTTCCAGCCCACAAAGTGTCACCTATCTTCACTCTCGCATTAAAGAAATCAGGACCTGAATCATGATTTCTTAAACCCGGATGAACAATCACCACCTCTTCATTGAAAAGTGTCTTAACACCAATAGGAAGTAACTTGTACTGCCATACATAGTATAAAAACTCCTCACGCATCACAAAATATCTAGGGTTAGCAAATATTTTTCAACTCATTGGAACAATCCATTGTCTGAGTACAAAAATATACCACTAAAACAACTTTAACCTAATGGGAATACGTAAAAACACCTCTAAATAAACATTACCATTTGCTGAAAAGCAACTGCCACCAAAAACGCAAACTTCTTAATAAGCCCTTAAATGAAGCACCCGAAGCCAACTGATTAGCATGATCATTTAACTTTGCTGAGGTAGCAAACTTCTTTATAAGTAAGGAGAAAATTCTTGGATTTTTTCCTATGAATTTAATAAGTCTAGAATGCCAGGTTAACTCCTTAATCAACTTTCTTTTCATCAAACCATCGTACCGCTTGAGGTAACCTTGACTAAAATCATTTTTAAGTATAGCACTAGCCATTACCTCTCCTGCCCATTTTCCACTTTGAAGTGCATTACCTATTCCCTCCCCTGCCAGCTCATCCACCAGACTCGCAGTGTCTCCAACCACTAGAAAGCGATCTCCTGATAATACTCGTTTCTTCTTGTGAAGAGGTAATACACTACTTTCAATCTTGCCTATCAGTGAGGCATTCTGAAATCGACTAGCCAAAACCGACTTCTCTTGAATTAATTCATAAAACAGACTTTGAAGGTTTATTCCCTTCTGATGTTTATATCGCAAAGGAAGATAAACACCAACATTAGATATAGAATTATTCTGTGGAAAAATCCAAAAATAGCCAGGGTAGATCTCTTTAAAAAAATAAAACTCTATTTGATCATTTAACCCATCCTGATCAACCTCTTTAAAGTAGGCTCTAAGTGCAATTGCATCACTATTTCTATCGAAAGGAGTATAGCCATTCGGCTCAATCTCTCGTGCAGGATGAGCACCAGCTGCAATAATGATGGCTTTTGCTGAAAAGGTACCTTTTGTTGTTTTTACATGAACGCCACTAGTATCTTTACTCCAATCTAACGCTTCACAACTATAGATGATTTTAAAACCTTTATTTCGTTCAATATATTTAACCAACTCCAATTCTAACTCTCCACGAACAATAGTCAGCCCTGTGATTTGCGATTTATTCTCAGAAAAATCTATTGATAACTCACCACCATCTGGTGCCCCTACAAGCAATTTATTAATACGATTGCCCCTTGAGAAAGGAAACCTCTGATCGGTAAGATCACCCAATAATCTAACTGATCGCCTACCTAATCCTCCTCCACAAACTTTCTCTTTACCAGCAGATTCTCTTTCTAAAACAAGAACACTTACACCTTGCTTAACAAGTGTTATAGCAGCAGACAGGCCGGCAGGACCGGCCCCGATTATTATAATATCAGCATCTTCAGGCATGTTCATATCACTTTATACCACAAATGTATTGAAAAAGCTAATTCCTTTCCCGATTATTACAATTATTCTTTTCTATACTAACCTATTAACTACTTCTCCCTGGGGTCTGGCTTAATTGGCATCTTCGCCATCTTTAAGACAGTCATAGAGGGTTGACCAAACTCTTCTGTAATCTCCCCTAATAAAAGATATACTCCACCACCCCTAAAAGGGTAACCTTTTAGTGAGTTTGGGAAATGTACCGTATCAAAAAGATTTCCATCCACATCACAGAAAGTGCCAAAGTGCATTAATTCCCCTTTACTAGTTCTAACATATTTGATGGTAACTAAACGACCTAACATCCTCACCATTTTTCCTATGCAATCTATCATTTCGTTTGATTTAATCTCGCCTCTAAATGAAGTCTGTAAGAGATCAAAATATGAAACAGACAAAGGAAACTCTAAGATCAACAGCTCATCGTATGCATCTTCTAACACACTTGCCTCCAAGACAGGTAATCGAAAACTCTTCTTCTCCTTCTCAAACAATAATAACATATTTGAAACGGATTCAGGTATGGTTAAAAACTGATATGCCTCCCAAAGAAGTGCTGCCTTTTGTTTACCGGTAAACCTTAAGGCTCCGATTCTAATTAAGATCGTTATCTGCTCTTGCTTGGGCTTAACCCGGTCAATAAAATCCTCCAAAGATTTATACAATCCTCTTTTCGTCCGCTCTTCAACTATCAAATGGGCTAGTGCACTATCCAAATTCTTCATATGCACAAAACCAGCATACAAAGTATTACCCTCGATAGTGGTGTAATAAAGGCTATGGTTAACGCATGGTAGCTC
>JACCEE011237450.1_pt1 | contig 16117 bp, 14 predicted proteins | sample 7449931 | NCBI WGS metagenome assembly JACCEE01 (sample SAMN15323457, study PRJNA562643) | freshwater metagenome | isolation source: river surface water | place: USA:Blue River Watershed | collected 2017-08-19 | reverse complement strand
TTTTATTCAATTAATCAAGCTTTTTCGTTGGTTTTTTCATTGGTCTCAAACACAACTTTAATATCATACCATATTTATTTGCTCTTGTCAACACTTTTTTTATCTTTTTTAAAAAAAGATTTTTATTAGGTTGTTTTCACAAAATCTTAACATTTATATAGTATAATTGATTTTATTAAGATATAAATAAAAAAGAGGAGACTACCATGGAATTTAATCTTTCAGTAATAGACCGTCATAACCCTTATAACATCGACATAGATAAATTTGTAGATCAATTTTATGGATTCATTCAACTAAATCATCTATATGATTCCGCCTTAAAACAAATAGAAACCAAACTTGAGATTATTGACAATGAATTTCAAGCAACTTTCAAAAGAAACCCTATCCACAGTATTCAGAGCAGACTTAAATCTCCACAAAGCATAGCACAAAAACTTATGGATAAAGGAGTTGCAATTACAGTTAATTCTATACTTGATAATTTGCACGATATAGCAGGTGTGAGAGTTATTTGTCACTATATCGATGATATATATGCAATAGTAAAATTTCTATCTTTTCATGATGATATTAAATTAATTAAACAAAAAGATTATATAAAAGCCCCAAAACCAAATGGCTACAGAAGTTTTCATCTTATTGTAGATGTTCCCGTTTATTTGTCAACTGGAAAAAAATCAGTGCCAGTAGAAATTCAAATCAGAACTATAGCTATGGATTTTTGGGCAAGTTTAGAACATCAACTACATTATAAAACAGAAAACAATATTTCAAAAGACTTGGCAGAACAATTAAGAATTTGTGCCGAAACAATAAATCAAACAGATGTAAAAATGCAGGATATATATAAGCAACTGAGCGAAATCGAATAGCAAACTTTATTAAAAGAACAGCTCTATGCCGATGTTCAATATTACTATTATAAAATTTTGCGATTAATGCATATTTAACCTTTTTGTTTAAATTTAAAAATTTTTTTAAAAAGTATTGACAAGTATATCTCTTCGTGATATACTTATAAAGCTGAATGAAACGGAGAGGTGTCCGAGTGGTTTAAGGAGCTGGTCTTGAAAACCAGTGATCCCGAAAGGGACCGTGGGTTCGAATCCCACCCTCTCCGCCACTTATTTTTTTTATATTTTTTTAATTCGATTTGGAGAAGTACTCAAGAGGTCGAAGAGGCGCCCCTGCTAAGGGTGTAGGTCGGGTGACCGGCGCGAGGGTTCAAATCCCTCCTTCTCCGTTTAAAAAAACCATCAATTTATAAATAATTTGATGGTTTTTTTATTTTTTATGGTTGAATTTTTTCGTTATTTGATATAACTTCTATTAGTTTTGTATTTGTTTCTGGCCCTGCTATACCATCTATTCGTAGTTCATAAATAGTTTGAAACTTCTTCACTTCTAAACGTGTTTCACTATCATATCTACCACTTTCTTCTATAGTTGAACCCCAATGAATTAGATGCCATTGAACCCATTTTACATCATCACTTTTCATTCCATAGCTAACTTCAATTGCAGGCACTGGATAAGGACATACTTCTGTAGCAACAACATTTTCTATTTGAACAGACTCTGTTTGTACAGGATTGTTTTCTGCAACTTCAATGTTACTATAGTAGTTACTTGTAAACTTTTCTAATTCTTTTTTTTCACGCCATTCATAAAAAGCGTTCATTATCGGATTTACATCATTGTTCCAACTCACTATAAATCCTACTGGTAATCCTAATAAAATGACTAAAAGTAATAAAAACTTTAAATACTTTAAACGTTCTCCTTTTCTTGCCTCAGCAATAGAAATTTCATATGAAATATCTATTCGAGGTGCTTTTAAATCATCGATTTCATTTGTATTTGGTTTAGGTTTTTCTGGCAATATATAATTTGAATACGGTTTAATCATACTTACATCTGGAATGGCAGCTTTTAAGTATAAATATTCATCTATACTTTTAACACAATCAAAAGCGTTTTCAACAAAGTTTCTTGTATGCATACTTATATCTGTGAAATTCTGACTATTATATCTCGCCATTCCTAGCCAATAACGATAATGAGTTTGACATGTTTTATATATGTTATCATATAATACTTTTGCATCTTCATAAAATTCTAAATCCAATAACCCTTCTGCACCAATTATAGTTTTATTTATATCCATATTATTTCTTCCGCATAAAATGGCGGTCTCCTTTCTTTTAAATTTATTTTGATAAAGCTTCGTATTTTTCTAGCATTTCAGCTGCTATGCCTAATTGCCTATAAGCATTTACATATGCTGTATTTATTCTGTTTATGTTTTTATGTATAGCCGAAATAACTTCCGCAGTATTTCCCGATACATCATCTGTTAGGCACTCTCTATATGCTGATAACGCATGCTTAATTTTTCTGTTTTCCTCTAAACAATGCTCTACAGTTTCCTTCATGGAATTTGCCGTCAATTTTAAGGAGTTTGGTTCTAAACACTCTAATCCATTTTCATTATACGCCATTTTTATCACCTCTTGATTTTATCCCTTTATATAATCATATCGTCTATATATGAAATTTTTCAATTCATTTATAGACGATATTTTAATATATTATTTTATCCATGGCTTCTAAATACGCAATTGCATATTTAAATGCATCTTCTGAAATTTGCTTTGGTTCAATTATTGCTTTAATATTATTTTTCATTTTATCCAATTGTTCTGTTCTTTCTCTATCCAATTTTTCGGATAATTTTCTTAGATCCTCCACATATTTATTCATAATCTGTGTTTCTAAATCTATCTTTTTCCTTATTTCACTGAGTGCTTTTAAATTTGCTCGACACAAGTCCATTTTAGGCTTTATATGTTTAATTTTCTCCTCTATTTTTGCTTTTATTTTAGCTTCTTTTTCTATGCTTTCCTGAGCATATTTTTTTTCTTTTTGTGCGTTTAATATAGCAGTTTCCTTTGCTTTTTCCAAAAAGTTATGATCTTCTTTTGAATAGTTTATTTGTGTTTGCTGAGCCATATTTAAAAATTCACTCGCTGTATCTACAAGTTTTTTTGCTGTCTCTAATTTCACTTCTGAGATTTGTATTTTTTCAAAAGTACTTCCCAGTTTATCTTCATAACTACATAACAAAGCTTGATTTGCTTTTGATTTTTCCATGATTATTTCAGCTTCTGATTTTAAACGTGTCAATTCTGCTTCTGCTCTATTTATTTCATTTTGAGCATTTAATAAAATTGACTCGCTTATTACAGAAAATCTTTCTACTTCCTCAAGCATAAATTCCAATTCTTTGTTTAATGTATCTTTTACAAGTTTTATATTTTTTAATTTAAATTTAACCACAATTATAAAGAACCTTCTTTCGTTCCTATTCAGCCATATATGCAAAGCAGAGATATTTTACCGAAGGTCCAGGGCGACCGGAAAGCCATGGTCGACTCCGCAGAGTTGAAATCCCTACAAAATCGCAAACTTTGCCTTTAATATCCAAACAGCAACATTCTTTCAATTTTCCGGAGGATCAAAACCTGAAGTTTTATGCTCTGATGCTTGAGGATTTTTTTCGAGAATTTGTTTTAAATCTTTAATTGCCTTTTCAAGTTTTTCACTGCTCTCTTCAAATTCTTTTATCGGTGATTTTGACAACATAAAAACACGTTCTCCTACATCATCATCCCATGTTAAAAAAATATTTTGTAAATTATTTTTCAAACCTTTCTAGCCTCCTGCATCAACATAGCTTTACGTTCTAAATCTGATTGTAGTGAGTTCAATATTTTCAGCTGTTTTACCGCATCAGTTACTGATAGTTCAACAAATTTACTAAAACGTTCATACTGATCACCACGCCAAAAATCATGCATTTCCATGTTTTTTTTCTTAAGCTGCAAAAATAACTTTGACATGTTGTTTATGTACTGCTCTAATTCTTTTGAAAATGCTGTAATAGCATCTTCAGGATGTTCAAACTGAGATCTTATAGTTTGGTTGTTCATACTATATCTCCCCTTTGCAAGTAAATTTGATATAATTCAGCTGCTTTTTTCACATCTGAGGTAACATATTCTAATTCTTTTTTTATGTACTCAACATTCCTCTGCATAATACGAAGTTCCTCATCAATTCTAGCGGTAACTGTATCCTCTAAAACTCCACCTATTTCACGATTTTTTTTCATCATGATATAACTGGCATCCTCCATAAGATCTATGCTTTTTTTAAGAAACTTTGCGTATTCATCTATTTTCGGTAAATCTACATAGAATTTATCGGGCATAAAAAACACCTTCTTTATTTTCTAATAATATCTACAAATTTCTCAAACCAATCCTCACTATTTTGAAAATTATATGGACGTACTTTAGATACATTTGGAAGGACTATACAACAGTTTGGTGCCAACTCTTCTACCGAAACACTTTCCCTTGAATTACTCCACTCTGCCATTGACATAGCATTTTTTGATGTATAAACTGCTTTTTCATATCTTATGGTTCTTGGTAAAACTTCTCTCAAATAATTGGGTTCCCTTTCAGATAAAACCACAAATATATGTTGTTCAAAACCACGTTCATACAATAAAGCCAACTGTCTTATGCAATCCTCAACATTTTTATTTGATGAAAATTTTGTTTCAGTTTCCATAAGTAATTTATCAAAATCACTCAACTCAGCTTTACCATCATCTTTTTGATCGTTTTGATTTTCAAAATCAAAATCCAATATATTATGAACTGAATTTATAATCAATAGATGCGGTGTTATATCTATTTCCACTCCATTTTTTAAAGCGTTTCTACGAGTTTGATATATATCATAAAGATTTGAAATGCAATTTGCAACATCTATTTCTGTTTTGTTAAATATAACTATATCATTTAACTTTGAAATCATACTTTCAAGAGGACTTCTATGCTTTCTCCCTTCACTAGTATAATTGACCTCACAATAATTTATTGTGTTTTCTAGTTTTTCTCCGTTTCTTTTAAGTTCCAATAAAAAACTTAAAGCTATTGATGTTTCAATATTTCTTGTTTTGTTGAGTTCTCCGACTATAACATAACTAGAAAAATCGGAAATCGAGAATTCAATTGATACTGGTTCATCTGAAAGAAATGATTGTCCAATAACAGAAACATATGAAGATGATTTTTCTTCTATTAAATTTTTATATTTAAGATTTGAAAGTATCGAATTACCGGAAGAAATATATAATTCTTTTGAGTTTCCTGAAATAATCATTGGCTCATATGAAATTGATGACCATTTTTCACAAATATCTTTTGATGTTGCTTGATGATGTGTACCATTTGTTTTTCCTGCCCATGCAGATTTAAATAGAGAAGTATGCACCCCACCATCTTCTGACATATAAGCAAGTCCTCTTTCCTGTTGTAAGGCATTCATCATTTCTGAACTATGTGAAGTTTCAAATGCACTATTTATAGTAGTTTCTGAACAATTGAAAATTACTCTGTTGAAAATCTGATCCTTTGCTTCACGCCCAACACAAATAGCTTGAGAACTTAAAATCATACTAATGCCTGCGTTACGTATTTCTTTTAGCAATGCAAGTAACATTGACGAACATTTACTAGCCAAAAAAGCATTCCCGCTTCCTGTTGGCTCTAACATATTTTGATACTCATCAATAATTACTATGGTTCGTTTTAATTTTGGCAATTCACCATTTTTAACCTTATTACTTAAATGATATGTTTTAAAATCCGTTGCTCCAGCTAAATTAAACAGTAGATTTCTTTTTGTTTTTAATGTATGAATTTTGTGCAGAACATCATATGCATCCTCTACCCTATTTTTTAATGAAATAAAACTTACGTGTGGAATAAATGCACTTACTTCATCTTCTTTGTTTAAATAATTTGAAAATTCCACCCCATCTTTAAAGTCAATAAGATAAAATTCAATTTCTTCCGGTGAATAGTTCATTGCCCCACTTAAAATAAGTGTATGCAGAAATGTTGTTTTACCAGAACCAGTACCACCTGCAATAATCGCCGCTGCTTTACCAGTACTTTCTACATCTAATTTAAAGAATTGCAACTCATTTCCCATTTTTCCTACAGGTATTTTTATCTCATCATAATAAGGGTTTCTATCGTACTTTTGATTGATTATAGAATCCAGCATTATAGGCTTACTAACTTTCTGAGTTGAAATAGCGAGCTTCTGCCAAAAATCAAATTCAGAAAAATCATTTCTATATATTATTCCATCAAAATCATGATTTTGATAACTGAAGCTTTGATGCCCCGTGTATTCTATAACTACATCTCCATAAACTTCAGTATCTAAAGGCGGAATAATTTCTCCAAACCGTTCTATATTTGCATCTGTTCTATTCACAAGAAGGGCAATAATCCCACATCGTCCTCCACTTTCAATTAGATTTTGAATTTTTAATCTAACTGAACGTTCTTCAAAAGCCTTTGGATAGTCATTTATAAATAAAAGCACAAAAGGATGTGCGTTTTCTTGAGAACGGTTATTATAATCAAAAATATCTGTATATTTTCTACCATAAAATTTAATACGTTCTTCCATTAACTCGCTTATTTCATCTACTGCATCACTTATTGATGATTCTGTTGATTTTGCACCACCAAAAGTCACAGCTTCACCAACAGCGGATGTTAATTCAGACACTAAAGAACAAACAATTCCAGATAAATCACCTTGCAAACCACATACTCGCAAATATTTTGTTGGAAATGAAGCTATCATTTGCAAAAAAACACATACAAGAAAATCATCAAACTCACTATTTTTTATATCTTTTTCAACAGCATTTATTATAAGTGATGAATACTCTTTTATAATAGGAAAATAACACCCTGTTATAGTTAACATATCTAAGTCAACTCCTATTTTTTCCGTCCAAAACTTTATAGTTTGTTTGTCTAATTCACAAACCATTTGGCCTATTAGTATTTTTTCAGGAAAAGCCGAATCATCTAACTTATCTATTGAAAGTAGTTGTTCGTTGAACTCAGCCGATTTTTTTATCAAAGCCTCACTAATTTTTATACATTCTTCATATTGAGGCATATTTTGAAGGATTTTCTTCGCTTCTCTTTCAGCATGATAATCTTCTTCAAGTTCTAAAAATTCATCTTTTAACGATTCAACCAGCTTAGACGCTTTATAACCTTCATCAAGTAAATCTTCTATATTTTCATAAATCTCTTTTATAGTTAAAAAAGATTTGGCAATAATACAAAAATGCTCTTCCTCTTCTTCAACTTTACATTTAAGTAAACTTTCACTTGCTAAATTTGCTTTTTCAATGCATTTTTTAAAAAAATCTATACATTCACTTGGCTTATATTCATACGGGTTCTCTTTTTTTAATATATCAGAAAATAATTTTTTATCTGTTTTATATTTTCCCTGAGATTTACACAAAGTATCAACTGCTTTTTTCATCTCGATATAATCAATACTTAATTGAGTTTTTGGCACAGAATAAACCTTTTCTTGTTTTTCTTTGTACTCCTGCTTTGCCTCTTCAATATATTTATCATATAATTTATCAATTTCTAAGCAATGTGTATAGTACGATTTAGCAAGCTCTACCATTTTGTTTTTGTTATCATCATAATCTATTAGCATATCTAAATCCTTTCACTTATTACTATTCAGCCATATTTATAAGGCAGAGATGTTTTACCGAAGGTCCAGGGCGACCGGAAAGCCTGGTCGACTCCGCAGAGTCGAAAACCTTGCAAAACCGTAAACTTTAGCTTTAATGGCTGAATAGCAACTTTCACTCTGGTTAAAATTCGCATTGACGTTTATTTATATTATCTAAAACGCTTTCAACAGCAGGCTTCTTAATTTGTTTATATATAGATGATTTTAAAAATGGTATTTTTTTATGTTGACAATTTTTTTGAGCTTTAAACACCTTCAACCCATAAACTGAGTCTTTTCTCATCTTGTTTTCTATAGTTACACAGGTTAAAAAAACTTCAATTAACTTTTCTATTAATTTAATTGAAAAAGAATTAATTCTTTCTTGATCTGTTAATAACTTGAACTTTTTTTCCACCAATGAAATCTTGGATAACCAAGTATAATTATATGAAGTCAAGACATCATTAGTTAGAGCAAAAACCTCTTTATCTAGTCTGGCAATTCTATAAACTTCTTTTGCATGTTGAAATGATGTCTCGTTTTGTATTAAAGAGCGTATACTTTCTTGTACTTTGTAATACTCTTCTTCATAATCCATTATCATTTCACACCATGAAATTCTTTCTTCGCAGATTTTTTCCGCTTTTTTACAAAAGCCATCGTCAAACCAGCCTTTTTCATCATTGGGTAAAATTACAATTGGTTCTGAACTTCTACTTATTTTATTTTCTATTTCTTCAGCTTTTTGTTTTAATTCTAAGCTATAATTTTCTTTTATTTTTGTAGCATCTTTTAAAAGAGTTGCTAATATTTTTGATTTTGTACAGTATTTTGTAACTTCATCTGGCAAAAAATTTAATGCTTCATATATACTTTCGACTTTTTCAGCCCACTTTAAATTTTGTTCCTCTAACATTATTATATTTATTTTATAATCAATATAATTGCCTTTAGCTTTTACTTCATATTTTTCCGCTGATATTTTTACACATGGAGTATATAAAGGGATTTTTATTTTTTCTCTTTTTTCCATACAAATATAACTCCTTTTATTTTTTTCTTCAACTTGTTTTTATAACGTTAATATTTATATTATTGTACCATAATCAAATAATAATAATCAATAGTTTTATTCATTTTTCATAAAATATAAAAAACATTTAAATTTCAATAAAATTACATGCTAATTTTGTTTTGGCTACTAGGCTTTCTTTTCCGTCTTTATTTATTTTCAAAACATGACTTCCATTTGAATAAATAATAGAATTATCCTCACATATCATATAGTCTAAAACACCTTTTTTAATGACAACCTCTTTATTGTTTTCGATTTTAATCAATTCCCATGAACGTGGAATTATACCTGGGTATTTTTCACCTTTTGAGTTATTTTCCTTTAATATTTTATCGGCATTTACCATGTTTCCTTCTACAAAAATATCTTTTTCTGACTTTTGCTTAGTCTTAGTAGCCATGTTTCTTCTTGAATTTAGCGGTTCGCCCCCAAACATCATTGAAAAGAAATTAAGCATACCTGCTATTGCTTTTATAATTCTAAAAGGGAAGAAAACTATGTCTTTTAATATGTCTGTATTTGAGACTTTTTCATGATACGGTCTTTTTATATAGTAGATATTACCTTGAATATCTTCCTTTGCTCTTATATAATCATAATGTTCCGACGTCACCATATCTTCCATTTTATTTTCGGAAAAATCATATGATGCAATTGAGCGAGGACCTAAAGCTACTATCTGTCCATTTTGCGTACGTGAATAACCCGCTGTCGAGAAAAATATTTTATCGCTTTTTTTAGAAAAACTTATATATTCCTCCACAGTATCGCCATCCGTTAATTCTATATAATCACTGGCAGGTAAGTTGTTAAATACAACTAAATGCTTTTCTGCACCACCGTAACCAACTGTTGCAACAACTTTATTTTCTTTTGACGCTACCCCCTCTATATGAAACTTCTGCTTAGAAATAATTAATCTTTCATCGTCTTCCTTCTCTAAATCTTTATAATACAAATTCCCCACATCATCTATCATTACTGAATAAATCAATTTATCTTCTGCTTTTGCAATTCCTGTTATTCTTGCGTTTATATTATAATTATCATAATCAATAGCATTTTTTGCTGTTCCTGTGAACATTGCACCCTGCCCACTTGTTTTCCATTCACTTCTTTTTTGAATTTCTTTTAAACTTTCTCTATATTTTATTATTTTTTGACTTGGTAATTCTTTTATTGTGTCATTTTCAATCTTTAAAATTTTATTTTCTGAAATACAAAACATATACTTAACCCTCTTTAAATGATAATTTCAACGTTACTTCCCTGCTTGTCACGCTTTATCAATAATTTTTTATCTATTTTTTCTTTTAATTCATCTACATGAGATATTATTCCCACTAATCTATTACCCTCTGTCAATGCAAGTAAGATTTCCATAGCTTTTTCTAAAGATTCATTATCTAAAGAACCAAAACCTTCATCCACAAACATTGTTTCCAACTTTACTCCACCGGAAAAATTTTGAACTACATCTGAAAGGCCTAAAGCCAATGACAATGACGCTTTAAAAGATTCCCCTCCTGAAAGAGATTTTACACCTCTTTTTTTACCAGTCCAGTTATCCATAGCATCTATTTCTAAACCACTTATACTCTTATTATTTTCGGCTTCTTCTTTTCTTGTTAAATAGTATCTGTTTTCTGTCATCTTTTGAAGCCTTTTATTGGCTTCTTCTAAAACCATATCAAAATATACTCTTTGTACATACTGCTCAAACGGCAACTTTGCTTTGCCTTTTAATTCACCGTTTGCTGTATCTGAAATTATTTTTATTTCACCATATAACTTTTCTTTAACTTCTCTAGCATTTTTTTTGGTTTTTATTTTTTCATATGCTTTTTGGTTTGTTTTTAAATTATGAGAACAAACGTTAAGTTTTTCATTTAGTTCTTGTAATTCTTTTTTTAGTTTTTCGCCTTCTTCTTCTACTTTTTTTATATCTATCTTTTCGTTTTTGCCTATTTGCTCTTTTAACTGCTCTATATTTGACTTTATTTTTCCATATTCATTTTTATATGATTCTATTTCATTTTCATGTTTTTTTATATCCTGTTCTTTCATAAGTGAATTTATATATGTCTCCATATCTGCAAATTCATATTCTTTCAGGGTATTCAACAACAATGTTTCAGCGTTTGTTTTTTCTAAATTTAATTTTTCTAGTTCGAGATTTTTTTCCTTTTTTAAACTTTCATCTTTATTTATGATTTCTGTTAATTTCTGATTTTTGTTTTGAGTTTCCAATAATTCTTTTTTCATTTTTTCAAGCAATTCGTTTTTTTCTTTTAATATTTTAGTTGCTTCTTTTTCATTTTCATATTCTAAACTTAGTTTTATGTGTTTAATTTCATTTTCCAATATTGCAACTTCAGAATTGCTTTTTGCTAGTTCTTCTTTTGATTTTGTAATCAACTCTAAATCTTTTTCATTTTTACTATTTAGTTGTTTTAATTCTTTTTCCAATTTGATTTTTTTATTATATTTTTCTGTTGATAACATTACTGTTTCCGCTGCTTCTTTATTTTTGGCTTCTAATACTTCAATTATTATTTTTATATAGTTTTTTAATTCTTTTATTTCAAACTCTTTTGAATATACTTTAGCAAGTTCTAAAACATTTTCATATACTTTATTTTGCTTAAATCTAAGGTCTGATTCAAGTGAATTGCATGTAGCTACTAATTTTACTAAATCCTCATTTAATTTTTCAACTTTTTTCTTTTTTATATTTAAACTATTTTGGTCAGGTGCTTCCGTTGATTTGACTGCTTTTTGTGGATGATTTTTTGAACCACAAACAGGACACGCTTCTCCCTCATTTAATTTTTCAGCCAAAATTCCTGCCTGCTCATAATAAAACAAGCTTTCCATTTTATTATATTCTTCTTTTGACTTTTTATGTTCGTTTTCTTTTGCTATAAATTTTTCTTTTTCTCCCTTAAGTTCTGACAATAAAACTATACACTCTGAAAAATCATTTTTTTCATTATTTATATTTTTCAAATCATTTTTTAATTTCTCAGCTATATTTTCATTTTTTATCTTTTCTGTTTCAATTTCCGAGTATTTTTCTAATTCTTTAACCATAAAATTTATAGTCTTTTTATCCTCATTAAATTCAGCTTCCATTGTGTTTAATGTATCTTTTTTGATTTTTACGGTTTCTGTTGTTTTTCTATAATTTTTTTGATTATTTTCAAACTCTATATATTTAGGCAAGCTTTCTTCTAGCTTTCTTATTTCTAAATTTAATCTTTCTCTCTTATCTTCTTCTAAATTCAATTTGTTTAGATTTTTTTCAACTTCTACTTTATTTTTTTTATTCTCTTCAATATCTTTGTTTTTTATAACTATATATTTTCCAGCTTCATCTTCTCGTTTTTTTAAATCTTCTACTTTGTCAGCCAATGGTTTAATATTATATAAAGCTTTTTTAGCCATAATTATTTTTTGTTCTTTTATACTTATATCTTGTTTTTTAGTATCCAGTTTTAAAATCAACTCTTGATTTTCCTCTAGTTTTAAAATTAAATTATTAGAATTTTTAGCTTCGGTAATAGTTTTTATTAATTTATCTTTTTGCTTTGTAATATTTTCACTCTGCAAATTATACTGTTCTAGCATAGTGGAACTTTCACCAATTATACTTTCAAGCATGTTTAAAATTTCGTCAACTGCATACACACTTTGACGTAAATTTCGAAATTTTTCTATATAATTTTCTGAGCAAATAATTTCCTCATAGTGCTGTAAAATAGCTGAATTTAAATCATCTAAATTCTTCTTTTCTTGTCTTGCCATATCTTTTAATTTCAATTGAATTTGCTCATATACATGAGTGCTAAATACTTTTCTAAATATTTTCCCTCTATCTTCACTATTTGCAAGAAGCAGCTTTAAAAACTCCCCTTGTGCAATCATAGATATTTGCTTAAATTGTTTGTGATTAATTCCTAATTCTTCTGTTATTTTTTCGGTTACATCTTTTACTCCGGTTATAATTGTTCCATTTGGTAAAAGCAGCTCTGCATAAGAGTTTTTTGTTATTAATTTATCTTTATCTCTTTTAGAAGGTCTTGCATACTTAGGTATTCTCTTTATTTCATATAACTTGCCTTGATTTTCAAAAGTAAACTTTACATAAGTTTCAGTATCCGGTTTTGCAAAATCACTTCTAAGTATATCTTCTCCTCTATTTTCTCCACTAACCTCACCATAAAGTGCAAATGATATAGCATCAAAAATAGTTGTCTTACCTGCTCCAGTTTCGCCTGTAATTAAAAACAATCCCGTTGTTCCAAACTTCTCAAAGTCTATTTCTGTCAAATCTGCATATGGTCCAAAAGCACTTAAATTTAATTTTAATGGTTTCAATTTATTTCACCTCCAAAACTTCGTTTACTATATTGGAAATAATTTCGTTTTGACTTTCTGTTAATTCAACATTATTTTGACTGCTAAAAAAATCTACAAATAATTCTTTTGGTGTTTTTTGTTTTAAATCTTCACTAGTTATAGTTGTGTCACTTAGATTTTCACCATTTCTTTTATTGTCAAAATCTAAAACCATAACATTTTTAAAAATTTCCCTTACTTTTGATATGGCATCTATAACTTCCTCGTCATCCGTAAGTGTAATATGCATATATGTGTCACTTGGGATACTGGAAAGAATATTTCCACTTTTTAAATCTTCCATACTGGTCTTTAAATGCTTCATATCTCGTTTAGGAATTAATGGTACTAGTTTTATTTCACAATTATTTTTTTCTTTAAAATCAACTATGCAAACTGATTTTTTATGATTACATTCGGAAAAAGAATATTTTAAAGGAGAACCGCTGTATCTAATGACTTCACGTCCTATTTTTTGTGGTTTATGAATATGTCCCAATGCAACGTAATCGAATTTATCAAAAACCGATGCATCAACATTATCTATGCCACCTAATGATTTTGTTTCTGAATCAGATAATTCTGGAATTGTACTTCCAAAAGTAACAAACTGATGTGCAATTAAAATATTTCTTGATTCTACATCTATATCAATCACTTTTAACGCTTCTTTTACAGATTCATCATAAGTTTTTGTTTCCAGTCCCAATTTGTTATTTACAATAGATGGTTTTATGTAAGGAAGAAAATATATATTTAACTTACCATACTCATCTTCTATAACTATTTTTCTCAAATCTCCATCATATTCTCCACATATAAATAAATTATTTTTCTCCATAATCCTACTACCAAAATTTAATCTTTCTGGTGAATCATGATTCCCACTTATCATATATATCGAAATATTTTCTTCTACCAACTTTGTTAAAAATTCATCTGCCAAATCTACCGCTTCAATCGGTGGAACTGTTTTATCATACACATCTCCAGCTATTATAATTCCACTTATATTTTCATCTTTTGCTATTTTTATTATTTCATTTAAAATATATTCCTGGTCTTCTAACATTGAAAATTCATTTACTCTTTTTCCAATATGCAAATCAGATATATGCATTAATTTCATACAAACCCACTCCTTTTCATATCATTTATTTTACACTATTATTCTATATGTTACAAGGATAATTAATTTAAAATATAAACCCTCGCAAATCACGAGGGTTTAATTTAACAAATAGTTTATTTTTAAAAATGAACATCTATAGATGCTTTATTTGTGAATAACTCAATCACTTTTTTATTTTTTATTTTAAGTGTCAATTTTAAAATACCGTCTAAAGATTCTTTTATAAGCGAATTCATTTCACCTTTTTTAGGCGATGCTAAACTTACAGGATTTAATTGTTTTGCTTTTATACAGACAGAAATATCACCTTTTTTTATTATAGCTTTAAAAGAATCTTTTGAAACTTGAAAATATTCTAAAAAACTCAGCTCTATGCTTGAAAAACGATATTCTTTTTTATTATGATGCAAAACAAGAAAAAAGCCTTTTCCATATCGTCCAAGAATGGGCACAGTTGCATAACTAAAAACAACAGCACTATCTTTCCAATCATTTGCCTGCAACCAGACATAATTTTTTGGAAAACTAGTACCCCAATCCTTTTCAATATACCCAACAGCGTTGTTAATATTATATATACTTGGTCCTATTTTTATTTTACCATCTACACTATGTTTCATACTTATAATAGAATGGTTACACTCATTTGGAAAATAAGTTAAAACCCCCATTATATTAGGTTTTAAAAATGAAGTTTTTAAAACCTGAAAATCCCCAAAAAAGATTTTAGATTTTATTTTTAAGTTATTGGTTTCAAAATTTAAAATCATTTTATTTTTCGACAATTCATTATCGCCTATTTTCAGTATAAATGGATTTTCTGAAAATCCAACTTCACTAAAAGGGTAAGAAACATACGCTGTATCATGTGTTAAATTATTTTGAAATTGAATAAATCCATGTTTATTATTTTCATTTGTAGAATATCCCCAAATTACCGAAAACATCAATTCATTTTTTTTACTATAAACCTTAACAAACCAACCTTCAAAAGCATTCTTTTTATCTAAGCCAACCATTAATCCAAATTGATTCATAAATTTAAGTTCTCCTTTTATTTTAGCGAATACGTATATATTTGTAATTTTTGAAGTTTATTAAATATTTTTTATTAAGTCTCATTGTACCATATTTAACATGAAAATTCAATCTTAATAATCTTCATTTATCAACATAAATATAAGTTTCTGTTGATTTTATAGACTAATTAAGCTATAATAGTTAAAGAAGATATGTAATTTTAATACATAAAAATTTAAAAAGGAATGGTGCAAATATGGACGGAACTGTTAGAAGCAATATTAAAATAGGGCAAAAAGTTCAGGTTGTTCAAAAACAAGATCAAAGAAGCGGAAAATTAACAGAAGGGATTGTTATGAAAATATTGACTAACTCTCCAAATCATCATAGAGGTATAAAAGTTATGTTAGAGGGCGGCATAGTTGGAAGGGTTCAAATGTAAAATTATTATGATTAAGCACAGAATTTTAATATAAACAAAAATGAAAGGTTATTAAAAAAATGATTATAAATAAAACCATCCTAAATAAAAAAGACATCGAATTTCTTTGTAGCAACAAAAATTTGAATTTTTTGTTCGTAAAACTTATATTTTTATCCATCGGAATAATATTCCTTACATCTTCATTTACTACTATTTACTTAAAAGTTTCGAATCACCCTTTATCCCTTGATTTACCTGAGAATAATCCTGTGCTGTATTTTACATTGATTATGGGCTTGCTTTTTGTTTTTATTTTTGCTTTTTCAAAAAAAATCGCAGTTTCAAAATCACTCAATTCTCCTATTATGAAATCACTTTTTACATTGGAGTTTTTTGAAGATCATTT
>JACCEE010740721.1_pt1 | contig 16130 bp, 11 predicted proteins | sample 7449931 | NCBI WGS metagenome assembly JACCEE01 (sample SAMN15323457, study PRJNA562643) | freshwater metagenome | isolation source: river surface water | place: USA:Blue River Watershed | collected 2017-08-19 | reverse complement strand
CTTCCATATTGAGGTGCACCAGGGCAACCAAACGCCCTTTTTGCTGCACAACCAGCGATTCGAGAACATATTCCATTCGGTTAATCAACGATTCAATTTCCTCCGGGTAAATGTTTTCGCCACTGGCACCTACTATCAGATTTTTCATCCGGCCCTTAATGTAAAGGTTACCATCTTTATCAAAACATCCGAGGTCGCCGGTTTTCAGCCAGCCATCGCTGGTGAATACACTTTGTGTTATTTCGGGTTCTTTATAATAGCCAAGCATCACATTTTGTCCTTTGGCCTGAATTTCGCCTAAGCCGGTCTGTACATCCGGTTCTGCAATGCGGAGCTCAACCCCGTTCATCGCTTTGCCAGTCGAAAGAAAACGAGTTTTTCCAACTCCTGCGCCGGCAAGCAAGGGTGACGATTCGGTCATTCCATAACCAATGGCCAGTGGAAATCCGCCCTCCATAAGGAAACGCTCCACATTATCATCGAGTTTAGCACCACCAACTCCAAAGAATTTCAATTCACCCCCAAAGGTTGCATATAGCTTCTTTGCCGCAATTTTGTTTAGCAATTTCCTTGTTGTAGAGAGTTTATATAATGATCGCGTAATGAACTTCCGGTTTATTTCGGGTAATATTTTCGCTTTGTAAATCTTCTCAACAATTAATGGAACAACCAGCATAATGGTAGGTCGAACCTGCTGCAAAGCGGCCATTAATACCGACGGAACAGGAGGTTTCTTCAGATAATTTACAGTTGCTCCATACTTTACCGGAAGAATTAATCCAAGCGTATTTTCGAAAGTATGTGACAGCGGTAAAACCGAAAGAAATCGATCACCTGGTGTAATGTTTTGAATCAAAAAGCTTTGCTGGGCAGTCCAAACAATATTTTTGTGGCTGAGCATAACACCCTTCGATTTTCCGGTAGTCCCCGAAGTATATATGATTGAGCACAGATCGTGCTCTTCAACTTTGGGATATTCCAGAAACAAATCGTCGAAAGATTGAATGGGGGATTGATTTGCCTGGCCGACAACCTGAAACTCTTCGATATAAATTACCGGGATTTCAAGAGTATTGTCGAGTTTTGTTCGCAGCGATTCGGAGACATATATAGCTGATACATCGGCATGGAGTATAATGTTTTTGATTTCGGTCGGGTGAAAATCGGGAAGAATAGGAACCACAACCGCACCTAGCACTGAAGTTGCAAAAAATGCAATGCCCCACTGTGGCATATTCATGCTGAGTATGGCCACTTTATCTCCTTTTTTTATTCCTAATCGCTGAAGTTGAAGTGCAGCTTTTTTGACTTCATTTTCAAGTTGTTTATAGGTCAGGTTTTCCTCACCGACAAAAATCAGAGACTGATTATTTGCAAAATCTCTGTAACTGGCCTGCAGCATAGCAGGAATTGTCAATACCTCCAAACGCCTCATCATTACTCTGCTATAAAAATTATTGAAATTGTTTCAGCTACCAAAAATATATAAATGTTGCTGTTTGAATAAACCCTCAGGAAGGTAATTGAATATTTAACCGCATTTTGTTGTTTATTCCTGAAATATTCGAATTCTTGAATTGATTCGTCGGAGTTTTGTTCGAAATTTTTGTAGTGCTATGAAATGATTTTTTTAGAGATTAAAAAAGTCGCTCGACTCTTTTTTAGGGGTGAGTTGTCTGGCTTTATTAAATTGTAAATATTATTGTTTCTATGTTCCATTTAAGTACCGAAATAATCTAAATTTGAAAGTAAATGGATAAGAAAACAATCATACAAGAGACAAAACAATACATTGAGTCGGTATTTCGGGCAGAAGGAAGCGGACACGACTGGTTTCACATTGATCGGGTGACCCGGATGGCCATGCGACTTGGCGCTGAAGAAGGATGCGATTTATTTGTTGTAGAGATGGCTGCCTTGTTGCACGATTTGGAAGACTGGAAGTTGGTTGAAGCTGACCCGGTGAATAAAAGGAAAGTAACTAACTGGCTGTGCTCTGTGGGAGTAGAAGGCGTTGTTGCAGCATCTATCATCCAGGTAATTGATCAGGTTTCGTATAAGGGAGCAGGTGTTGATACACCGGTTTTAACCATTGAAGCTGCTGTTGTTCAGGATGCTGATCGTCTTGATGCTATCGGGGCTATTGGGGTGGCTCGCACTTTCGCTTACGGAGGTCATAAAAATCGTTTGATATATGACCCGGAAATTGACCCGGTTATGCATGTCGATTTTCAGGAATATAAAAAAAATACAGCCCCGACCATTAATCATTTTTACGAAAAATTATTGCTGCTAAAAGATCGCATGAATACTGCTTCTGCAAAAAGAATTGCGGTTGGCCGGCATCAATTTATGGTCGATTATTTAACACAGTTTTTCGATGAATGGAACGCTGATAGATAGCTGATTTTACTTATTTTTGTGAGTACAGCAAAGTTGTTGATTGCTTATTTTGGAGTGACAACACTTAGAATTTATATAATGAAATAGCTATATGAGCCAAAGTCCGCACAAACCGGTAATGAATAAATAGCTATTCCATACGACAATTAAAAAACAAATTATTCACGTATGAAAGAAAAAGTAATTACTAATACCTCTGTTATGAAAATTGAACACATCGCAATTTGGACACGGGATCTGGAAGGTATGCGTAATTTCTATACGCATTATTTTAATGCTTCATCAGGATCATCCTATTACAATCATTCCAAGGAGTTTCGGTCGTACTTCCTTTCGTTTGAAGGCGATTGCAGGTTGGAGTTAATGGAGATGCCAACAGTGGTTAACAGCAAGAATGACTATCGTAAGCATTTTATTGGTATAACCCATCTGGCATTTAAGGTAGGCTCGCGCGAAAGAGTTGATAAACTTACCGATATGCTGCAACAAGATGGTTTCGAGATTATTAGCACCGGGCGAATGACCGGTGATGGCTATTACGAAAGCGCAGTTTATGATCCTGAAAAAAACCGGGTTGAGATAGTTGCCTAATAATAAATGAAAGTCATTAGTTTTCAGGACTAATGACTTTTACTTTTTATGGAAGTTTTCAGCCGCAAATTGCAATTGTTCGTACCATTCGGTTCCGTATTTGCGAATAAGAGGTTCTTTCAGAAATACCCAAAGTGGCAGCTTTTCAGACTTTCCGCATTCACGTCCCGGTTTACAAATGTCGATTTCCTGGTAGTTTACCGCATCAAAACGCTTGTATTCAGTAATCCGAATTGGAAATAAATGACAAGACACGGGCTTCCTGAAATCAATTTTTCCTTCCAGAAATGCTTTTTCGATACCACACTTTACAATTCCGTGTTCATCGTAATAAGTATAAACACACTGACGATTGTCTTTTAGTGGCGTAACTAAGTCGCCATCCAAATCAATAACGGCAAAGCCTTGCTTTTTAATTTCTTCGCGGTGACTTTCCGGGAGGTACGGTTCTACTTCAGGATAAATTGCCTGTATGGTTTTCGCTTCTTCGGAGGTTAATGGGGCCCCCGAATCGCCTTCAACGCAGCAAGCTCCTTTACATTTCAATAAATCGCAAAGGAATTTTTTATCCAGAATATCTAAACTAACAATGGTACGGCCAATTTCGAGCATGGCAGGTAAAATAAAATCCTGACAGGTTTTTTTATGACCTGTCAGGATTGAAATAAGTATTTTAAAATTTATTTTTCTATCAGAACTTTACCAGTCATTTCTGCCGGAATATCCAATCCCATAACAGAAAGCAGGGTAGGGGCCACATCAGCTAAAATACCGTTGCTGATTTTTACATTTTTGTTTTCAGAAACGTAAATACATGGCACCGGATTCAGTGAGTGAGCAGTGTTAGCCGATCCGTCTTCGTTAACAGCGTTGTCGGCATTTCCGTGGTCAGCGATAATCAGAACATCATATCCGCCTTTTTGTGCAGCTTCAACAACATCTTTTACGCAGGCATCAACCGCAGAAACTGCTTTTGTAATGGCTTCGTAAACGCCGGTATGTCCAACCATATCGCCGTTGGCAAAGTTTAAACAAACAAAGTCAGCAGTTTGGTTCATTAATTCAGGAACAATCAGGTCGCGAACCATTGGCGCCGACATTTCAGGCTGAAAATCGTAAGTAGGAACTTTTGGTGAAGGAGCCATAATGCGCTTTTCTCCTGGGAACTCTTCCTCGCGGCCACCGCTGAAGAAGAAGGTTACGTGAGCGTATTTCTCAGTTTCAGCAATACGAATCTGTTTCATTCCGGCTTTCGAAACAATTTCGCCCATGGTGTTATTCAGATTTTCTTTGTCGAAAATAACATTGATTCCTTTGAAATCAGCTTTGTAATTGGTCATAGTGTACCATTGCAAAGGCATGGTTTTCATACCAAATTCAGGTAAATCCTGTTGCGTAAAAGCAATGGTAGTTTGGCGTAAACGATCGGTACGGAAATTGAAACAAATTACCACGTCGTTTTCCTGAATGGTAGCCAACGGTTTTCCTGCGGCATCAACCATCACAATTGGTTTGATAAATTCGTCGGTTACACCGGCTTCATACGATTCTGAAATTGATTTCAGAATGTCGGTCGATGGAGTTCCTTTTCCTTCAGTATATAAATCGTAAGCCAATTTCAGACGGTCGTAGTTTTTATCACGGTCCATGCCGAAATAACGACCAATCAATGAGGCAAATTTACCATTGGTTCCCTGAAGAGCTTTCAGGTCTTCTTCCAAAAATCCGTATCCTGAACGAGGGTCTGTATCGCGACCATCGGTTAACCCGTGAATATAAACATTGTCCAAACCCATGTCGGTACCAATCTGGCAAAGTGCAACCATATGTGTGCTTAGAGCATGAACTCCACCGGGGCCAATTAAACCGATCAGGTGAACATTTTTGTTGTTTTCTTTGGCATAGGTGAAAGCCTTTACAATTTGCGGTTCGTTCCACAATGTTTTTTCGCGGATTGCTTTGGTAATTTTCACCATATCCTGGTACATCACACGGCCGGCACCAATATTGAGGTGACCTACTTCCGAGTTACCCATTTGTCCATCAGGCAAACCAACATTTTCGCCGCTGGTCAAAAGCTGAGCGTGAGGATAGTTTGCATTCAGATAATCCATGAATGGTGTTGGTGCAGTTGCGATTACATCTCTTTCAGAACCGTCGCCAATTCCCCAACCATCGAGTATCATTAAAAGCGCTTTTTTATGAGTTGCCATATTTATAATCATTTTAAATAGTGAACAATTTTGCGACACAAAAGTATCGTTTTTTCCTTTGATTTAATAATCATTTGAGGTCGCGTAAAATGAATTAACAATTTACTTTTATTCGGGTTGAATTTTGGTTGAAATTCATTGGATGAATTGGCGAACAAACATTTAAGAATTGAGCGAAGAGTTGAGGATAAATTAATTAAATCCGGGAAATCAGTTTATTAAATTGTAAATTGAATCAAAGATTACAAGGAATTTTTATCGTTCAATTGTTTATCTTTAACTATCAATCTTTAATCATGTTCCTATGCAGAAAAGCAAGATATTTTACGGCGTTTTGTTAGTAGTTTTTATGTGCACATTATCGGCACTTGCTCAAAAAGCTGACAGGCGACAACATTCTGTTACAGCGGATAAATCACTGGCATTCACGAGTTCTGCTTCGGGTTTAGAATCAACCGAAAAAAGCAATATCAACCCGTTGGAAACCAAATCGACACAACAAGCAGTACGAGTTGATTTAGACCTGTTGCGGGTGCGGAATAAGATAATTCCCTTGAGTAATCCGGTTTACCAACTGCTCGATTACCTGGAGACGAGTGGTAAAATAAAGTTTCTTCCCCAGGCAAAACCATATACCAAAGCTTATATTGCCGAAATATTACTGAACCTTTCTTCCGGAGAGAAACTGACGGCAAAAGAAAAACAACTGGTAGAAAAATATTTGGCCGATGTTTTCGCGGATACAAACGGTTTGAAAATTTACAGTCAGGTATCTGAAAATGCCAGCGCAATTGCCGGTTTTAGTGCTGAAACATCGGTTCGCAGTGGCTTTGGCGATAATGGAACATGGGCAACGAGTCTGGCCGGTGAACCTTATCTTTCCGGAGATTTAGGCAAGCACCTTAGTTACACCGCGGCTATGGGCTTGGCTATTGAACGGCTTACTCCTGATATTTTTTACCAATCGTACACCAAAGATCAGAAAGTTGTATTTCCATACGAATCGCTAGGTTATTCATATCTTCCTTATCAGTTTAATTTCGAAACGATGTGGGCGCATGTATTAGCTTCGGGTACTTCCGGTGAAGGAAAACCTGTGAAAGACGAACTGACTGCCGGAATGATTTATCATACTGAATTAAATGGTTCGTGGTTTAAGGGAGCGCTGCAATTCAGCATAAACAACCAGCGGCGTGCGTGGGGGTTCGATGAAAGTAATCTGGTACTTTCGTCATCAGCTCGTCGTTTCCCGGGAGTTGAACTAAAGATACAACCGACCTCGTGGATTCGTTATTCATACTTAATGGGTTCACTTTTTTCGTATGCCAATCAAAAAGAGAGTTACAGAAAGGATATTTACGGTTACGATCTGGGGCAGGTTCAGAAGAATTTCACCTATCACTTAATTGAATTTGTTCCCAGCAAATGGTTGCAAATATCCGTGGGTGGAGGAAATATATGGTCGAAACGATTTGAATTGGCCTATATGGTGCCATTTGTAATGCCGCACTTTACCCAGATTGATGTTGGCGATCACGATAATTTATCGATGAATTTTGATGTAGCAACTTTTATTCCGTCGGTAGGTAAAATTTGGGGAAGTTTTTTTGTGGATGAATTTAATTTTGTGAAAGGTGGAAAATTGCTCAAAATGCCACACAATCGTTATGCCTGGCAACTTGGGTGGAAGTCGAATCTGTTTTCAGGAATAATACCGGGAACCACCTCAACGTTGAAATATACCCGGCTGACGCCATTTGTTTATACACATTATCCGGAAACCGATTTTAATACGTTTGGAAGTTTGCGGGCGCTGGATATGACTTATACGCATGATGAATTTAATCTGGGATTTTATTTGCCGCCAAATTCTGCTGAATTGAATTGGAAACTCGTCAACATTGCGGTTCCTGATTTGGTCTTATCTCTCGAAAACCGATTGATTATTCACGGAACGAATGATTTGGCAAGCACAAATGTTTACCAGATTTATGGGGATATCTATCGCCATCAGCTCGAAGGACCTGATAAAGATCTGTTGAAATATCCGTTACTGAATTTTACGAAAGATGGGATTTACGACTGGACGGTTATGTCGGAGTTTAAATTTGACTGGAAACTTCGGAATTCAGGCTTGCTCAATTATTATAGATTAACCGGAAGTTTGGGTTATGGCAAAACAAACTGGAAAAGTAATGAAAGCCAGGTGGTGGCTCCTGCTTCAAGAAGTTTGTTTACGGGTAGCATAGGTATAATTGTCGAGATGTAATTGTCGTAAGTCGTAAAAGAAAACCTCCAACCCACAAGATTGAAATCTGTGGATTGGAGGTTTTATATTTTAGGCGGTCGAACGCTTAGCTTTTGGTAACCTGAAGTCCCGATTGTGAAATCTGAAAATCGACAAAGCGAGCCCGCGGATTAACCGGATTGCTTATCAATTCGTGTTTTATTTGCGTGGCTGCATTTTCACTTTCAGCAAAAATAAGCATGAACCCGCCACCACCTGCGCCCAGAAGTTTATGCCCAATCGACCAAGGCTTTATTCGATCGATTAGCTGTTGAATTTCAGGAGTGTTGGTGCCTTTGTCGAGTTGCTGATTGAGCTCCCAGCTGCGGTTGATATTTTTTGCCAGCTTTTCAAAATCCTTTGACGATAATGTTGACCCGGTATAATCAGCATGATTTTTTATCTCATCCAGAATTGCCAGATGTTCTGATGAATTCAGGAACATTCCCCGAACAATATCGGCCAGAATATTTTTTGCGATACGCGTAATTCCGGTGTAATACAGCAAAATTCGGTTCTTGAAAACAGGATCGGTAAACAGTGAGTCGGGAACCCATTTTACGAGCGGACGTTGTGTTTTTCCGGGTGCTGTTTCCAGGATTTTTACTCCTTCCATTATCCCTCCAAACTGATCTTGCCAACCACCTCCGGTTGTCAATAGTTGTTCGAGAGCAAGAGTTCGTCGGCCAATTTCAATTTTATCCCAGTGTAAGTTGCAAACTTCGGAAAGTGTTCCCAAAACTGTTGCAGCTAAAATTGAGCTTGTTCCCAACCCCGAACCTTTAGGTACTGCCGAAAGAATTGAAATCTCGAGACCACCACCTAATTCAGAAAGTTGTTTTTCAAGGGTTGCAAATTTCCGGTGTGAAAATTCAGGCAGAAACCCTGATAGTGCCAATGCAGCTTTAGTAATTGCGAAAGGAGATCCAACGCTGTAGAATTCCCGCAACTCGTCAAATGTGGAGATGATTTCCTGAGCCCCCAAGTCAATCGACCGAAGCACAAAGTGAGGGTCCGAGGTTGCCTTAATGTAGCAATGAAGAGGTGGCTGCCCGTTGAGTTCAACGGCTAAATTAAGTACTTTGCCACCATACAGAAAACAATAAGGCGGAGTATCGCTCCATCCCCCGGCCAAATCGAGTCTGACTGGGCTTCGTCCCCATGCAATTTGATCGGGCAAAAGATTTATTGAAGGATCGACCGTGTTCGAATGGAATTGGGCAAGTACTGTGTCGCGCAAATATTCGAACGCTTTAGTTTCTTCATTCTTAAAATCAACGGCTTGCTTGCGCTTTACAGCCGATCGAAACATGTGGGCATGTATAGGCAGCCAGTCGTTGCTTTTTATGGTATGTTCAGCAGGTAATTCAAGTTTATTTTTTACAAATTCGTCAGCAAGCTTATCCAGATCGAGTTGATAAAAGACCGAGTTGGCGAAATTTTGAGCGATGGCCGGAATAGCTTGTTTCCTGAATCGATTGCTTTGATTATTAATTTCAGCGATGTCGCACTGTTGACTTATTTCGTCGGCACTAAACCGATTCGATTCGATCCATAAATTCTGGTAATCCTTATTCGCTTCCGGATTTTTATCAACTAACCATTGAAGAAATCCGGACGTAATTTGCTCTTTCGAAAGATTAGCGAAAAGTGGAATAAACTGAATATCGGTTGCCGCATCGATATTTTTAAAGGCCTCATTCAGGTGGTGCGAATTGATCCATGATGAGAGCTGTGCGCCCATAAACTGGGTTGAATCATCTTCGAGCTTTCCCCTGAACGGATCATCGAATCCGTAATTCCGAATGATGAAGTGGTCGTTTCCTGTCGGAATAAAATCAATACAATCTCCCGCATTGAGTTTTAATGTCCAGTTATTTTCAGGAATATTTGTTAGCGCATGATTACATTTCAGAGTCCAGCTATCCGGAATGAATGAATTTTCGATCCACAGGTTATTGTGACCAGCCTCTAATTTGCATTTAATTTCAGTGTTTAGTACAAAAATTGAAGGATGCGGTTTTATTTGCCGGTGCCATATTTCGCGCTGATCAGTAATCCGGTTTTGGATGGCCAGATTGGATGTAATGAGCTCTGAAGTATTTCCCAGATGATAAAATTCACCACCTTCAAGATTAACCAAAGCAACCGACAACTTATTTACATCTTCGTCAGCTTTTACCGGAGTTTGCCCCATTGCGATGCCGAATTCGCTGTACATGTCGTAAAAGTCAGGAATTCCATTGGCATAGTTTTCTCCATCCCAGCCACAGCGTTGCATCAATAAATCGACCGCTTTTGGGCTTAGCAGCCAAATGCCGATGTCCATCAAAAAGTAATATTCGTGGACAAGTTCCTTGATCTTCGCGATGGAAGGCTTTTGCAGCATGAACTGCATTTGACCCGGATTGTCGTGGCTTGCAAAGAATACACCGTGATTAGTAGCCTTTTCGGGTTCGAGCCATAGACCAAAACAAACCACATCGGCATCCGGGATTTCAGGAAGATTTTTTCCTGAAAATATCAGGGTATCACCACTTGCTATTAACGTATTGAGGTTCTCAGGAGCATTTTGAAGGATTCGATCAAATAACGGTGTTTGCAGGTGAATCAGTCGTTGATTAAGATGTTGCCCTCGCGACCATCTGAAAACCGGCATTGGGAGCAAGCTTTTACCAATTGGTGCATAAGCCGGCAAACGTCTGCTTTGTCCTCCTGCATGAATAATGACCCGTTTTTCACGTGTCAGCCAGTTACTGAATGAAGTTTCAGATTCTATGCTAAATAATTCAGTCAGCAAAAATGCTGTTCCTCCTCCCGATCCAACTCTTTTTTCTTTTGGATCGGATGAAACGAACCAATCAGGAGTTGATAAGCCAGATATCTGATGAAAATGAGGTAGTGTATTCGAAGGTATTGATATGAGATGCTTCATTTTTCAGCTATTAGCGCGCCAGATACCAGTTGTAAAGTTTGGTTATTCCTTCGTCAATTTCAATTTTATGGTGCCAGCCCAATGCATGCAATTTATCCGGGTTGGTTAATTTACGCATTGTACCGTCGGGTTTCGAGGCATTAAACACAAGTTCGCCGGTAAACCCAATTTTTTCTTTAATCAGGAAGGCAAGGTTGCGAATTGAAATCTCTTTGCCGGTTCCAATATTGATATGGGTATTTCTGATTTCACGTTTTTCGAGAGCATTTACCTGAATGGCGTCTTTGAAGTCGATATTTTCCATCAGGAATACGCAGGCATCGGCCATTTCTTCGCTCCACAAAAACTCGCGCATTGGAGCACCGGTTCCCCAAATTTCGACAGATGTTTTTCCTGAATTATCTTGTTGAATCCCATATTTAGCAAGAATACCCTTTATCTCATCAATTGAATTGGATCCTGAAATACCTTCAATGGGCAATTTATTCAGATCTGTTTTAAGAGCATCCCAGTTGTTTGCTCCAATACATTTGCCAAGGTGCATTTTCCGAACCATAGCCGGTAAAACATGCGATTTTTCCAAATCGAAATTGTCGTTTGGACCATAGAGGTTGGTGGGCATCACCGAGATATAATTGGTGCCATACTGCAGGTTGTAGCTTTCGCAAAGTTTAATACCTGCAATTTTGGCAATGGCATAAGGCTCATTGGTGTATTCGAGTGGACCGGTTAAAAGGCAATCTTCAGGCATCGGCTGCGGCGCTTCGGCCGGATAAATACAAGTTGAACCCAGGAAAAGCAATTTTATAACCTGATTCAGGTAGGCAGCGTGAATCACGTTGTTCTGAATCATCAGGTTTTCATAAATAAACTGGCCCCGATAGGTATTGTTTGCCACAATTCCACCAACCTTTGCTGCTGCCAGAATTACATATTCGGGTTTTTCAGTCGCAAAAAATGTGTTAACTGCATGCGGATCCATCAGGTTCAACTCGGATATCGATTTGCCAATCAGGTTGGTATAGCCTTTTGATTGCAGATTTTTCCACAGTGCCGATCCTACAAGGCCAAGATGTCCGGCGACATATATCTTCGCATCTTTATTCATCTTTCCGGAATTAAACTACCTGGTAACTATTAAATTACCAGGTAGCGTAAATTAATGATTATTCAAAGTAGTTTAAGGTGCGGTAGCCACCTTCGCGTAACCAGGCGTCTTTCTTCATCAGTTTAATGTCTGATTGCATCATGTCTTTTACCAATGCATCCAGATCATACTTTGGTTCCCAACCTAATTTTTCTCTCGATTTTGTTGGATCGCCGATAAGAAGTTCAACCTCAGTAGGACGGTAATATTTCGGATCGACAGCAACAATATAATGTGGCGCCATGCGCGATTTTATTCCGCCCAGATAGCGTTCGCCTACCTTTTCATTAAATACTTTCTCATTGATGGCAGTAATCGATCCTTTTTCTTCGGCTCCTTCGCCTGTAAATGTAATTTCAAGTCCAATTTCTTCACAAGCCATCTTTACAAAGTTGCGGATCGAAGTAGTTATTCCTGTTGCAATTACATAATCATCAGGTTGTTCCTGTTGTAAAATCAGGTACATGGCACGAATATAATCTTTTGCATGGCCCCAGTCGCGTTGCGACGACAAGTTTCCGAGGAAAAGCTGATCCTGCATGCCCAATGCAATACGGCTCAAAGCACGGGTTATTTTGCGCGTAACAAAAGTTTCACCCCGAATGGGCGACTCATGATTGAATAATATTCCGTTGCTGGCATGCATTTTATACGCTTCGCGGTAATTAACAGTAATCCAGTAAGCGTATAACTTGGCTACAGCGTATGGCGAGCGTGGGTAAAATGGTGTTTTTTCGGTTTGCGGAACTTGCTGCACCAATCCATAAAGTTCGGAGGTTGAAGCCTGGTAGATTCTTGTTTTTTCAACCAAGCCAAGTAAGCGAACAGCCTCAAGAATGCGCAATGTTCCTAATCCATCGGCATTACCGGTATATTCAGGTGTTTCGAAACTAACAGCAACATGACTCATTGCAGCCAGATTGTAGATTTCATCAGGTTGAGTTTCCTGAATGATTCGGGTCAGGTTCATACTGTCGGTCAAATCGCCATAGTGTAATTTAAACCGACGGCCTTCAACATGCGGGTCTTCATAAATATGGTCGATTCTATCGGTATTAAATAACGATGTCCTGCGTTTTATCCCGTGGACCATATAGCCTTTTTTTAGTAAGTATTCGCTAAGGTAAGCGCCGTCCTGACCGGTAACTCCGGTTATTAGTGCAGTTTTCTGAGTCATAGGAGATATTTTGATTAATAATTTTTCGGCTTGTGAATTGCAAATAAGATTATCCAACCGTTATATTAAATAAAACTATTTTATGTCGAAATAGTTTTATTTAAGAATGCTGGGAAGTATAATTTCAAAAGTAATTCAGGCTGAAGTAACCCTGAATTACTTTTCATATACAAAAATAGTTATGAAGATCTTGGTAGTCTAGTTACCAACGCCACTGTAATCAAAGCCTATTTTTCTTAGTGCAGATTTATCTAAAATATTTCTTCCATCGAAAATGAAAGCCGGTTTAAACATGTTGTTATATACTTTTTGCCAATCGTATGTTTTAAACTCGTCCCATTCGGTAAGTATCGCAATGGCATGCGCATTCTGCATGGCTCGGTATGGTTCGTTATGCACATGAACCGAGATGCCTTCCATCTCTTCAACCGGAGGTGAATCAAAATCACCGCCATAAGTAGCATGATTCATTGCGGCAAGATAATTCAGGTCTTTAAAAATTTGCTCCCTGGTTACTTTTGGATCGTAAATATGTATCTCGGCTCTATCCTGAAGTAGTTCGTGAGCTACATATATGGCTGGGGATTCGCGCGTGTCGTTGGTGTCTTTTTTAAATGCCCATCCCAAAATAGCAATCTTTTTTCCTGATACGGTATTAAACAGGCTGTCGATTATTTGTTTGGCAAACCGGTGCTTTTGGTAGTCGTTCATTTTTATGACCTGTTCCCAGTAGTTGGCGACTTCAGGAAGGTTAAAGTGGCGACATAGGTATACCAGATTTAAAATGTCTTTCTGAAAACAACTTCCTCCAAACCCAACCGATGCTTCAAGAAATTTTGGCCCAATCCGGCTATCGGCGCCAATTGCTTTTGAAATTTCCTTTATGTTTGCTCCGGTGCGTTCGCAAAGTGCCGAAATTGAATTTACGCTGCTAATGCGCTGAGCCAGAAAGGCATTTGCAGTGAGTTTTGATAGTTCACTACTCCATACATTGGTTTGCAAAATTCGTTCACGAGGAACCCAATGTGCGTAAACATCGGTAAGTGCTTCGATGGCTCTCAGTCCTTCCGGGCTTTGGTCTCCTCCTATCAATACCCTGTCAGGGTGATGTAAATCTTTGATCGCTGTTCCTTCCGCTAAAAATTCAGGATTAGATAAAACCTGAAAATTTAATCCGCGTGGATTGTTATTTAATATTGTTTTTATTGATTGAGCCGTTCTAACCGGCAACGTCGATTTCTCGACCACAATTTTGTCACCTTCAGCATTGTCAGCAATTTGGCGGGCACATAATTCTACATATTTTAAATCAGCTGCCATCCCTTTACCAACCCCATAGGTTTTTGTTGGAGTATTTACCGAAATGAATATAATATCCCCTTCGATTATAGCACGTTTAATGTCGGTTGAGAAAAACAGGTTTTTATTCCGTCTGGCTTTTACAATATCGGCAAGACCGGGTTCATATACCGGAAGATTATCCGGATTTTCATCGTTCCATGCCGCAATTCGTTGCGGATTAATATCGACAATTGTAACCTCAATTTCCGGACACTTTTCGGCAATAACAGCCATGGTTGGACCACCAACATAGCCAGCTCCTATACAGGTTATTTTCATTTATGGCAATCTTTAGTTTGAAATGACTTTTTATTATAAGCTCCAATAGTCCAATTTATGTGTCTTATTTGCATAAAGACCTTTAACATCAACAAGCAAACAAGTAGAATTGGCAAAATTCAGGAAATCAGTTTCATCCATTTCCCGGTATTCGTGATGGGCAACTGCCACAATAATGGCGTCGTAAGTGCCCAGTGGTTTCTCCTTCACCTCAATCTGATATTCGTGCATAACCTCCTGTGGATCAGCATGAGGGTCAACCAGATCGACCTGTACCCTATAGGATTGTAATTCATAGATAATATCGGCAACCTTGGTGTTTCGAACATCAGAAACATTTTCCTTAAAGGTGAATCCAAGCACCAAAACTCTTGATTGACTGAGGTGTTTATCGGCTGCCAGTATACGTTTTACTGTTTGTTTGGCAATGTATCCCCCCATCGAGTCATTTACAAATCGTCCGGCATCAATTAAATGGGCGTGATAGCCTACTTGTTTTGCTTTATGAACAAGATAATAGGGGTCAACACCAATACAATGACCTCCAACCAATCCAGGATAAAATTTTAAAAAGTTCCATTTTGTCCCGGCCGCTTCAATCACATCATAGGTGTTTATTCCAATTCGATTAAAAATAATGGATAGCTCATTCATCAGGGCGATGTTTACATCCCGCTGCGTGTTTTCAATAATTTTACCGGCCTCGGCTACCTTAATGCTTGGTGCTCTGTGAACTCCGGCAGTAATAATCTGTTCATAAACCCGGGAAATGACTTCGAGTGATTCATCATCGCACCCTGAAACTATTTTTTTTGTGTTGGTAAGTGTGTGTACTTTATCCCCGGGATTAATTCGTTCGGGTGAATAACCAACTTTAAAGTCGGTTCCACAGGTCAATCCCGATTCTCGTTCCAAAATAGGGACACAATCTTCTTCCGTACAGCCTGGGTAGACAGTTGATTCATAAACAATATAATCGCCTTTTTTCAGAACCTTTCCAACCGTTTTGCTGGCACTGATTAATGGTTTTAAATCGGGTTGCTTGTATTCGTCGATAGGTGTAGGAACTGCAACTATAAAAAATGTGGCACTATTTAAATCCTCCGGATTTGATGAGAAAAGAATATCCGTGTCCTGAAAATCTTCTTTTGATAATTCGTTGCTGGGATCAATCCCGTTTTTCATCATTTCAACTCGATCTTTATTGATGTCGAATCCAATGACTGACATTTTTTTTGCAAATTCCAATGCGATTGGTAAGCCAACATAACCAAGCCCGATTAAGGCAATTCTTTGTTCCCTGTTTTTTAGTTGAGTAATCATATATTGGGCTGATAGTTTTTGAAGATTGAATGTATTATTCCCTGAAATCAAAAGTAGAAACTCTTTTCGAGTCTGGAAAATTGTTTTGTTTTAGTTTTTACTTTGCCAGATTATAAATGAATTGTTATTTGTTTCAAAATACACGTGTTGGTTTGACTTGATTATGGAGTACCTGAATTTTCGGGGCAACAGCGGTTCTGCAACTGTTACTATTTCTTTTATTTGTTGCTCATTCATATTGTTACCGGCAAGCAAAAAATCGATGACATTCGAATTTTTTCCGCTGGCGAAATCCCCAGTCAGATAAGCTTCTCTCAGGTTTGGAATTTTTTCGAATATTTGACTGATTATTAAATCAATGCCGATGTATTTTTTTATGATGTTATTAATGTCGCAATAAAGAGGGTGAGTGGTATTGGCAAAGAACATTTTTT
>JACCEE010344322.1_pt1 | contig 16130 bp, 9 predicted proteins | sample 7449931 | NCBI WGS metagenome assembly JACCEE01 (sample SAMN15323457, study PRJNA562643) | freshwater metagenome | isolation source: river surface water | place: USA:Blue River Watershed | collected 2017-08-19 | reverse complement strand
GGGGGCTTCAGCTGGCTCAGGGCGTCGAGCAGGGCGTTCAGCGCATGGAAGGTTACGCGTCCGCCGGTCAGCTTGGCGGCCAGGGGAGGGTGGAGGAGCGTGCGGCGCAGCGTCGCGAACGTCGGGGTATCGAGGACGTCGAGCAGGGCGCGGACGCGGTGATGGACGACGTGGCCGGAGTGGAGTTCGCCCAAGGGGTTCACCGCTTCGGCGCCCAGGCTGCGGAGTTTGTCGGCGATCAGCTCCGGGTAGGTCTCACGCTCGCATGGTGCGATCGCGAAGGTGCCGTGCTCGGGCTTCGTATGGCCCAGCAGTTCCGACATCCTTTCCGTCGCGTGCGTCGGGTCGCTCGCCAGGTGGACCGAGTCCGCGAAATTCGGCCAGGGAATCTGGCGATTCGCCCAGCGCTCGGGAATCGGCCGGCCCCATTCGTCGAACAGATGAGCGTCGGCCGCATCCGCGCCCACGATGATGTGGATGTTCAGGCGGTCTTTGCGGCGTTCCAGGGCCTCGAGCAGGAGCGGCTGAGGTTCCAGCAGGCCTACCAACCAGACATCCGTGACCCCTTCCGGCATCCCGTCGCCCTTGGCCAATTCCGTGCGCACCTGGTTATGGTCACGCTGGCCTAGGCGGTTGAGCACGTTCAGGTAAGCCAGTTCAAGACGGTGCAGGTTGTTCCAGCGATCCGGGTTGGTCTCGACCACGGCAGCCACCGCCGCGAAGTCGTGGCCATCACGGGAAGCCCCCAGCTGATCGCGCAGTTGCATCAGCTGCTCCGCGAACTTCTTCGCCTCATCGAACGTGAAGTCCGGCGTCGACTCCGCCGGGAACAGGGCAGGGAAGTCCGTCCGCGAGAAATGCGGACTCGTCAGCACCTCCACCCAGGCCAGCAAGCAGGTCTCCTTCGACGCCACCGGCCCTCTTGGTTTGTCCTGGGCCTCCGAGCCTCCGAGCCTCTGAGCCTCTTCGGCATGGTCACCCCAATTGAGGAACTTGTCAGGCGTCTGGAATTCTGGGAGCAGGACGCCATTCGGCGCCTGCTTAGCCAACTCCTCCTGGATAAGCCTCGAGGCGAAACTCGAAGGGACGATGACCCTGTGGCTTCCCATGTCTACGGGCATGCCTCTTCGGTCTTCGAGGAGGCTTGAAGCAACGGCCTCAGCGAGAGGTTTTAACCACCCGGTATAAATGGACGAACAGTGGGGCATTAACGCTTCCCTTGCTTATGCCTACAGGGTGGGTCTTCTGCAATCCCCTTGGCGCAAGTCCGCCAAATAAAATTTAGGTCACTTGGTCAGCCTGAACTAACCTTCCTGGTCGAGAAGTTCGTTCAATTCCCAGTCGCGCATGCGGGCATACGAGGACTTGCTCTTAGGGGTCAGCAGTAATGCCTTGGACAGGTAGTCTCTTATGGCCTTAAGGGCCTTCGAGCGGACTTCATGATTGCCAGGGCTTATTGCTAGAGCTCCGACCCCAGGGATGAGCTCACGGTATTTCTCGAAGGATTGGTTGAGTCCGCCATCCGCGGCTTGTCCACCCGGGAATAGGATCACTGAAGCAGCGGTGCCGCGGATAGCCTCGTTATAGGTATGCATTTTGTAAACATCCTCCGGCTTGGCGTCGTCGTCGGCGGATACGGAATCTTGACGGTCGAAATCTCCGGCCAGGTTGAGGTCAAGGTTCGCGATGCGGAACTTGGCGTCAAAGTGGATATAGGTAATTTCACCGAACTTTTCCGCCGACCTCCTGCACAGTTCAAAGTTGGACCCATAGATTACAGGAAAAGTTTCAATGGTGTAATCTGGTCTCAGCGTCAGCGAATAGCTAGTGTAACCCGGGCCAGGCTTGAAGGTGCGATTATAGTAAAGTGCGACGAAGCGGGCCGCTTCACCTTTGCCGATCCGTAGTGTCAGCCGCGGAGCATCGCTCTTGGGCAGGGTAATCGAGGCAGTCCCTTCGGGGTTTAGCTCTTTTACGTATCTCCGGTCTAAGTTTGAAGCTCCGGCCATTCCTTCGAGTGCGTCTGCCAGGAAGAAGAAAAGCCAGTATTCGTAGAGGTCGGGTACTTGTCGGTTCTCAGCCGTAGGCGAAAGAGCGCCATCGTCATTGATGTCCTTGATGGAAAGCGTCTTATTCGAGATGACCCAGCTCCGAAGATAGTGTCGGTAGCCCTCCCGCTTCTGTAGTACTTGATTCTCTAGGGGGATTCTCCCTTGGCGCCCTGAGGTCTTTATGACTTCGAGTCGCGACTGCTGCTCATACTCTGCGTGCAGTTCGGAGGCCAGTTTGGTGAGTCTTGGGCCGAATGCAGGGTCATCCATGATGACGCGGCATGCCTCGGCGAATTGACTGATGGCATGCTTGATGAATCGGTTGGGTGCGGTATCGGTGGTGTCCCGGCGCTTTCTTTCAATGGCTTCAAGCGGCACCGGTTTCCCGGCGCTATTCATTCCCCATCTGATCCTGCCAATCGGGTCACCCATTGCGTGCATGCCGTTTGCCATGCCAGCTGGTAGCCACCGGTCGTCGGACTCTAGTTGTGAGTGTGGGCGCGCTTTGATCATGCCCATGGCCGCCTTGAGTTCGTCGATGGGCAGTGAAGCTTGTAGCAGCAGGAATTTCTCGAGCGGTCTCTTCTGTTCGCCTTCGGTTTCGATTAGCTTTCCTTGCGTGGGCGCCTCGGGGTCGAAGAGAAGGGACACGGACTGTTCAGTGAGGTCGCGCAGTAAGGCGAGATACTGTTCCTCGTAGGAGAGCTTGGCGGATACCACCTCGAATCGAAGTTGGGCTCCGTTGTGGATGCCAATCCATCCCGAGCCCAAGAAGTTTCCGAAGTTTAATACCCCCTTGGCTTGTCGTGCGTCGATTTCCCAGCGCGTGCTGATGCGCCTGGTGTTGCACAGAGATGAGGTGACGGTCGGCAACTTGTCTTCTGCGATCACGGTTGGCCCTCTCTTGGAAGTGACAAAGATTTCCCAATAGTAGTCCGTATTCTCTAGCAGCCGTAGTCGGCATAGGAAGTCTGCCTTGCTGGCGCCGGCATAGAGTATCCTTCCTTCTTTGCTGTTTGGTCCGAATAGCAGGGGTTCCTTCGAATCACATGCGAGCAGGGCAGGGCGCGCCTCCTTGATGGCCTCAGAGATTAGCTTATCCAACTCGGCTGTTTTACCTGACTGTTTTGTGCCCACATAAACCCAGTAGTCCTGGCTGATTTGAGCCAGGACATACTCGGACTTAATCGGGGATTCAATCACTGGATGAAACTCACGAATTGGTCTGCTTTAAGCTGCCTGCTCATGGATTCCAGTTTCTCCTTGCATAGCTCGAGGTCGTGCTTGTCGGCGACTTTGGTGAGGTCTTCCAGAACTTTGCTGAGCGTTCCGGAGGCGCCATTAAGCTTGGGCAGGGCTTTCTGCAGTATTGCTAGGTCGATGAGGTTCTTGGTATCTTGTGGCGTAACAATATCTGCTTTGGCGAGGGCCTGGGCGCTCGCGACAAAATTGAGGCATTCACGGGCAGTCCTATGCGCGAAAACGAAGCGGGTTCCTTCTAACGCCGCGTGAAGATCTTTCAAGACCTCGGTCAGCAGCTCGTGGTCTTCCTTCGGCAGTGCTTTCTCCGTGAGGTGAGACACCCTCATGAACTCTTCAACTTTCTCGGGACTAAGTGCCGGCAACTCGCTCGGTGCGACGCCCTCTAAGCCGCTTGCGATCTCGTCCCATGTGACCTTGAACTCGATAACATGCGCACGATCGAGAACCTTTGGGCTGAACATGTAGGTGGTTTCGTCGATGTTGACGGTTCCGATGACGAAAAGGTTATTAGGGTATGCGATTTTCCCTGGGACAGGAATGCCGTCTTCAGTCTTGAGGGGTTCAGATGAGTCGTGTAGTTTCAGTGGCTCCTTAGATTCCATTGAACTCAAGAAATCGGCGAAATAACGTTCAACGTGCGAGAGGTTCATCTCGTCCAGAATCAGGAAGTGAGGCTTCCCTGGGGTTTCCAAGGCCTTGAGGATAATCCGCAGGGCAGGGGGTGCGATATAGGTCTTCCCGCCTTCAGCCAAAAGATTGCGGAACCCAAGAAGTGGCCGGTTGTCGGTCCAATCTGCACCTACGGCTACTACCTCAGCATTGGATGCTCCGGAGATTGAGGTGGCGATAAGTTTGGCAGATCTTGTTTTGCCTGTTCCTGTTCCGCCTGCTAGGATCGTAAACGGCTTACAGGAAGCAGAATTAATTAGCCGGTTCGTGAGTGTGGGGTGGCTCTGACGTATGACTTCCGGCGCTCCACTAACTGTGCTTTGCTCTTCTAGTCTGGGCGTGATTCCTAAGCTATCGTAAAGGGAAAGGAGCTTTTGGTTGGTAGTTGTCCTGGCTTCGCTTCCGGCACTAAGCTTTAGTGCTTCTGGGTTCCTTGAGTACGACTCGGTCAATTCGACGTATTCGCCAGTGAATTTGCCGTTTTCGTCCTTGTTGAGTGTGCTGGTGGGGAAGAACGTTTTTCTTCCCGCAGGCAGGGTGCCGTGGAATACCATATCAGCATCCTTGTAGTTAGTGATCTTCATTTTCCAGCTATCGACTGTCCGGATTGCAAGTCGAGATCGGGTTACTAGTTCTGCTATATGTTCGTTGAACGTTTCTCCTTTTGCTTTTACATGAATCTGCTGAATTAAAAACGCGAGTGCCCGATCGCTGTCGGACCACTTTACACGATTAGTGTAGCGAGTGTTGTTAGATTTAATTTCCATTAGTTGATGAAGCTTACGAATTTATCCGCCTTGAGCTGGCTGCTCATTGATTCGAGCTTCTCCTTGCACAGATCGAGGTCGTGCTTGCCGGCGACTTTGATGAGATCTTCCAAGACTCTGCTTAGCGTGCCGGTGGTGCCATTGAGTTTTGGCAGTGCTTTCTGGAGGACGGCCAGGTCGATTAGGCTCTTGGTGTCTTGCGGCGTAACAATATCTGCTTTGGCGAGGGCCTGGGCGCTCGCGACAAAATTGAGGCATTCACGGGCAGTCCTATGCGCGAAGACGAAGCGGGTTCCCTCTAGCGCCGAGTGAACGTCTTTTAGTGTCTCTATCAGTAGCGCGTGATCCTCATCTGATAGGTTTTTTTCACTGAGTTGAGATATGCGCATGAACTCTTCAACCTGTGCGGGGATCAATGCGGTCAGTTCGCTGGGCACGGCTCCTTCCAAGCCGTTTGCGATTTCTCCCCAGGTGACCTTGAACTCGATGACGTGCGCTCGATCTAGGACTTTCGGGCTAAACATGTAGGTCGTTTCGTCGATATTGACGGTTCCGATGACGAAGAGGTTATTGGGGTATGGGATTTTCCCGGGGATCGTAATGTCATCCTCGGTTTTGAGGGCCACGCTCGAGTCGTGTAGCTTGAGCGGTTCTTTTGACTCCATGGAGCTCAGTAAGTCGGCGAAATAGCGCTCTACGTGCGAGAGGTTCATCTCGTCCAGAATCAGGAAGTGAGGCTTTTCTGGGTTTGCCAAGGCCTTGAGGATGATGCGTAGGGCAGGGGGCGCTACATAGGTCTTCCCGCCTTCAGACAAAAGATTGCGGAAGCCGAGAAGTGGCCGGTTGTCGGTCCAGTCTGCACCTACGGCTACAACTTCTACGTTTTCATCGCCTGATATGGAGATGGCCTGTAATTTAGCTGTCTTGGTTTTTCCGGTCCCAGTTCCCCCTGCAAGTACTAAGAATGGCTTTGAGCTTGCTGACGTGAGGATCTGGTGGGTTTGCCTTCGTCTCGATTTTTGATCTTTTTTGGGGAGGACCTTAAATCCGATTTTTTCAAGTGTCTTGAAGCATGGGGTTTCGAGTCCGCCTTTGAAACGGCTACCGTCAATTGCTAGTCCGGTTGATTCAGTGAACGCTAGGCCAATAATTGCCTTGGGCGGATAAGGTTTTCCATTAATAAAAACGTCATAATCTATAGATTCGCTGAAGCCCTTTGGCACCCCGCTTTCATCGATAACTTTAGCTGCACGCTCTGCTCCGCTCTTGGTAACCATTCCAAAGTCTGAGATTATTTCCGGAAGCGGTGTGATCCCCGGTAGTTCTTCGGTTTTATATCCTAGGCCTGAGTAGAAATTCCTGATTTCTTCCGTGGGAAAGGTGGCTTCAAGCAGCGCAATCCTTCTTGCTGAATCTACGTTGGCTGAGTACCGGGTAATGAGTTCGGGATACTCCTTTCGGTCGGCCCCCCCTGTTGGGCCATCGCCTGTTGCACACGCCACATAATTTTCGATCTTTCTTTTCCAGCTTAGCGAAGACCTTTTGCAATGTCTCGACGCGCATATCATTTGGTAAATCTTTTGGCTAGCTCTTGCTCGACGATTATCTCTTAGCCATGAGTGCGCGAGATACGCTATTGCCTTATCGCTCTCAGTGAAGCGATTGCTTTCAGCGTCTGTGTTGCTTGTGCTTTCTGTCTCCACGCGAAAATGATTACCTTTATACTTCTTTAAGCTAGGAAAATTTTAGGCCTGGACTGGCTGCGGTTCTGTGCTAGTAAAAGTAGGTGCGACGCCCAGTGCCTGTAGTTGATCTTTTTGCTGGCCCTGGGGGGCTCGGAGAGGGCTTCTCTAGGGTGAAGATCAGGGGGCGTAATGTCTTCAAAACGGTCATTTCCGTTGAGAAGGACCCACATGCGCACATGACGCTCTCCTTGCGGGCCTTTTACCGGCATTTTTCAATGAAGGGTCGGCGGCTGCCCGATGAGTACTGGCAGGTTCTCCGGGCAACTTCCAAGCCGGACAAGGAGGCTGCTTGGTTGGCTTTAAAGAAGCATTCAGCCTGGAATCAGGTGAAAAAAGAAGCCCTGTGTCTTGAGCTTGGTAAGCACAATAACCCCATCCGAAGGAAGATCACTAAAGCGTTGGGCATTAAGAAGGGGCAAAAAAGCCATCCTAAGTTCGTTTTGATCGGGGGCCCGCCTTGTCAGGCCTATTCACTCGTAGGCCGATCGCGCATGCAAAATCATGACGGTAAGAAGAAGGATGCCCGTCACTTCCTTTATAAGGAATACCTTGCCATTATCCGTAAATACAAGCCTGCGGTTTTCGTCATGGAAAACGTTAAGGGGCTAAACACCGCCTTGGTGAACGGTAAACCTATCCTCCCTGAAATTATTCGTGACCTTGAGTCTGCAGGTTATGAGCTAAGTTCATTGGTGGATAAGCGTGTCGATGCTCCGGCTTCCGAGCTGGACTATCTGATTAAGTCAGAGCGATTCGGTGTGCCGCAGACTCGCCACCGCGTTATTATTGTAGGTAGAAGGGCGGAGACTCGATTCGGTGCAATTGAGGGTCTTGTTCCTGATGCTAAGCCTGTCTCTGTGCGGTCCGCTATAGGCACGCTCCCTAAGCTTGCTGGCTTGAACTCGGAGGAGCCTAGGCCAATCGATGCACCTGAGAAGACGGGGGCTCAATATCTTGTACATGTCTCTCGGCGTAGGGGCATGCCAGCTGCCCTGGCAAAATTCATAAAACCCCAGGTTGTCGGCTTTAAAAATGTAATTCTCAACCATGAGGCAAGGTCCCATATGGCTTCAGATTTGGTCCGTTATCGTTGGTGGGCCAAGAGGGCAAAGAAGCTTGGAAGAAGTCCGACCGTTGATGAGATTCCGGATCGTGATCGGAAACGTCTTCTTCCCAATCACGCAAACTTAGCCTCTGGCAGGGCAGATACTTTTGTAGATAGGTTCAAGGTGCAAGTTGCCGATAGGCCCTCGGGTACCATCACTTCGCATATTTCGAAAGACGGCCACTACTACATTCATTACGATCCTTCCCAGGCCCGGAGTTTATCGGTCCGTGAGGCCGCCCGGATTCAGACGTTCCCTGACGACTACTTCTTCATGGGCAACCGGACCCAGCAGTACCACCAGGTCGGCAACGCCGTTCCTCCTTATCTTGCCTATCAAATTGGCAAGGTAGTAGCTCGTGCTTTAAAAGCTTAGTTGTCCTGCTTAACCAGCGATGATTTTTCGATCTTCGTCTGTGAGCGTATCCCGGATGGCTAGATGTTTGGAATACTTGGCCAGTACCTTACGTAGAATATTCGTCTGCTTATCGGATGGAGCACGGTCCAGTGGGATAAGTCTCGTCGCCATGGTGTCGCATACATTAGCTAGAATTGGCCTATCTCCGTTATAACGAGAGAGGTCGGCAAGACGACTCCACTGCTCCGCGGATAGTTTCCTGAACACACGGATAAGCTCAGCTTCGCCTTTTGAGCGGGCCATGTCTTTAATCGAGAAGTGATCCCACTCGGCGTTAGGAGTCAGTGATAGTATGATTCTTTGGGACAATACGTATTCGCGACATTCAGCTCGCTTTGCCCATTCGCTGATATTTTTAGCGCCGGCAGAATCTCGGATTGCTTTGTCACAGGCAGGTATCGCAATCCGTAAGGCTTGATCGATATCTGGAGGTATGTCTTGTAAGGACCAGATTTTACGCCACGGAAGTTTCTTTTCGGTAAGTTTAGATAGAACGGCAATAGCGTACGCGACTAGGTTGGCTCGATATCCTACAATGCCGAGCTCTGTTGAGATTCTTTCACCTTTACGTTGGAGGATGGCCAAGCAGCAAACGCGCTTGAAATCCTCAGCCCCTGGCAGCTGGCTAGTATCAGCGGTTGTCGTCGTGGCGCCAAGTACTGACATTAGTCGTGCGAAGCACTTTTGTCCGCCAAGACTAACTGAGTGCGCCTCTTGCTCCCAGGAAAGAAGATAGCGTGAGAGGTCTGTTTTTGTGAACTTAGTCCGGGACGGGTTACGTTCTTTAAACTTATTCTTTTGTGGTACCGTTGAAAGTTTAGCTAATTCTTCGGCGTACTGCCCGCGGACACGTTCATAGTACCAACGAATCGGCTGGCCTTCGGAGTCCGCGTCACGGTCAGCTTCGAGTTCGCGTGAATGGCGTTCCATTTCGATATGCCAAGGGTTGTTGGCGAAGAAATCAGTCTCTTGAATTTTGTTCTGAGTATTGGCGTAGCGGGAAATTCTCGGCACAAGTTCGTCGATCAATGATTCGGGTACGACTGTTAGCTTCATTGCGACTCCGATTGCAGATACGTCAGCTTTGTCCTCTCTCACGCATCTTGCAATTGAGGCTGTTGTTTGGCCGCCATTAACGATTTGGAAGTCATCTGCAGAGAGCAGGTGATAGGTCCCTTCTGCACTTTTCCGTAACGTGACTTTCGAGGCTGTTACCGATATGCCATTGTTGAAGGATAGGAAGTGTTCGGGTTCCGTCCGGATAGTCTCACGTATTCCTTTGTTCACCTTTCCTGTGAACTGTAGGAATGCGCGCACATTACGTTCCATTAGTCTCATTCGATATTCTTCGTAAAGTGAGGCTAAGAATTCTCCTGGCACCTTGGTGATAAGGACTCCGACCCGACCTTCTTGAATTTCATTAGCTTCATGATCCGATACGAGGCACGGTAGGCCCCCGATTGTTTGAAAGTTAGCTACAAGTTGTTCTCGTCCATTTTTGCGTGTGCGGACTAGTCTGTCTGCATCCCATACTGCAATTCGAACCGAGCTGTCAGAAGCGACGCTTGCTCCTTGGCTAGTCACGCTACCAGTCGTTAGAATGCAACACGTGACACGGCCATTATCGGCTCTATATTCAGTTCTGAGGGATCTAATGAGGTCGTGAGCCGGATCGGATTCGTCGAGTGCAGGATCTTCTCCTTTTGAAATGGAATCTATGGCGCCGAGCATCATTTTTATAGCCATATCTAAGTCCTTCTTGGGGCAGGTCACTTCAGGCCAAGGCCTGTCAAGTTCTATGCTGGCATGTGAGTCTACGACTGCAACGATCGTCATTAAGCCGTCGTCTTCGTCTATGTCATATCCATCGATGGCAAAATGATTTCTCCCGACTTTGAATCTAATTGGGGTGTACTGAGGATTTGTCAGGAATCCAGCATCAGCAACAATAGCGGATAACGTTCTGAACATTGCCTCATCCCTGTGGAGACCGCCTTCTATGCTTATGGCGGCTTCATGGATTTCTTGGCGTATGGATTCTATACTCATTTGCAGAGAATGTGTGAATTGTTGATCTTGAAGGATTCAACTGCGCCAAGCTCGATTGAATATTTCAGGTTTCCTATGCCGCCTGGAATGTTTCGGGTTTCTATGTGAGGAAAACCTTCACGGACTGAAAATAAGCTAAATTCAAGGACCTGCATGCGGTCGTTGTAATCATTCGCGTGTAATTCAAGATATCCGTAAGCAGCTAATAGTTCTTCGAATCTTTGTACCTGCATGCCGCTCATTTGAGATTTCAGGTTATTTACTGTTTCTGCTAAGGTCATACCTTTTGTCGCCCCTGCAGAAATCTGAACTGCAGCAATTTGCATTGGTTTTACAGAGTCGATGGTAATCTGATCTGCGTTCGAAATATAAATCTTTGCGCCAGACTCAGCACGCCACGTTTTAACTTCGACTGCACCTTCATCGAACCTGAAATCATGCAAATCACGTTCAGGCCCGTGCCAAGACTCCAGGGCTTCATCAACGCCTCGCTTAGTTATCGCAATCGAGAGCACGTGCAATTCCCCGAAGAGTCCGCGTACTTCTTCGTTGCTTAAAAGTCCGTCTCTGCGTTGCAGGAATCTTCGCCAGAGGGCAATCCGTCGTAATACCTTTTGGGCGGCGGTAGACTCATCTTGAGATTTCTCTACTTCCGAGACAAGATCAGCACCCATTGCGGCAAATAAGTCTTTCACGGACGGATCGCTGAGCAGTATTGGGAGCCCGAGTGTACTGTTGCCTGCTGCAACTGGGCGTTCAAATGTGAAACCTCGCCCCGCATCGGGTTTTGGTAGTTCATCTAGGCTTGATGCCGGAAATCTGACAAGAAGACCCGGCTTTCTGTCGGTTGATCGAAGAATAGCCCCAATAGGTAGATTGCCGCCTTTTAGCTGTTTAAATAGATATGGTCCGTCGATTTTGCTATCTACTTTCGCGGCAATTTCTTCCCACAAGTTAATAAGATCTTTTGGGCTTATGTTCATAAGTACATGATTTAGTTCTCTTCGCCATCTTCTTCTATCACTTCGCCGAACATTTCTTTTATCTTCTTTGGGTTACAGACATAGTCGTGCCCTGAATCATTGCTAGAGGCGGGGAAGCTGACAGCGACACCTATCACCGGCTTCTTTATGTCGAACTTCTGTGACAGGCTTTCGGGGAGATTTTGTGGTATGATTGGGTAGACTAGCAATAGTCCTCTCTTGTTCGGACGTTTCATTCTGTATGCGCTAGATCGGGATATTTTTCCTTCACTTTTAGAGTGCTCTTCGAGTGCCGAATTGAATTCATTTTCGGTTAGATCAATGGCTTCATCTTGTCCCATTGCTACCCCTTTGAAGGTGAATTGATCGGGGCGATTGTCGGTTTTTGAATTATCGATTTTTCGTTTTAGGGCAGGGTAGCGTCCACCTTCAATCGCACGTTCCTTAAGTTCGCTGTGTCCAACAATTGCGACAGTCCACTCGGTCAGCTCGTTCTTTTTGTTCATTGATTCGATGAAGGAGGCAATCATCGTCGAATCGTTGGTCGTTGCTTCGAAGCAGACATTTATATTGGCGTGATACTTTCTCAAAAAATCTACCACCGGCTCTGATTTGACAGAATGCCATCGGTGATGATGCGAACCTTTACTTCCGCCATTCATAATGTTTCCTGACACGGCATCTCCGTAGTCCTTTTCAAGAGTCTCAATGAGTTTCACGAATGACTCATGGTTCTGTTGCGTTGATGAATACGGAATGTCGAGGGAAGAGACTAAGCTCTCCGAAAAGTGAATCCTTACCGATTCGCCCCGTCGCATCTTATTCATGGCAGTTACCATGAGGTCAGCCCTAGGTTCACGCACCCGAAGGCCATATTCTGTCGGCCTTTTCTTTAGGAACGCCATTCTGCTGAATTCTCTTCTCAATTCTTCGGTCGCTAATGAGATTGTCATGAAGTTATGTACCACGCTCGTTGGAGCGTAAACACGACAGAGGTGAGCGTAGCCAGGACGATATCCGAACCATCTCCCCATTTGCATAAGCGTATCGTAGGCCTTAGCACTTCTCATGAAATAACTCACTGAGAGTCCTTCAAGTGTCAGGCCTCGACTTAGGCGATCTCCGCCTACGGCAATAACTGTTAAGCCATTAGGCGACCCTGCATAGTCAAGGTTTTCCTTGGTTGTGCTGTTGATGTTCCTAAATTTTATTCTATTGAATGCCGCTTCAATCTTATTGGAGACTTCTTCCCATGTTGGAAGCACCGGCTTGACGAGTTGTTGCGAAGGGTGATCTAGGAAGCTTTGGAATTTACGATCGAAAGTTTTCTCCCAGAGTTCGTGAAGTTCTTCCAAACTCTTTGTTCCTTCTGGATGATGGCGTATTCTTTCGATGAGGGAAGACAGTTCGTTTTCTACATGCTTCGTCACTTGTTCCTGTACTTCGTTATATCGGCTTACGTGAACGAGCATGGACATGTGCGCAGCATCGTGTCCAAGTGCAATCCGTGCCGCGACTCCAAGTAGGAAACTGCGGAGTGCGTCTTTAAGTGATTTGGGTAGGTCGGGTGATACCTGATGGGTTTTCTTATGCTTTGCCGGCAGCCAGTCGTCCGCATCGTCCGCAGGCACATGCATCGGCAGTGCGGCTCTCCTGGGGATGCCAAGGTCATCGTCTCCGGGATGTCCGAAAACGGCTTCTGGGCCTATATAGTTAGTTGGTGTGTCCAGGTTGATGATGAATGATTTTGGGAAGAGATCTGAGCCTTCGTCTTCGGGGTTTCTGTCGGACCGCTTTTCAAAATGGTTCTGATCAGTGAAGATATTTGCGTAAGGTGTTGCCGTGTATCCGACAAATCCGACTCGGTCACATCTCCATAGCAGTTGACGTATGAGTTTGTTGATAGTCGTCGGATCTGTTTCAGGGTCAATTTCTGCAGTATTGATCGATGAATGGTCGGCTTCGTCGTCAATTATGAGGGCGGGTACTTTTAATGCCTCGCCGTTATTAATAGCTTTTAGCCAGTTGAGTACATTAAGCAAAATAGATTTATTTTTCTTAATTACTAAGATCACCGGCGCTTGGCCTAGCACGACGTGCGCTGTTGTGGTTACAGTTGAGTTGCAGTCCCTCTCTACTGAGGTTAATGTAGTTATGTCGGGTATTGTTAGCTTCGGATCGCCGTTAATATCAAGTTTCAGTCGTTTTTCTGACCACAGCCTTACTCCGAATTGCGCAAAAGATTGCCGGCTGTTTTTGCCGACAATCAAAGACTCGACTCGCTCTTGCGTCTGTTGGCGTAGATTTTCGTGAATTCCTGAGAGAATAATAATTAGCTTGTATCCAGCATCCAAGCCTTTCGCTGCAAGTGCTGTGTAGTGTTGGGTTTTTCCTGATTGGACGTGTCCCACGACGAGTCCACGTCTGTCCCATATTCCTTCTCGTTTAGGGTCTCCAAGCAGGTCTATGACCTCATTGGTGCTTTCATCTAACTCATTCATTACCTTAAGTGGTCGTCTCACCTCAGAGTCTAAGTATTTTTTAAGCCATGGCCAGTGAACCCAATTGTCTGCCGTAGCTGGATTAATCCATCGGACGTTCTCTTCGTCATCTACCAGTGTTTCGCTTTTTCCGATTGAAGTAATAACATGAGACAAGGCCTCATCTATAATTTGCTTTCGATACTTTAAGAGACTTGGGGAATACTGAAGCAGTTCGTCGATGGTCTTTTCAACTGCATCAGGCGTCTGGATGCCTGTTTCGGCAAGAGTGCCCAAGGCAATTTTAAGAAGGGTTTCTTTGGATTTCATTTGTTGAGGTAAATTCGAATTTCTTTTGCGTTTAATGCAAACGGCTCAACGGATAGTACGAGATTTGTGGCGTTTTCTAAACTATTTCCCTGTGCTACTAACAGGCTTATCGTTTTTTTTGCTAACTCGGCGTTTAGCTCGATTTCAACGGAGGTCAGTGTGTCTTTGGCACCGTTGGTCGTTCGCTTTGGATCTTGAAGGATCGCATCAAGGGGTAGAAGTCTTTCGAAGGTCTTGATAAAAGCTTCTGCTAGTTCTGGTTCGCTGATGGCTTGTTTGAGCGATTGAATGACGGGGTGGGCACGGTTTATTCGAAACTTTACCGAGTTAGGCGAGGGTACCTGGTGCCAGAAGCTTGCTTTTAAGATGTCAGCTTGGCTTTCGCCTTTAGGTGCTTGTCTAATCCCGCGAAAGTTGAAGGCAGCCTGAGACTCTCTGCGGCTGGCCTCGCCTATTCTTTGAAGGTCTACTAACAGCCAAGAAGGGGGTGATACTTTTGATTTTATCACGTCAAGATCCCACTTTTCGTCTAGGTTGTTTTTTAGGTCTATCCTGATCCGCGCTAGTCGGCAGCTCTCGGATGTATCGAATAATCCAAGCCATCCACCTTGCACGATGAGTCGTTTCGCTCTGTACACTAAGAATCCCTGGTGCCCATTCCATCCTTTTGGACCCTCCATCTGGGCGTGTTCTGTGTCTGTTGTGGTGGAGTGATGCGGCAGAATGTATGACGTCACGGTTACATCTGAGCCTAGGAGCTCGGTGTGCCTTGATGTAGCTTTATTGAACGGATCCCATGGACTTATCTCGCTATTACCTAGTTTGATTTTGATTCCTTCTTCGATGAACCGATGGAAGGTCATCCCTAGGTGCAATGATATCTTCTTTGTGATATTTGCTGAATTTCTCTCAGTATTTGAAAGCTGTGACGATCTGGCCGTGAGTCGGTCGACTTTGGTTATGATGACCACGGTGCCAGTGGCTTTGGCGTTTTTGGCGAGGGATGAACGCGCAAAGATGGCTTTCGTCTCTGTGTCTAATCCTTCCTGCATCTTCCAGCCTTCAGTTTCCATGAGTTCTAAGTCCCAGCAGAGTATTTTCAGTAGTCCTCCTGAGTCGCGAGTTGCCACCGTAAGTTTTCGACCCATCGAGAACGACGCGGTTTTAAGGCCTAAGCCAAATCGTCCGAGGTCGTTTACCCTTCTTTTATTCTTTGGGCCTTTGCCGCCCCAGCGCATCGCTTCATGTAGTCCTTGGTGAGACATGCCGACCCCATCGTCCTCGACGTAAATATAGCCGTTTTCTTTTTCGGATTCTGAAGGTGAAATCCCAATGAATATGTTTTTTGCCTCTGCGGTGATGCTGTTGTCTACGAGGTCGGCTATTGCTGTTTGTGGCGAATAGCCGATGCTTCGCATGCCGCCAACCATCGCTGAAGGGTGGGGGATGTTCTCGATTCCTGGACCTGCAATATCCCCCTCATTTTTTATGACGGTTTCTATGACTACATCTTTGTCCGCGCTGCCTCCCTTTGTTTTTTTCTTCGAATGCATGACGTTTGATCGGATTATGTGTTAAATAATAACTAGGCCTCGAGGGCAGCTTTCCATCTTCTGGAGTGTTTTGAGTGATAAATGCATTTTACTTACTTATATCAGTTGCTCGTATTTCCGAGAGAAATCTATGACTTGGTTCACATGATCATAAGTTAATATAAAGTCTTAGGTCGGTGCCGAAATGTGGCTAACGTTGGCTAGGTCGTTACTCGTAAGGTGTTGATACTAAAAGTATGGATTAAATACGGATTTGGCATCAGGCCGATTCAGCAACGGCCCGCCCCTTGTTTGACGGACTACAAGGCCCAGCTTAGCCGGGGCCAGGACGCCCGTTTCAAGGTCTCGGTCATCTCGGGCTACCACTTCACCTGCGCCCTGACCGGCTACCGCCTCATCGCGTCCAAGTCGACCTATGTGCCGCTGGAGGCCGCGCACCTCCATGCCCACTCCAAGAGAGGGCCGGATACCCCCGATAATGGACTGGCCCTGACTCCGACGGCCCATGATCTCTTCGACGCCGGCCTCTGGACCGTCGATGACAACCTCCGCATCCGCATCGCCCATTCCGCCATCGCCGAATCCATCCTTCCCGGCGGATCGCACTTCAAGCTAGCGGACCTTCACGGCCGTCCGCTCTTCTTCGCGTCCCAATCTACTCTCCGTCCCGATCCCGCCCACCTCGCCTGGCACCGCCGCGAGGGCTTTGGGTCTTAG
>JACCEE012060743.1_pt1 | contig 16133 bp, 17 predicted proteins | sample 7449931 | NCBI WGS metagenome assembly JACCEE01 (sample SAMN15323457, study PRJNA562643) | freshwater metagenome | isolation source: river surface water | place: USA:Blue River Watershed | collected 2017-08-19 | reverse complement strand
GAAAATGAACAAGGAGGAAGACCATGAATTCACAAACACAAACCAGATTGGAATCGCTTGGCTTATGTTTCCTCTTTTTGGTCGGGAAGGAAACGGAGAGAAGAGTCGCTTGAACGGCAATAGAGTCTTACGTGGCTCTTATCTGTTCACAAAAATCATCGAAGGACTTCTCATGATCGTTGGCGGTTTCTGTATTCTTTCTGCATCCACACAAGGATATCGGGGGTTTATCTATGATTACCTTCATATTTATTTCTTTGTTACCGGTGCCTTGCATTTTTACTATCTGTTGTTTCAGACACGGCTCGTTCCGAGGATATTGTCGGTTTGGGGACTCCTTGCCACTGTTGTCCTGATCATCACGGAGGTAATACGACTTTTCGGATACGAACATCCGATACTAAACGCTTTGCTGATACCTGTAGTATTGAACGAAGTTGTTCTGGCAATCTGGCTGATGGTCAAAGGTTTTCGCAAGTAGAGGCCGCACAAAGATTTCCTTGAAATGGTGCATTCGATTTATAGGAGGAGCTAGTAAATGCGAGCAGTTTATTGTTCAGGATATGGAAGTCCTGATGTTCTATCCATTCGAGATCAGGCGATTCCTACCCCGGCACCGGACGAGATCCTCATTCGAATCGGCGCGACGGTTGCCGCCCCCGCAGATATTGCTTTTCGCAAGGGGGATCCGTTCATCGCGAGGTTTTTTACCGGAATTCTCGCGCCGAAAAAGATTCCCGGCGATGCTTTGTCGGGAACGGTGACAGAGGTCGGTTCTGCAGTAACAAAATTTAAGGTCGGGGACGAAGTATTCGGATCATCCGGAGATTCCTTCGGGACCAATGCGGAGTATCTGTGTCTCCCGGAAGGCAGCGCAATCGTAAAGAAGCCCTCCTGCGTCAGCCAAGCACAAGCTGCGGCAATCAGTGAGGGCGCGCTTACGGCACTTCCTTTCCTTCGAGATGCGGGAGGCATCAAGCCTGGCGCGAGAGTCCTGATTAACGGCGCGGCGGGCGGAGTCGGCGTATATGCCGTCCAGATCGCGAAAATCTTCCGGGCGGAAGTCACAGGGGTATGCGGGAAAAAGAATCGCTCCTTCGTGCGTGCGCTTGGGGCCGATCACGTTCTATGTTATGATGAGCAGGATTTCACAAAAGAAAGCCAAGTCTACGATATCGTCTTCGATGCTGTCGGGAAGAGTTCCTACGCGAAATGCCGGAAGATAATTGCCCCAAACGGCAGATATTTGACAACGGTACCTACCGGATCCATCCTGCTTCACGCATTTCTGACGAATGCGACGAAGAAGAAGGCAATCTTCTTGGCGACAGGTCTTCGTAAACCCGATCGGAAAAGGGAAGACCTGACATGGATGGCGGAAATGATCAATAAAGGTCTTTTGCGCCCCATTGTCGACAGAGAATATTCGCTTAACGAGATCGCGAGTGCGCACCGCTATGTAGAGACGGGCCACAAGCGTGGAAGTGTCGTCATACGATGTGATTCTTAAGCGGATATTGCAGCTTCTGAACCGATTCGCAGGGGGCGGGCCGAGTCTCGCACGATCGTGCCGTGAAATCCAGGTAAAACAGCCTGTTTTCGAATTGACAACCCCTGCGTTTGGTGCTATCCTTGTTCGGTAACCGCATGTGCCGGGCTCCCAAATGTCGTTAACGACTGCCTTGGCTGTCAGCGAGTCTGGAAGAACAGGAGGAGATAAGAGATGTACGCAGTTATTTTGACAGGTGGCAAGCAGTATAAGGTTGCCGTCGGAGAAGATGTTTTTGTTGAGAAGCTGGAAGGCGAGGCGGGTGAGACCGTTACGTTTGATCAGGTTCTGGCTGTAGGCGGCGATGACTTGCTGGTTGGTGATGCTTTGAAGGCAGCTACCGTTACCGGAGAGATCGTCAAGCAGGGCAAGAACAAGAAGATTGTTGTTTACAAGTACAAGGCCAAGAAGGGCTACCGTCGCAAGAACGGTCACAGACAGGCCTATACGAGAGTCCGTATCACAGGCATCAACGCCTGATGATCGCGAGGGAACTTTGACATGATTACCGTTACGATCCGTCGTAACCGAGAAGGTGAGATCAGCATGCTTCGTGTAAGCGGTCATGCGGGTTATGCCGAAGAGGGCTCTGATATCATATGTGCCGGTGTCTCAACACTGGTATATACGGCAATCGGAGCGATCGAGACCCTGTGTGAGGCCAAGGATTTCTACGAGATTCGGCCTGATCCCGCGGGAAGTTCGATGCCTGAAGCCGAGATTCGTTTCCCTGTCCTTGCGGACGAGGTGCGGAGGAAGACCGCGGCGATCATTCTTGAGACGGCGGGAATCGGCCTTCTCCAACTGGAGCAGACGATCCGTGATGACTACGGTAATCAGTATTTACGAGTGAAGAAGACAGTTGAGACTAGTAGGAGGTGTAAACAATGATCAAGATGAATTTACAGCTCTTCGCACATAAGAAGGGTGTCGGTTCGACCAAGAATGGTCGTGATTCCGAGTCCAAGCGTCTTGGTGCTAAGAAGGGTGACGGACAACCTGTTGTCGCCGGAAATATTCTGGTCAGACAGCGCGGAACAAAGGTTCATCCCGGAACGAATGTCGGCATCGGTTCCGACGATACACTCTTTTCGCTGATCGACGGCGTCGTCAAGTACGAGCGCATGGGTCGTGAGAAGAAGAAGGTAAGTGTCTATCCGGCGTCCTGACGGCGGCTGACATTTTGATGAAGCTTTTAAGAGGTTCGTGTCCGATGATCCGATCATTGGGCGAGCCTCTTTTTCATGAAGGGAATAATTATCACTATGTTCATTGATCACGCAAAAATCTATGTAAAAGCCGGTGACGGCGGTAACGGAATGGTTTCTTTTCATCGCGAAAAGTATATAACCAACGGCGGACCTGACGGCGGTGACGGCGGCAAGGGCGGCGATATTGTATTTTTCGCGACGGAGGATATCTCGACACTGCAGAACTTCCGATTCAAGAAGAAGTTTATCGCCGATGACGGAGACAAGGGCATGAACCGGCAGATGTACGGGCGCGGAGCCAAGGATCTGCGTATTGCGGTTCCTGTTGGCACGCTTGTCACGGATCTGGAGACCGGAAGAGTTCTGGCAGATTTTGTCGAGGCCGGACAGGAGGTCGTGATCGCCAAGGGAGGACGAGGAGGGCAGGGAAATATTCATTTCTCGAACTCCGTACGTCAGGCTCCTAACTTCGCACGTGCCGGTTTGCCGGGAGAAGATTGCAATCTCTCGGTCGAGTTGAAGCTGATCGCGGATGTTGGACTCATCGGTTTTCCGAATGTCGGCAAATCCACTCTGCTGTCGGTTATCTCCGCAGCGAAGCCCAAGATCGCCGACTATCATTTCACAACGATCGAGCCGATGCTCGGCGTTGTCAGTGTTCATGACACGAGCTTTGTCGTTGCGGATATTCCAGGTCTGATTGAGGGCGCTCACGACGGATCAGGACTCGGGCATGATTTCCTTCGCCATATTGAGCGGACAAGACTTCTGATTCATGTCGTCGATGTCTCCGGTGAGGAAGGTCGCGATCCGATCGAGGATGTTGATTTGATCAATTCAGAACTCTTTCTCTTCAACGTCGCACTGGAGTCTCGTCCGCAGATCATTGCGGCCAACAAGGTCGATCAGGCGTCTCCGGAAGCTCTTGCGAAGTTTACCAAAGAGATGCAAAGAAGAGGTTATGAAGTCTTCCCGATTTCCGCGGCGATTGCCGACGGCACTTCGGCTCTTATGGATGCGACAGCTGCGAAGCTCGCGACATTGCCGAAGCCGATCATTGTGCAGCAGACCCAGAAGGAGGCGATTTATCGCCTGGAAGAGGAAGAGCTGTTTCACGTGGAGATGGAGGGGGAGGTATATTCGGTTGTCGGACCATGGATCAAGCATCTTGTCGACTCCACCAATTTCGATGATTCCGACTCTCTTATGTATTTTCAGCGCCTGATTCGCAAGAAGGGCGTGATCGATGCGTTGGTAAAGGCGGGCGTCAAGGAAGGTGATCCGGTTCGGATGTACGGACTGGAATTTGAATATCTTCCATAAGAATGACCGCTGCTTTTTCGAGAGCCTATGGTATAATGATTTCATTATAAAACAGGAGGTTTCTGAAGATGCAAAAGTACGTATGTGATCTCTGCGGCTATGAGTATGACCCCGAGGTTGGCGATCCGGACAACGGAATTGCCCCCGGAACAGCTTTTGAGGACCTTCCGGAAGATTGGACTTGCCCCCTTTGCGGAGCGACGAAGGATTCTTTCAGCCCGATGTAACAGATGTCGGCAGCTTTTGCTTGGTAATTCACGCGAGAGCGTCGGGAGCGAATGAGATTCGGATAGAGGTTGCTATGGGATGTGACGTAAGATCACATTTCCGGCGCCTCTTTCTCATGTTATACTTTTATTGTGTACACAGCGACAGAGCATTTCGCGTTGCTGTAATTAATTCTAAATCTCTTCTCCGGGAGGACAATATGCCTGCTATTTCAATCAGCGAGAATGTGTTCCATGTCGGTATTCAGGATCCGAATCGCAAGATGTTCGATTGCGTGATGCCGACGCCGCACGGGACTTCCTACAACTCTTATATCGTGCGCGGCCGCGATAAGACGGCACTCATTGATACAGTGGAGTCGGCTTTTTTCGAAGAGTATCTGCTGAAACTCAAAAGTGTCCGGGTGGATACCATCGACTATATCGTTATTCTGCACACGGAACAGGATCATTCCGGCTCGATCCACAAGCTTCTCAAACGATATCCGGATGCGAAGCTCGTCGGCACCACGAATGTCGCGAAGCTCATGCGAACGCATCAGCATATTTCGGAGGACCGATTCCTTATCGTCGAGGAAGGTGATGTTCTGGAGCTCGGCGAGATGTCGCTGACCTTTATGAAGATTCCTTTTGCGCACTGGCCGGATAACACCATGGCATTCATCAAGGAATCCGGTGTGCTTTTTTCGAGTGATCTGTTCGGATCACATTATGCCTCCGAGCGGATTTTCGCGACAGATAGTTATGAGATCAAGGCGGCGGCGCTTGCATATTATGCGGAGATTATGATGCCTTTCTCCCCGCAGGTGAAGAAGTATGCCGAGAAGGTAATCGAGCTCAAACCACGCATGATCGCTCCGGCCCATGGACCGGTATGGAATAATCCGGCTGTCGTCGTGAATAAGTACCTGACATGGACGAGCGATAAGGTAACCAAGACCGTTGTGATTCCTTATGTCAGCATGCACGAGAGTACAGCGCTGATGGTCGACCGTTTGACTTTGCGTCTGGCCGGACGAGGCCTGTCTGTGATCTGCCGGAATCTGGGAGAATCACCGGAGAGCTTGACGGTGGAGTCCGGACATGTAATGGTAGATCTCGCGATGGCTGCCGCGGTAGTCTTTGGCATCCCGACGGTGCTCGGAGGACCTCATCCGTCCGCCGCATACTGCGCGATTCTCGCGAATGCTTTGCGACCCAAAACGCGTTTCATCGGCATGGTCGGATCTTACGGTTGGGGAACGAAGGTTTGCGAGACGTTTGACTCGTTAACATCCGGTTTCAAGAAAGCAAAGAGACTGACGCCTTTGCTCATCGAAGGTCTTCCGACACAGGAGGATCTTGAGAAGGTCGATGCATTTGCCGACGAACTGACGGATATGATTCTTGCGATGGAATAACAATTAAGATTCGTGTTCATCCTCGCAAAGAGATAACAACAGATTCTTATAAATGCCGGCGGTGGATTCTTTCCATCGTCGGCACATTTTTTGCGCGGTCTCTTCTTCCGGTGCCGACAGAATAATCTCACAATTCCGGTTCGCTCCGTCATAGAGTGCGAGACGCACGACGTAAGCTCCGTTGGCGTCCGGGTCATACGTTGCCTTGACGTTGGCCTGTGCCCGGACATTCTGACCCCAGCGAACCGCGGATTGCGTCAGATAAGCTTGTGCTGTCATCGGGATCGTAGACAGCAGTCTTGTAAGAACGGCATCACCTTCCGGTGTGATATCACACAATTCGATAAGGTGACCGGAAGCGTCTTTGCGGGTCTCACCTTTGCGGACAGCCTCGGCCAGGAGATGATCGCGTTTCAACTCTTCCTTGGCTTGCGCAAAGGAGAAATAATCGAGGTAGAGTGACTCGACGGCCCAGGCTTGCAGGTCCGATGCAGGTATGCCGGATACCTTGCTGAGCATGTAAAGAAGAATGAGCTTTCCGCCCGGAAGATCTTGCGCCGTCATGTGGAGCCTCCGCTTCGATGATGATCTTTCTATTATATAAGATCGTTTCAATGAATACAAAGAAACGATTCGAAATGCTCGAGGCGGCGATTTTGTATTCACAATGCACCTCGGAAGATGCTATACTGGCTTGGAACAAAACGGTTTGCGCCATTTTTGGCACCGGTACTATGATAATGATTTGAAGGAGATTCGCATGATTACGCTAGACACAACGAACGTACTCCCGTTTATTTCAGAGGATCAGATTCTTCAGATGGAGCCGCAGGTTAAGCTTGCGCACGATATGCTCCACAAGAAATCCGGCCCCGGCAATGATTTTCTCGGATGGCTGGATCTGCCTTCTTCGTATGATCGCGAAGAATTCTCACGCATACGCAAAGCGGCCTCGAAGATCCGCAAAGACTCCGATGTTCTTCTGGTTATCGGTATCGGAGGATCATATTTGGGTGCTCGCGCGGCGATCGAACTTCTTTCTCATTCCTTTGCCAATATCGCTTCGAAGAAGGTAAGGAAGTCACCGCAGATCCTTTTCTGCGGAAATTCCATCAGCGCTACCTATCTGGCGGATCTTTTCGATCTTCTCGAAGGCCGGGATGTTTCGGTAAATATCATCTCGAAGTCGGGTACGACGACAGAGCCCGCGATTGCTTTTCGGATTTTTCGCGCCTTTATGGAAGAGAAATACGGTAAGGACGAGGCCAGGAAGCGCATTTATGCGACGACCGACAAGGCGCGCGGTGCCTTGAAGGGTCTTGCGGATGAGGAAGGGTATGAGACCTTTGTCGTTCCGGATGATGTCGGCGGACGCTTCTCGGTACTTACCGCTGTCGGACTCCTGCCGATTGCCGTTGCCGGAATTGATATTCGTGAGATGATGAAGGGTGCCAAGGATGCGTCTCTGGCCTATAAGAAGCCATCCGTGACGCAGAATGCCTGCTATCGTTACGCCGCTGTGCGCAATTGCCTTCTACGCTCCGGATACACGACGGAAATCATGGTGAATTACGAACCTTCCTTCCACTTCATGACAGAGTGGTGGAAGCAGCTTTTCGGCGAGTCGGAAGGCAAGGACGGAAGAGGAATTTTTCCGGCCGGCGTCGACAATACGACGGATCTTCACTCCATGGGACAGTATGTACAGGACGGTCAGCGGATACTGTTCGAGACGGTGGTCTCTGTTGAGAAAGCGCGCCGTTCCTTTGCGATTCCGAATGATAAAGATAATCTGGACGGCTTGAATTTCCTCTCCGGAATGGATATGAATGAGGTGAATCGCAAGGCGATGCAGGGTACGGTTCTCGCGCATGTCGACGGCAAGGTGCCGAACCTCATCCTGTCGGTTCCCGAGCTCACCGCCTATTGGTTCGGACAGATGGTGTATTTTTTCGAGAAGGCTTGCGGCATTTCCGGGTATCTTCTCGCTGTGAATCCCTTCAACCAGCCCGGAGTTGAAGCCTATAAGAAGAATATGTTCGCTCTTCTCGGCAAACCCGGATATGAGAAGGAGAAGGCGATTCTTGAGGATCGTCTGTCGGGCAAATCATAAGAATTGTGAAAAAGAGCTAACGAGCGGGCAGCAAGGCATCGCAAAGCGGTGTCCTGCTGCTCGTTCGCTTCATCCGGATCGGGCGGGCGCAAGATGACAAAGATAAAAATTTGCGGAATACGAAGAGCCGAGGACGCGAAGATTATGAATTCGTGTCTGCCGGATTATGTCGGATTTGTTTTAACACCGTCGAAACGACGGGTTTCTGTTGACGACGCTGCGGAGCTTGCGAAACTTCTGAAGCCGGAGATTCTTCGCGTGGGTGTTTTCGCAAAGGAATCACCGGAAGAGATCGTCGCAGCCTCGCGCCGGGTGCCTCTGGATGGTATACAATTACATATGGATATCGATGACGCGTACCTGGATCGACTCATCGACCTTCTTGCGGCGAACCCGTCGGAGAAGCGGCCGTTTATCTGGTTGCGTATTTCGGTCCCGGCGGATGCGTCCGACGCATCGTCGATCCGGTCTCTCTCGGCGGGAAACGCCGATCCGCATCGCGCGGACGCGATTCTCCTCGACACTCGGGCGGGTGCGAGAGACGGCGGAACCGGTGTTCGTTTCCCGGCGGAACCGGCGTTGGCGTATCTCCGGGAGGAAGGACTTCTTCAAATCCCCATCGTTCTCGCCGGAGGCCTCCGGGAGAGTAATGTCGAGGAAGCGATTCGAGAGTTTGGCCCCGAAGTTGTTGATGTCTCCGGCGGAGTGGAAGAAGACGGTTTCAAAGACTTCGCGCGAGTCATTCGATTCAATGAAACAGTTAGAAAGGTTGGTACAACGTGACGAATCTTCCCAAGAAGTATCAAGCGATTCATTTATCGCCCGCGAACCTGATGTCAGTGGAGAATCCGGCGCGTTACACCGGCGGCGAGTTCGGTGCCGTGACGAAGGAGCAGGTTCTTCAACAGATCGAGAAGAACGGCGCTACGGATTTTGTCCGTTTCGCTTTTTGTTTTCCGGATATCTATGAGATCGGCATGAGTAACCTCGCGCTGCACATTCTCTATCATGTTCTGAACGAACAGGAGTATGTCTGGTGTGAGAGAGCCTTCTCTCCGTGGAAGGATATGGATCAGCTCATGCGTGATCAGTCCATTCCGTTATTCTCGCTCGAGTCAAAGACGCCGCTTTGCGATTTTGATGTTGTCGGATTCACATTGCAATATGAACTGTGCTTTACCAACGTCCTGCAGATGCTCGACCTCGGACGAATTCCTCTTCGCGCGGCTGATCGCGGGGAAGAGGATCCGATTGTCGCCTGCGGCGGACCGGTTGTCTATAATGTCGAACCGATGGCGCCGTTCTTTGATCTTGTGATGATCGGCGAAGGCGAAGAGATGATCCTTGAGTTTACAGCGCTCGTCCATGAGCGTAAGGCATCCTTGGCAAGAGGCGAACGTTTCCCGCGGGAAGAACTTCTTCGTCGGGCCGCCCGGATCGAGGGAATCTATGTTCCTTCGTTCTATGACGTAAACTATGATGACTCCGGGGTCATCACTGCGATTCTCCCGAATCGCCCGGATGTTTCCGCGACGATTACCAAGCGAATCATTAACGACATGGACAGCGTATCGTTCCCCGACAATCCGATTGTGCCGAACGTCAAGGCCGTCCATGATCGCGCCTACCTCGAGCTTTTTCGCGGTTGTATCCGGGGATGCCGCTTCTGCCAGGCCGGATATATCTACCGGCCGGTCCGCGAGAAATCACCCGAAACGCTGTGTTCACAGGCAATTTCCCTGGAGAGAAATACCGGATACGACGAGATGGGCATGCTCTCTTTGTCAACCAGTGACTACCGAAATCTTGATGAGCTTACCGACAAGCTTCTCGCTGCTTTCGAAGGACGACACACGAGCCTCTCGCTGCCCTCGCTGCGCGTGGATTCCTTCTCGCTGGAACTGATGGAAAAGGTGTCGAGCATCCGGAAATCCGGCCTGACATTTGCTCCCGAGGCCGGGACGCAGAGACTTCGCGATGTCATCAACAAAGGGATTTCCGAGGAGGATATTCTCTCTTCTCTGGATTTGGCATTCTCCGGCGGTTGGAACTCGGTGAAACTCTATTTTATGCTCGGACTGCCGACCGAGACGGACGAGGATGTCATTGGCATCGCAGATCTTGTCCGTAAGATTGAAACGCTGTACTTCGATGTCGGCCGTCGCCTCGGCATCAAGATGCGCAAACCCGAGATTACCGTCTCCACCTCGATGTTCATCCCCAAGCCCTTCACACCTTTCCAATGGGAGCGTCAGGCCACATCCGAAGAACTGTCGGCCAAACAGATGCTGCTTCGCGAGCGTCTTCGCAGCCGCAATATCAAATATATCTGGCATGATCTGGAGACATCCGTTTGGGAGGGCGTCATCGCCCGGGGCGATCGCCGTCTGGCGGACGTGCTGGAAGCCGGCTACCGTAAGGGCTACATTTTCGATTCCTGGGACGATTGCTTCAAGCTTCCCGGTTGGCTTCAGGTCTTGCATGAGAAAGGACTCGATGAGAACTTCTATCTCGTAAGAGAGCGTGGGGAATCGGAGATCCTCCCGTGGGACCACATCTCCATCCGCGTCGACAAGAGCTTCCTTTTGCGCGAAAAGCATCTGGCAAGTCAAGGTCTCACGACGCCCACTTGTCGTGAAGGTTGTGCCGGATGCGGCGCGGCGGAATTCGGCGGAGGTGTCTGTTATGAGCATGATTGATCGCGAGAAAGAGATGACGACCCAGAAGCATCAGACGGCATACCTGAGTCGCATTCGTTTCGCTCGAACCGGCAGCCTCGCCTATGTCGGACACCTCGATATGATGCGCGCCTTTGAACGTGCGATTCGTCGAACCGAGCTGCCGCTTCTCCATTCGCAAGGGTACAATCCACGTCCGATGCTGGTTTTTGCGCTTCCAATTGGCGTTGGAATCCATACGACAGACGATTATGTTGACATCGCGATGTCCCGCCCCGTCGAGCCCCGGGAAGTGATGGAACAACTCGCATCGAAGCTTCCGCCAGATCTCTCGGTGCTCTCTGTAGCGTCTCTTCCGGAATCCGTAGGAAGCATCATGGCTGCTGTATCTGCGGCTTCGTACGAACTTGAATCCCCCGGCATCGTCAATGCCGCGAAGCAATTGCTCGACCATAAAGAGATCGTCATCGAGAAACCCTCCAAAGGAAAGATGCGTACGCTCGACATTCGACCGTTGATTCATGAGGTGAATACGCCCGATCCCACGGATCCCGATCGGGTTGAGATCCTTGTCCGCGCGGGATCGAAGGAGAACCTGCGTCCGGATCTCTTCCTATCCGCGCTGGTCACTTGCGACAACTATTCTCTTATCGCTTCAAAAAACACGAAGATTACTCGAACCGGCCTGTTCTCCGGCATATATCCGGATATCAGGCGCTTCTCGGAGGAATAAAGCATGCTCAGGCTATTCGGTGTCGCTACCGAATCGATCACGGACGGACCGGGGATACGATACGCGATATTCACGCAGGGCTGCCCGCACTACTGTCCCGGCTGTCACAATCCGGAGAGCCATTCGTTTACGGACGGGTATCTGGTATCCGAAGAAGAGATCATCAAGGACATCAAGGCGAACCCTCTTTTGGACGGTATCACACTGTCGGGCGGAGAGCCTTTTATGCAGGCGGAAGAACTCGTGCCGATCGCCGCTGCGGCGACGTCTCAAGGATTATCCGTCATCGTCTTCTCCGGTTACACCTATGAAGAGCTTCTCGATCTGTCTCTCGTTCGACCGGGATACAAGGCGCTTCTCGAACATACCGATATTCTGATCGACGGACGCTTTGAGACCGACAAAAAATCAATGAGTCTGCGCTTTCGCGGATCGACCAATCAGCGGGCGATCGACGTGCGACAATCGCTTGTGCAAGGTCGTGTCGTATTGTATCCGCTTTGACCGAGAATTCTCTCGGATTTTCCGGTAAAGCGCGATTCTTGTTATTTTCGCAAAAAAACGATAAGATAAAGAAGGCGTCCGTCTCGCGGTCGGCCTTCTCTTATTTTCGACCAAAGGGGGGAGTAGCATGAATACGGCGGAGCACGCCTTTGCGGAGAGTCTTCTGCGTATTTTTGACAATGTCCTTCTTACCGAAGAGAAGGCTTTGTCGAAGGGATATTTTCCGGACCTTTCGATCGCGGAGCTGCATACGATCGAATCGATCGGTCCCTATGAGGCCCGCGCGATGAGTGAGACAGCCCAGCGTCTCGGAATTACGACGGGGACACTTACCGTGGCCGTTGACCGTTTGGTGAAGAAGGGATATGTCGAGCGCAATCGAGACACCCGGGATCGTAGGGTGGTTCGCATCCGACTGACGCGCAAGGGTAAGCTGGCGTATCGAATCCATTCGAAGTTCCACTCGCTCCTCGTACAGAGGATCATGGAGCCGCTTGATGACAGCCAGCAGGAATTGCTGGCGCAGATGGTTAAGAACATTGAAGAATTAGTTGCGGAGCAATATAAGAAATACAGTGAAGAGCAGAGCGGGAAGCACCCGCCGCATGAGTCGGGAGGTCTTACAGAAAATGTCTGAGCATAGGTCCGAGAAGATCGGGAGCGAGTCTGATAAAAGCGGGGATCCTCGAGAACGTTACTCCGAGAATTCTGCCGTCGAGAAAAGACGTGAACGAATCTACGATGATGTTATATCCATGGTAACAAGAATCATCGACCTTTCGCCGACGGATATCACTCCGCAGACGGATATTCTGTATGATCTTGGTCTGGATTCTCTCCAGATCTACGAACTTGTTGTCGACCTCGAAGACATGTACGACATTCGTCTTCCGGACGAAGATCTTGAACGGTTGCATACCGTCTCCGACGTCGTCGATCTGGTTTTTTCGATGTCTGCCTAAGCTTTCTCGAACGATTCCTTCGATCGAGCCGCGTGATCCGTCGGATACCGACGTTTAGTAATTGACTTCAATCCGATGTAACGGGGGGCTCATGCAGTACGCTTTTATTATTAATTATTTCGCCGATACGAAGAAACGTCAGAAAGCGGAAGCCGAGATTGAGACACTGTCGAAGCGTCTTCCCGGACAGGTATTCCGCCATGTTACGGAGCATCCCGGCCATGCGGGGGAATTGGCTCGCATGTATGCCGATCAGTTCAAGGAAGACGGGATTGTCGTAGCCTTGGGCGGGGACGGCACCGTTCATGAAGTTTCCAATGCATTGGCGTTTACGAAGACCCCTATGGCCGTTGTTCCGCTCGGGACCGGGAATGATTTTGCGCGGTCGGTCTTGCCGGCAGAACTTTTCGAACATCCGGAGGAGATCGTCAGACGTCTGGATACACATAGGATCCGACCGATTGACATGATGCGTGTCACACCGTTCGACAAGGACGGCTGCCCGATTCCCGGATCGTCATCTTTGAGTGTGAATATCACATCCTTTGGTCTGGACACAGCCGTACAGGCCAGGGCGAAGGAGATTGTGGCCGGAGCGCGCAAGTCGCGTTGGATCCGCAGAAACGCTTATACACTTGCGATCATCTCCTGCCTTCTTCGCGGCTGGAATTTCAAGATGCGATATACATTGCGTCTTTTCGACGGAGCGGAGGTCTCCGATCGCTTATCCTATTGTCTGGCCTGTATTTCGAATGGTCGATACTATGGCAACGGATTTCACCCGTCTCCTCAGGGCTTGACAGACGACGGCATTCTGGAGGCTACGATCGTCGAAGATATGCCTCTTTACAAAGTTCTTCCGCTGGTTCCCAAGTACAAAAAAGGAACGCATCTCGGACATCCGAGGATTCGTTCCTTTCAGATCATTCAATGCGAAATTGCTTCCGACAACCCGGATACGCCGCTTCGCGGCAATTATGAAGGCGAAGACTTCGAGGGTGCCTCGGTTCAGATCGAAGTAGTACCCGGTGCGCTGTCGTTCGCTTTCTTCTCCATCTGAAGCATGAATTCGGTAGCCGCAGCGGTCATTTTGTGGGCATCCTTGCCATAATCCTGCGGAAGCAGCGGCTTTCCGTAGTGGATCACGACCTGCTTCCTGCGGTGATTCTTCTTGTCCCAGGGTTTCGGGAATTTCTCATGTCTCGGGAAGACATTGTAACCTCCCTCGATATAGACGGGAAGAAGAGGGGTGTCGGACTTCAAAGACAGATAAGCGGCGCCGTCCTTGAGTTCGGCGACCTTGCCGTCGTGTGTCCGGGTTCCCTCGGGATGAACCAGCATGATGTGTCCGTTCTCGATTTCTTTTTTCGCTTTGATGAGACCGCGAACCGGATTGCCATAGCGGTCGACGGCGATTCCTCTGCCGACGCGCATAATCAGTCGGCCGAGAAGACCGTGGGATGTCTCGAGATCCGATGCCGCGAGACAGCACATTTTGGCAAAATGTCTGCGTGGAAGAAAATAAGCGATCCACATTCCGTCGACGTACGTCTGGTGGTTCGCCGCGATTACATAGGGGGAATCTTTCGGGATATTCTCTTTGCCCTCGGACTTGAACCGGATCATCAGCAATGTCGCTGCCATACCGATTCCGAAACAGAAGTTTCCAATAAATCCGCGTTTGACCGGGTATTTGTCAGGTTTTGTCGGGTCCGCCGGAGCGGACGGTTTATTCATGTCGTTCACGTTATAATGTACCCTCTTTGCTTGTCATTTCAGGCTTTAGACCCATTTTCTTTTCCCTAATGCTAGACCACAGACGTCGTTATGTCAAATCTTTCGGCAAATTGCTTTGAAAATCAAAATAAATCCGTTTTTCCGTAGACGAAGAGTTGGGAAAATGGTATGATCGAAAAGGATTTTTTATCATTTTCGACAGTTTGATTCAGCCGAAAACGCATTGATTTCCGGAGGCAGCGTATGCAAATCGTAAAGGGCAAGGCGATCCGCGAAGGATCGAATTTCAAGGATCTACGTGAATTGGTTCTCGAGTCCCGGGACAAGTTTTCCTCGTCGGACGCGTTCATTTTTCGCAAGAAACCGACAGAGGCGGAGATCCACAAGACCTACAAGGATTTCGGCGACGACGTGGAGGCCATCGGTACCGCGTACTACGATCTCGGTCTTTCGGATCGTCATATTTCCGTTGTCGGTGAGAATGCCTATGAGTGGATGGTCGCGTATTCGGCTATCGTCTCCGGTGTCGGCGTCGGCGTTCCGCTCGATCGACTTCTTCCGGAGAATGAGGTACTCAACCTTCTCTTGCGCGGTAAGGTTGAAGCCGTAATCTATCATCATAAACACCACGACATGATGCTCTCGATTGCCCAGACGCCGTCGGAGAAGAATCTTCTCGTCAAGTACTTCATATGCATGGATCCCTCGATGCTCTCCGACGGATTACCGGACGACAGCCGTTTCATGGATTTCCGTGAGCTCGTCGCACGAGGCAAGGAACTCCTCGCCGCGGGAGACAAGCGCTTTGTCGATAAGCCGATCGATCCGGATAAGATTAATATTTTGCTTTTCACTTCCGGAACAACTGCGATGAGCAAGGGCGTTATGCTCTCTACATCAAACATCTGTGCCAATATCAACAGCATTTCAACCGCGCTCAACGTCGATCAAGGGGAGCGTGCATTCTCCATTCTGCCTCTCCATCATACGTTTGAGAACACCGTAGATTTCTATATGATCTCGCGAGGCCTTGTTATATGTTTCTCGGACGGACTTCGCTATCTATTGAAGAATATTCAGGAATGGCATGTCGAGGTTGTCGTCTCCGTTCCGCTTCTTTTCGAGAGCGTTCACAGGAAGATCAAAGACGGGATCGAAGAGTCCGGCAAGACGCATCTGATCAATACGATCCTGCCCGTTACGCGCTTCCTGAAGAAGCTGCACATCGATATCCGGAGAATCGTATTTGCTGATATTATCAAGAAGCTCGGCGGTCACCTCCGTCTGGTCGTTATCGGCGGCGCCGGAATCGATAAGTCCATCATTAAGGACTTCAACGATTTTGGTGTGGATTTCCTCATGGGTTACGGACTTACAGAGACGAGCCCCGTCATCAGCTGCACAACCCCGGAGTGCAATGTTTTCGGAAGTGTCGGCCGACCGATCTGCGATATCGAGGTCGCGATTGACACCGATGACGAGAAGAGAGGCGCTGTCGGCGAGATACTGTCGCGCAGCAAGTGCGTCATGCACGGATATTATGAGAATCCCGAAGCAACAGCTGAAGTTATGACGGAGGACGGTTGGTTTCGTACGGGCGATATGGGATACTTAGACAAGAAGGATACGATCCATATCACCGGTCGCGTCAAATCTATGATTGTTCTTCTTAACGGCAAGAAGGTTTTTCCTGAGG
>JACCEE010237439.1_pt1 | contig 16136 bp, 19 predicted proteins | sample 7449931 | NCBI WGS metagenome assembly JACCEE01 (sample SAMN15323457, study PRJNA562643) | freshwater metagenome | isolation source: river surface water | place: USA:Blue River Watershed | collected 2017-08-19 | reverse complement strand
AGGGCACGGAAGCGCCTTAAGGACGTAATAGCCCGCGTCGCGGTCGTCCTGGAGATACCGGTCGTAATACGCCTTTGGCGTCAGGCCGATCTCCTTCGCGATCCGTTTCACGTCTTTGTCGACGAAACGGGGTCCCATCGCGCGGCAGCAGTTTCCGCACTTCAGGCAGTCGATGCGGGAAAACGCGCCCTTATGGTAGCGGCGAAGCGTATCGTCAAAACTGCTCCGGTTAAACTTCGCGAGGTGGGTCATTCGCCGAAGCGTCTCTTTTTCGCGCGCCTTGGCGCCGTCGATAAGTCTCTGGTACTCGGGAATCATAGGCCACATACTACCCTAAAACGGGCGTCCCATGCTACCGGCGCGTAATCGTGGAATCCGCGGAAATCATTGAAATCGCGAATCCACTAGCCGACGATCCTGAACTGCTCGACCGAATCGTCGCGGCGGGTCTCTATATACCCAGCCTTCGAGAGGCACGAGAAAAGCTTCGTCTGGCTGTTCACCTTTTTTCCCTTGTAGGAAAAATCCTTCATGATATTCTTGATCTTCTTGCCGAATATCGAGCCGTTGTACCAACGGTCCTTCTCGAAGGAATCGACGACCTCGCGGATTTTCTTGCTCTCGTAATCCGAGAAGTCGAGGCCGATCAGCTCGCTTTCCAGCTTGACGACCTTCCTGGAGCCGCGGTCTTCCTCGCCGAAATGCTCCTCGATGAGAGGATCTGGTCGGTACTGCTCGTGAAAAGCCGCTTATCCTTGTCGGATCGCCTGGTCACGAGCCACACTTGTTTCCCGTACTTTCTGAGCTTGTCCATGATGACGGTAAAGTCCGTGTCCGAGGTGATGAACACGTAGAGGTCGATCTCCGGCGACTTTTGATAGAGGCTCTCGAAGGCCTCGAGCGAGAGAATTAGGTCGGCGCGATTCTTCAGGTTTTTCTCGGAGACGTGCGGCGCCTCGCGGATGTTGAAGTTGAGGTCCTTCATCTGCTCCCGGAATTTCGAGATCGCGTTGGAATCCCCGCACGCGAGCTTGATCGCGAAGATCGGGGAAAGGTCTTCCTCTATGTTCAGCGTGATCGACTCGAGCAGCATGCTGAGATTCAGTTTTTCGTTGACGTTCTCGAGGTCGAAGTACACCGCGATGGATATCGTGTCTTTCATTTTTCCTCCGGGCACAGTATACACCCAAGCGAGGTATTTTTGTGGACGGCGCCAAGAATTGGCTGGTATAGTGGCTCAACGGGGAAATAATGATAAAAAAGAACGCAATCGCCGCAATCGCGGCGCTCATGGCATCCATGGCCATAGGCCCTTCCGTCTGGGCGGAAGGGGCGACCCTCTCGGACGCCGCCACCGCCGCGGCCCGCAAGATCGGCAACGCGCTTGGGCCGGGAACCCGCGTCGCGGTCGTCGGATGCGCCTCGGGCTCGGAGCGCCTGTCCGAGCGGGCGGTTCGGGAGCTTACCTTCGCGCTCGTGGAAACCGATAGGCTCGTCGTCGTGGACCGCGAGGACATAGACCTGGTGCGCGACGAGCTCAAGTTTCAGCTTTCGGGGGACGTGAGCGACGAAACCGCGCACTCGATCGGGAAGATGCTCGGGGCGCAGGCGATCGTGGCCGCGTCCATCGACGACTCCTTCACGCTTCGGGCGAAGGCGATCGAGGTCGAGACTGCGAGGATCCTCGCAGTAAGCTCAACCAAACTGGACGGTAACGACGGCATACGAAGCCTCCTCGAGAGCGTCGTGCTCGTAACGGACTGCGAGGCGAACGGGGCCGACCGAAAGACCGCCGAGGCATTGACGGGAATAATCGTCTCGGCGATATCCTCCGCTCCCGGATTCCGCGCCGCGTCGGAGGAATCGCGCGCGCGCGCCATGGCCGGCAGAGCCCTTTCGCCGGGATCGCTCTCCGACGGGAAAACCCGTCGCTCGATCGGCGCGATGGCGGACGCCGACGCGATCCTGCTCTCCAAGGTATCGCTCGAGGGAGGCATGCTTTTCTTTACCGTAACGCGGGTCAGCGTCGACGCGGGGACCGTCATCGCGAGCAGCACGGAAACCTACCGATCGCCCGCGACCCTGCTGGAAGGCGCACGGGGACAAATACTCCGCAACCTCGGCGTCCAGGCTAACAACGACGACCGTAAGACGATCACCGTCACGAACATGACGGAGCTCATACAGGCCATCGGGCCCGACCGGGTTATCCGCGTCGCACCCGGCGATTATGATTTAAGCGAGGGATATGCCGTAAAGAACAAGTACGTCTCCTGGGTCGACGAATACGACGGGCCCTGCCCCGTCGTCAAATCGGTATCCAACCTAGCGTTCGTCGGGGACGGCATGCCGACGCTCATGATCCGGCCTGCGTACGGTTGGGTCTTCTCCTTCGATACCTGTTCGGGCATAAAAATTTCGGGTTTGGTGTTCGGACACACGGTGCCGGGTTATTGCCTCGGCGGCGTGCTCCGTTTCAGGAATTGCGACGACGTGGAGATACGCTCATGCGAGCTCTATGGGTCCGGCACGTATGGCATAGGCCTCGAGCGCGCGAGCGGCTTCCGCATGGAGAACTGCGTCGTTCGCGATTGCACCTACGGGCTCGCGACGATCGAGCGATCGTCGGACGTGGCGTTCGAGTCAACCGTCTTTCGGGGGACAGGGGAATTCGAGCTGATAACGGTAAACGGCTCGGACCACGTTACGTGGACCGAGTGCGCGTTCGAGCGTAATTGGGGCCACTCGCTGTTCTCGATCGACGGGCTAAGCAGGGACGTGCGAACGGTCCGCTGTTCGTTTAGGGACAACAAGGTCGACTCCTATTCGTCCACCGAGTATACACCCGGCGACGAAGGCTCGACCTTCGAGCGAAACCCGGCGTTCGACTCAGCCGAATAACATCGCGATGGAAAGGCCGACGAAGCTTTCGACGACGAGGGCCGCGGCTGAAAGATCCTGGTCGCCGGATTTCGGGTTTTTGAAACCCACGCACCGCATCCCCGCCCGCTTGGCGGCAAGGACGCCGTTGCGGGAATCCTCCACGACCAGGCAATCGCGGGGCTCGACCCCGATGATCTCCGCCGCGCGGAGGAAAACGTCCGGTTCGGGCTTACCATGCTCAACGCTCTCGCCTGAGACGAACGCGTCCACGAAATCAAGCAACCCGACGCGCTTTAGCGCTTCCTTAATGAAGATGGCGGACGAGGACGAGGCGACGGCGATCGGCACGCCGTATTTTCTCAAAGCCCGAAAGAGCTCGGGAATCCCGTCGATCGGCTTCCATTCCTCGGCCTTGAGCAGCTTGAGTTTAAGCGATAGCTGCGCGTTCAGGATGCCGTCGAGTTCGCGGTCAACCCCATGCTCGTCGAGAATCGTCCTCCACATCTCGGGATTCGACATGCCGACGAACCGCTGCAGGTAGTCCGCGCCCTCCGAGATGCCGAGCCGCGCAAGCATCTCCGTATCCGTCTTAAAATGCAGGGGCTCGCTGTCGATCAGCACCCCGTCCATATCAAATATTACCGCTTCCGCCATATCTTTCCCCTCATTACGAATAGTATAGGATAGTCTATCATAAACCTCTTGCTTTTATTTCAGTAGCTCGCTATGCTTTTAATAGCGCTATGTAATTGATAGCGCAAGGAGAAAGAGAATGCCAGTAATCAACATCGCCATGCACAAGATCGACGCGGAAACCAAGACGAACCTTATCCGCAACCTGACCGCCACGGCCGTCGAAACGACGGGCGTCCCGGCGCAGCACTTCACCGTCCTTATCCAGGAATTGGACGACGCGAACATCGGTTGCGCCGGAAAAACCCGAACGGAGATGATCGCCGCGCGCTAGCGAATTCGCAGGGCGCTAGCGATCGCGCCTGCCGGGGCACAGAGGGCGCTGGCGCGCAGCGGCCCCCGGCGCAAAAAACGCCCCGACTATTCAAAAGCGCGCGAGTCGGGGTAGTATCGTCCCATGTCGATCCCCAAACCAGGAAACAAAGTTCGCGGTTCCACGACGGGAGCGCCGGTAAACGCGCTGCTCGACCTGCTCGGCAGGCGGTGGTCGCTGGGCATATTATGGAGCCTCGGCGACGGTCCCGCGACCTTCCGCCAACTGCAGGAACGCTGCGGCGGAGTATCGCCCTCTATCCTGAACAGCCGCGTAAAGGAACTCCGCGAGTCGGGGATCGTCGAAAATACCGATGAGGGCTACGACCTTACCCCGCGAGGGCGCGAACTACGCGAGATCATCGTGCCGTTGGGGAAATGGGCGGTTGTGTGGTCGGAAGAGGTGTTCCAATACCGGCGGCCCGGCGCCGAGCGAGTGATGAACGACGCCTTCAAAGCGCGGAAATAGCGCAAACCGGAGCAATCCAAATCCCGATCGGCTATACTAAGAATAGCCATGAACGGAACGGAAATACTTTTAACGATAATACTCGTCATCCTCGCGGTTATCGCGGCCGAGCTCGCCGTGTTAATACGCGATTCGCCAAGAAGGGCGTCTCCGCGGTCCCCCGAAAAGGACACGAGAGAAGTACCCGCGTCCGGTCAAACGATCAACGTAAACCTCTCGCCAATGCAGGCGATTCCGCAAGACGCGATTGCGCCCAAAAAGGCGACCGTCGTCGTCGCGGGGGGCGAGGTAGCGCTTGGGACCCAGCCCGCGGCCAAGCGCGATCGCGAAGAAGAGAGCGCCGCCGAGGAGCAGGCGAAGATCGCGCGCAAGGCCGCATCGTCCGCGCCCCACGCCGTAAAGTGCCCACGATGCGGCGCGGAAAATTCGAGCTACCGCAGCGAATGCTTCAGTTGCGGCGGCTCCTTATAGCCCGTCGGATTCTCCGTCGGATTCACCGTCGCTTTCAGGCGAGCAGTACACCACGAGTCTATTCGCGACCGGCCGCTCAATGCCGGGGACGACTGACTGAACGGGGACATTCAGGACCTTCCAGGAACCGTCGGCGAACCGCGCGGCCAAGGCGGACGATCCGCCCCCGTCGAGCATGAGGGCTGAGTCGGCCCCGAAATAGCGCATCCACAAAGCCGTCTCGCGAAAGGTGGCCCCAACGGAATGCCCCGGGTTTTTACCGTCGATCACCAGTAAGTATAGAATTCCGCCGTCTTCGGAAAGCCCAACCGCCGACCGGGGCGCGCGTCCTGAGACAAACTTTCCGGCAAACTCGGAATCCGTCACCTCGCCCTCCGCGAGGATCACGGCAAAACCGCCGACGCCTTCCCATATCCCGCCGGTCCGCCAAAGTCCCTCCGCCTCGCCACCCGTGAGGATTCTCCCCTTCCCCGCTTTATCGAAGACGATCGCGCCGTACCGCGCGGACGGAGGAGAGGCGACCACGCCATTCGACGCGGAAAGCCCGACGATGCCGCAGGGAACGCCGGAGAATATCGATACGGGGGAGAACGGAGTCGCGTTGATAGCGGCCACCGCATGGGGGTCGCGAAACGCCGTCGAGGAGAGAGAAAGCGACGCCTCGCGGCTTGGATCGGCGAGAGCCGAGGAGGATGGATCTTGAGTCCATACCGCCCGCGCGCGAATGCCTTCCGCCGCGAGATCGGCCCGGACGCAATACACCGAGAGATAGGGATCGGTAAGCCGCGCGCGCGCGAGCGATACCCCGGGTTTGAGTTCCACCCATTCGGGGGAATTCAAGGCAGACGGCGCGAGCGTCACGTTCGGATAGGAGTTCCGGTACGTCGCGCACGACGAGACGACAAGCGCCATGAGCGCGCAGAGAACGCGCGGAAACTTCGGGTCGATCATGAAAACGATGATAAAATAAGGCGGATAACCTTGCAACTGACAAAAAAGGGACTATGAAGACTGCGCGTTTTGCTGTTATACTGTCGTTACCGTATTAAATTTTATCCGATGATAGGAGACAAAAGATTATGAACAAAGCAGAATTAGTCGACGCAATCGCCGAAGAAACCGGCCTCACCAAGAAAGATTCCGAATCCGCACTCAAGGCATTCACCGGAATCGTCGGCAAGGAACTCAAGAAGGGCGGATCCGTACAGCTCGTCGGTTTCGGAACCTTCGAGGTCGGCAAGCGCGCCGCCCGCACCGGACGCAATCCCAAGACCGGCGAAGCCCTCAAGATCAAGGCCTCCAAGTCCCCGAAATTCAAGGCTGGTAAGGCCCTGAAGGATCTCGTCAACAAGAAGTAAACCGGCATCTCGCCGATTGCAAGCCGGTTTCGGGCATAAGCCTGGGACCGGCTTATTTTTTTGCCAAGGAGACACCATTATGAACTTGGACTTTCTCAGCTCAACCGTCGCGTCCAATACCGCAGAAGACTGGCTCGTGTCCATCGCGGTCGTCGTCGGGAGCGTTCTCGCGTCGCGTCTTTTTTACATCATCACGACGAAAATACTCAAACGCCTCTTCGCCAAGCTGAAGGGACGGCTTCTATACATCCTCACCGATATGCTCGAGGAACCGATCGCGATGGCGATAGTCATCGTCGGCTTTCTCGCGGCGCAGCGACGCCTCGACTTCGCGAAGGGAATCGACGAGACAATCGATAAGGTCGCCCTGTTTGCGCTGATACTGCTCGTCACCTGGGCGATCGCGCGGCTCCTGAACGACCTTATCTCGCAGTACCTCGTGCCGATCATCGAGCGGACGCAGTCCAAGCTGGACGACCAGCTACTGCCCATAGCGCGTAAGGGCACGACGCTCATCGTGTGGCTTCTCGGCGTCATCGTGGCGCTCGATAACGCGGGCTATAACGTAGGCATGATCGTCGCGGGACTCGGTATCGGCGGACTCGCGTTCGCGTTCGCGGCGCAGGAAACCATCGCGAATCTTTTCGGCGGCGTCACTATTTTTATCGACGAGCCGTTCAAGATCGGGGATCGCATAAAGATCAACGGGTTTGACGGATGGGTTCGCGAGATAGGCATCAGGACCGCGCGGCTCGAGACGCTCGACGGCCGAAGGCTCACGATGCCCAACTCGGTATTCTCGAAAAACGTCATCGAGAACGTCAGCTCCGAACCCGCGACGCGCGTGCTGCAGACGGTCGGCGTCGCGTGCGACCAAGACGCGGCGACGCTCGAGCGCGCGGTGGAGATCGCGAGAAAGACGCTCGCCGACGATCCCGATCTCGGCGAAAAGTCGACGGCGTACTTTCAGGGCTTCGGGGAATCGTCGTACGACGTCGGCCTCGTGATATGGATTAACAAAGGCGCCGACTATGCGGGAACCCTTTCGCGCGTAAACCTATCGCTGGTCAAGGGCTTTGAGCAAGGCGGCGTCGCGCTCGCCCTGCCCATGCGCTACGTCGTCTCGGCCAAGCCCTAGGAAGCGGCCTTACGCCGTCACGGGAGTCGACATCGCCACATCCGCGGGAATGGTTACCCTGAACATGGTTCCCTTTCCGTCCTCGGACTGCAGTTTGATCGTCCCGCGCATTTCCTTGACGCGATCCTTAACCAGATTAAGCCCAATGCCCCGTCCGGCGTACATGTCCGCCTTCTTCGCGGTGCTGAAGCCGGGCGCGAACAGCACTTGACTAAGGGCGTTTTTATCCTCGAAGTCCGCCGGATCGGTAAGCAGGTTCATGGCTCGCGCCTTCTCGCGGATCGCGTCAAAGTCGAGCCCGCGACCGTCGTCGGATACCTGCATTATGATCTTGTCGTCGGACATCTCTATGGAAAGGCTGACGTTGCCATGCTCGGGCTTTCCCTTCGCGAGGCGGGACGCGGGTTCCTCGATGCCGTGGCTTACCGCGTTTCGCACGAGCTGCATCAGGATCTCCTTAATCGCGCGGCGGGGTCCAGAGGACACGGCCCTCGCGTCGATTCCCTTCACGACGAGATTCGCCTTCTTTCCGAGATCGGCTCCGGCGCGCTCGATCGTTCGCTCGAGCGTCTGCACGAGGACGTACTCCTCCTGCATCTTTGCCTCGCCGGTGCTAAAGGAAGTGATCTTCGCGATCAGGTCCCTAAATCCGTCCTTGATCCTCATGAGCTTATCGAGCTCGACCGTTACGTGCAGCACGTCCTCGAAAGACACCTCGCCGTCGCCGTCGCGCATCGCGCGGATCTCGTCCTCGAGCGCGTGGAGCTTCGTGCTGAAACTCTTGAGCCCGAGGATCACCGCGTTGGACTTCATCGCGTGCACCGACTGATAGATGTCGACCATGACGTCGCGCGACGAGCGGTCGTTGTCCTTAAGGATATCGTTGATGCGCTCGAACTCGTATTCGGTGTCCTCGATAAAGTCGTTGAGGACGCGCGGCTCGACGTGAATAACCTCGAACAGCGAGCGCATCTCGTCCTGGCGCTTGCCCTCCTCCGCGGCGAGCTGGTTCTGCAGCTCGACCTCGCGGGTGACGTCCTGCACGGTACCGAGGACGTAGACCTTTCCGTCGTCGCGCTGGATCGGCGCGAAGGTGCAGCGAAGCACCTTGCGCTCGTCGGTCGCGCCGTGAACGTAGGTAAACTGATGCAGGGGGTTAATGTCCTCGAGCATCTGCGCGTCGTAGGACCGATTGAAAACCATCGTGAAATAATCCATGAGCGTCTCGCGCTCGCGCTGCTGGATCGAGCTGTTGAGCAGGTCAAGGAAATTACGCCGCTGCATGTCGGTCTCGGAAAGGATCGTTTCGAGGGCCTTTGAGTACTGCGGCTGGATCGCGTACGAGGAATCCATCATGAAAAGGCCGACCTTAAGGTTGTCCTTCATCGTCGCGATCTCGTCGCGCTCTGCCTTGAGCGACCGGGTAAGTCGCGCGACCCACCTATCCTTGGTGATCTTGGTTATTTCGTACATGACGGTGATGGAAAGCACGAGGACGTACACGCCGACGGCGCGGTAGGCGAACTGCCGCTCGAATTCCATGGGAGAGAACCCCGGGAGGAACATCGTCAGCGCCATAACGGCCAAAAGGACGCCGGAAAGCGCGAGACCTAGGTTCATGCCGAGAAGGAAGATGGCCATCATCGGGAACGAATAGGCCCAAAGGATACCCGAGCCCTGCGCGCCGCCCGACTGGGTAAAGAAGGCGCACAAGAACAGGAACGGGATGACCGTCAAAAGCCCGGACACGACGAACGGCGCGTTCGTGCGAAGGACGACGAACGCGGTCACGGCCGCCGTTCCCATGAGTATATCGGCGAGCCCCATGATGGTTTGCCCATGCAGCAGGTTATTCACGCCGAACGCGAAGAGAAAGGTGCCTCCGGCGAAAATAAGGAAGTTCAGGAGGATATACCGAATCAAGGTATCCATCTGGGACTCGTCCCTTCCGTTAAGGGACTTGCCGCTCGTCATGATATTAGTGAACAGGTTTACTTTTTTTTTCGTATCGGACATATCACACCCCGCTTGAGGAATCTATCGCCACCGAAAGGCAGAAAGTCTCGGTCTCGAAAATCTTGAAAGGTATGCAGATAATGCGAGCCTGATCGTTCGGCCACATGATCGTGTGGCCCTTGCCCCGGACGATCGTCGGGAGCGAGATGACGAGCCTAAAGGACTCCTCGAGCCCGCGCTTCGCGTTACCCGCGATGATGTTGATGATCTCGCCGATCGCGTCGACGACCTCGTCGTCCAGGTCCTTATGCTCGGTTCCGGTAAGCGCGTTCGTCAGCTTAAGGGACAGGGTTTTTTTCATGGAGATGACGACGGCGCCGCGGGCCTCGCCCGTCAGGCCGATGACGGCGGATATATCCCATTCGTGGGGGTCGTTTTTGTCGACGAAATACGGCCGCCCGGTAACGAGCTCGGCGCCGATAAAATCCTTAAAGACGGAGACGCAAACGTCAATGAACGGCTGAATGTACTTTTCCATACGCTACTCCCTAAAAGTTGATTTTAGAAATCTTTTCCCGGAAATTCTTTTCATTGACGGGTTTGATTATATAGTCGGTCGCGCCGTTCTTTAGGGCCTCGATGACGTTGTACCTGGCGGCCTCGCTCGTCACCATGATGACGGGCAATGCCTTGTACTTATCCATCGACCGTATCGTCTTGAGGAGGTCGAGCCCAGATAGTTCGGGCATATTCCAGTCAAGAAGGACGAGGTCGATCTGCTGCGATTCCAATTGCTGGAACGCTTCCTTTCCGTTCCCCGCCTCAACGAACTGACAGGGAATGTTCATGGTGGCGAACGTGTTTTTTACGATATTCCGCATTATTCGGGAATCATCGACGACAAGGACTGTTTTCATACGGTTGTAGCCCCCAACTTGAAATAGATTGATATTTGAGCATTAGTATATCTTATAAACACCAAAAAAAAAGTGAAATTCGCGTTTTTGGAGAAATCGGTGACGATTGTTACAAACGAAATAGCTTCCGTAACGTTGTTTTGCGCATCACCCGGTAATGCAGATAGAAAAAGAGGCCCGCGACCGGCGTGACCGATAGGATAACCACGCTGGACCAAGTCAGGGCGAGCGTCCCCCGAAAAAAATGAGTCAGCGCCATATCGGTTCCGGCGCAAAAAAACCCGATCCCCGCGAGGACGATCCCGATCGCGTTAAGGCCTTTTCTCTTCTGAATAGCGATCAGCACGTACGAGGAGACGATCGCGGCCATCAACAGCAGGGTAATCGGGAGACCAACCGGCAGGTACCACGCTAGGTTGCCGGCGAAAACGCCCCAAAGAAACGGCATAAGCGTAAGCGAGGGCACGAGGACGGCGGCGACGAGGGCGGGATGCCGCCATAAAATCAACGGAATCGATATCGAGAGCCAGAGCGTCGCGAGCGAGAGCAGCACGTAACTTGACCACGTGAGCGAATGGAAAAAAACGAGGTCTACCGCGACGCATACCGCGAGGATTATCCCAAAACTCACCGAAAGAAGCTCTACCGCCATAATGCGTCGCTGTCCGGGCGATAGTGTGCCGTCGACGGCTTCGTCGAATACCCGTTCGGGGAAAGAGTCCGCGCCAGGGACAGCGCTGCCGGGGGTGTCTTGGCTACGGCTCAGGCATAAGGGACAGATCTCCGTACCGGGGGCTAAAATAACCTTGCATTTAGGGCAATATGACATGAGTTTCCTCCACTAAGCGTTAGAACGCACCGAGACGGGAATACCGAGCTCGGTTAACCGCATAAAAAACAGGCGTTCGAACGAACGATCCTCGACCAAGCTGCCGATAGTGACGGCCAACGTGTTGTTCCAGCTTATTACCCCGACGTTCGCGCCAACGACCGCCTTCCGCGACGGAAGGAGCTCAAATCCCGTGATATGGGCGGCGAACGGCTCGGGCATCGCGACGGACTGCAGGTTTGATAGGCTCCCGGAAAACGGGCGATCCGCGACAAGGCGCCCAACGATCTTGAGCACGGGATTCTTCACGCTTAAGGGGACCGCGCGTAAAAGGATGTTTTTCTCCGGCCGAACGTTACGCCAAATCTGTCGGGAAAGCTCCTTTTCCGACAATTCAAGCCTGAGTTGATGATGGACGACGTCCAGGATTTCTTTATACGAATAATGCCCAAGCCTGGGGTCGATGGTAACGGAGACGGTCAAAAAAAAGTTCCGCGTACTCGCCGAAGGATGGTGCTTGCGCATATTGACGGGAACTTGCACCCGAATCGGCAATTTTTTCTGAGCCCCGGTCGCGTCCTGAATATCCTGCAGGGCGGCGATATGGGCCGCGACCAGAAGGGCCGTCAGGGTTCCCCCAAGCTCTCGCGCCGCGTGAAGGGCCGCGTCGAGGGGCATGCTGCCCGTGGTCACCCGATAGACCGGGGGGCGGTATCGCGGCCCGGGAATCCTGAACGCGGGCGAAACGGGCGGCGGCAGGGGAACGGGGCGCTTTGGGATGTCGGCGTAGGAATCGGCGAGCTCGGCGGGGTCAACGGGCTCGCCGGGGCGACGCACGCCTTCCCAGTCCTTGCAAACCACGCCAGTGCCCTCTAGGTACGTCGCGACGAGCGAGCGCAGGAACTCGAGCGCGCCGGTCCCGTCAGTCAGGATGTGATGAACCTCGCAGGAAATACGCGAGTCGTACGCGCGGACGCGAAAGAGGTATCGCCAGTTTCGGCTAAAGCGATGGTACTCCACGGGAAACCGGGAGTCCGCGTAGGGGCGGACTCCGTCGCGCCAGGGCTCAAGGTAATACCAAAAAATTCCTGCCCGCAACTTGGTCAGGAACAGGGGAAATCGCGCGGCGACGAGAGGAAGGGCGCGCTCGAGCGCGGGTAGGTTGACGGGCGCGTCGAGGTCGCAGGATACGCGAAAAACATAGGGGCAGTCGCGCTCGGTCGTCGAGGCCATGAAAACGGCGCCGTTATCGAGCGGAAAAAAAACCTCTCCCGAATGCGCTGACCGTACGGGATGCGCCACGTGCCTCCTCCTTCGAAAACTAAGAATAAAGCAATTCTCGCGCATGCACAAGGACGGACATAAAGGGCCCGCGTTGTGCTATCATCAAGTCATGAACCAGGCAGCGCGCATTTCCGGCTTCGCCGGACTCGATCCGGACTCCATCCTGACCGCCATAGAAGGTCACCTAGGGACTTTCCTCGACGGAAGCCTCGTGCCCTACAACAGCTACGTGAATCGCGTCTTCGGCGTGGCGGACGAGGACGGAAACGGCTATATCGCCAAGTTCTACCGGCCGGGCCGGTGGTCCGACGAGGCTATACTCGAAGAACATAGTTTCCTCGCCGACTGCGCCGCCTCGGAGATCCCCGTCGTCCCGCCGATCGCGGCGGACAACACGCGCGCCGCGTCCGGCAATCCCGCGGCGGGCGATTTCCCCGCGACGCTCGGAATTCACGGGGACTTCCGCTTCGCGGTGTTTCCCCGCGTCCGCGCGCGAACCTTCGAGATCGAGCGCGACGAGGATTGGCTCCGCGCCGGGCGCGTGATCGGCAGGCTGCACGCCGAAGGCGCTCGCCGCAAGGCACCGAACCGACTCAGGCTCACCCCGGAGTCGACTACCTCGAAATACGTCGAGGATTTCCTTTCGCGAGGGCTCGTCCACCCGGATATGCGCGACGAGTTTTCCGAAGCGTGCGCCGAGGGTCTGCGGCTCGTCAACGAGGCGTTCGAGGGGATCGACCCCGCGTCGTTCATCCGCATTCATGGGGATTTTCACCGGGGAAACCTTTTGGCCGGGGGCGAATCCGCGCCCTTAACGGTTATCGATTTTGACGACATGATGACGGGCCCCGCGGTTCAGGACCTTTGGCTGCTGCTACCCGGCCATCTCTCCGACTCGACGAAGGAGATCAATCTATTGTTGGAAGGATACGAGGAATTCCGCGAGTTTGACCGGACCCAGCTTTCGCTCATCGAGCCGCTTCGCCTCATGCGGCAGGTGTATTTCCTCGCTTGGTGCGCCGTTCAGCGCGAGGACTCGGGGTTCCTCGAGCGAAATCCCGATTGGGGCGGCCGCGCGTTCTGGATTACGGAGACGGAGGATCTTATCGCCCAGCTTGCCTATCTGCGTCCCGCGCCGTTATATTGAATTCGATGAAATCACCAAAAGAAATTTCGATCGAAAGAAAGATTCTCGAAGAGCTCGACCCGAACAGCGCCGCCTACCGAATCGCGAGCGATCTGATGGAGGACGTCGAGGTACAGCAGATGCAGGAATACGCCAACACGGTTTCCATCGTGCGCCTGGGCTACAACGACCACGGGCCCGTCCACATGCGCACGGTCACCCGCAACGCCGTCCAAATGATGAACCTGCTTCACCGCGCGGGAATCAAGACGAGCCTTGAGACCGAGAACGCCGGCACGCTCGACGACAGTCTGTCCGCGATCATTTTCGCCTCGTTTCTGCATGACCTGGGGATGTCGATGGGCAGGCAGGACCATGAGCTATTCAGCATGACCCTCGCGAAGCCGATCATAGAACGCGTTCTTGAGAAGGAATTCCCGGGCGACCTTGAGCGCCGCGTGGTTATCCGCGCCGTCGCCCTGGAGGGGATTATCGGCCATATGGCGTCCCGCAAGATCGCCTCGATCGAGGCGGGCCTCATCCTGATCGCGGACGGCTCCGACATGGAAAAGGGCCGCGCGCGCATCCCGATGGTCTTGAGCACGGAGGCCAAGGCTGGCGACATCCACAAGTACTCGGCGAACTCCATCGAGCACGTGCGCATCGAGGCCGGCAAGCAAAAGCCCGTGCGCATTTCCGTCGAGATGTCCACCGACGTCGGCTTCTTCCAGATCGAGGAAGTGCTCCTGCCCAAAGTCAACATGAGCCCCGCCAAGCAATACATCGAGCTCTACGCCGGCACCACCGGTCAGGAACCGAAGAAGTACCTGTAAGGGCAAAAAAAACGGGATGGCATCAGCTGGACCGGCGTTCGTCTGTGCTAGGACAGACGGCGTCATAATGGTCTGCTGATCCTTCCCGTATCTTCCCGTTACGGCAGCGCATCGGCGGAGTTAGCTCCGCCGCGGAGTAGTCCGGCACTGGGTGTAACCTCGGGCAGGGGTAATATTCGGTCATGGACCGGATTGAAACCCCTGCGTAACGATCTTAAGTATACCCCGTCCCGGGAAAAAATCAAATTTCTTTTAACATTACAGAAAAATCACCCCGAAGACGGCCCCAAGGGCAATGAAGACGACCGGATGCCATTTAAGCTTTTGGTACAAGACAAAAGTCACGGCGAAAAGCCCCAGGCATTTCCAGTTCGCGATATCCGCCCACTGCCCGCTCTTCGCGAACGAGGAAAAGGTGAAAATGGCGATCGTAAGGACCTGCCAGGCCGCGACGGCGATCATCCCCGTCGTGCCGGCGCGGAGACCGTAAAACGCGGCCTTAACGCCCCGCTTCTCCTGGAATTTCCCGAAGAACTTCGCGATCGCGAGGATTACGATTAACGACGGCAATACCGTCCCCATCGTCGTGACGATCCCGCCGAGCACGCCATGGGTCTCGTACCCGATATACGTCGCCATATTGACGCCGATCGGCCCGGGCGTTGACTCCGAGATCGCGACCATGTTGTAAAAGCGCTCCGGTGTGATGAGCCCCCTACCGAGAATCTCCTGCTGCATCAGGGTGATCGCGACGAGCCCGCCGCCGATCGTGAAGGCTCCGACGTAAAAAAACACCCAGAATAGTTCGAACAGGCTAATCATCGTCACTCCTCGATCCCGGATGGGCCCAAGTCGGAAGCGTCTGCGCTATCGACGTAGCCGGCGTCGCCCGTGGGCTTTCCTCGCCTCGGCCGGTACTTTATCGCGACGCCAAGCAGGGCGGACGCGAACACGATGATGACGCCGGAGACGTTGAAGACCGTCATCGCGAGAAAGGCGGCGATCCCGATGGCGGCGGTAACCCAGTCAATAAAGGTTTTTTTGCCGACGGACCACACAGCCGAGATGAGCAGCACCGCGACGACGACATTAATGCCCCGGAGTGCTTTCTGAACCCAGACGATATCGGCGAAGTTATTGAGGAACATGGCAAGCAGGGTAATGACGATGATCGACGGGGTGACGATCCCTACGGTGGTCGCAATGGCGCCGCGCACGCCCTTTCGGTTATAGCCGACGAATGTGGCGACGTTCACCGCGATGATGCCGGGGGTCGATTGGCCGATGGCGAAATAGTCGACGAGCTGTTCCGCCGTCAGCCAGGATCGACGTTTGGCGAGGTCGCGCTCGAGCACCGGGAGCATCGCGAGCCCGCCGCCGAAGGTTATCGCGCCAATGCGGAAAAACACCCAAAAAAGCTCAGCGTATTCGAGAAAAGAGGTCATGAGGACAGTATAGGGAAACGACGAAGCCCCGGCAAGGCACGAAGGCGCGCGAAGGAACGTCGCGGACATCGCGCGAAAAAAAAGCCGCCCGGACGCTAGGTCGGACGGCTTTGGTACGCTCATCGCGCGGGATGCGCGAATAGCGGATGACTAGGAATCGATGCCGGGGACCGGGAACTTCGAGCAGAGGGCCTCGACTTCCTTGCAGGTCGCGGCGAGGAAGGCCTCGTCGCCGATCTTACCCGCGACGGCTGCCATCCAAGCGGCGATCTTCTTCATTTCCTCGGGGCCAAAGCCGCGACTCGTGACCGACGGGGTTCCAAGGCGGATGCCCGAGGGGTCGGAGGCCTTGCGGGTCTCGCCGGGGACGGTGTTGTAGTTAAGCACTATGCCGGCCTTCTCGAGTGCGACCGCCATCTCCT
>JACCEE010800727.1_pt1 | contig 16137 bp, 15 predicted proteins | sample 7449931 | NCBI WGS metagenome assembly JACCEE01 (sample SAMN15323457, study PRJNA562643) | freshwater metagenome | isolation source: river surface water | place: USA:Blue River Watershed | collected 2017-08-19 | reverse complement strand
CCCCAATTGGTTTCTAAAGGATTGCGTGTTGAAAAAATCTTGATGCGGTCACCATTGATCACCATGTGATCACCGTCCACTGTGACAGTGCCTGGGAAACGACCATGCGCTGAATCATATTGAGTCAAGTGAGCATTGATATCAATACCACCCAAACCATTGATTGCTACCACTTTGATGTCATCGCGTTTCTCTTCATAAATGGCGCGAACCACCATGCGACCAATACGACCATAACCGTTAATTGCAATTTTTAACATAACAACCTCTTAATAAATTTAATACAAATTACTTAACTCAAATTCAATATGACTTAACTCTTCTACGATCACTTTTGCGTTATCAAGATGATCATTAGCAAAAAAGTGGCTTTTTACTCCAATAAAATCCATCCCAGCCGCATGTGCAGCTTTTGCGCCATTATCAGAATCCTCAATGACCAAACATTTTGATGGGGGAATATTCAATTGCTTGGCCGCCAATATGTAAGCCTCAGGATCTGGTTTCTTGCGCTCAACTTTTTCACCGCAAATAATGATCTTAGGTTCAATATCAACTCGACCTTTGATAGAGTTATTCCACAAGCCATCCCAATTTGATTGACTCGTTGTGGTAACTACCCCCCACTGACGATTTAGGTGCCAGATTTTTTTAATCAAACTAAAAAAACCTTTTCTAGGTTCAACAATGCCTGTGCTCATTAATCGGGCATAAATTTCATTTTTGCTTTGATGAACTTTCTTTAAAAATTCATCGCTGTGATAGTCCTTGAGTTGACCCGTTGACTCGAGCATAGCTCTGTATGCCTTTAAACGCTCATGACCACCTGCTACCTTCAGAAGCTCTCTGTATTGACTACTGTCCCATGACCAGCTCATTTTATGTATAGCAAATGCACAATTAAAAGCTGGAAGATGGCCAATTGCTTCAGTTTCCGCAATCGTGCCATCTAAATCAAATAAGACAATATCGTAGCTTCTTAAGTTAATAAGACTTTTTCCGATACTGCCGTCTTTAATCATGCATGAAAAGGTCATTTGATCACTGCCTTCAAGTCGCCCTTAGTGTATTTTGCAGCCATGTTATCCATGCTGATAGTTTTAATCTTGGATGCTTGGCCAGCACTACCGAAGGCAATGAAACGATCATGACAGATTCCACGTGCAGCCGCTGTAGCCACCTTAAAAAATGCTCGTGGGTCAAATTCCTCTGGCTTTTCTGCCATCAGTTTTCGCATTGCTCCAGTCATCGCCAAGCGAATATCTGTATCAATATTTACCTTTCTAACGCCATTCTTAATACCTTCAACAATTTCTTCAACTGGTACGCCATAGGTCTCTTTGATAGCACCACCATATTGACGGATTGTTTCTAACCATTCTTGAGGAACGCTCGATGAGCCGTGCATCACCAAATGAGTATTTGGAATACGCTGGTGGATCGCTTTAATACGATCAATCGCTAAAATATCGCCTGTCGGTGGTCGGCTAAATTTATAAGCCCCATGACTTGTTCCAATCGCAATTGCCAATGCATCTACTTGAGTTTCTTTAACAAACTCTGCGGCCTCATCCGGGTCCGTCAATAGTTGTGAGTGATCCAAAACACCCTCTGCACCAACACCATCCTCTTCGCCGGCAGTGCCTGTTTCTAAAGATCCTAAGCAACCCAGCTCACCCTCAACTGAAACACCAACCGCATGAGCCATTTCTACAACTCGCTTGGTCACATCAACGTTATATTCATAAGAGGCTGGTGTTTTTGCATCTTCACGCAAAGATCCATCCATCATGACGCTAGAAAAACCACTGCGGATAGACATTTGGCAAACGGCTGGTGATGATCCATGGTCCTGATGTAAACAAACTGGAATATGCGGATACTGCTCAGTAGCTGCCTGAACCATCAAGCGCAGAAATGATTCGCCAGCGTACTTTCTGGCACCTGCTGATGCTTGCAAAATAACAGGGCTGTCAAGTTCATCAGCGGCCTGCATGATGGCATGGATTTGCTCCATGTTATTGACGTTAAATGCTGCCAAACCATACTGTTGTTCAGCGGCATGATCTAACAATTGTCTAAGTGAAATTAAAGCCATGATGATGTCCTTATGAAATTTTTTAAATTAAGTGAACTATTGAGAAGCTCGTTGAGTCAAGATTTCTACAGCAGGCAGAGTTTTTCCTTCAAGAAATTCCAAGAACGCACCGCCACCCGTTGAGATGTAATCAATTTGATTACTGATGTCATATTTAGTGATAGCAGCCAATGTGTCGCCACCACCACCAATCGTGAATGCTGGTGAATGAGCAATCGCAGCGGCCAACATCTTGGTACCACCGCCAAATTGCTCAATTTCAAACACGCCCATTGGACCATTCCAAACAATCGTTCCTGCATTTGAAATAATCATGGCTAACTTGGCAGCTGTTCTTGGACCAATATCTAAAATCATGTCGTCATCTTGAACTTGATCTGACATCACCTTATTGGCTCTTGCTTGCGCAGAAAATTCGTTAGCCACAATCACATCGGTTGGAATTGGCACCTCTGCACCGCGCGCCTCCATCATTTCCATGATTTCTTTAGCTTCATTGACCAAATCTGGTTCAGCTAACGATTTTCCAATGGGTAGACCTTTGGCCAATAAAAAGGTATTTGCAATACCGCCACCAACGATCAACTGATCAACTTTGGTAGCCAATGTTTTTAAGATGGTAAGTTTGGTTGAAACTTTAGACCCTGCGACGATTGCAACCAAAGGTTTTTGTGGGCTGAGCAGAGCCTTACCAAGCGCATCAAGCTCAGCAGCCATTAGAGGACCAGCACAAGCCACCTTGGCATACTTTGCAACCCCATGAGTGGTTGCTTCTGCACGGTGCGCCGTACCAAATGCATCATTGACATAGACGTCACACAATTCAGCTATTTTTTTTGCTAAACCATCGTCGTTTTTCTTTTCACCTTTATTGACTCGGCAGTTTTCCAATAAAACCACTTCGCCTGGCGCGACTCTGACTCCACCATCAACCCAATTGGATATCAATGGAACTTTTCTACCCAATAAATCTGCAATTCTTAGAGCAATCGGCCCTAAAGTGTCTTCTGGTGAAAACTCGCCTTCAACTGGTCGACCCAAATGGGAAGTCACCATAACAGCCGCACCCTGATCAAGTGCATATTGAATCGCAGGAATAGATGCTCGTATACGTGTGTCATCCATGATCACGCCAGCATCATTTTGCGGAACATTCAAATCAGCGCGAATAAATACTCTTTTGCCTTTCAAATAGACATCGGACATCCTTAAGAAATTCATCAGATCCCCCTGAAATAGTTTGGCACATCTGAAATGTCTGGTACCAAGCGATCAGGATCAGCCATGCTGATAGGACGACCATGGTTATAGCCATATGGCACCGCCCAACATACAACACCTGCAGCCTTTGCTGTTGCTACGTCAATTTCAGAGTCGCCAATGAATAAACTATGGCCTACACTTGTGTGCAATTGTTGTAAACAATGTTCAATAACCCCAGGATGAGGCTTCTTAACTGGCAGTGTGTCGCCACAAATGATCATGTCAAAATATTTTTCAAGATCATGTGCCGCCAACACCCTATTGGTGAAACGTGTTTCTTTATTGGTGATGATTGCTTGCTTAACACCAATACTTTTTACTTTCTCTAGCGTTTCGATTACTTTTGGAAAAGGGAAGCTTGATGTGCCAGCAGTCTCTTGATAATGAACAATGAAACGCTCCATCACCTTATCCCAAGACTCATTTTTATTGCCTGATGTTGCAGCCCATGCTTGCTGCATCAGCCATCCTGTGCCATGACCGATCCATCGACGAACATCACTTTCATCAACGCCTCGGCACTCAAAATCAGACAAAGTTAAATTGACTGCTTGAGTAATTTCATTAGCAGTATCAAGCAGTGTTCCATCTAGGTCGTACATCACTAAGGCCATGGTGATTCCTTATGTTTCAATAATTAATCTTAGACAAGCGAGACCAAACGATCCGCTGTTACGCCCAAATAGTTGTAGACCAACGGTGCTGGAGCGGATTCGCCAAAACGGTTAATACCCACAACATCACCCTCAAGGCCAACATACTTTCTCCAGAAATCAGCATGACCTGCCTCGATTGCTAGGCGTCTTACTTTTGGAGGCAAAACAGAATCTTTCCAAGCTTGGTCTTGCTGATCAAAAAGGGTTGTGCATGGCATTGACACAACACTCACCTCTTTACCCAAAGCCCTTAACTTTTGCTGTGCTTCCATCGCCAAAGATACTTCTGAGCCAGTCGCAATTAATACAGCAAGTGGCTGACCCTTTGCAGGAGAAAGAACATAGCCACCTTTTCGAATACCCTCTTCACGCTGAGGATCGGCTGTGTATTGCGGTAAATTTTGACGAGACAAGAACATCGCTGATGGGCCATCTTGACGTTCAATGGCATGAATCCAAGAAATTGCTGTTTCAAGTCCATCACATGGTCTCCATAAATGAAGGTCTGGAATGACTCTTAAACTACTCAAGTGCTCTACAGGCTGGTGAGTCGGCCCATCTTCACCCAAACCAATTGAATCATGGGTCAAGACATAAATAACTCTCTGTTTCATCAGAGCACTCATACGAATGGCGTTGCGTGAATAATCTGAGAAAACCGCAAAAGTTCCACCGTAAGGAATTAAGCCCTTGTGCAAGCAAATGCCATTCATGATGGCACTCATACCAAATTCCCGCACACCATAAGAAATGTAGTTTGCAGCAGTATCAGGGTTTTGATGCCATGCTCTACTTGCCTTACCCGCTGTTAAATTAGAACCTGTTAAGTCTGCTGAGCCGCCCAGCAACTCTGGAATACCTGAAACCAAAACATCCAAAGATTGTTGTGATGATTTTCTTGTGGCAGTTGGTGCCTCAATAGACTTCATTAAAGTTAACAAAGAGGCTTTGGTTTGCGGCCAATCTGCAGGTAACTCCTGACGAATCGTGCGCTTTAATTCTTTTGCTTGGTCCGGGTATTGAGAGGCATAACTTGAGAATAATTTCTCCCAAGCTGTTTCTTGAGTCACGCCCGCTGTAATAGCATTCCATGCTTGCTTTATATCTGCCGGAATTTCAAATGGTGCATGCGGCCAATTCAATGCCGCACGGGTTGCTTCTGTTTCTTTAGCCCCCAATGGTGCACCATGCACATCATGTGTGCCAGCCATATTTGGCGAACCCCAACCAATGGTTGTTTTACAAATAATTAAATTCGGGCGATCAGATTTTAGAGATTGGTCAATTGCTTTTTTGATTTCATCACTGTTATGACCATCGATTGGACCAATCACATTCCAGCCATATGATTTGAATCTAGCAGCCGTATCATCTTTGAACCATCCACCCACATGACCATCGATAGAAATATCATTGTCATCATAAAAACAAGTTAACTTGTTCAGACCCCAAACTCCGGCTAATGAACACGCTTCATGACTAACACCTTCCATCAAGCAACCATCACCCAAAAACACCCAAGTGCGGTGATCAATCATTTCATGATTTGGCTGATTAAATTTTTGAGCCAATAATTTTTCTGCCATGGCCATACCTACTGCATTGGCCAAGCCCTGACCTAATGGACCAGTAGTAGTTTCAACTCCAGGGGTAATGCCTACCTCCGGGTGACCTGCCGTTTTACTATGTAGCTGACGGAATTGTTTTAAGTCATCAATCGTGACTGGATAACCAGTCAAGTGCAATAACGCATACAACAACATGGAACCGTGACCATTAGATAGCACAAATCGATCACGGTTAAACCAACTCGGATTACCAGGATTGTGTTTTAGGTAATGACGCCACAGAACTTCTGCGATATCAGCCATGCCCATGGGTGCGCCAGGGTGACCTGACTTTGCTTTTTCAACAGCATCAATAGCCAAGAAACGCACAGCGTTGGCAAGTTGTTTTGCGCTTGTATTCGTTGCAGTCATGATGATTCTTTCAATTAATTAGTTTGATAAATGATTTAAATACGACGCTTCATATCCATCAAACGAAGAATCATTGGTGTAAAAATCAATTGCATGGCCAAGCCCATTTTGCCGCCGGGGATCACCAATGTATTTGGACGAGTCATCATGGAACCATCTAACATTGAAATGAGGTATGGGAAATCAATACCCTTTGGATTTGCAAAGCGAATTACCACCATACTTTCATCTGCACTTGGAATATCTTTAGCGATAAATGGATTAGATGTATCAACGGTGGGCACACGCTGGAAGTTCACGTGAGTTCTCGAGAATTGTGGACAGATATGCTTCATGTAGTCAGGCATACGGCGCAAAATGGTGTCGACAACAGCATCTTGTGAATAGCCTCGCATATTTTGGTCACGGTGAAGTTTTTGAATCCACTCCAAATTGATAATTGGCACTACCCCTACCAATAAATCAACGTGTTTTGCTACGTTGGCATCTTCACCAACATAAGCGCCATGCAAACCTTCATAAAACAATAAGTCAGCACCCGGTTCCATGTTTTTCCAGGGTGTAAAAGTGCCTGGATCCTGCTTGAACTCAGCGCCCTCAGCCGCATCATGGATGTATTTACGGTATTTTCCTGCGCCAGTCTCACCAAATGTTTTGAAAATTTCTTCTAACTCTTTTAGTAAATTAGCTTCTGGACCAAAGTGACTAAAGTGGTTGTTGCCTTTTTCCAATTCTTTTTTCATTTGCTCACGCATCGACATACGATCAAAGCGATGCATTGAGTCGCCTTCAAGAACTTGAGCCTTGATGCCATCTCGTCTAAAAATATGTTGGAAACTCTTCATCACCGTTGTTGTTCCAGCGCCTGAAGAACCTGTCACAGCAACAATAGGATATTTAACTGACATTTTTTCTCTCCAATTTAATCTTTAAAGATCAGCGATATAGGGATCGATCACCAAATAGTGGTGATGAGTATTTTTGGTCTGATCCGGTGTCATATTCGTGGTGATATTTTTCTATGCGCTCTACTTCATTGCGCGAGCCCACTACCACTGGAATACGTTGATGAATATTTTCTGGTTGCACATCCATGATGCGTTGACGACCTGTCGACGCCAAGCCTTTGGCTTGCTCAATCACAAAGCTCATGGGATTAGCCTCATACATCAAACGCAGACGCCCAGGCTTTGAAACATCTTTGGTGTCGCGCGGGTACATGAATACACCACCACGCATCAAAATACGATGAACATCAGCCACCATAGAGGCAATCCAACGCATATTGAAATCACGACCGCGAATATCTGTTTTTCCGGCTTTGCATTCAGTCACGTAACGTTGAATTGGCGGCTCCCAAAAACGTTCATTACTTGTATTAATCGCAAACTCACTCGTATCAGCAGGAATCTCAATATCAGGATGAGTCAAGATGAAGTTACCTACCTCACGATCCAAAGTGAATCCATGGGTGCCTTTGCCAACTGTGATCACCAACATTGTTGATGGTCCATATATGGCATACCCGGCTGCCAATTGTTTGGTCCCAGGTTGCAAGTAATCAGCCATGACAGGGTCTCTGCCTTTGGGTGCTTCTAAGATTGAGAAAATTGAACCAACTGAAACGTTCACATCAATATTCGATGAGCCATCTAGAGGATCAAAGACAGCTAAAAATGGTCCTTTTTTTGCAGGATCACTCACCAAGATTGGGTCATCATTTTCTTCAGATGCCAAACCTGCAATCAAACCTCCTAATTGGAAAGTATTGATAAAGGCTTTGTCTGACAGCACATCCAATTTTTTCTGGGTTTCTCCTTGGACATTTTGGGTATCCAAGCTACCTAAAATTCCAGCCAAATCTCCCTTGGCCGTCATTGCAGATATCGCCTTCACAGCTGCAGCCACATCTACCAGCAATGCAGCTAAATCACTCTTTCCCTCAGCTTGTAACTGCTGAATTAAGAACTTTGATAAGGTGGTTCTCCCTAGATGCATATCGTTTCCCTATACCCATATTTAATTTATGCATTAAATGTAGTTCGGTATATTCATAACATCAAATCATAAATATTTACTTATTCATAAGTTTTAGCTGATAATTAAGTATGCGCCCCTACACAGTCAAACAAATCCAGACATTTATTGAGGTCGCCAAAGAGAAATCAATCTCCAAGGCAGCTGAGAATTTGCACGTCACCCAACCGGCAATTTCCATGCAAATCAAACAGTTAGAAGATGTTTTTGGCTTGGCTTTGATTGAACCTATGGGGCGAAATATTCAACTCACCAGCGCGGGATGGGAGTTTTTATCTCGGGCTAAATCAGTGCTTTCTGAGCTAAAAGATCTTGAATCAGCCATGGCCAACCACCTGAATTTAGGTCAAGGTGAAATAAGTTTGGGGATTGTGACAACCACCAAGTATTTCGTCCCAATGTTATTGGTAGAGTTTAGAAAACTTTTTCCCGGTATAAAAATCACGCTAAAAATTGATAACCGAGAGAATATTTTGGCCATGCTAGCTAGAAATGAGGTTGACCTGGTGATCATGGGAAGAGTTCCAAAAGAAATGGGGTGTACAGCAATTCCTTTTGCAACCAATCCAATGGCCATCGTTTCAGGTCCCACTCATCCCATGTCTCGAAGAAAACAAGCCAGCTTTTCAGATCTCAACGATCAAGAGTTTGTGGTGCGAGAAAAAGCATCTGGTACACGTCAAGCGATGGAGAGAATGTTTGAGTTTCACAAGATAAAGCTCAATATTGCTATGGAGATGCCCAGTAATGAAACTATCAAACAGGCAGTCATGGCTGGAATGGGATTGAGCTTCTTATCTCTTCGAACCGTAAGACACGAGATAGCCTCTGGTCATATCGTATTATTGGATATTGTAGGTCTTCCACATATTGGCCACTGGTACATCACTCATCGCGCTCAAAAAAAATTGGCGCCCGCAGCTTTAGCATTTAAAGAATTTGTGATTGAGCAGGCTGGGCCAAGAATCAATGTTTGGGCATGAACAGCCCAATCTAGATTCAATCAACTAAAACTAGTCGTCTTCGCCCAACTCAGGGTCCCAGCCACTCTTCTTGGCTCTGACCATCGCTTCAGCATGAATACGCTCATGACGCGCTGCTAAGTCTGGTGGCAAATGACTGGGCAGCTGTCCATAACGCTCCCACGCCTCATGAACTTGCTCAAATAAATTTTGTAGCTCACCAGCATTTTTACCAGCAAAACCATCACCCTCTTCGAGCAAACCAAAGACCCAGGCATCTCGAATGATGCGACCTGTCATGGTCATGCCATGATGTTCTTCGTTATCAATACCTGTATAGGTGAGAGTTTTACTTTGAATAGTGTTCATATGATTTACCTTGTGAGGCCAGTATACAAGACAGGTAATTTTTCAGGGAGACGCTCCACCTTATCAACCACCATGTAGTTTTTCTCACCAAAAATGCGTCGCACATACTGATCTGCTGTAGGGTCCAAACTCATGCAGTAAGTCATGATTCCATTTCGACCAGCCTCTTCAACAGCTTTCTTAGTGTCTTGGCGCAAATATTGTGGATCTCGAACATCCACATCTGCTGGCTCCCCATCTGTGATCACCAATAGTAATTTTTTGGTGCTGCGCTGAGCTTTCAGAGCTGATGTCGCATGTCGAATAGCTGCGCCCATCCGAGTGGATAACTTTCCTTCCATACCAGCCAAACGAGCCTTTGCAATATCATCGTAAGGCTGATCAAAATCTTTAAATCGCCAGTAATTAACATCATGACGACCATCCGAACAAAATCCGTGAATGGCAAAAGGATCACCTACTTTTTGTATAGCATCTGCCAACAATGCACAAGCCGAGCGTGTGAGATCAAGCACGGTTTGATCTTGACCTGAAACCTTGTCATTGGTTGAATACGATAAATCCAATAAAACCAATACTGAAATATCACGTGTTTTACGAACACTGCGCATCATGATGCGTGGGTCAGGTTGACGACCCATACGAATATCTATCAATGAAGCAAGTGCAGCACTTAAATCAATGTCGTCACCATCTTCTAATTTTCTTATTCGTTGAACACCTTGCGGTTGCATGGCATCCAAAATATATTTCATTCGACCAATCAAACGTCTTTGCTCAACAAGTACATCATTGATCAGAGATGGATCCCCTAATTTGGGTTTTCTCTCTTGAACGGTGACCCAAGCCGGTCTCTCTAACTGAATCATATGATCCCATTCACCATAATGAACAGGTGGTAAGACAGGCTCCCGTCCCTCGCTTTCATTAAAAGAAATGCCGAGATCTTCATAAGGGAAAAGTTCTGTTCCAAGCACCCACACTTCTTGAGCGTCGTCGCCTGCGCCCTCCACTTCTAATTCATTCACAAATTCCATCAAATTAACTTCTTTGCGAATTTGTTGTGGCGCCTCATAGCCAGCTGCAATTGATCGCTCAAAATCATAGCCATCAAATGCCCAGAAATAACGATTGTCATCTCTATAGCTTGCCGTCTGAATATCTGTGCGCGCTTGGAAGAATGGTCCCTCGGTCAGGTCTTTGTACGAAGATGCGAGACTAACACCAATGTCCCAAGAAATTGTGTTGTTGTTTGGCTCAGCAATCATTTTTGGTAAAGCCTGAGCAAATAAAGCACGACCCTGTGCAATCCATGGATGAGTGTCTTCATAATCTGGATCAACCCAAGCACGTGCCATACGATTGAGCCAGTCACCTGCTGTCTTACATTGGCTTGATGACACAGTGTGTAAATCAGCCCATAAAGATCTTAAGCCAGGGAACTTGGCCAAAGTCAAAGCTTCCACTCGAGCATCTTCGACTAATCCAATCAAAGCCATCTGCCAAGGATTCAATGATTCAGCAGAGATGGCTTGGCGAGTAAAAACCACATGCGCTGCAGCATGAGCAGCAGCAGCTCGATAAAGTTGAGAGGCGTCAACAACACCCTGATTACCTTCAACGGCATCGTATGCATCTGGCAAATGAATAAAATAATCTTCAATGAATGGCTTGTAACCGTCTCGGGTTTCAAAATCACCGGCGGTTGGCTTCATGAAAAAGTCGCGACCCCACAACGCTCTAAGGTACATATTAATTCTGCGTTGAACATCTACCAGTAATGTTCCCTTGCGCTCTTTTTGTAGCATAGCCAAGGATTCTTTTGACTCTAAACCAAAATAAGCGACCTGCTCTTCATAATTTGTTCTGTGGGCTTGTGCACCCCAAGTTGCCCAACGTCTCAACCCACCCAGAGTCAACTGAGCAAATAATGTGTCAAGCTGTCCCAACATTGGGCGCAAACCACGAGGCGCTAGAGCAACCAAAGTGTTTAAAAATTGTAAGTACTGCATGAAAAGAGAGCTATCAGCCAAACGTCTTGCGGCTGTTGGCGCGGTCGCCAATACCAGCTCAATCACTGATCCAGATGTCTTTGAGGCTAGCAGCAAGGCGGTGGTTGCTAATTCACCGACAACATCTTCACCAATTTCTTTGGCCACTTGAGGAGCACTATCAATCCACGCATTAACCAACTCAACTCCGCGTCCTAATCCACGGAGCGCTGCAGCACCCTTCACGTAATTATCTAAACCCCTTGCCGAAAAAACTTTTGTGGCATCAGACCATACACCCTCAAGCAATACTCGAGATTCAGGCTCAAGTTGATCAATCCATTCAGCGTGGTCGTTTAAGTGCGCCGACATGACGGGCTCTTTACGTTAAAAGAAAGTTGCAACAGCAGCATCTAAAGCATCACGCATATCTGGGTCATCCGTGATTGGGCGCACCAAAGCAACTCGACAAGCAGCCTGAGCTGTGACACCCTGTGCTATCAAACTACCTGCATAAATTAACATACGAGTTGATATACCTTCGTCCAAGCCATGGCCTTTTAAATTACGGGCGCGTTCAGCGATTCCCACTAATTTTCCAGCAACCTCAGAACTAACGCCGGTTTCATGAGCAACAATTTCTGTCTCAATGTCATGATCTGGATAATTAAAGTCCAAAGCTCCGAAACGCTGCTTGGTCGATTGTTTTAGATCTTTCATCAAGCTTTGATAGCCTGGGTTATAAGAAATAACGATCTGAAAGTCTGGATGAGCCTTTACTAGCTCTCCCTTTTTTTCAAGTGGTAGTACTCGACGATTATCTGTGAGCGGATGAATGACCACAGTCGTGTCTTGTCTGGCTTCAACTACTTCATCCAAATAACAAATGGCGCCCGAACGTGCAGCCATTGCTAAAGGTCCATCTTGCCAACGTGTTCCATTGGCATCTAATAAAAAACGTCCGACTAAATCTGATGCGGTCATGTCTTCATTACAAGCCACCGTGATCAATGGCTTCTTCAATTTCCAAGCCATGTACTCAACAAAACGAGTTTTGCCACAACCAGTCGGGCCCTTCAACATCATTGGCATGCGCACTGAATAAGCAGCTTCGTAAAGCTCAACCTCATCCGCTACTGGCCGGTAATAAGGTTCTTGTGATACGCGATAAGCGTCTAGGTTCTCACTCATGACTAACTCCACTGACTATAAAATAAAGTGGCTTACTGGTATTGCGGTTCGCCACATTCCTCAACGAAGAGAAATGTGGCTTTGCAAACTCTTATACAGTTTTGCCGCGGAAAATAACCATTGATGCGCCTTGAGATTGCTTGAAGTTATCGTAGCCAATCAAACGGATATGGTTATTTGGATTAGCTTTACGGCAAGCATCGCACTCGGCCAATACCTTATCCACATCAGTTTCACCAAACATCGGTAACTTCCACATATACCAATATGAGTCCATCAAGTACTGAGGTTCTGTGTGCTCAATCGCTGGGTTCAAACCCTTTTTCACCAAATACTCAACTTGCTTGCGAATTTCTTCTGTTGTCATCGCAGGCAAATATGAAAAAGTTTCAAACTTACGGCTAGCAGGATCAGAGAGACGGCTATGATAGTCTTGCATAGTCATGATATTTTTCCTTTAGATAATGTTCTATAAATAATTAATGAGTGTTGATTACTTGTGAGCAACGTCTAGTTTGTCCACAGTATCGAATTCAAATTTAATTTCTTTCCATGTTTCCATAGCGATCTTGAGTTCAGGTGAATTCTTAGCTGCGTCCATAAGAACAGTCTTACCTTCCTTCTCCACAGCAACACCTTCATTGCGAGCTTTGACGCAAGCCTCAAGAGCCACACGGTTTGCAGCAGCACCGGCCGCATTACCCCATGGGTGACCCAATGTACCACCACCAAACTGCAATACTGAGTCATCACCAAAGATGTTCACAAGTGCTGGCATGTGCCATACGTGAATACCACCAGAGGCAACAGGAATAACACCTGGCATAGAACCAAAGTCTTGGTCAAAGAAAATACCACGGCTACGATCTTCTTTGATGAAGCTATCACGCATAATGTCAATCCAACCCAATGTTGAAGCGCGATCGCCTTCAAGTTTTCCAACCACAGTACCTGAGTGCAAGTGATCACCACCTGATAAACGCAAGCACTTGGTTAGTACGCGGAAATGAATACCATGATGCGGGTTGCGGTCCAACACAGCGTGCATCGCACGGTGGATATGCAACAACATTCCGTTATCACGACACCAGTTAGCTAAGCCTGTATTTGCACAGAAACCACCTGTGATGTAATCATGCATGATGATTGGAGAGCCAATTTCCTTAGCGTATTCAGCACGCTTGTACATTTCTTCAGGAGTTGGTGCAGTCACGTTGAGGTAGTGACCTTTGCGCTCACCTGTCTCACGTTCAGCTTTTTCAATCGCTTCTTGAACAAAGTCAAAACGCTGGCGCCAGCGCATGAAAGGCTGACTGTTAACGTTCTCGTCATCTTTTGTGAAGTCCAAACCGCCGCGCAAACACTCATACACAGCACGACCATAGTTTTTGCCAGATAAACCTAATTTAGGCTTGATCGTACATCCCAATAGAGGACGACCATACTTATTCATGATGTCGCGTTCTACTTGAATACCGTGTGGAGGACCACCACATGTCTTAACGTAAGCGATTGGGAAGCGGATATCTTCTAGACGAAGTGCGCGCAATGCTTTGAAACCAAATACGTTACCAACCAATGAAGTCAATACGTTAACAATTGAACCTTCTTCAAATAGATCGATTGGATAAGCCACAAACGCGTAAAAACATGTGTCATCGCCAGGTACGTCCTCAATGCTATAGGCACGGCCTTTGTAATGATCTAAATCTGTTAATAGGTCTGTCCAAACTGTTGTCCAGGTGCCTGTAGAAGACTCAGCAGCAACAGCAGCTGCTAGTTCCTCGCGGTCCACGCCTGGTTGAGGCGTGATTTTGAATACGGCCAAAATATCAGTATCTTTAACTGCATAGTTTGGTTCCCAATATGTGCTGCGGTATTCTTTAACACCGGCATTGTAGGTCTTTGTTGCCATCTGCTGTGCTCCCTTGTGGTTGAAGTAAACGAAAGTGAAGCTATTTTTCACCCATAGAAGAATAAATAAAAGTAAAATGTTTTTATCGTTATCTTTTATTTTTATAAAACATGAAGCTTAGACACGCCACATTACATCAATTAAGAATTTTCCTAGCTGTTGCAGAACATAGTAGCTTTGCCAAAGCTGCGCAATCACTGCACCTCTCACCCCCAACTTTATCCCTACAAGTCAAGCAGTTAGCTGAAACAGTGGGGCAACCTTTATTTGAACAACTGGGCAAGAAAATATTCCTGACCTCTGCCGGAAAGATCCTGGCTGAGGCTTGTCAAGACATTGCCCAACGCATGGATTTGCTCAGCGAGGATTTGTCAGCATTACAAGGGGTTGAACGTGGCAAGCTGAAATTGGCTATTTTGACCACAGTTAAATATTCTGTCCCTAAATTACTGGGTGGATTTTGTGCTGCACACCCTGGAATTGAAGTTGCCATGGTCGTAGGTAACCGTGAAAACTTGCTCCAGCGATTAGCCAATAATAAAGATGACCTCTACATCATGGGGCAACCACCAGAAAATATGGATGTGGTGAGTGAACATTTTGGAAATAACCCATTGGTTTTGGTTGCGCCCCCCAATCACCCACTGGTTGGAAAAAAGAAAATTTCAGCAAAAGAGTTACGTGATGAACCATTTATCTTGCGTGAACCAGGATCAGGTACTCGATTAACAACAGAACGATTCTTTGAACAATATGGTTTTATGCCCATTAATCGTTTGGAGGTTGGCAGCAATGAAGCCATCAAACAAACAGTTGCAGGAGGACTTGGATTAGCGGTCTTATCAGCGACCACTGTTGTTTCTGAATTGGCTTTAGGAGAGTTGGTACAACTTGATGTCAGCGGATTTCCACTGATCCGACGCTGGCAAGTTGTATATCCTCGCGGCAAAAGACTATCACCTGCAGCTGAGGCTTTCAAAGAATGGATTTACGAAAATCGCCCCACAGAAATTGGTGGGCCGAAAGAATCAATTGAGAGAAATTAAAAACGCCAAAAACCTGATCTAGGGAAATAAATCTCGCGGTATCTTTGCTCTTGCTTGAGCGATGTCACCAAGAAGCGCACGATCTCATCATGCTTGGTTGAGCAATCTAGCTTGCGTTGTACGATGCGCTCTTTAGCAGCAGCAACAATGGCAACATCTAAATCAAATGCTTTACTGTCCAATCCTGTTTGAGCTCCCAAACAAATTTGGAAGTCACTCATGGTGTCAATCCGCTGAGTGATCTGCTGTGGCGTCAAAGAGGCGCAGCCACTAAGCAACACCAATGCCAGCAGTATCATGTACTTGCCGAATGGGTAGATTGAAAGTTGTTTGACCATTTTCATACTTTAGCAAATATTGAACTTTTCATCTTTTGATTGTTCAATCAGGAGAAAGTCACGCGACCTGCTTTGAGCGGAGAGTGCTCTGCGAGTTCATCAATGTAGTTTTCAATACCGCTACTCTCTCGGATTAAAAAACGCTCAACGGCTTTTGAGAACTCAGGATCTTTGATCCAGTGGGCTGATTGCATCTTTACCGGCATGAATCCTCTGGCCATTTTGTGCTGTCCCTGTGCGCCACCTTCAAAAACATCAATGCCTTGATTGATGCAGTATTCGATTGCTTGGT
>JACCEE012694005.1_pt1 | contig 16143 bp, 13 predicted proteins | sample 7449931 | NCBI WGS metagenome assembly JACCEE01 (sample SAMN15323457, study PRJNA562643) | freshwater metagenome | isolation source: river surface water | place: USA:Blue River Watershed | collected 2017-08-19 | reverse complement strand
CTATCAAACTCATCACCGGCATTGGTGATTCGCTACTTGGACGGCTGGCGGTGTATGACGCATTGGATATGATGTATCGCTTTATTCCCTTACGTCGTGCGCCTGAACGGGCAGTGATTACGCAATTAGTTGATTATCAAGAATTTTGTGGTTTAAAACGTCCGGCGCATGAGACCCATAAAATTGAAGTTCCACTCATCAGTGCGTTAGAAGTTAAAGCCTTGCAGGAAAAAGGCGCGGATTTTCAACTCATTGATGTGCGCGGCTTAGAAGAGTGGAACATTGTACATATCGAAGGTGCGCAACATATTCCGAAAAATAGCTTGTTATCTGCGGAAGGCTTGGCACAACTGCATAAAGACAAATTGATTGTTGTGCAATGCAAAATGGGCGGACGTTCTAAAGAGGCACTGTTGGAATTGCAAAAACACGGCTTTAGCAATGTCAAAAGTTTAGACGGCGGTGTATTAGCGTGGGTGCGTGATGTTGATCCGTCTTTACCCAGTTATTGATTTTTACCCAAGAATACAAACACTTATCTGTCTGTATCTCTGGCATTCAACCTTAAGTTAGGAGACTGTTCATGTTGGTTATTCCCCAAAAATTAGTCGAGTCAATGGTTGCCCAAGCGCGTAAAGAACATCCCATTGAAGCCTGTGGCATTATCGCAGGTGTCGAAGGTTCTAACACCCCAAAGCGTTTAATTCCAATGCGTAACGCCGCCCATGCCATTAATTTTTTTCAATTTGATGCACAACAGCAATTACAGGTTTGGAAAGACATGGACGCACGCGGCGAAGAGCCGATTGTCATTTATCACTCGCACACCGATTCGCCAGCTTATCCTAGTCGGGAAGATATTCAACATGCGACAGAACCACAGGCGCACTACGTTATTATCGCCACCAACAGCCCGCACCACGAATCTGTGCGCAGTTTTCGTATTGTCAACGGCATGGTCACAGAGGAACGCATTAAACAAGTCAGCGTCCCAGAATTTAAAGCCAGTTTAGAAATGTGCTTAGTCCCCGCTTAATTTTAGTTAACTATTTGCATGAGGAAGAAAAAAATGGCAGTTACCGTCAACATTCCCACTATTTTAAGACCTTTAACCGATAATCAACGCCGCGTTGAATTATCCGGCGCGACCGTCCGCGACATTATTGAAAATTTAGAACAACAATACACCGGCATCAAAGAAAAATTGTTAGCAGGCGAACAAGTCCATCGTTTCATTAATATTTACGTCAATGACGATGACATCCGCTTTAGCCAAGGATTAGCTACGCCAGTTAGAGAAGGCGATTCCATGACCATTTTACCTTCGGTGGCAGGCGGTTAAGGTATTGTTATGAAACGATCTTTAACAGGTTGTACTCTCAGCGGGGGTTTGAGCAATCCTGCCCCCGACTTTTCAGCCACTGCCTATTCTTTGGCTTATCAAGCGCAGGCTTTAGGGATTGCCTTGGATGCACAGGAACAGGCAACGCCGGAGTTGTCGTTTCAGTTGCAAACTCCGCACGGTGCGGCGGTCGAGTGTCAGATAAGTCGTTGGCAAGAGGTGATGAACAGTGTGCCAGTCACAGAAAATACCCTGCAAGCGGCATGTGGCTTAATGTCCGTGCATGGTCGCGCCACTGGACAAGCGCAAGCGTTGGGGGTGAATTATATTGCCACCCTCAGTGCAGCATTGGCGTTGCAAGGCGGGATTGCGGCATTAGTGGGACAATTGCGTGGCTTGCCGATTAATCGCAGTCACATTTCGCTGTCGGCCGCAGCGTTGCTGAGTGTTGGACAGTATCTTGCCGGCGCGACTGCCGAAGAATTGCCGGAAAAATTAATTCCCGGACACATTCAACACCCTGATTGTCCACCTTTTTTGTCTGCGGATGGCATGGTGTTTGAATTGGAAACCTTAGACGCTAAATCGTGGTTAGGATTTTGGACGGCATTGGGCATCGACAAACTAGTCGCCGGCAAAGGTTGGACACAATTTTTATCGCGCTATGCCAAAGCGATTGCGCCGTTACCTAACGAGTTGATGTTGAGGCTGTCCACGGTAGCTTATGCGCAAATTTGTCAATTAGCACAACAACATAACGTTTCGGTGTGTCCGGTTAGAACACTACAGGAACGCGCCAATGATGCCGATTGCCAGCAGGTATTTCAACAAGGGCCGTGGGCATTTGTCAGCGAGGCGTTAGCCACCGCTAGCCCTTTAAGAACCGGCAGTCGTGAGGATTTACCGTTGAGTGGCTTAACGGTTATTGAATCATGTCGCCGCATTCAAGGGCCGCTGGCTGGACATTTGCTGTCGCTGTTAGGGGCGGAGGTGATTCGGATTGAACCGATTGGCGGCGACCCGTTACGCGGAATGCCACCGATGGCGAACGGCATTTCAGCGCGTTTCGATGCGTTAAACCGGCATAAAACCGTACGTGAAATTGATATTAAATCGGCGGCGGGAAAAGCCCAAATTTATGAATTGGTGCGTGACGCGGATGTGTTTTTACACAACTGGGCGGAAGGCAAAGGTGAACAAATGCAATTAGGAGCGGCGGATTTGCAAGCGGTAAATCCGGCGTTGATTTACGCCCATGCCGGTGGTTGGTCAACTGAAACTTGTGAACATAACCTGCTGGGAACTGATTTTGTCACCCAAGCGTATTCCGGGGTGGCGCAGCAAATTGCGCAACAATCCGGCAAGCGTGGCGGTTCTTTATTTACCGTGCTGGATGTACTCGGTGGCGTAGTCGCCGCGCAAGGCATTACCGTGCCTTTGCTTGACCATCAATTGCACAACAACCGCATTCAAGTGAAATCGTCTTTAATGAGTGCCGCAACTTTATTGTGCGCCGAATCATTACAACGCCTTTATTCACCTGAGTCGGGTAAGGTCAAACCGGCCAGTCTTATCAATGGCGTTTATCAAACCGCACACGGTCAATTGGCGATTGAGTGTACTGACAGTGCCAGCGTGACCCGTTTATTGGACACGTTGAATTTAGCACTCACAATTAATGCGCTTGACCGCTTGAGCGAAAGGCTGTTGAGCAAAACCGCGCAAGAATGGCTGCTGTTATTACAAGCAGCGCAGATTAGCGCGGCGGTGGTTGTCGAAGATTTAACCGACTTATTGAATAATCCTTTATTACAACCGTGTTTAAGTTCCCATCATTATACGCAGGTGATAAGCCCTTGGAGTTTTTCATGAATCACGCCGGATTGATTGATTTAGTGCCACAAGCGTTACGCAATCAGTGGACAGACAATGGACTGTATCCTAATCGTTCGGTCTATGAATTATTTTGTGACCATGTCCGTCAACATCCGCAGCAAGCGGCAGTAGCGAGTTTGAGCGAAACCATCACCTATCAGCAATTACTTGAGCAAGTCCATCGGATTGCCGCGCACTTTAAGGCAGTGGGAATCGTCGCCGGCGATGTGATTGCTTATGCGCTACCGAATAGTTGGCGATGCTGTGCGCTTGATTTAGCTGCGGCGGCGTTAGGGGCGATTGTTGCTCCGTTTCCGCCCGGACGTGGACGTTTGGATATTGAATCATTACTACGCCGCTGTGATGCGCGGATGATTATTTTAGAACGCAAGCATGGCGAAGTCGATTTATGCGAATTAATCGAATCCCTGCGTCCCACGTTATTGTCGCTGCGAATTTTAGTCGTTGACGGTGAAGCCAAGCGCGGTTGGCATACCTTAGACAGTTTTTTCACCGGCGCAGCGATTGCCAGTGACGATTTACCGCTGGTTTGTCCTAATTCACCGGTGCGGTTTTTGATTTCTTCCGGTACTGAATCGGAGCCGAAATGGGTGGCTTATTCGCATAATGCGTTAGTCGGTGGACGAGGGCGATTTTTACAACATTTACATAACAGTGACGATATTTTTGCCGGTTTTTATTTAATGCCACTGGGAACGGCGTTTGGTTCGTCAGCAACGGTGGGGATTTTAGCGTGGCTGGGTGGCACGGTGGTGTTATTGCCACAATTTGAAGTCAGTCAAACAATTCAAGCGATTGCGCAATTAAAACCGGCTTATATTTTTGGCGTACCAACCATGTTCCAACGCATTGCCGCAGACCCCGCGTTGGCGAGCATTGATAAATCCAGTTTACGCGCGATTGTCAGTGGTGGCGCAAAGATTGATGAAGTGTCGATTCGCCGCTGTATGCGGGCATTTGAATGTGGCTTTATTAGTTTGTACGGTTCGGCGGACGGAGTTAATTGCCATTCCAGCTTAACCGATAGTGTGGAAGTGATTTTATCCAAAATTGGCAAGCCTAACCCGGATGTGTGTACGATTCGGATTATTGATGAAGCGCGTCAAGAATTGCCACAAGGCGAGGTCGGAGAAATCACCGCGCGAGGTCCGATGACCCCGCTGCAATATGTTAACTCACCCGATTTAGATGCCTTGTATCGTTGTGACGAAGGCTGGGTCTATACCGGCGATTTGGGGTTTATTGATAAAGAAGGCTATTTGGTACTGGCAGGACGCAAAAAAGACATCATTATTCGTGGCGGCGCAAATATCAGTCCCGCGCAAGTCGAAGCGGTCGCCATTTCCCATCCAGACGTGATTAGTGCTGCCTGTGTGCCGGTGAGTGATAACGATATGGGACATCGGGTGTGTTTATGTTTAGTGATGCGCGAAGGTGCGGAACGCCCATCGTTGTTGCAATTTACCCGCTATTTGTATGACCAAGGGTTAGAAAAAAATAAACTACCAGAATATTTGCGTTATTACCGCCAGTTGCCGTTAAATCCCGCTGGCAAAGTCGATAAAAAACAATTGACGGCTGAAGTTGAGTGCATTCAAAGCTTTATCGGTGTTAGAAGTTAATGAACAGCCCCCGGTCGTTAAAAAAATTACGCCGACGTGGGTTTAGTGAGCCGCTGTTTAAACTGCTGCAAAAAACCTTGCCTAAAATGTCGCAAACCGAAAGTGAGGCTTTAACTGCGGGTAACAGTTGGTGGGATGCACAATTGTTTTCCGGTCGTCCCGATTGGAATGTGTTGCACGACTTACCCCCCGCACGTTTAACTGTCGAAGAGCAAGCGTTTATCGACAACGAAGTAGAAACCTTGTGCGGACTTTTGAATCACTGGGACATTAATCAGCAACGCCATGATTTTCCCCCGCAAGTGTGGGATTTTATCAAACGCCACAAATTTGGCGGCATGATTATTCCCAAACACTACGGCGGCTTGGGGTTTTCTAATGTTGCCTATTCAGCGGTGGTGATGAAGCTGTACAGCCGCTGTAGCAGCGTGGCGATTTCGGTGATGATTCCGAATTCCGGTTCGGCAAAACTAGTGCTTGCCAATGGCACGGAGCAGCAAAAAAACTATTATTTGCCGCGTTTTGCCAACGGTGAAGAAATGCCGGCTTTTGCGTTAAGTGGCGCACAGGCGGGCAGTGATGCAGGGGCAATGCCGGATCGCGGTGTGGTCTGTTATGGGGATTTTAACGGCGAACACATTTTAGGCATTCGCTTAAATTGGGAAAAACGCTATATCTCATTTTCGCCGCTTGCCACGCTGTTAGCGATGACCTTTAAATTGGATGACCCGCAACACTTGCTCGGTGACAAAGAACATTTAGGCGTCACGATTGCGTTAATTCCGACCAATACCGCTGGAATTAGCATTGGCAAACGTCATTTTACCTTAGATGCGGGGTTACAAAATGGTCCCAATTCAGGAAAGGATGTGTTTATTCCGTTGGCTTGGATTATTGGTGGACAACAAGAAATCGGCAACGGTTGGAAAATGCTGATGAAAAGTTTGGCTTCAGGACGCGCCATTTCGTTGCCGGCGTTAAGTGCTGGAGCGGCGAAATTTGCCTGTCGCAACACTGGTGCTTATGCGCGAATTCGTAACCAATTTAGACAGCCGATTGGACAGTTTGAAGGCGTGGAAGAAGTATTGGCGCGGATGGTTGGGGAAACCTATGTTTTGGAAGCGGCGCGGCAAGTGACAGCCGCCGCCGTGGATCAAGGTCATCATTCGGCAGTCATTGCGGCAATCGTTAAATACCACAGTACCGAAAAAACCCGCACCATTATTAATGATGCGATGGATATTCAAGGCGGCAGCGGGATATGTTTAGGGCCGAAAAATTATCTTGCGCATTTATATCAAGTGACACCGATTGGTATTACTGTGGAAGGGGCGAATATTTTAACCCGTACCCTGATGATTTTTGGACAAGGGGCGGTGCGTTGTCATCCGTTTATCCAACAAGAAATGCTGGCGTTAGCGCAGCCCAATCGTGACGCAGGTTTGCAACAATTTGATGCCGTCTTAATGCAGCATCTCAAGCTGTTGTGCCGCAATATCGCCCTCTGCATCGGTTTAGGCTTAACCGGGGCGCGTTTTCTTAACACCCCCGGCGATGCCACCACGCAACGCTACTATCAACAGATTAGCCGTTTTAGTGCCGGTTTTGCGCTGCTCAGTGATTACGCTTTATTAACCCTAGGCGGTTCATTAAAGCGCAAAGAACGCATTTCTGGACAGTTTGCGGATGTGTTGAGTCATTTATATTTAGCCTCAACGGCACTGAAACATTATCAAAACCAAGGCAGTCAAATTGAGGATAAGCCATTGATTGATTGGGCATGTCAGCACAGTTTGTATCAAGCACAGCAAGCCTTCACCGCAATTTTTAACTTATTACCCTTGCCACCATTGGCGTGGCTGCTAAAAAAGTTAATTTTTCCATTCGGTCAGACGCTGTCAGCACCTGAGGATAAGTTGATTCCGCAATTAGCAGCGATTGTCTTGCATGATTGTGCGGCACGGAACCGCTTAACCGCAGGCATGTATAGCAACCGGATTGAAGATGATGTCAGCGGTCGTATGGAGGTGGCGTTTTCTGAGATACTAAATGCCGCGCCGGTTGAAGCAAAAATCACCGCCGCACAACGACAAAAACAGTTATCTAAAAACAATAACTTAGAGGCTCTTTTAAGGGAAGCGGTTGATAAAGGCGTTATTAATCAACAAGAAGCCAATTTAGTAACAGTCGCGGATAACGCCCGCGCGGCGGCAATCAGCGTTGATGTGTTTGAAACACTAAACCTTTCAGGTCTTTAAGACCTAAAAGGTTTTTAGGCTAAAATCGAGGAAAAATTATTTTGACAACTACGATTGAACAACGCTCAACACTGCGTGAATTCTGGTTCCGGCTGGTGTTATTGTCGGCAATGGCATTACCGATGCTGGTGTTGTATGCCACCAGTACCTTAGGGCTGATTTTAAGCGCAGCGTTACATTTTCCACTGGCATGGCTGGGCTATGTGGTAATGAGTTCCTTCGGTTTAGCCTCGTTGTTATCGCTGTGGGCGGGGCAAGTGGTGAATCGCATTGGCTCACGCCTTGGCTTAATGTGTGTGTTTTCTATCATTGCGCTGGCGTTTACCGTAATGATAACGGCGCAACAGTTTAACGCGCTGTTGGTGGCGGCCGCGCTATGTGGTATTGCGCAAGCCTTGGCTAATCCGGTGACTAATTTATTGATTGCCGAACAACTTGCCCCCGCCAAAAGAGCGGCAGTGATTGGGGTAAAACAATCCGGGGTGCAGATTTCAGCGTTGTTTGCCGGCTTGGTGTTACCGAGTATTGCCGTGCATTATGGTTGGCAAACCGCGTTGGGACTGATTATTCCAGTCGCACTGTTATTCGCCTTGACCACGCCTTTTATTGCGCCAAAAAAAACGCCCACGCCGAGCAAACCCTTTCAAGTACCGCTGCCGAATGTGTTATTAGTCGGTTTAATGAGTGTGCAGTTTTTTGTTGGTTTAGGGTTGTCGGCTTTTGTGACTTTTTTACCCACCTTTGCTACTCATCAAGGCTTATCTCACCCTTTAGCGGGGAGTTTAATCGCAGTGTTTGGGGTGATGGGAATTGTGTCACGCATTGTTTTAACGCCAGTGGGGGCGAAAATGCGTGATGAATCTTACTTATTGCTGGGTTTGTGTGCAGTGGCGGCGTTGTCAGTGATTATCACCATGCAAGCGAATGTTGATACGCAATGGGTGTTGTGGGCGGGCGCGATTGGTGTGGGCTTAACGGCGGTCGCCACTAATGCCATTGCGATGGGGATTGTGGTGCGTGACCCAACATTTGGCGGGGTGGCGGTGGCATCCGGATTTGTATCGGTCGCATTTTTTGGCGGTTTTGCCTTGGGTGCGCCGTTGTATGCTTACGTTACCCATTTTAACAGCCCGTTCCCGCTGGGCTGGTTAGCGGTGATTGGGGTGTTTTTAATCGCGTGTCGGTTGGCATTAGCACTGGCAGGTTCTCGTTATCGGCATCGCCTTGAAGTGCAGCAAGTCGCTGAATTAATTGAACTAAAAACGGCATTAAGCCTTATGCAGGAACAGCTAAATACGCTGGAAAAGGCTAAAGCTTAACACCGCTTAGGGTTTAAAAACGCCAACACCTTACTTGCCAATAACGCCGGCGCAGTTCTAATCGCACTGTGTTGTTGACCCTCTAAGTACATTAACTGGCTGTTAAATAAGCAATTTTTTAAACTATTGGCAATTGCATAACGACGTGGAGGACTGTCACTACCCAGTAGCAACAACGTGGGAATCGACAAGTGCGTAAATTTTTTGGCATCAAACAGGTAGCGGTCTATCGCTTGTAATTCGCGGTGAACTGTGTGGGCTTCGGCGATGCGTGCTGACCAGTTTGCACCCATTTGCAAGGCAAACAACTCTGCCTCTGCGATGCGTAACACGTCGCGGAAAAACAACAGCACCACCTGTTCTTTTTCGCCGGCATTTAACAGCGTTTGCATCTGCTGGTCGAGTTCGGCTGACCAACCACTGCCAGCGAGCGATAACGGCGGTTCATACAGCATTAGACTGGCGAGATTGTCACTTAACAAGGCAGCTTCCAATGCGCATAATCCCCCAAACGAATGTCCAAAAACATGCACTTTTTGCCCCAGCGTGGCAATGACGGCGGCAATATCTTGTGCTTCGCTTTGCAAGCTATAACGCGGGTTGTCGCCACTTTGCCCGCGTCCACGTCGATCCATAATCCACACTTCAAACTGGGATTGCAACAAATTTAATAGCGGTTTCCAACTGAGTGAATCGCCCGCTGTACCATGCACCAATAATAAAGGTTGACCCTGACCACCCCGCCAACAGGCAATGGCGGTACCGTCTTTTGAAGTAATGTGTTTCATATTGTGAATGAGAAAAAATGAATAAATTTCAACTTGCTATGACCGTCATGGTTTTATTATCCACCAGCAGGGCATTATTTGCTGAAGAAAAAAACCACTCGGACAACTCAATGATTATTTGCGTATCACCGGTGAATTACAAACCAGTTATGAATCATGGGATTTTTTTCGTCCCGCCGCCCCCGCCACGGTTTCAGGGAATTACGATGTGTGGGAAGTACGCGCCCGTTTAGGCTTACAACTGACCAGTCCTTATGTGGATGGTTTAGTACAAGGGCAATACATCGGCTTATATGGTTTGCCGGATAGTGCTGTTGCTCCCGCTCCAACCGGTGTTTTGGGTTTAGGCGGGGCGTATGTGAATGCAAATAATGGAGCCACGTCGCCGCAAGCGGTGTTTTTACGCCAAGCGTATCTGAATTTTAAATTCGATGACTTGGGGTTAAAAGGTGCGGCATTAAAATTGGGTCGCTTTGATTTTGCCGATGGCATGGAATATAAAACCGCTGATGAAAAATTTGATGATCTTAAAGCCACCCGGGTTGCACAGCGATTATTAGGCTCAAATGCGATTTATGTGACCCGTACTTTTGATGGATTTTCAGCCACTTACAACACGCCGGCGTTTAACTTTACTGCTAACGGAATGCGCCCAACCCAAGGCACGTTTGACGTAGACGGACAACAGCAAATCAGTAAAATCAACGTGTTTTACACCGCGTTAACCAGCAAAAAAAATGCCTTATTACCCGATACCGAAGCACGCTTGTTTTATACTTATTTCCACGATGATCGCCCTATTTCTACCCTTGATAATCGCGCGGTTGCCAGTCGTCCGCTGTTAAATAAACAGCCGTTAACCCTGCATACCCTCGGTGGGCATTTGCTCGGCTTACACAACCGTGCCGCAGACAGTTTTGATGGCTTGCTGTGGGGGGCGTATCAATTTGGTGATTGGACAAATTTACAGCACAGCGCATGGGCGTTTGATGCAGAATTGGGTTATCAACGTACCGATGTGCCGTTAAAACCGTGGCTGCGGGCGGTGTATTACATCAGTTCCGGTGATAATAACGCCAGAGACGGTCAGCACACGACTTTTTATGCCATGCTGCCGAGTGCGCGGCGGTACGCAAAATTTCCTTTTTATAATTCCATGAATATTCAGGATGCGTTTTTGGAATTCATTGTGCAGCCAACTGATACCACTAAACTTTCGGTGGATGTACATCAATTAAGTTTAGCCAATAGCAACGATTTATTTTACAACGGCTCCGGTGCGTCCTCACGTTCTGGTACAAACACTTTAGGTTTTAATGGCAGACCCAGCGGCGGCGCGAGCCATGTTGGGCAGTTGGTGGATATGACCTTGATGCAAACGTTGGGCAAAAATTTCACGGGACGGTTTTATTATGCGCACGGTTTTGGCGGTAGCGTCATTAAAAATGTGTACGGTGCGAAAGCGGATGCGGATATGTTTTGGGTGGAATTGAATGCAACCTTTTAAAGCGTTATCCATGAATACTTCAGAAAATCAAGTGCTGCTAACCGATACATTCAATGCGCTGCTGCAACGTTTAGAAGATATTGACCGACAATGCAATGAACATTTTCCTTTATATTCAATAGGTAACAGTAATAAATGGCAACTTTCCCAAGGCGGTTCGTGGATGGGCGGATTTTGGGTCGGCTGTTACTGGTTACGCGCACGGCGAAGCCAATCGGCGCATGATTATGCCAAAGCAGTGGCGTGGTGCGAAAAATTAACCGATAAAATTCACCTTGATTCGAGTTATCGCAGTTTGATTTTTTGGTACGGTGCGGCATTAGGTGAGATTGCGTTTCAAAATAGCCAAGCAAAACAATTGACTACACAAGCGATTAACGCACTCATTGCCGCGTATGACCCTTTATTGGCGTGTGTGCCGTTGGGAACTGCGTTGGGCGGCGGTGTCAATGGACAGTTTACGCTCACGGTCGATGGCTGGGCTTCGTTGATTGATTTATTAACCTATCGTAATGACCCACAACACGCCGCGCTTGCCCGACAACATACTGATACTTTGCTTGCCGCTTGTGCAACCGACACCGGTGCATTTTATACCGATGCGCATTATATCGATGGACATTTCCAAACCACTGGACAAGCGGGCGATTGGTCGCGTGGACAAGCGTGGGCAATGTTGGGAGTGACCAAAGCCGCGCAACGTTGGGGGGAACCGTATTTAAGCGTGGCAAAATCTGCGGCGCATTATTGGTTAGCTTCACGTCCACAAGCGATTGTTTTAAATAGATTATCTGAAAAAACCGGCTTGGTTGATTTATCGGCTGCGGTGATTGCAAGTTTAGCAATGTTAAATTTAGCCGCATTAACGCCGCGCACCGAAAATTGGCAGCAAGCCGCCGAACAGATAGTCAACACCTTGATAAAGCGTGATTATTTGTTTAATGGCGTATTTAATGGCTGTTGTTACACGGTAAAACCACAGCAAAGCGCGTTAGTGGAAACCACATGGGGATACTTTTTACTGCTAGAATTGCTGGAGAAAATACTCAGCAACAATTTTTAAACTCTTCTTACAAACTTTATTCACCTTAATTCACCAACACGGCTCGTCTACATTTAAATCATCGGCAAAAATGTTATGGGTAATTTATTTACCGACTATCGGTGCATCTGGTATATTCATAGCAGCACAACCACGCTCTGACAAATTCTTCATCATCTATTAAAAAAATAACAATGATTCATTTTAAATAATGAGGTGCATTTATGATCCAAATACTTTTTATCGCTACAACAATTTATGTTGCTTACGTTTTTTATAGCGTCTCTAAAGACTCCAAATCGACAACATCCTCAACCACAAAAACCAATACAAATGCTACCACACCTACGCCTAAACCTGTTGTGCATAACATTGTTACCCCGCCAGCACCCACACCAGTTGAAGAAATCCAGACTGCTGAAGCAGTAGAAGCCGATACTAAAACCGATGCAGTAGTTATTGATAGTACAAATGAATCGCTGGCTACAGCAGCTAATGTAGAAACGGATACAGAAACGCATCAAAAAGTCATCAACTTACGCAACCCGCTCACGGGGGAAATTAGCAAAGCCAATGTCAGTTATTTGTTTACTAAACGTTGGATTAAAGAAGCATTGGTCACTGAAGGCTTATTAGACAAAGTGTATTCGCAACATGAATTAAATCCTGAGTTAAATAATAAAGTAAAACAAGCCTTTGCAACTTTAAAAACTTTTCCTCAGTATCAAGTATCACAATAGCAATAACGGCGAATTCTTTACCGCTGAATTCGCCAACATATTGTTTGATAAGTATTATTTAACAAGCCCAGCAAATCCCATAAAAGCCAAGGACATTAATCCAGCAGTAATCAATGCAAGTGCGTTGCCCTGAAACGGTTTAGGCACATCCGCGCCTTGCAGACGTTCTCGTAAACCGGCAAATAAAATTAACACCAGTGAAAAACCCACCGCTGCGCCAAAACCATACACAGCGGATAATAAAAATTGATGCTCAGCTTGTGTGTTTAATAACGCCACCCCTAACACCGCACAGTTAGTCGTAATCAGCGGCAAAAACAGCCCCAATACTTGATACAATAACGGGCTTATTTTGTGCATTAATAATTCAGTGAACTGCACCACGCAGGCAATCACGACAATAAAGCTAATCGTGCGTAGATATTCTAACTGCAACGGCACTAATAGATAATGGTTTAACACATAACTTGCCACCGAAGACAAGGTTAATACAAACGTGGTTGCCAAACCCATGCCCAGTGCGGTTTCAACTTTCGCAGATGCCCCCATCAACGGACACAAGCCTAAAAATTGCGTCAAAACAAAATTGTTGACTAAAACTGTACCCAGTAATACTAATAAAATATCTTGCATAACAAGGATTTAACTTAAACTTTGCGCCACTTCTACACGATTGCGACCGGTTTCTTTTGCCCTATATAGTGCATTATCCGCACGCATTAATACCGCGTCACAACTGGCATCAGTGGTTTCAATAATCGCAATACCGATGCTGGCGGTGATTGTCACCGACAAGGTTTCTAACTGTAATGGATTATCTTGTATTCGTTGACACAACCGTTGAGCAAATATTTTTGCAGCGGTTAATGACGTATTAGGTAAAAAAATAGAAAACTCTTCACCGCCTAAGCGACCTGCGGCATCGGTTTTGCGCAGATTCTGGTGAATAATACCACTCACATGTTTAAGAAGTGCATCACCAATTGCGTGACCATACGTATCATTAATATGTTTAAAATAATCTAAATCCAGCATTAACACCGTTACTTGATAGTCGCGTGAGCGCTGCACACGACTAAACTCCTCTTCCAACTTGACCATAAAGTAACGCCGATTAATTAAGCCTGTCAGATAATCGGTTACCGCCATTTCCCAAAGCTGTTGCTGCATGGAAATGCGGCTACTAATATCATGTTTAATGCCGACAAAGTGTGAAATTACACCGTTTTCATCTTTAACCGGAGCAATCGTGAGTTCTTCGTTATAAATTTCACCATTTTTACGCTTATTAACTAATTCACCACACCAGGTTTTACCCCCCAAAATAGTATTCCACATCGCTTGATAAAAACTGGCAGATTGATAACCGGATTTAACCATTTCTTTCGGCTGCCGCCCGATTGATTCGGCTAAGCTATAGCCGGTTAATTTTTCAAACGCCGGATTAACCCATTCAATGGTGGCGTTAATATCAGTAATCACAATCCCATGCCCTACCGCTTCAAGAGCCGAAATTAACAGCCTATCACGCGCCTGAGCAGTTTTGCGTTCGTGAATATTCTGATGAATCCCCACTGCGCGTAACGGCTGCCCGTTTATATCCCATTCTAATACTTGTCCAATGTTATGCACCCATAACCAGAATTTGTCTTTGTGCCACATTCTGTATTCAATTTGATACGTATTTTTTTCCCCACGCACATAAGCGGCAAATGATTCAGTAACCATCGCAACATCTTCCGGATGAATCAGTGCTAACCACGCATCACGCTGACTTTTTAATTCGGTATGCGCATAACCTAGCATATCCACCCAATGTTCACTAAATATCACCTCACCGGTAGGAATATGCCAATCCCACCAGCCTAACTCAGCACAGGATAAAGCCAATGCCATGCGTTGTTCAGAGTCGTGTAAACGTTGTTCCAATTTCGCGCGGCTAATGGCATAACGAATAGCCCGCACTAATCCCTCATGCTCAAAACGCCCTTTGATTAAATAATCTTGCGCTCCTGCTTCCAATGCTTTTAAAGCGCAACCGGTATCATCATGCCCGGTTAACACAATAATAGGCAAACTTTTTGCGATTTTTCGGCAGCGACACACCGTATCCAACCCTATCGAATCCGGCAGTGATAAATCCAGCAAAATTACATCAAAATGCTGTGTATGTAATTGCGCTAAAACATCACTCAATAACGTTACCCACACAATTTCAAAGTCCATTTCACTCTCAGAGCGTAACGCTAAACGAACCAAATGCGCGTCACTCGGTTCATCCTCAACGAGCAAGACCCGATAAATTGTGGCATTTTCCATCATGTTAGGGTTTTTTAGGCAAACGCACCAAGGCAAACCAGTAATTATCTAACTGGCGAATCGCATCAATAAATTGGTCAATATCGACAGGTTTAGTAATATAACCTGCAGCTCCCAATTTATATGACGCAATCACGTCCCGCTCAACATCCGATGTTGTTAACATCACGACCGGAATCGCGTTTAAATCGCTATCATTTTTAATCGCTGTTAAAAACTCACGCCCATTCATGCGCGGCATGTTCATATCCAACAGAATCAAATCAGGACGTGGCGCATTATTATTTTTTTCACCTTCGTTGCGTAAAAACGCCAACGCCTCCAAACCATCTACAACATGATATAAATGACAATACAATTTGCTCTCTTTCAGTGCAAGCCGAACCAAATTCGCATCGGCAGGTTCATCTTCAATCAGCAAAACATCAAAAGGCTGGTCTATATCGTATATCATTTAATTTCTCTATCCGGTATTTCAAAAATAACACTTGTGCCATTGGGGGGCGAACTTTCTATCCAAATTTTGCCGTGACAACTTTCAACAATCCGTTTTGCAATCGCAAGCCCAATCCCTGAACCGGCAATACTTTTATGACTTAAGCGTTCAAAAATACCAAACACCCGTTCATGGTATTTTTCCTCAATACCATCGCCATTATCGTGAATCCTATATCGCGTTACATTACCCAACCGTTCACCACTAATATCAATACGAGCAGTTAACATTGGATCAGTAGGCTGACCGTGACACAGTGCATTATCTATTATCACACTAAATAAATCGACTAAACGCGGACGGTCTAACGCAATGGGCGGTAAATTCTGACAGGAAATAATCACTTGTAAAATAGTCAATTTTGGCAGCAATCGTTTTTTTAATTGCTCCATCATCAACCCCACATCTTCTAAACCGATAAGACCACGCGGCTCATCCGCCGCAAGATACAACTGTATATCGTGAATCATCGTGTACAAATGGTCAGCATCTGTTTGTAAAAAATCTAAATTTATTCTAATTTGCGCAGCTACTTCCACATCCAATGACAAATTAGAAAATTGTTTGCGCAATCTTTGCGTATAACTACCAAAACGGCGAACAGGCTCCATCAGGTGATGCGCTGAGATTTCTGCAAAACGCATTAATTGTGCATTTGCCTGTTGTAATTGCTGTTCTCGGTCGCGTAACTGTTCTAATACCATTGCCATCTCTGCACGCGTGGCTTTATCGGTTAATACTAATTGTGCAATTTCATTTTTTAAATTCTGCATTGGCGATAAAACACAGTGATAACATAAACTTATAAACACCT
>JACCEE011871318.1_pt1 | contig 16147 bp, 16 predicted proteins | sample 7449931 | NCBI WGS metagenome assembly JACCEE01 (sample SAMN15323457, study PRJNA562643) | freshwater metagenome | isolation source: river surface water | place: USA:Blue River Watershed | collected 2017-08-19 | reverse complement strand
TCAATGATATTCAATTATTAGATATTGAATTGGAGCATGTTTTAAAAACCATGACTTTGCCGCTTCACCACCGCGACCCATTTGACCGTTTGATGATTGCGCAATCACAAGTAGAAAAAATGATTTTCCTGAGTGCAGATAGTGTTTTTGTCAATTATGATGTTGAATTAATTTGGTAAAAGTAAATAAATAGAAATACATAAGTTCTCAGATACCAAAAGCGGGAGTTCCACCTTTATTAAAAGGGACTAGGGGAATTTTACAATAACCGATAACTTTCGATTAATTGGTTACAACATTTTTAAATCAAAAAGCTAGTTTCATTTCAAACCGTAGAGACGTTGTAATACAACGTCTCTACAATTATTCTCCTACTTTAATAAAGAGGGAAATGCGATTATTTTTCTAAACGTTTTCTGGCTAACAATTCTGCACCAGTATATTTCACCGTGACAGTGGCATTTTTTAAATTGTGCAACATTTGCATAATCGCTTGATACCGCCATTCAAAATCTTCAATTTCAATCGGTTCGGTAATCGGATTTAAAAACTCAGGAAAACCGTAACTACCGGTTTTGCGAATAGATGGCAAAACTTCATCACAAACCCAATCTTGAAATTCCTCAGCCTGTTCAAGTTTTGAGCGCATGGTCAAACGATAAACATCGGATTCAGGAATCAGTTTTGTTTTCGCGTCAAGTTGTTGATTTATATAGTAGTCGCTTTTTACGACCTCTATATCTTTCAATAACTTAGCATATTTACAATGTGAAATAACAGCATCGCGTGTATTTGAGTAACCAAGGCATTTTGCTACGTCAACGGCTACAAAAAAAACATCTCCTATTTCAGTATTAACGATACGAATGGGTGATGATTTGAAATTAAATTCTGTGATTAAACGAGTCATATTGGCTATTCTGTGTAAATTTTAAAATAACCACCACTCAACACTTCTAAAGTTGGGTGGTAGATGTGAAAAAAGTTAGAAGTACCGTACACAGAATGCGCTTGAAAAAACGGCGAGCATAAGCTCCAATTTTCACACCCACCATAACTAGGTAAGTACAAAAACGCAGGATGCGCTGATTAAGCATTCAAATGTTTCAGGCTTCTAACCCTGACCGTCACAGTGATAGCAACGGCACGAATGAGATAATAGCAAACCGGATTTTTGTCAAAATTAAGCGGTTAAACTTTAAAGTGGTTCACTAAATTGTAAATTCTTAGTAAATATAAAAACCTGTCAAATTTATTATTCATTTGACAGGTTAAAAGTGAAACAAATTGCCTTAAAAGTACAATTTATTTATTGAAAGTTGTTCCCGCAGTTGGGGGTAATACGGGCATACTTTGTTTAGGAAATTCACCGGTTAACGCATTTAAAAAGGCGACTATATCTGCGGTATCTGTTGCCGATAAATCTTTATTTAATTGCAATTTTGCCATTAATTTAACAGCTTGATCTAAAGTAGCCACCGAACCGTTGTGGAAATAAGGCGCGGTGAGGGCAACGTTGCGTAATAAAGGCACTTTCCAGAAGTGTTCATTTTCTTTTTTCTTAGTCACCTCAGCTAACCCTTTGTCTTTGCTGAAATGGTATTGAGCTTCAAAATAGCCATTGGCATGTACGGGAAATTTTTGGAAAACGCCATTTCCATTAAATGCGGGGGGAACGTGACAACTGGTGCAGCCTAATTCAGAGATTTTATTCATACCACGAACTTGTTGTTCAGTCAAAGCGGTTTTTTCTCCAGCGACATAACGATCATATGCACTGTTAGGAGTAATCAAGGTTCTTTCGTAAGCAGCAATCGCTTTAGTTGCATTGTCTTTGGTAATAACGTCGCCAGAACCAAACACTTTAGTAAAGGCATGTTTATAGCCCTCAATCGTTTTTAAGCGTGCAACCACATCATCCCAACTTTTCATGCCCATTTCGATAGGGTTAGTGACGGGGCCAGCTGCTTGAGCTTCTAAACTTGCAGCTCGTCCATCCCAAAATTGCATTTTATTAAAAGCCGAATTCCAAACCGTAGGCGCGCTACGTCCACCTGTCGCACCATTCACGCCCATCGCTACGGGACGATTGTCTTCGCCACCTAACATCGTGTTATGACAGGAGGCGCAAGCAACGGTTCCGGTCGAAGATAAACGCGGATCGTGATACAGCATTTTGCCTAATTCGACTTTTTCAGCCGTAGTTGGATTATCCGCCGGCGCGGGAGCAGTTGTTGGTAAAGCCTCCCAAGCCATCGCTATACTGCTAGCACTGGCTAATATTATTGCAGTCACCAATGAACGAATTTTCATATAACCTCCGAAAAATTAATTATTTTTAAAATCACACTTAAAGGGTTGTTAGCCTATAAAATTGTAAGCGAAGCAATCGATTCGATAAAAGATAATTATTTTCGCGTGCAAAATACAGTTAAGCGGGAAATACGCCGGTCGAAAGATAACGATCTCCGCGATCGCAGATAATCACTACGATAATCGCATCGGTGATTTCACGCTCAAGTTGTAACGCCGCCGCCACCGCGCCTCCAGCAGAAATTCCGGCAAAAATGCCTTCTTTCGCTGCCAATTCTCTAGTGGTTTGTTCAGCAATTGCTTGATCCATATCGATAATCCGGTCAACGCGACTAGGTTCATAAAATTTAGGTAAATAGTCTTTGGGCCAACGACGAATTCCGGGGATTTTAGACTCACCCGCAGGTTGTACGCCGATAATTTGAATTTTGGGATTTTGTTGTTTTAAATAACGTGAAGTTCCCATAATCGTGCCAGTCGTTCCCATTGCACTGACAAAATGAGTTACTTGTCCTGCGGTATCACGCCAAATTTCCGGTCCGGTCGCTTCGTAATGCGCTCTAGGATTATCAGGATTGGCAAATTGATCCAAAATGCGTCCTTGACCTTGAGCTTGTAATTCACGCGCTAAATCAATTGCACCTTCCATACCTTTGGAAGCTGGAGTCAAAATCAATTCGGCACCGTAAGCTTTCATCGAAGCGCGTCGTTCTTCAGTGGCATTATCCGGCATGATTAAAGTGAGAGCGTAGCCACGAATCGCTGCAGCCATCGCTAAGGCAATGCCGGTATTACCGCTAGTTGCTTCGATTAAGCGATCGCCGGGTTTAATTTCTCCACGCGCTTCAGCATGTTTAATCATACTGGTAGCCGGTCTATCTTTACCCGAACCTGCGGGATTATTTCCTTCTAATTTAACCAAAATGGTATTAGAACTGTTTTTAATCAACCGTTGTAATTTAACTAAGGGGGTATTTCCGACAAAAGATTCTAAAGTGGCAAGTTTCATAAACAGTAATTCTTTAAGTAAAACAAATTAAATTATCGCACAAATAAACATTACAGAAATGGCGTGCTTGATCAGAGATATTATTGGTTGAATGAGGATTGTGTTTGAGCGTAATGATTAATTTCATCCATTACCGGACATAAAGGCTGAAATTCAGGAATCGCTTGTTGTAAAATATTTCGCGCTAATTCATAATCGTATTGTCGAATTGCACGATTTAATTGTTTTAATAAAGGATTTAATTGTTCCCAAGGAATAATTTTTTCCTGAACACAACGAATTTTTTCGTGAACGGTTAAAAATACACTATCGCCAATTAATAATTCCTCATACAATTTTTCGCCGGGACGTAAACCAATATAACGAATTTCAATATCGCCATTGGGATGATTTGCATCTTTGACTTCAAAACCGCTTAAGCGAATCATTCGTTTAGCTAATTCGACAATTTTGACCGGTTCACCCATATCCAAAACAAAAACTTCTCCCCCTTCGCCTAACGCTCCAGCTTGAATCACCAATTCTGCCGCTTCAGGAATCGTCATAAAATAGCGAATAATTCTGGGATCAGTGACAGTGACTGGGCCACCGCGTGCGATTTGTTCACGAAATAAAGGCACCACCGAACCTGATGAGCCTAATACATTGCCAAATCGCACCATCGTAAAACGAGTCCGTTGATTGGATTGAGGATGTTGACTTAAAGCTTGTAAAAGCAATTCAGCGAATCGTTTAGTCGCACCCATCGTATTGGTTGGACGTACCGCTTTATCGCTAGAAATTAACACAAAAGTTTCGACTCCGCTGCGAATGGCCGCTTGTGCGAGATGTAAAGTACCAAAAATATTCGTCCAAATCGCTTCCCCCGGATTATGTTCAACTAAAGGCACATGTTTATAAGCGGCTGCATGATAAATTGTTTGGACTTTAAAATGATGACATAAACGATATAACCGCTGTTGTTGAATCACTGATCCCAAAATCGCAATTAAACGAATATGTTTATCGGCTAAACGTAATAATTGCTGATGAATGCTATACAGTTGAAATTCATTTAATTCAAATAAAATTAAATAACGCGGTTGTAAATGAATAATTTGCCGGCATAATTCTGCGCCAATTGAACCGCCAGCTCCCGTAACCATGACCACTTTATTTTGAATATTCGCTTGTAATAAAGATAATTGTGGCGGTACGCAATCTCGTCCTAATAAATCAGCAATATCGACTTCTTGAATCGCATCAAAACTGACTTTACCATTGGCAATTTCTGTAATACTCGGAACACTGCGCACATGAATGCCATAGGCTTCTAATACACGAATAATATCGCTACGACGCGCTCGGGTTGCAGAAGGAATCGCTAATAAAATATCGGTAACTTGATAACGTTCAATTAAATCCGCAAGTGCAGAAATGCCATAAATTTTTAAATGATTGATTTTATGTCGATGTAATAAACGATTATCATCAATAAAAGCCACTGCATTAAATTCGCGTCCATGAACTAATGCTGAGGCTAATTGGGCTCCTGCTTGACCTGCTCCATAAATAATTACATTTTTACGCGGAAAAGTAGGATAGTGATAATTGGGGTGCCAATTAAAATACGCCTCATTTAACCACCACCGCATTAAAAATCGACTGCCAGCAATTAATAATAACATTAACATCCAATTTAATGCTGGAACGGTTTTTGGAACTTGAATATCATTAAAATGAAACATTAATGCAGCAACAATTAAAGCGTATAATGAAATCGCTTGAATCATTGTCCATAATGCATTGAGTTCGATATAACGTAAAATCGCTCTGTATAAACCAAAACGAATAAAAATCGGAATCACAATGAAGGGCGCAATCAAAAATAGCCACACAATTTGATCTTTAGGCGCGTACAATTCTCCCAATCTTAACGAAAAGGCTGACCACAAAGCTAATAAAGAAAAAGCAATATCGCCAATAATTAACAATATTGATTTTTTGTATCTAGAAAAATAAATATAGGGTGGATTCAACAAATAAATTAAAAAAGTACCAACCAAATCAATGATTCAGCTTTTAAGATTAAATAAGCTTTATTTTAACAGTGAATGCTGAAATAGATAACACAATTATTTTGCAGAAAATCGTGTTAAATTGCTGGCATGTAAACCGCATTCTTTTTGCCCCTCTTCCCACCACCAACGTCCGCTGCGCTCATGTTGATTGGGTAAAATCGGGCGAGTACAAGGTTCACAACCAATACTGATAAAACCTTGTTGATGTAATTCATTATAAGGCACTTGATGGGCTTCAATATAATCCCACACTTGGCTGGAATTCCAGCGACATAACGGATTGAATTTTAATAATATTTTACCTTCAGTAGAAAATTTAGTATCGATTTCAACTTCGGTTAAATCTTGACGTGTATCTATACTTTGATCTTGTCGTTGACCGGTAATCCAGGCGTTTAGCGTAGCCAATTGCCGCTGTAAAGGCTCTACTTTGCGCAAATGACAACATTCTTGATGACCCTCTTTATAGAAACTGAATAAACCTTTTTCAGTAACAAATTGTTCTAACGCGCGACAATCCGGCGTTAAACAACGAATTTTTAATTGATAATGCTGTCTAACTTGTTCAATAAAACGATAAGTTTGCGGATGTAATCGTCCAGTATCTAAAGTAAAAACTTGAATATCGGGTTTTATTTTAATCGCCATATCGATTAATACAACATCTTCTGCGCCACTAAAAGAAATAGCAATATTTTCACTGTATTCTAAAGCTGTTTTTAAAATTCGTTTAGGAGATTGCTGATAAAGTTGTTGTTGTAATTGGTGAAATTCAGAGGGATTCATATCGAATTAATTTTTATTAAACTTGAGTAAAATAACGTTGTAAAAAAGTATCAAAATCTTCTTGAGTTTCGCTTTCTAATTGTTGTTGTTGTTGTAAAGATTTTTGAGCTAATTGTTGAAAATAGTGTTGTGTTTCTACCGAAAGATTTTGCGAGAAACTTGCTGCATGATGTTGAGAAATTTGTAAACTGAATTGATCTAAACAGTGTGGATTTTGAGTTAATTGAGATAATAATTGCGCCGAAGGCGTTAATTCACTATTATCCACTAATTGTTGTTGTAATTGTAAAGTTTGTTGATAATAGGGCAGAGCAGATTGACTATCTAAAAGTTCAGCTAAAGGTTGTAATTGTTCGAGAATTAAATTTGCCCATGATTTCAAAGACATAGACTCGCCATTACGGATTAAATTTAAATCAGGTTGTCGCCCATAATTAGCGACAGCGAGTTGATTGAGATTATTAATTTGTTGTTCATTATCGTTTTGTAAAGGACTGTCTTCTAATAAACAACCTAATAAAAATAATTCGATAAAGCGCGCGGTTGATTCGTGTATGCCAATTGGACTCGAAATATCTAAATCTAATGAGCGAATTTCTACATATGCAACCCCGCGTTTTTTTAAAGCGAGAGTAGGTTTTTCGCCAGAATGTGTGAGTTGTTTCGGACGAATGGTATTGTAAAATTCATTTTCGATTTGTAATAAATTGGCATTTAATTGTTTATATTCACCATTAATTTTTACACCTATAGATTGATAAGGTAAATAAGGCGTATTCATTGCAGTCGTTAAACTGTGAATATAACCTTGTAAATGATTATAATTAATTTGTAATTGCGCTTGTTGGGTACTTTTATAACCAATATCGCTCATTCTTAATGAAGTGGCATAAGGTAAATATAATGAACACTGATCCAAAGAGTGAAATTGTTGCATTAATTCTGGGCGACTATGAAAAAAAGCTCTACAGACTACCGGAGAAGCTCCAAATAAATATAAAATTAACCAACCTTGTCGTTGAAAATTGCGAATCATGGCAAAATAATGATTCGCAATAAAAGATTGTAAATCAATATTCTTTTCCGAATGTTGATACAGAATTGACCATAATGTTTCTGGAATTGAATAATTAAAATGAACGCCTGCAATTGCTTGCATTGTTCGTCCATAACGAAAATCTAATCCGCGGCGATAAATATGTTTCATTTTTCCAATATTCGATGAACCATATTCCGCAATTCTGACGCTGTGATCTCCTTCAATTCCACAAGGCATACTGCAACCTAACAACCACTCGTTGGATAAATTTTGATAAACGAATTGATGAATATCCGTTAAAAAATGTAACGTTTGTTGAATATCGCTAAAAGGCGGCGTAATTAATTCAATTAAAGCTTCAGAATAATCGGTAGTAATATACGGATGCGTTAATGCTGAACCTAATGCTTTGGGATGATTAGTTTGAGCAATCTGCCCTTTTTGATCAATGCGTAAACTTTCTTTTTCGATCCCTTTTAGACCAGAAGTTAAAATAGAGTGTGCATTCGCATCGACTAAATAAGCTAATCGTTGGGCAAAAACGGGGGACAAAGCGGTCTTCATAGCAATGAAAGTAGAGTAAATTAATTAGGGATGAATTGAAGAATGAGAGGTTAATAATTTTTCTAAAATCAATTCATAAATCTCGCTGAGAATTTCAATATCTTTTAGATAAACATGTTCATCAATTTTATGAATGGTCTCATTGCGTAAACCTAATTCAATAACTTGCGCTCCAGTAGGCGCAATAAATCGTCCATCAGAAGTCCCCCCGCCAGTATCGCACACGGGCTGAATGCCACAAATTTGTTGAATCGCTTGAGTGGCTGCCTGAATTAATTGCCCTTTTGTGGTTAAAAAAGGTTGTCCTGATAAACGCCAATGAATTTGATAATTCAATTGCGATTGCGTTAATAAAGTTTCCACCCGTTGTTTAATTATTGATTCAGTTAATTCTGAGCTAAAACGTAAATTAAAAGTAATGTCTAATTGTCCGGGAATAACATTATCCGCTCCAGTTCCGGCATGAATATTGGAAATTTGCAAGCGAGTTGGTGGGAAAAATGCATTGCCTTGATCCCAACTTTCGGTGGTTAATTGCTGCAAAAAAGCTAAACTGCGATGAATCGGATTGTCTGCTAAATGCGGATAAGCTACATGTCCTTGAATGCCAAAAATGCGTAAATCCGCACTTAAAGAGCCACGCCTACCCACGCGAATCATATCGCCAATCTGCTGTTGACTGGAAGGCTCACCTACCAAACACCACTCAATTGGTTGTTGTCGTTGTTGTAACACTTCGACTACTTTAACAATACCATTTGTTGCCGCACCTTCTTCATCGCTGGTCAATAAAATCGCAATCGAGCCATGATGTTGTGGATAACGCTGAATAAATCGCTCAACTGCGCTGATAAAACAAGCAATTCCTCCTTTCATGTCCGCTGTTCCGCGACCATACAATTTGCCATCACGAATTGTCGGTTCAAAAGGTGGTGATTGCCAAGCCTCCACTGGACCACTAGGAACTACATCAGTATGTCCTAAAAACACAAATAAAGGTGCAGTAGTGCCGCGACGTAACCACAGATTTTGCGTATCGGCGAAATTTAAAGATTCGGCGACAAATCCTAAAGCCTGTAAGCGTTGAGCTATCATCAATTGACAACCGGCATCGTCTGGCGTGACTGAGTGGCGTTGAACTAACGATTGTAATAAAGTTAAAGTATCACTCATGATAATTGGGCATAAATAGCGGGATCAAATCCAACGATAAAACGTTGATTCATTTGTAAAATTGGACGTTTAATCAGAGTAGGATATTGCAGAAATAACTGAGTTAAACCGTTGTCGCTGAGATCACTACGTTGCGCTGGCGATAAGTTACGCCAACTGGTGCTGCGGCGATTAAGTAAAGTTTGCCACCCCACAGCGTCTGCTAAATGTTGGATCAAAGCTACGTCAATTCCCTCAACCCGATAATCATGAAAACGATAAGGAATATTCGCTTGATTCAAGCAGGTTAGAGCTTTTTTGACGGTAGAACAACGACTAATACCATATAAAATATACATCATTACAACGGTTGAGTTAATAGCTCATCTAAACTGGGCAGAGTTTTATCGGTTTTGGCACGTTGTTTATATAATTCGATGAATTCCATCAATGCTTGCTCTAAATCGTCTAAAATACTGACTTCTTCATCTCGTTCTTCAGCCGGTACTTCATCAGAAGCGAGATATTGTTTTTGTAAATCGATTTCACTGTTTAATGCCAACATTGCATAAATTAAGGCGGTATTTGATAAAGATTGACTCATGATTGGTTAATAAAATTAAGTAACAATAAATAGGTGAATATTTTGGCATAACTTGGTGAATTTGACTAGTGATTAATTGGGTTATTTTTACATGGACAATAATAATGTATTTTGGATAATAAACTAAAGGTTGATTTTAATCTAGCCTTTAAGCTGATTTTTATGTTTAGGAATTAATTTAAATAATGAATACAGATTCTGATTTATTACATCACGATAAAATTTTAATTATCGATTTCGGTTCACAATATACACAATTAATTGCACGGCGAATTCGTGAAATTGGCGTATATTGTGAAATTTATCCTTATTATTGTGCTGCTGAAACGATTATTGCTTTTGCAGCCAAAGGCATTATTTTATCCGGTGGTCCTGAATCGGTAACTGAAATGCAAACTCCGCGGGCGGCGGAAATTGTTTTTACTTTGGGCGTTCCAGTTTTAGGCATTTGTTATGGAATGCAAACCATGACCGCACAATTAGGCGGTATTGTCGAAACTTCTAGCCATCGTGAATTTGGTTATGCGCAAATTCGGGCGCGTGGACATTCTAATTTATTGAATCATATCGAAGATCATTTAAGTGATGAAGGATTTGGCTTACTCGATGTGTGGATGAGTCATGGCGATAGAGTCATTGAATTACCTCAAGGCTTTCAATTAATTGCAAGTTCTGTGGGCGCGCCGATCGCTGGAATTGCCGACGAAAAGCGGCGATTTTACGGTTTGCAATTTCATCCTGAAGTCACTCATACCAAACAAGGACAACGTATTTTAGCGCGATTTGTTCGTGAAATTTGTCACTGTCAATGTTTATGGCAAGCTTCCAATATTATCGAAGAAAGTCTGAATTTAATTCGTAAACAAGTCGGTACGGATCAAGTCATTTTAGGCTTATCTGGCGGAGTGGATTCTTCAGTGGTTGCCGCTTTATTACATCGTGCAATTGATAAACAATTAATTTGCGTATTTGTGGATACCGGTTTATTACGTTTGCATGAAGGCGATCAAGTGATGGCAATTTTTGCCCAACATTTAGGGGTGCAAGTGATTCGTGTCGATGCTGAACAGCGATTTTTATCGGCATTAATTGGCATAACTGATCCGGAACAAAAACGTAAAATCATTGGCAAATTATTTGTTGAAATTTTTGATGAACAAGCCGCACAATTAACCACCGCAAAATGGTTGGCTCAAGGCACTATTTATCCCGATGTAATTGAATCTGCTGGGGCAAAAAGTGGCAAAGCTCAAGTGATTAAATCGCATCATAATGTGGGTGGATTACCCAAAAATATGAAATTGCAATTGATTGAACCTTTGCGTGAATTATTTAAAGATGAAGTGCGGCAATTAGGATTAGAATTAGGATTGCCGGCTGAAATGATTTATCGTCACCCATTTCCTGGCCCCGGATTAGGTGTAAGAATTTTAGGTGAAGTGAATAAAACAGCCGCTGATTTATTACGTTATGCAGATGCGATTTTTATTGAAGAATTATATCGTCATCATTGGTATGAAAAAGTCAGTCAAGCTTTCGCGGTATTTCTGCCGATTAAATCGGTGGGAGTCATGGGAGATGGACGGCGATACGATTATGTGATTGCATTACGCGCGGTAGAAACGGTAGATTTTATGACTGCGCATTGGGCGCATTTACCCTATGAATTTTTGGAATTGGTTTCCAGAAGAATTATTAATGAAGTCGCTGGTATTTCTCGAGTAGTTTACGATATTTCAGGAAAGCCACCCGCAACCATTGAGTGGGAATAAATCATTTATTACAGAATAATAGGAACAATTTTATTTGTACGGAATTATGAAATGAATAGGAAAATTAATCAAGTTTTAGGTGCAATTGCAATCAGTATCATTATGTTTAATAGTTATGCAGAAGAGGTTGAAAAAAATACCGTTGTAAAATCCATACAAAGTGATTATCAAAATTGGTCTTTATTTGCGATTTCTCATCGTTTAGATAAAAAAACATTACGCGCAATTTTGGCAAATGAAATTGCTATCAAAGCGGTGAAACAACATCAGATGAATCCTTGGACAAATGGCAGTATATTAACTAAAGTAGTGTGGAAAGAAACGACTCATCCACAGTGGTCACAAGCGATTGTCCCTGGTGCTTTTGAAAAAGCGGAAGTAATGATTAAAGATGCGCAAAAATATCCGACTACGGCAGGCTGGGGATTTGGCTATTGGGAAGGTAAAAAATTGGTAATGTACGAAGAAAATAAAGCTAAAGAATGTTTTGCTTGTCATCAAATGGTAAAAGACAATGATTATGTTTTTAATGCGCCGGTTTTTCCCTAAATAAAAATAAAACGTTTTTAACATCAGTTATCAGTGTAATTCGCTAAACATTTATTATTTTTTGATTATGAATATTATTCGCGGTCTCTTTATTTTCGTTATGCTAATCAGTGCCTCATTCTTAACCGGTTGTGAAACGTTTAAAAAAATGAATTCCGATTTAGTTAATAATGAAACGCCAGATGAATATCGTCAGTGGGATGCCGCGCGTTTTTATCGAAATGCACGATTAGCATTAACCGAAGGCAATTATCCCAAAGCCATTAAATTATATGAAATGTTAGAAAGTCGTTATCCTTTTGGTGAATATGCAGCACAAACGCAATTAGATATTGCCTACGTTTATTATAAAAATGAGGATACCGAATCTGCATTAGCGGCGGCGGATCGATTTATTAAATTAAATCCGCGTAATCCTAATTTAGATTATGCGTATTATTTAAAAGGCTTGGCTTATTATAATCGTCATTTAAATTTTTTAACCCGTTTTTTACCGACAGATAGCACGCAACGTGATCCTAGTTCAGGCAAAGATGCTTATAATCAATTTGCTGAATTAGAACGCCGATTTCCACAAAGTCGTTATTTAACTGATGCTAAACAACGTATGTTGGCTTTACGCAATATTCAAGCTTTATATGAATTACATGTTGCAGAATTTTATGTAAAACGTAAAGCGTATATCGCAGCTATTAATCGAATTAATTATTTATTAAAAGATTATCCGCGCAGTTCAGCTACGCCAATTGCTTTACAATTATTAGCGGAATCTTATACTCAATTAGGGCTGAATGATTTAGCTATAGATGCACAAAAGATTTATCAATTGAATTATCCTCAAGGTCATGCACATTTAGTATTAAATGAACCGACAGTCGTGGAAAATATTTGGAATTTCATAGGCTTAGATAATTAATCGTAAATAATAATCATGCAATTTTGTTTTAGATCGATAGGGATATTTATTTTTTTATGGATAATAGGTTGTACCCCAAATCGTCCCAAATATTATCCTGTCGAGTCTAAAATAGATAAGCCTAATTTATCAACAGAATCACCACAATCTGCTCCACCAATTATCCGAAAATATCCTGCTGATTTACCGCCAATTTTACAAAAAAAACCTGCTTTAAATCCAGCGATTATTGCTTTATTAAATGAAGCGGATATTCAGAGTCGTAGTGGAGATTTAAATTCAGCAGCGGTTTTATTAGAACGAGCATTAAGAATTCAACCGCGTAATGCAGAATTAACGTTTAAATTAGCTGAATTGCGATTAAAACAATCTCAACCGAAATTAGCCCAAGATTTATTAAATAAAGCGATTTTTTTAGCCGGCAATGATCAAGCTTTAAAACAACGTTGTCAATTATTGTTACAGCAAATTAATTTACAATAATTATGATTATTTAAAATAAAATGAATATGAATATTTTACCAGAAACTTATTTTAAATGTTTAAGTGATGAAACTCGTTTACGCTGTTTGTTATTGGTTTATCAATATCACCAATTGTGTGTTTGTGAACTTTCTCAAGCATTAAATTTGGCACAACCTAAAATTTCGCGACATTTAACTTTATTAAGACATCATCAAATTTTACAAGATATTCGTTTAGGGCAATGGGTATATTATCAATTGCATCCAAATTTACCTGAGTGGAGCAAAGAAATAGTAGCTATTTCGGCTAAAACAGCCTATGAAAATAAGCTTTATCAACAAGATGTTATACGGTTACAGGCTTTAAAAATCAATAGTCCCTATTGTTAAGTAAAATTTTTTAGCTTAATATATCTGTTTATCTATATAAACAGTTTTGAGCAATTATGTTAAATTTATTAATCTTATGTACCGGCAATTCCTGTCGTAGTATTTTGGCTGAAGCTTTGTTTAATCAATTGGGAAAACAACGAATTCAAGCTTATTCTGCTGGCAGTCATCCGACGGGTATAGTGAATTCAAATGCGTTAGCAATTTTGAAACGACACGGATTAGCAACGGCTAATTATTCTAGTCAATCTTGGGATGAATTTGCGAATTATCCAATCGATATTGTGATTACGGTTTGTGATGAAGCTGCTGGGGAATTATGTCCGACTTATTTTAAACAGGCGGTGAAAATTCATTGGGGATTAGCCGATCCAGCAAAAGTGAAAGGTACTGAAAAAGAAATTGAAATTGCTTTTGAAAATACTTATCGGGCTTTAGAAATAAGAATTAACCAAATGTTAGCTTTACCTTTAGAAGATTTAACCGATCAAGAGTTAACTATTTTATTAAATACTATAGGTGAAATAAAATAATGCATTCTGTTAAATCTTTGGGATTTATTGAAAAATGGTTATCGATATGGATTTTAATAGCGATGATGATTGGCGTGAGTATAGGATATTATAATCCACGCTTTACCGATTATATTAATCAATTTCAAATAGGAACGACCTCGATTCCAATAGCGGTAGGATTAATTTTAATGATGTATCCGCCTTTAGCTAAAGTAAAATATGAGCAATTACCGAAAATTTTTGCGAATTGGCGTTTATTAGGATTATCGTTAGTACAAAATTGGTTAATTGGACCAGTTTTAATGTTTGGATTAGCGATTGTATTTTTGCAAGATTATCCAGAATACATGATGGGTTTAATTATTATTGGATTAGCGCGATGTATTGCAATGGTATTAGTGTGGAATGAATTAGCTGAAGGTGATACCGAATATTGCGCTGGATTAGTGGCATTTAATTCGATTTTTCAAATGTTATTTTTTGCCATTTATGCCTATTTTTTTATAACGCTATTACCAGAATGGTTAGGAATGAGTTTTGGTATAGTCATTAAAATCACCATATTACAAGTTGCCGAAAGTGTATTTATTTATTTAGGAATTCCTTTTTTAGCCGGAATTGTGACTCGTTATAGTTTGCTTTATTATCGTGGACAACAATGGTATGAACAGCAATTTTTACCTAAAATTAGTCCAATAACCTTAATTGCTTTACTATTAACAATTGTATTAATGTTTTCTTTAAAAGGACAATACATTATACAATTGCCTTTTGATGTATTACGATTAGCGATTCCGTTAATGATTTATTTTATCAGCATGTTTTTATTAACATTCTATTTATCGATTAAAATCGGAGCTAATTATTCAATCAGTACCACATTAGCATTTACCGCTGCGGGAAATAATTTTGAATTAGCAATTGCGGTTGCGATTGCAGTATTTGGTTTACATTCTGCTCAAGCTTTTGCCGCCGTGATTGGCCCTTTAATTGAAGTACCGGTATTAATCAGTTTGGTTAAAATCGCTTTATTTTTTAAAAGCAAATATTTTGTATAAAGCGTTTTCGTTTATTAAAACTTGCGCAATAATTGATTAATTTCTTTCAAATATTCAATTTCTTTGGTTTGATTATCATAGAGCAATGGGATTTCCTGATGATTGGAAAGAACGTGAACCTTGGAAATTATAATTTTAATTTTTTTTGTGCTTTATTTTTCTTGAATACAACCAACCTGCAAAACACATAGCTTTCTGTTTTAAAAGCTCCGTTTGTACCGACAAGCGGGGCTTTTTTATTGCCTGTCGTTTGACACATTTCTGATTGCGGGTGTATGCTTTTGCACAGAGTCTTAGAAAGCTCTTAAACCAAGAAGCGGACACCGCACCCGATAATTAAGCGGTATTTTTTTGCCTACCATTTTTGTGATTGTGCTGTTTATGGCATAATTGCGTTGTGGTTAGGAGTGGCATGAATATAGTGAATCAATGCCGCAGTTCTTCTTGGCTGTTTCTAAGCTCCTAACCGCTCCTTCGGGAGTTTCTTATTAGAAAGAAACAAGGAATATCAAAATGGCTACTCAGCTAATCACCCTACAATACGGCAATATGTCCGTATTATTTCAACCTGACGCATTTATTAATGCCACCGCCATCGCTAAACAGTTTGGCAAAAGAACAGAAAATTATTTGCGCACCGAAGAAACAAAGGCCTACATCGCGGCACTCGAAAAATATCTGTTTTCTGCTGAAAATTCAATTACGCCAAAAAGCGTAAATAAACAAAATCAATTAGTTATCGTAAAATCAGGCGCACCCGAAACAGGTGGCGGCACTTGGTTACATCCTAAACTGGCTATTCATTTTGCGCGTTGGTTGAATGCTCGTTTTGCGGTTTGGTGTGATTTACAAATCGAAAAAATCTTGCATTTAAAAACTGCGCCCATCAATTCTGATTTAGCCGAAATTTTCCTAAAGCCTATTACCGAACCCATCACACTTGCAGATTTCAACTG
>JACCEE011231578.1_pt1 | contig 16157 bp, 18 predicted proteins | sample 7449931 | NCBI WGS metagenome assembly JACCEE01 (sample SAMN15323457, study PRJNA562643) | freshwater metagenome | isolation source: river surface water | place: USA:Blue River Watershed | collected 2017-08-19 | reverse complement strand
TTGGTCGGCGATGACGCAGCCAAAATGCAAAAACTCTTGGATATCTTGGAAGATTTGGACGATGTGCAAAACGTTTTCCACAACGCAACCATTTCTGAATAAGGCTTGATCGATGAAAGTATTGGTAATTGGCGGAGGCGGTCGTGAGCATGCGCTGGCCTGGAAGTTGTCTCAGTCTGAGCGTGTTCAAAAAGTCTATGTTGCACCCGGCAATGGCGGAACGGCTCGCGATCCGAATTTGGTAGATGTGCCCATCACGGATGTGAAAGCTTTGCGCGAATGGGCCCAACAAGAAAAAATTGAATTGACCGTCGTCGGTCCTGAATCCCCCTTGGCGGCGGGTGTTGTGGACGAATTTCGTGCGCACAATATGCGAATTTTTGGGCCGACCAAAGCGGCGGCTCAACTAGAAAGCTCAAAGGCATTTTCAAAAGCCTTCATGCATCGTCACGGCATTCCGACGGCTATTTACGAAACCTTTACAGATCCTGTTCAGGCGCATGCCTATATTGACAAAATGGGTGCCCCCATCGTGGTTAAAGCGGATGGTTTGGCAGCAGGTAAGGGTGTGGTGGTTGCCATGACCACCGCCGAGGCGCATGAAGCCATCGACTTTATGTTGCTCGATAACCAGTTGGGGGTTGTTCACAATGCGGGTGCCGACGGCGCTGCTGTTCCACGTGTGGTCATTGAAGAATTTTTGCAAGGTGAGGAAGCCAGCTTCATCGTCTTGTGTGATGGCAAAAATGTTGTTGCTTTGGCCACCAGTCAGGATCACAAACGCTTGCTCGACAACGACCAAGGCCCCAACACTGGGGGCATGGGTGCCTATTCACCTGCGCCCGTGGTGACGGCGCAAGTTCATGCACGCGCCATGCGTGAGGTCATCATGCCAACCATCAAGGGCATGGAAAAAGATGGCATTCCCTACACTGGCTTTTTGTATGCTGGATTGATGATTGATGCGTCAGGTCAACCCAAAACTTTGGAATTTAATTGCCGCATGGGAGACCCCGAAACGCAGCCCATCATGATGCGTTTGAAGAGCGATTTGCTTGAGGTGATGCTAGCGGCCACCCAAGAAAAATTGGACACCATCGAGCTCGAGTGGGATCGTCGAACAGCTCTGGGCGTCGTCATGGCTGCAGCAGGTTATCCCATGAATCCCCGTAAAGGTGATGTCATCACGGGACTGCCCAAAGACGACCCCGAAGCCATGGTCTTTCATGCAGGAACCATTGGCAAAGAGGGCCAAACCCTCACTTCAGGAGGCCGCGTCTTGTGTGTCACAGTGTTGGCTGAAACTGTTAAACAGGCTCAGCAAAAAGCCTATGAAGTTTCTAAAGGCATTCATTTTGAGGGGCAACAATACCGCAAGGATATTGGTTTCAGAGCCATCAAATCGTGAACCAACATGTGAACCAAATCTTGAATCAATCTAACCCACCCAATATTCCAGCACCGGTTTTGATCCCGGGTCCTTACCCCGTTCAATTCAAAGGTTACGCATGGGCCGCATGGCTACTGAAACTCATTGGTTGGCGTGTCGATTTTCAAGGTTTGCCTACATTACAAGGGGTTGCCATTGTCTATCCGCACACCAGCAATTGGGACTTTGGTACGGCGATGCTTTGTAAATGGACCATGGGCTTGCCGGTCCATTTTTGGGGCAAAGATTCATTGTTCAAAATCCCGCTAATTGGTCGTTGGATCAAATGGATCGGTGGTGTCCCTATCGACCGTTCTTCTTCAAGGGGCGTTGTGGGCGCCATGGTGGAGGTTTTTGCGGAGCATCAGCGTGCAGACAAATTCTTATGGCTTGGTTTGTCGCCTGAAGGAACCCGAAAGCACACGGAGGGATGGCGCAGTGGTTTTTATCAACTGGCGCTTGGCGCAGATCTTCCGCTGGCAGTTGTCAGGCTAGACTACGGGCAAAAGGTGATGAAGTTTGAAGGTTTTTTGAAGCTGACAGGTGATGTTGAAATTGACTACATTCACATTCGAAAGATGTATGAGGGTGTTCAAGGATTTCATTTGAATCAGGCGGCCCCCATTCGGCCTTTGCCTAGCAAAGAAATAAAAAGTCATTGAATGCATATCAATTGAGGAATAGACAAGATGCGCGTGAATCAGGCCCAAATCGTTCGAGAGTACTTAATCAAGCTGCAAAGTCAGATTACACAGGCGCTTTTCGAGGTCGACGGCACCCCATTTGTTGTTGACGCTTGGAAAAAGCCCGAAGGTGAAATGCTGCAAGGCGATGGCATTACACAAATTGTTGAAGGTGGTCCTGTTTTTGAACGAGCAGGTTGTGGTTTTTCGCATGTGACCGGCCCTAAGTTGCCTCCCTCGGCAACTCAGCACCGCCCCGAATTGGCGGGTGCGCCCTTTGAAGCCATGGGGGTGTCCTTGGTCTTTCATCCGCGCAATCCCTACGTGCCAACCGTCCACATGAACATCCGAATGATTGTGGCCAAGCCCGAAGGAAAAGATCCCGTCTCTTGGTTTGGGGGCGGTATGGATTTGACGCCGTACTATGGTTTTGAAGAAGATGCTGTTCATTTCCATCAAACATGCAAGGACGCGGTGGCGCCTTACGGATCTGAATTGCACCCTAGGTTCAAAAAATGGTGCGATGAATATTTCTTCCTGAAGCATCGCAATGAAGCACGTGGCGTCGGTGGCATTTTTTACGACGACTTTTCAGAATTGGGTTTTGACAAAGGTTTTGCCATGATGCAAGACGTTGGCAACGGTCTTTTGAAGGCCTACATGCCCTTGGTCATGCGACGTAAAGACATGCCTTACGGTGAGCGTGAAAGGGAATTTCAACTCTACAGGCGCGGTCGCTATGTGGAGTTCAATTTGGTATGGGACAGAGGCACGCATTTTGGCCTTCAATCCGGTGGCAGAACTGAATCCATTTTGTTGTCGATGCCTGCCTTGGTCAGTTGGTCATACAACCGAGTAGACGCGCCAGAATCGGCGGAGGCTCAGTTGGCAGCCAAGTTTTTAAAGCCTAGGGATTGGGTTTGACGCCAAAACGGATAGGTATTCTGGGCGGCGCATTCGATCCGCCCCACTTGGCCCATGTGGCCATGGCCGAGGCGGCTCTTGCACAGTTCCAGCTTGATGAGTTGAGAATTATTCCTACGGGCGACGCTTGGCATAAACCGCGAGATTTAAGCTCGGGCTTGGTGCGGCTTGAAATGGCGCACTTGGCGTTTTCTAATTTACCGCGAACCGTGGTGGATGACATGGAAATTAAGCGCCAAGGTCCCAGCTACACCATTGAAACCTTGCGAGCACTGCAGACTCAATTACCCGAGGCTCAATTCTTCTTATTCATCGGTGAAGATCAAGGCAAAGCCTTGAGCACATGGCGCGAAATAGATGAAATTTCGCAGAGGGCTATAATTTGTGTAGCTGAGCGCTCATGGCCTGATACATCAGGTGCTGTCGCTCTTAGCCATGACATCCCCACCCAAACCTTGAAATTACCCCCATTGCCCCACAGTGCAACGGAAGTTCGAACACGGGTAGCCCATGGACAACCCATCGACGCTCTGGTCCCCAAGGCCGTTGCGTTGTATATTGAACGCCATCACCTTTACCAGCCCTCACGATGACTGATACTTCTGCCAAAAAAGACACTCAAAAACTCCAGCGAGCCATCGTTGATGCTTTGGAGGATGTGAAAGCGCAAGAAATTGTGGTGTTCGATACAGAGGCCATGTCGCCCTTGTTTGAACGCGTCATCATTGCCTCGGGTACTTCCAATCGCCAAACCAAGGCCTTGGCAGCCAGCGTTCGAGACAAGGTGAGAGAAGCTGGTTTTCCAAAACCCCGTATTGAGGGTGAGGACAATGGTGAATGGATCATTGTCGATTGCGGCAGTGCCGTAGCGCACATCATGCAGCCCACCATTCGTTCGTATTACAATCTCGAAGAAATTTGGGGTGACAAGCCGGTTCGATTGAAGCTGGGCGCGCCCAAACCTTTAGAACCTGTGCGCAAACCTGTTGCTAAGAAAAAAGCCACGGTCAGTGCAGGCAGAACGCCCACGCGACGCGATGCTGTGCCCGTGGGCCCCAGAGGCTCTGAGGCTGTGAAGTCATCACGTCAAGCACCGGTCAAATCGGCTGCCAAGTCAGCCAATAAACCAGCCAATAAACCGGCCAATAAACCAGCTGGCAAAGCAGTGAAGACGACTGTTTCTAAAGTGGGTGCCAAGCCTGCTACAAAAACCGCCACCAAAACACCAACCCAGGCAGCTTTAAAGGCCAAACCTCAGGCCAAACCTAAAGCCAAAACAAAGGCCTAAATCGCATGAGGCTGCTGATCGTGGCAGTGGGGCAAAGGGTTCCCGATTGGGCTCAAACGGCATGGGACGACTACGCCAAAAGGTTTCCACCTGAACTCAAAATAGAACTCAAGGCTGTCAAAACCGAGCCGCGAGGTTCAAAAACCTACGAAACACTGGTGGCTGCTGAGCGCCAGCGCATTGAAGCCACTATTCCGCGTGGTACCCGCATTGTTGTTTTAGACGAGCGCGGTAGCTCCTTGCGAACCACCGCGTTGGCGCAACGATTGAAAGACTGGCAACTGAGCGGGGACGATGTGGCGCTGATCATTGGGGGCCCTGACGGTCTTGAGCCCGCATTTCGAGAGGCCGCGCACGAAAGAATTCGTTTGTCTGACTTGACCCTGCCGCATGCCATGGCGCGTGTGCTTCTCATTGAGCAGTTGTACCGTGCTTGGTCGATCAATGCAAACCACCCTTATCACCGAGAGTGAATGCGGATGAATCATTTTGTTTATTTGGCTTCCCAAAGTCCTCGAAGACGACAGTTGCTTGAGCAGATAGGCGTTCGTTATGAATTGCTCTTGGCAAGCGCTGACGAAGACGCAGAATCGCTGGAAGCAATGCTGCCAGGTGAAGCGCCATTGACATATGTCAAGCGCGTCACACAACTCAAGTTAGAAGCCGCTGTAGACCGCATGAAAAAACGAGGTCTACCACCAGCTCCCATACTTTGTGCAGACACCACGGTTGCTTTAGGGCGACACATTTTGGGCAAGCCTACCGACGATCAAGATGCGTTGAGAATTTTGAAATTGTTGTCTGGCAAAAAGCATCGAGTTTTGACCGCTGTGGCGCTGGCATCAAAGCGCAAACGCGAAATTTGCGTGTCAGCTTCACAAGTTACTTTTGCTCCAATGACATTGGCGCAAATGAAATCTTATGTGGCAAGCGGTGAACCTATGGGCAAAGCAGGTGCTTATGGCGTTCAAGGTTTTGCGGCCAGCTTCATTACAGAAATTAAAGGCTCCTATTCCGGCATCATGGGCTTGCCGCTGTTTGAGACAGCGCAGCTACTAAAGCAAATTTGAAGCATGACAAACATGGCCTCTCATGCCACTTATCTGACAGCGGCGTTTTATAAGTTTGTTGATCTGCCAGATTTTGCAGATCGCAGAGCTTCTCTATTAGCGTTCTGCGAGGCGCATCAGGTCAAAGGTCTTATTTTGTTGGCCAGAGAAGGCATCAACAGCACCATTGCCGGTTCGCCAGAGGATGTTCACGCGGTATTGGCTTACCTGCGTTCGGATCCCAAGTTGACAGACCTTGAACACAAAGAATCCTTTTCTGAAAAGGCGCCTTTTCACCGCATGAAGGTGCGACTAAAAAAAGAAATCGTAACCTTGGGCGTAGAGGGCATCAGTCCAACGAAAAAGGTAGGGCAGTACGTCAGGCCTGAGGATTGGAACGATTTGATTTCTTCGCCCGATGTGGTGGTCGTTGATACCCGCAACGACTATGAAGTTGAAATTGGCACATTCAAGGGTGCCATTGATCCAGACATTCAGAGCTTTTCACAACTGACAGACTGGGTTACAACAGCCAAGGTTTTAGAAGAGAAAAACGGAAAAAAACCCAGGGTGGCCATGTTTTGTACCGGTGGCATTCGATGTGAAAAATCTACATCCTTGATGCTGGAACACGGCTTTCACGATGTCTACCATTTGCAGGGTGGCATTCTGAAATATTTGGAGGTGGTACCGCCAGAGAAAAGTCTGTGGGAAGGTGAATGCTTCGTATTTGACGAGCGCGTTTCTGTGGGGCACGGTTTAAAGCCAGGCTCTCACGAGTTGTGTCGTTGCTGCCGAGAACCTTTGCCCGACGATGCGAAAAGCTCATCGCTCTTTGAGTTGGGCGTCAGTTGTCCCCGTTGCCATGCCCTCACCAGCGAAACACAAAAAAACAGTGCGCGTGAACGACAGCGCCAGTGGGAGATTGCCAAAACCAAACAGATCAATCACATTGGAACCCCTCAACGTCAAGAAAAAATCGCCAATTTATTGCCTATGGATGCGCCTGTTTTATATTCATTCAGACGCTGTCCATATGCCATGCGTGCTCGCTTGGCACTGCTGGCCAGTGGTGTTCGGTGTGAGATTCGTGAAATTGCTTTGTCGCAAAAGCCTGAGAGCATGTTGGCTATATCACCCAAAGGAACCGTGCCAGTTTTATGGGTAAACGGTCAAGTGATCGAGGAAAGTTTGGACATCATGAAGTGGGCCTTGAGCCAAGGTGACCCAGCCCAATGGCAAACTCAACATCTGGCTTGCCATGAAGATGCACTCAACATAGTCAAACAATGCGATCAAGATTTCAAACTCAATCTGGATCGTTATAAGTACCCAAACCGCTATGACTTAATTGATGGCCTTGTCCACAGAGAATTGGGTGCGCAATATTTAATTCAATTGGAAGAGCGCTTGAGCAGATCTGCCCACTTGATGGGGCCTGCTTGGACTTGGGTTGATGCAGCCATTGCACCTTTTGTGCGGCAGTTTGCCAGAACAGACCGCACATGGTTTGATGAGCAAGCTTGGCCCGCTTTAAAAAATTGGTTACAAGATTTTGAGCAATCACCCGAATTTGAGGTGGTGATGCACAAATACAAAGTCTGGCATCAAGATGCCAAACCAGTTGCTTTTCCAGCGGCTTCCTCAACAAACTGAAGCGTTCTTTCAACTTGCGTGACAGGCAGCATATGGCCGCCGTTGACCAAGGTCAACTTCACACCAGGAATCCGTTGAACCAGGTCTTCGCCGTTTGACTTGCAACTCAAGATGCGGTCTTCTCGTCCATATAAAACATGAATGGGTGTCTTCATGTTTGGATAGCCTTCTTCGATGTTCGGCATGCTGTATCTGGCCTGCGTTAAGTCGCTTGAGGCTGTGATGAAGTTTTGTGGTTTGAGCGAAAAAATACCGCCGCCCCGAATGGCGAAATCGGCGGGGGCTTTTTCGGGACCAAAAATAAATTTAAGGCTTGCATTCATACGATAGATGGTGCCCGGTATGGCCAGTGTCCATCCAATGGCACGTCTGACAAAAGGCGAGGCAATGTCCAAGGGTTTGAACACAGTTGCAATTGCATCTGGCGCATGTGTCAAAGGCGCAATCAAAGCCAAAGCTTGAACACGCTGAGGATGTCGTTGCGCCAATGCCAAAGAAATGGCACCCCCTAAAGAATGGCCAACAAAAATGGCTGATTCAATTTTCAAGTGGTCCAACAATTCAACGATGGTGTCGGCTTGGGCTTCTAAGCTGGAATTGGTATCACTGGCGCGTTTGGAATAGCCGCAACCTGGACGATCGATGCAAATGACACGGTAGTTTTTTGACAAGGGCGATGCCAAGCCATAGGTGAAGTTGTGAAGGTTGCCAGCCAGGCCATGAATCATGACGATGGTGGTCCCTTGTCCTTGGTCTACATAGTGAAGCCGGGTGTTGCCAAGCTGCGCAAAGGTACCAGAAGGAGGCAAGTATTGGCTGACTTTTTTGTTCGAGAAAGCCGCAAACAGTACCAAGCCCAAAATGCTCATGAAAAGCAAAAACAATATCCACAGAACAAGCATCAGACTGCCTCGAAAAAATTAGCTGAAATGCATGACGCCATCGTTCAGGCGACCATATCTAATTAGCATGATATCTTTGAAATAATTTTGATTCACTTGCCAGGGGGCCCTTTGCCCCTGTTTGGGCAAAATGTTTTTGGCCCGTTGGACATAACCCGACGTGAAAGACAAGTAGTCTTGTTCTTGCATTTTGGGATCTCTGACAGGTACAGCCTTTTGGTAGCCATGCTTTCGCATGTAGTTCAATAACCGGCAGGTGTAGGTGGCAGTTAAGTCTGCTTTCAATGTCCAGGAGGCATTGGTATAGCCAAAAGTCATGATGGCATTGGGTAAATCTGACAACCACATGCCACGGTATGCCATGGCTTGTGAAGCATTGAAAACTTGGCCATCCACTTCGATGTGAATGTCACCCAAAATATTCAGGGACAAACCGGTTGCCGAAACAACAATGTCTGCCTCTAGTGTTTGTCCGCTGCTTAATTGAATGCCTTTTTCCGTGAAACTTTGGATGGTGTCAGTGACGACACTGGCATTTCCTTTGCGAATTTGTTTGAACAAATCGCCATCGGGTACCAAACAAAGCCGCTGATCCCAAGGTTTGTAATTGGGCGAAAAATGCTGTGCTTTTTCGTCTGACCGCAATTGTTTGGCAGCCAACTTGACCAAATAATTCTTTACAAATTGGGGTTGTTTTCTGGCGAACTGGTAGGACAGCATGCCTAAACTGACATTCTTGAATCTTGTAATTTGATAGGCCAATTGCTCAGGCAAGAATTTTTGTAACCACAATGAAATACCGTCTGAGCCTGGCCTTGAAATGACATAGGTGGGCGTACGTTGCAGCATGGTGACATGCGAGGCTAATTTGGCCATTTCTGGCACCAATGTCACTGCTGTTGCACCACTGCCTATGACAACAACTTTCTTCTTTTCGTAGTTGAGTTGGTCGGGCCAAAATTGAGGGTGAACCCATTGACCTTTGAAATTTGATTGGCCAGGAAACTCGGGCTGATGTGCTTTTTTGTAACTGTAATAACCACAGCACAAATACAAAAATCTGGCTTTGACTTCAACAACCTCATCACTGCCCTTGACACTGGCCGTGATTGTCCAATGGGACTCCTCACTTGACCACGATGCCTTGGTGACTTGTCGTCCGTGCTGAATGTGTTGTGTGATACCGTTTTCTTGCGCGGTCTCTTGAATGTATTGTCGGATGGTGCCGCCATCTGCAATGGCTTTGTGATCGAGCCAAGGTTTAAATGCATAGCCCAAGGTGTACATGTCGGAATCTGAGCGTATGCCTGGATACCGAAACAAATCCCAGGTGCCACCAATGGCCTCCCTCGATTCAAAGATTTGCCATTTTTCATTGGGACAATGCATTTGAAGATGCCTTGCTGCGCCAATGCCCGACAAGCCTGCACCCACAATCAGTACATCCAAAATGTGGGCTGATGCCTCTGCTGATTTTCCGGCAACGGGAGTCATTGTTAGATTCCCAAACTCTCTAGTGTCACCAAGCCTTTGGGGGTCTGTAGGGTCGCAATGAGATTGGCCGGACCCTCTGACAAAACAACATTTTCAAGTTGAATGGCTTCGTAGGCATCTTTTAGTTTTGATGCGCTGGGATGTGAAACGGTCAAACTTTTGAGTGAAACCTTCGACCTGGGTAAATGATTTCGGGGGTGCAATTGCATGGGGTCTGTGGCATCGGGCTTACCCCATTGAATTAGGGTTGGCAGGGTGCCATTGAACAGTCGATCACCATCGGGCCTGACGGTAATTTGCCATTGCAACAAGCCTTGCTTGGTTTTGCGACTGGCGTGAATGATTGGCCCACGATCAATGCCTTGCGCTTTCCACGCATGTCTTGCATCTTGAATGTTGTCGGTATTGGCTACAAAGTGGATGAGCCTTGGCGATTGGACCAAAGCAGCCTGAAGCGCTTTGTTGTCTAAATCAAACCAACGTGTTGGCGGCGGCTTCTTTTCAATCACAGCATCGGGATTGATGGCAATGATTTCAAAATAGGCCACTGGAAAATTAGGTGTGGCGATTTTGAACAGACGATTGTGCGTGCCGTATTTCTCGTGCTCACCGCCAGCTGAGGGCGTGATTCCCAAAACAGACTCGCACCACGCGACACCTTGTTCTAAGCTTTGTGCCGCGACGACCAAATGATCAACTTGGCTTGTCATTCAACAGCTTCAAAGTCGATTTGAACTTTCAAAGATTTGGATTTGTCGCAAGCCAATTCAAATGCATCGATCGCTTGGTTCATTGGCAAGATGCCCGTAATAACTGGCTTGCCGTTGATCAGGCCAGAATTGAGGAATTGAACAGCGTTGGCAAACTCTGCGTGGAAGCGGAATGTACCGCGCATGTCGACCTCTTTGGCCACCAGCTGTGTCATGGGGATGTTCATGTCGCCCCCCATCCCCACAGTCACCAGAATGCCGCGAGGCATGATGACATCCAAGCCGGCGCGCAAAGCAGGTTCGCTGCCTGAGGCTTCAAAGACGGCCTCAAACTGACCCTTGTCAACTTTGTATGAGTCGAGTAACTCAGCTTGTGTCTTGAGATTGATGGTTTCGTCAGCACCCATGGCTTTGGCGCATTGAAGGGGCAGGTCGGCGATGTCAGCTGCCACAATGCGCGCTGCACCTGCTCGGCGCAACGCACCGATGAGCAAGGAGCCAATTGGGCCACACCCAGTGACAAATACTTGTTTGCCCAAGACGCCACCCGCACGTTGAATGGCGTGCAAGCCAACAGACAAAGGTTCTGCCAAGGCGGCTTCTGAAAGACTGAGGTGTTGGCCAATGGGATGTGCTTGATAAGCTTCGATGATGAGTTGCTCAGCGAATGCCCCCTGGACATGAGGGAAGGGCATGGCACTGCCAAAGAAGCGCATGTTCAGGCAATGATTTTGTTGGCCCAATTGGCAGAAGCGACAGCTGCCGCAGGGGCGAGAAGGGGAAATGGCAATGCGCTGACCCACAGTGAGATGCTTGACGTTAGCGCCCAATGCATCAACAACGCCCGAAATCTCATGTCCCAAAGCCATTGGCTGCTTGATACGCACTGTGCCAAAACCACCGTGCTGGTAGTAATGCAAATCAGACCCGCAAATACCGCCAAACGCAACTTTGACGCGAACTTGATCACTGCCCAGTGCTGGCAGTTGTGTTGTCTCGATTCTCAAATCTTTGGCAGAGTGACAGATGATGGCGCGCATGAAAAAGCCTTTAGAAGTGAATACTTAGAGTGTAGCGGTGACGCCACCATCCACATAGAGGATGTGGCCATTGACAAAGCGAGATGCGTCGCTGGCTAAAAACACAGCGGCACCGCCTAAATCGGCGACATCGCCCCAACGGCGGCTGGGTGTGCGACCCACCAACCAAGCTGAAAACTGAGGGTCGTCAACCAGTTTTTGGTTCAGTTCGGTTTTGAAATAGCCAGGGCCTAATCCGTTGACTTGAACGCCAAATTGTCCCCAATCAATGGCCATGCCCTTTGTGAGCATTTTGACAGCCCCTTTGCTGGCTGTGTAGGGCGCAATACCAGGTCGGCCCAACTCACTTTGAACTGAACAAATGTTGATGATCTTCCCCTGACCGCGCGGAATCATTTTTTGGGCGACTGTTTTCCCAACGAAATAAACGCTGTCAAGGTTTGTACGCATGAGGGTGTGCCAATCTTGGTCGTCGAACTGGTGCAGAGGATTGCGAATTTGCATGCCCGCGTTGTTCACCAAAATATCGATAGGACCTATATTTGACTCAATGGCGTTGACAGCGGCTGCAACCGATTGCGCATCGGTTACGTCAAAAACAGACTCACTGACGGTCAATCCTTCGTCTTTGAGTGATTGAGCTGCCGCCGAGACCTTTTCTGAATTGCGACCATTGATGAGGACATGCGCGCCAGCTTCACCCAGCGCTCGTGCCAGTGCAAAACCAATGCCTGCAGACGAACCCGTGATGAGGGCCAATTTACCGTTCAGTTGAAATGAATTGAGAACCGTCATACCTTAACTCGATAACCATTTAAGTGGCCCCAGCACCAAGATGGGGAAGGCAATTAAGAGGCCCATAACGACCACTTGAGAAATTAAGAAGGGCATTACCCCTCGGATGACGTCGTGCATGGGAATTCGCCCAACGCCGCAAACTACATTGAGTACTGTACCGACAGGTGGTGTGAGTAGGCCAATGGCATTGTTGATGATGAAAAGCACACCAAAATAGACGGGATTGATGCCCGCCTCACGAACCAAAGGCATTAGGACCGGCGTCAAGATGAGAACGGTAGGCGCAAAATCTAGTGCCGTGCCGACAATCAAAACCAGCAACATCAGCATGATCAACAACAGGGTTGGGTTGTCGATGAAAGGTCGGAGCATTTCAACCACTTGAGCAGGAATGTTGGCAATGGTAATGAGCCAAGCAGACACCAAAGCTGCTGCAACAAGGAACATGACAACCGAAGATGTTTTGGCTGCTGCCAAAATGATGCCGTACAAATCTTTAAATTTGATTTCGCGGTAAACAAAGAGACCAATGAGCAAAGAATAGACGACGGCCACCACAGCAGCTTCTGTGGGAGTGAAGATGCCCATTTTCATGCCGCCAATAATGGCGATGGCCAAGAGGTAGCACCAAAACGCATCAATGGTGACGCGTATTTTTTCTTTGGTCGATACGCGTGGCGATACTTTCACATCGTCTTTTCTTGCCACGATCCACCAAGTGATTAGCAAGGCCAGACCCATCAACAAGCCAGGAACAATACCTGCCATGAAGAGTTTTGAGATGGAGACGCCACCAATCACACCAAACAAAATAAATCCGATAGAAGGCGGAATAACCGGTGCAATGATGCCGCCTGCAGCAATCAAGCCTGCAGACCGGTCCATGCGGTAGCCAGCATCTCGCATCATGGGCATGAGCACTGCAGCAAGTGCCGCAGTATCTGCCACGGCAGAGCCAGACAAACTGGCCATGATGATGGCCGCAAAGACCGCCACATAGCCCAAGCCGCCCTTAAAGTGGCCAACCCAAACCAAAGCTGAGTTGACGATACGACGGCTCATGCCACCAGCGTTCATGAGTTCGCCAGCCAGCATAAAGAAGGGGACCGCCATCAATGGGAAATTGTCAGCACCATTGATTAAATTTTGGGACACGATTTGCGTGTCGAAATTGTCCAGATGCAACATGAGTGCCACACCCGACACAATGAGCGAAAAGGCCAAAGGCATGCCCAACGCCATGGCAACCAACAAAGAGCCAATGAAAACTAAAACGGTCATTTAGAGCTCTCTTTCAGGTGTGGTCTGGCATCTTCTTCAGAATCTGTGACCTGAATGAGATCGGCTTCGTTAAATTCACCTTTGGCCAATCGAACCAATTTGCCAACGATCATGAGGCCCATGGCGATGCTGGTGATGTATCCCACGCCGTACACCCAGCTCATTGGAAGCTCAGTCACGCCTGATCGGGTGGTGGCATTGATGCCATGTTGTTTGAGCGTGCCATAAAACATAAGCGCACAGCAACCAAGCATCAACAGATTTGAAATACCAAAAGCTATTTTTTTGCCTCTCAAGCTAAGCTTGCGAACCACAGAATCCAAACCCAAGTGCGCGTTGTCACGCATGGTCACAATGGCACCTAAAAATGTGATCCAAATGAACAAAAATCGAGACAATTCTTCGGAACTGATAATGCCGTCATTGAAGCCGTAGCGCAGCACCACATTGCCAAACACCATAATGACCATGGCGGACAACATGATGACCAATGTGAATTCAGCCAGACGAAAGAAAAGATCATTGATTTTTTGCATAGAGAACGATCAATAAAAAAGCCCTCCTCCATGGAAGAGGGCTTTGTCAGCACAATTTACTTGGTATTTTCAATGGCTTGCAGCAATGCTGGGCCGTTCTTTACACCAAATGTTTTGGCAATTTCAGCAGAAACAATTTTCTGGAAGGGTGCCATGTCGACGTTTTCAATGACTTGCATGCCTGATTTCTTCAGGTCGGCAATCACTTTGCCAGCATTGGCAGCATTCAAACTGCGTTGGTATTTAGCCGCTTCGCGCGCTGCTTCCACCACGATCGTTTGGTAGTTGGCTGGCAGTGAATCAAACTTGCCTTTGTTCATGGCCACAATCAGGGGTGAGTAAACGTGGTTGCTCACTGTCAGGTGCTTCTGAACTTCGTAAAACTTAGAGGACCAGGTGACATTGATGGGGTGTTCTTGCGCATCAAAGGTACCAGTTTCCAAAGCTGTGTAAAGCTCTGCAATGGGCATTGGTGAGGGGTTCATTCCCAACAATCTAAAGGCTTGAATGTGATATGGGTTGGGGGTTGAACGAATCTTCAGGCCCTTCAAGTCTTCTGGCTTGTTGACCGGACGCTTGTTATTGGTAAATGCACGCCATCCGTTCTCCCAATAAGCCAAGCCCTTCATGCCATGCGGCGCAAGTTCGTTGAGAACGCCTGTACCCACAGCGCCATCCAGAACGGTGTAGGCGTGTTGAGCGCTGCGAAATACAAAGGGCAGCTCCATGGCAGCGGTATTGGGAACAATGCCGTTGTAGTTGGAAGCACCGCTAGAAACGATGTCAATGGTGCCACCGCGAACACCGTTAATCATGGCAGCATCGTTGCCCAATTGGTTGGCAGGGAAAATAGTGATTTCAACGTCACCGTTGGTGCGTTGTTTGACCAATTCTGCCAATTTCATGGCTGCCGCGTGTTGACCGTCTGTGGTGTTCACAGCGTGGCCCATCTTCAGGTTGAACTTGGCTGCAAATGCAGCCGAGCCCATGCTGGCAATTAAGCAAGCAACGAGAATGCGAGAAATTTTCATGGTGATGTCTCCTGTGGTTTTACGTGGGTGAAAAAATCAATCGGTGGGCAGTGCATATTCGTCTGCACTGAACACAGTATGGAATACGGTGCCATCAAACATGGCAATCAAGTCTTTGGAAACTTCGCGACTTTTGAGGCGTACTTCAGATGCCAAAGCAATTTCAATGGATTCGCGCGTGGGGTAGCGTACCGATAAAACCATGCCGAAATGTGGATCTGTCACATCACTTTCGACTTGGCGCAGAACGCGAACTTCTTGAGCGCCAGGAAAGCGCGTCCAAAGTGGCACGAGCTCTTTGCGGATGTAGTCATTGAAGGCTTGTTCTTTGCCAACTTTGACCGTACCTTGAAAAAATGCGCATCGAATAAACATGAGGATCCTAAAGTTAAATCTATCAGGGAACAGCATTGATGCTGCTTGCTTTTAATGCAGAGAGGGCTTGCCGAACAATTTGATCAACGAGTTGATCGATGTTCAAAGTGATGACATCGGTTTCTGCTGCAGAGGGTTTTTCAAGCGTTTGCAATTGACTGTCTAGCAAACCGGGCTGCATGTAATGACCTACACGCTGTTGCATTCTTTTTCGAATGAGTTCTTGGGGACCATCTAGAAATAGGAAAACAACGGGCCCCGCTTGTTGCCGAATGCGATCGCGATAGATTTTTTTGAGGGCAGAGCACGCAACGATCCCTCCGGGGCCGTTTTCAGCTGTGTCGTCAAGGAGGTATTGCGCAATGCGATCTAGCCAAGGCCATCGATCAGCATCTTCTAAGGCAATGCCTGCGCTCATTTTTGCAACGCTTTCAGGCAAGTGCAATTCATCACCGTCTTTCATGCGCAATTGAAGGATTTGACTGAGATTTTCAGCAAGGGTGGACTTTCCAGAGCCCGAAACACCCATGACGATGATTCTCAATGACGATTCTTCAAGTTGCATGTTGACAAAAGAACAAGAGCGAATTTTTTTGGACAGCGCTGTCCGAAATGTTAAAAAAAGAGAAAGTTCGAATGAATTAAGTTTTCAACAAGGGCATAAGGGAAATCGATGCCTAGAGAAATTCATTGATTCGAGTTAAATTCTTTGGATAGCGCTATCCTAACCAAGATGAACTTAATTTTTCTACGGAAAAACCCTTGAACAACGCCATAAATCGAAGCAGAAACCATCGCTCAACCGGCCGAATTACCCTGACCGATGTGGCTCTGGCGGCGGGCGTCAGTCCAAGCACCGTGTCACGGGCTTTGAGAGGCGAGCGTGCGGTCGATCCCGATCTCGTCGCTAGGGTCTTGGCGGTGTCTGACAAGCTGGGTTATGTGCCAGACCCAGCTGCAC
>JACCEE012374844.1_pt1 | contig 16168 bp, 14 predicted proteins | sample 7449931 | NCBI WGS metagenome assembly JACCEE01 (sample SAMN15323457, study PRJNA562643) | freshwater metagenome | isolation source: river surface water | place: USA:Blue River Watershed | collected 2017-08-19 | reverse complement strand
GGCCTCGACATTTTATTGATATTGATCACTACGGAAGTTATCCTTTCCCTGAATTGCCTCGGGTTTGGGAAAAGGCCGTTGCAAAATTTTCGGAAGATACCTTGATCGAATACGGCATTGTCCCTTGGAATACCTACAAGGTTTACCGGCAATTGGTATGGGCATTTTCTCAAAAAAATGTAGGCCGGATTTTGAAGTTATCCGCCGACCTTGGGCATTACATCGGTGATGCCCACGTTCCCCTCCACGCCACCAAAAACTACAACGGGCAATTCACCAATCAGGAAGGCATTCATGGCCTTTTGGAATCTCGATTGCCCGAATTGTTTGCGGCCGATTACGATTTTTTTGTAGGCAAAGCCGAGTACATCGAACGGCCGCAAGAAGCCATCTGGAATGCCGTTTTGGGTAGCGCTAAATTGGTAGATACCGTGTTTTCCTCCGAAAAAATGACCGGTAAAAACGTTTCGCCTCAAGCGAAGTACGCTTTTGAAACCAAGGGAAGAACGGTCGTAAAACAATATTCTAAGGCCTATTCGGCCGACTTTCATGCTCGTTTAGGAAGCATGGTGGAAGACCGCATGCGTTCGTCCATTGTGTTGTTGGGAAGTTTGTGGTACTCGGCTTGGGTGGAAGGCGGGCAGCCGAATTTGGATCAGTTGGCCGGCATTCCTGAAAAAGAAGATGCGATCGCCGATTCGGCCTTCCGAGAAGGGAAAATCAAAGGGCGCATCGAAGCCGATTAATTGCAATTCCCGTCCAAATCGCAGGAATTTTCCGAAGATGAAAAGCCGGTTTGTGCATCTTTCCATTCCCCGAACGATTGGCGCAAAGCGCCGGCAAAAATGGATGAATCTTGAGCACCAGAAACCACGTATTTGTCGTTGAAAACAAAATGGGGAACGCCCCGGACTCGAACATTTTGGGCTTCGTATTGATCCTGAATAACGTCGTTGGAATAAATATCGGATTCGAATAATTCCTGAATTTCAGATTCGGAGATTCCTAAATTCGTGCCAATTTCTAGAATCACCTTTTCCGAATCGATATTTTTACCTTCGGTGAAATGGGCCAAAAACAACGCTTCTTCACATTCATGTTGTACGTTCCATTTTTTGGCCAGGTGACTTAGTCGGTGAGCCAAAAATGAATTTGCCACAACTTGCTGTTCGAAATTCATCGTAATTCCTACCTCTTTTCCCATGTCCGAAACCCGACTGATCATGGAACGGACTTGTTCCATTGGCATTCCTTTTTGTTCGGAAAGGTATTGAAAGATGGATGCCCCCGAATGGGTTTCTAATTCCGGATTCAGTTGATAGCTTTTCCAAACAATTTCAACGGAATCCGAAAAGTCAATTTGTTGAAGAGCTACTTCCAATTTTCGTTTGCCGATGTAGCAAAACGGACACATGATGTCACTCCAAATTTCTACTTTCATGTCGGATTATCGTCCCATGGATACCAAGAATTCCTCATTACTAATGGTTCCCTTCATTTGAGCCAACAAGAATTCCATGGCCTCAGTATTGCTCATGTCGTTCAAATGGTTGCGAAGGATGTACATACGCTGAAGAACTTCCTTTCGGTGCAACAAATCGTCGCGACGCGTTGAGGAAGTCATCACGTCGATGGCCGGATAAATACGGCGGTTGGATAGTTTTCGGTCGAGTTGCAATTCCATGTTTCCGGTTCCTTTGAACTCCTCGAAAATCACTTCATCCATTTTGCTTCCGGTATCGATCAAAGCCGTTGCGATGATGGTGAGTGAACCTCCGTTTTCAATATTTCGAGCGGCACCAAAGAAGCGCTTGGGTTTGTGCAAAGCATTGGCATCCACACCACCCGATAGAATTTTTCCAGAGGCCGGTGCCACGGTGTTATAAGCTCGAGCCAAACGGGTAATCGAGTCCAAAAGAATCACTACATCGTGTCCGCTTTCCACCATTCTTTTGGCTTTTTCGAGCACCATGCTGGCCACTTTTACGTGTTTATCGGCCGGCTCGTCGAAAGTGGAAGCGATAACTTCACCTTTTACACTACGGGCCATATCGGTAACTTCTTCGGGGCGTTCATCGATGAGGAGAACGATCATGTAGGTTTCAGGATGGTTGCGGGCAATGGCGTTGGCTACACTTTTAAGAAGCATGGTTTTGCCCGTTTTAGGTTGCGCCACAATGAGTCCGCGTTGCCCTTTACCGATGGGAGAAAATAGGTCAAGAATGCGACAAGAATAATCGTTAGCTTGATCGGCAAGGTTGAATTTCTCGTCAGGGAAAACCGGAGTTAAATAATCGAAAGGAACGCGTTCCCTCACTTCAGTGGGGTTTTTTCCATTGATGCTATCAACCCGTACCAAAGCAAAATAACGCTCGCCTTCTTTGGGTGGACGCAAAGAGCCAACCACGGTATCACCCGTTTTTAGTCCGTAATTGCGTATCTGGTTGGGTGAAACGTATACATCATCGGGTGATGAAAGGTAGTTGTAATCGGAAGAACGCATGAATCCGTAGCCTTCCGACATGATTTCCACCACACCTTCGTGCATGATGAGATTATCGAAATTGTACTGATCCAGGGCGTGGGGTTTGGGTCCGTTGTTGCGTTGCGGATGTTGATGTTGTTGAGGATGATGAGGTTTCGACTCAGGGGTATTTTCGGAAGGAGAATTCTCTGATTTATTTTCTTGATTTCGTCCTTCTGGACGTGGAGAAAATCCGCGATTTTCTCGGTGTTCCTGATGTTTTCTTTCTTCGTTTCTGGGCGATTCTTGGGAATTTCTTGGACGTTTTTCGAATCGATTCGGGCGTTTTTCCAGATTTTCTTCTGAGGGAGAGGAAACAGCATCTGTTGTTGCAGAGGGTGCTGTTTCATCAGGAACGGGAGCAGCTGCAATGGGTTCATCAGATTTTTCCAATCGACGTCTTTTGCCTTTATTTTCGGGTTCTTGCGTACCTTCTTGCTCTTCTGAAAAAAGGGTAGGTTTAGTTTCTTTGTTGAAGCGTGCACGCTTAGGTTTGTCTTCCGTTGGAGCGGGTGATGCACCTTGGCTTCCTAAGATGGCTTCAATCAAAGCATCTTTTTTCAAAGAGAAAAAGTTTTCCAATTTCAATTCATCCGCAATGATTCTCAAATCCTTGAGAGGCTTCGCTTTTAAATCATGTAAATTCAATCCAAAAATTTTTAGGAGTAGGTAAAAACAAGAAATTAATTGAGGAGGGATTCCAAGTGAAATGTGGCTGAAGGCGCCATCTTGGAGAATTCCGACGTGCAATGATACAACTCAAAACGGAATTCCGACTAAAATTGACAAAAACTTTTTTAAAAAGCTTCATTCACACGCAGATACCAACCCGATCCGCCTTCGCGGTTGATGGCATAATCCAATCGGAGGATGGTTCGACTACCTTCGGATACTTTATAGCGAACTCCCAACCCACCAGCAAATTTCCAAGGAGATTCTCCAAACTGTTTCCAGGTGGGGCCAACTTGTCCGGCCGAGGCGAAGGCCTGAAATCCAAATTGGTTTTTAAAGGTGTGTCGGATCTCCACTTGAGTAGCGGCATAAGCAAGGTCGCGGTAGCGACCACGAAAATAACCGCGTAAAATTCGATCACCACCCAACGAAGGAATAAACTGAAAGGCTGCACCGGAGGAAACCTGATCGAGGTAAAGTTGGGAGGCAAGAACGGTTTTTTCGTTAAAAATCGGACTCGCCCAACGGAGGTCGGTACGTACACGGGTGAAGGGATGGGTGTTGAATTCGTTGTTCGCCGCATGAAGAAGTTGGACTTCCCAAAACCATCCTTTGCTGTGTACAAATTGGTGGTCGCGGGTATCGATGGTAGAGCTAAGGCCTATGGCAAAATTTCTGCTGCCTTCGGCTCCTGGGGCGGTACGGTTGGACAAGGTTCCGTTTCCGGAAATGACGGAAATGTTTCTCAAATCGTAATACCAACCGATCATGCCGAGGTAGGTATTTTTTCGGTATTGCCATTGCGCTTGCTGAAAACAAAAGGTTCGTTGAAATCGAAAGGTTTCCAAATCAGACTCCTTTTGATTTCCGCCAATTCCGTAATATTTGTCGTAAAAATCTTCAACATTGAAATTACCCCTCAAAAAAACTTTTCCATTGGCGAACAAAAGATGGTGGTTTAACTCCAATAACGTTTGTTTCTTAGTGGTATGGATGAGGGATAAATAGAGGGTTGAAAATCTTTTTTTAGTGGAATCGGTATAGGAAATGGGATCGAATCGATACAAGGTTCCCAAGCCGAATGCGACGCCATTTTCGGGCGTTCGGTAAAAAACAGGAGTAGGAAAAATATGTAAACTATCGGGTGCCGGCAACCATGAAGGATACGGAATGACTTGCGAAAACATCATGAAGGGAAGAAGAATTCCCGCGAGTAGGGTTCCCCATCTTACGCCCATACCTTGGTCCCTTCCGTACAATTGGTACAAATATCAATCTCCGAGCGAGATTTGATGATGGATTTTCGGAAGGCTCGATAATTGGAGCCTTTCCACACGTGGCGGAAAGAATTGTTTTTCACTTGCCCCAACTTATGGCTGGCATCCTTGTCAAAACAGCAGGGAACCACCCATCCGTCCCAAGTAATCACAGCGCTGTGCCAAAGTCGCCAGCAATGATTGACTAACGTGTTTTTGATGGAATAGGACCCGTCTTTATTTTTTTTGTATCGGCTGAATTTCTCGTTTTGAGGAAGGAGAGGCGATCCGTGTTGGTAATCGTAAATTTGGGCGGTTTTAAATTTAACTTCATCGACCCCCAACGTTTGGGCCAATGCGACCACTTCATCCATTTGATGTTCGTTTGGGCCCACCACGAGAAATTGAAAAATGATCGTTGGTGTTGAGGATTGTAATTTTTTGCGAGCTTGGATCAGGTTTTTAGTTCCTTCGATCACCTGTTGGAGTTGACCTTCTTTTCGATATTGTTCATACACTTCCTGGGTAGTCCCATCGATGGAAATGATGCAACGATCGAGCCCACTTTGCACCGTTTTTTCCGCAGTTTCTGGATCAAAAAAGTGGGCATTGGTGGAAGTGGCCGTATATACTCCTTTTTCATGTGCTTTTTTAATCATTGCCAACAGTTGTTTGTTGAGAAAGGGTTCGCCTTGAAAATAAAAAATAAGGTAGGAGAGCGTTGGTGCCAATTCATGGAGAACTGTATCGAAAAAGTCGGATTTTAAATTCCCCTGATCGCGGGTGAAGGAGCGTAGTCCGCTGGGGCATTCTGGGCATCGGAGGTTACAAGCGGTGGTGGGTTCAATGGAAATAGAAATCGGATTTCCCCAGTGGATGCTTTTTTGGGTGGCCTTGGAAAGCAGGTAGGAACCGACCACGAGGAACATATTCCATGCACGCCGTGGAGTTTGTTTGGAAATCCACCGAATTGAATCCTTCCAATTTTTCACTCGGTAAAGGTACGATGGGAAACCCTGAAAAATTTGTTTCTTTGCAAAGTGAAACGCATCTTGTTTTTCGGTTTGTTTTTTTTGGTCATTGCGGCAAATGCGCAAATTGCAGATTCGATTTCGGCAGATTCTGCTATCGTGGTGGATTCTTCATTCGTGGTTGATTCGGTTCTGCAAGAAAAAGTTTCAGATACGTTGGTGGAGCCAAAATATTGGAATTCGACCGATCGAAGGGTTGAGGTTAAGGCAGCTCGTAGGTTTGAAGGCGACCGAACGGGATATTTTATTTGGGCTTTGTTATCGCTTTTATTTGGGGTGATTGGCTATTGGATGAACGAGGTATACTTCAATAAAATTGGCTATTCTTTGATTAATGTACGCTTTGCCGAGGAGTTTTTTCGGGATTACAAGAAGCGATTATCGGTGGGATTGTTGAATTTGGACTTGAGTTGGGTGATCGGTTTTTCCATTTGGTTGGATTATTTTTTGGTGATGAGGGGCATGGAGTTCCCGTTAGTGGCTATTGTGGGAATCATTGGGGGAATTTATTGGATGAAACGGCAGCTCATTTGGGTTTTGGGAAAAGCAACTCGAATGGACGATACCGGGGAGTACTATTTATTTTCCTTATTCAATTATTTTCGATGGATTGCACCCCTGTTGGGTGTTTTTTCCTTGTTATTGGTATTTTTTGATCAGGAAAAATGGATGAGTTGGGGAGGATTGGAAGTGGGGGAGATTATTTTTTGGGCTATTCCATTTTTTTGGGGAATTTCATTTGTTTTTAGGTTGTTTCGGGTATTGTTTCGATTCACGTCGAAGGGACTTGGTGTTTTCTTCCGATTTCTGTTTTACTTTTGCGTTTTGGAAATTATTCCAACATTGGTTTTGATTAAATGGTTTTGGAGATGAGTAAACCGAATCCGGTACGTAGCGTATTAATTGCCCAGCCTGCACCTGAAGCAGCGAATCCTTATCAAGGAATCATCGACCGCTTTAAGTTGAAGGTTGATTTTCGGGCATTTCACCACGTTGAAGGGATTTCAGCGAAAGATTTTCGAAAGCAAAAAATCGAAATCAAAGATTTCAATGCGGTTGTTTTTACCAGTAAGAATTCCATCGATCATTTTTTTCGGTTATGTGCCGAGTTCAAGCATGAGATGCCTATTGATGCGAAATATTTTTGCACCAGTGAAGCCATTGCGTTGTATATGCAGAAATACATCCAAATGCGGAAGCGCAAGGTGTTTTTTGGCAAAGGAAGTTTAAATGACATTCTTCCATATTTTCAGCGGCACAAGGCAGAAAAGTTTTTGATGCCCATTTCAGAACAATCTCTGAGTGATTTCAATCAAACGTTTGAAACGGCTGGAATCGAGATCACCAAAGCCATCATGTTTCGAACGTCCATTAGTGATTTAAGTGATTTGGCCGATGTGAAATACGATGTCCTTTGTTTTTTTAGTCCAACGGGCATTGAATCGCTTTTCAAAAATTTTCCTGATTTTAAGCAAGAGAAAACTCGCATTGCGGTATTTGGCCCAACCACCCGTAAATCTGCCGAAGACAATCAGTTGGTTGTGAATGTATATGCTCCTGAACCCGGTGTTCCCAGCATGGCCAAAGCCATCGAAAATTATATTTTAACCTTAGGTAAGTAAGGAAAAATTCAGAAAAAATCTTTCCACTTTTTTTTCTATCGGGAAAAACCTCTATCTTAGCACACCTTCCAACTAAAGAAAAACCAAATGAGAAAGGTCACCCTCGTCTTATTCACTGCTTTTGTTTCCATGTTTTCTACGGTGGCTTTTGCCCAGCAAGATTGGAAATTCAATCAATATGCCCTTAATGGAATGGGTTTCAATCCCGCATACACGGGTTTGGGAACCAACATTTCTGCAACGGGATTGTACCGTAATCAATATATGGGATTGGCAGATTTCAACCCGACTTCCAGAAATTTTAACATTCATTCCAAAGTGAATAAGGTAAAAGGTGGTTTAGGTTTGAATATTTTGGATGACGAATATGGTTTAGAAAAGTTTACGGGTGTTTATCTTTCGTATGCCTACCATAAAGATAATGTCTTGCCATTTGAAGGAACACTTTCTGCCGGTATTAGTGTGGGAATGCTTCAAATTTCGAGTCAGTTAAGCAAACTAAACCCAAGAACTAATCCTGATCCAATCTTAGTTACATCTGATATTAGCGGATTTGGATTGGATGTTAATGCGGGCCTATTATTTACAGCGCCAAATTATTATGTTGGAATCTCAGCAACACATTTGTCAAATCCACAAGTAGAGTTGCAAAATAATGCCTCGGTTAACATGCAACCACACCTATTTATCACGGGAGGATACACCTACAAACTCAACGAAAAAATCAATTTGATGCCATCGGTGCTGATTAAAACAATTGTGAAAAAATCACAATTGGATTTTTCGACCATTGGGATGTATTCGAACAAATATTGGGGTGGTTTAGGATATTCCACTTCGGATGCTATTTATTTGTTAGCGGGAGGTTATTTAAAAGGAAATCAATCAGATGGAGGATTGAAATTAGGGGTTTCTTACGGTGCAACCATGAATAAATTAGGTAGCATTGGGGGAAGGAATAGTGTTGAAGCCATGTTAGGCTACAATTTCAAAATTCAAATTCCTGTTAAAATTCCACCAACCGACCCCATATTTCATTGATAGTTGGAGTTTTTGTTTTGTATTTTTCCACTCTGTTAAAAACATCGATCACTAGTAGTTGTAAATGATACTTATGAAGAGACTTGCTCTTTTTTCTTTAACGCTTTTCGGCATGGTTGCCTTAAGTAGTTGTGGTGGCTCCGGAAATGGGGAGCTTATCGGGGTTCAAGGTCGTGAGGCCTATTTCCCAGGTGAACCTTATGGAATGGTTTTCATTCCTCAAGGGAATTTCCAAGCTGGTCAGAGTGATCAGGATGTGATGTTCTCACTCAATGCACCAACAAAGACCGTTTCTGTGGGTGCATTCTACATGGATGAAACTGAAATTACGAATAACGAGTATCGTCAGTTTGTTCAATGGGTGGCTGATTCGATTGCACATACCAAGTTGAATCATATCAAAGAAGGTCCTGCTGGTGAAAAGTTCATCGATTGGGAACAAGAGATCAAATGGAGCGATGAGGCATTGAAAGATATGTACTACGCTGGCGACGACCAAGTTTTCGGAAAACAAGAATTGGATGTTCGTAAATTGACTTACTTGTACCAGTGGTACGATTTGAACAATGCGGCTCACAACAAAGATGTTAACGCTAAGCGTAACAAGTTCATTGTTCGCGATTCGGTTTACGTTTACCCAGATACACTTTGCTGGACTCGTGATTTCGCTTATAGCTATAATGAGCCCATGACTCAAAACTACTACAGTCACCCTGCATACGATGATTATCCTGTTGTAGGTGTAAATTGGAATCAAGCTAACGCTTTCTGTTCTTGGAGAACCGACTACGTGAACACGTTCCGTCGTGCTAACAAGGAGGTTGAAGCTCCACCTTACCATTTACCAACAGAATGGCAATTTGAATATGCTGCTCGTGGAGGTTTGAATACTTCACCATATCCTTGGGGAGGTCCTTACATCCGTAACGATAAGGGATGTTTCTTGGCTAACTTCAAACCCGGTCGTGGTAACTATACCGATGATGGTGGTCACTACACTGTAAAAGTTTACAGCTACAATCCTAACGATTTCGGGTTGTACAACATGTCGGGTAACGTTGCTGAATGGACCCTTACTTCTTATGAAGAGTCGGTTTACAGCACTGTACACGATATGAATCCTGATTTCCGTTATCAGAAGAAAAAAGGTGATGATATTGTTCGCACTCGTAAAGTAATCCGTGGTGGATCTTGGAAAGATACGGGTCACATGTTGCGCGTTTCTACTCGTGACTTTGAATACCAAGACACGTCGAAGAGTTACATTGGCTTCCGTTGTATTCAAGATTTCTTGGGTCGTTCCATGGAAGATTTTTAATCAGAATTAATAAGTAAAATAAAAAGTTAAAACATTTAAAACACAAAACTATGTCAGGTGGTAATTTCATGACTTCCAAAAAAGGAAAAACAATCTTAGGTTATGCATATGCCTGGGGTGCTGCGGTAGTAATCTTGGGTGCGTTGTTCAAAATCATGCACTGGAAAGGCGCTTCTGAAATGTTAATTATTGGTATGGGTACTGAGGCGGTGATTTTCTTCGTTTCCGCTTTCGAACCTGTACACATGGAAATTGATTGGTCTTTGGTTTATCCTGAATTGAAAGGTTCTGGCGCTGATCCATCTAAAAAATCTAAATCAGTAACTGAGCAATTGGATGACATGCTTGGTAAATCTAAAGTTGGTACTGAGTTGATCGATTCTTTAGGAAAAGGAATGTCGAACTTGAGCGATACCGTTGGTAAAATGTCCAAATTGGGTGATGCTTCGGTAGCAACTCAAGAATTCTCAACTAACGTTAAAACGGCTGCTGGATCTGTTTCTGCTTTCAATAATATTACCGTTGAAGCGGGTGGAAAAATTTCTGAAATGACGAAAGCCTACGGTGGCGTTGCTAACTCTATCGCTACGTTGAATGCTGCAGCAGCTGATGCTGAGGTTTACAAAGCAGAATTGAGCAAGTTGACTTCTAACTTGAAGAACTTGAACAGCATCTACGGTGGCATGTTGTCTGCAATGACTGGTAACAAATAATTTTAGTCCAACACATATTAATCCAATAAACTTGTAACTATGGCAGGTGGTAATGTTTCACCGCGTCAGAAGATGATCAACATGATGTATCTCGTGTTGACCGCCCTCTTGGCGCTTCAGGTTTCAAGTGAGGTGTTGGCTGCGTTCTTTCGCATCAATAACTCCTTGAGTTCCTCCAACGTAAATACGGTATCAAAAATTGATGCGCTTTACGATAAATTTGAATCTGAGTACAAAAAGAATCCAGCTAAAGTAGAGAAGTTCTACTCCAAAGCTAAGGATGCAAAAGTTGCTGTTGAAGAGGCATTAAAAGTAATCTCTGAATACCGCGATAAATTAATTGATTTAGCTGGTAACATGAATGGTAAGCACGATGCGGGTGACCACAAAGACGAGGATATGACTAAGTCTTGGATGGGTGAATCCAATATCGACGTGGGACCAGTGTTATTTATTGGCCCCAATGGACATACCAAAGATGGTGACCGTTTGGAAAATACCATTCGTGACGTTCGTAAGAAGTTGATCGCTTTGGTAGGTGAGCAAAACAAAGGTTTAGTTAAAATTGAAGAGCCTGTAGGTTTGCCCGCATCTAAAGACCAACCCAAAAAATCTTGGTTGGAAGCTAACTTCCAATCCATGCCTTTGGCCGGTATCGTTACTTTGATGACCAAATTTGAATCTGATTTGCGTAACTCACAATCCGAAATCGTTGCCTTCTTGTTAGGTGATATCGATGCTTTGGATATTAAAGTAAACAAATTAGAAGCAAAAGTAATTGCAAAATCAACGTACATTCTTCAAGGTGGAAAGTACGAAGCTGAAGTAATTGTTGCTGCATTTGACTCAACTGCTCAACCAAAAGCATATGTTGGTGGAAGCTTGTTGAAAAACGAAGGCGGTAAATCCATGTACTCTGCTGGTGCTACTGCTGCTGGCGTGAAAAAATACGAGGGTTACGTTGAGTTCCCTGATCCAAAGTCTCCTACCGGTATTGCTAAACTTCCATTCAAAGCTGAATACGAAGTAGGTGCTCCTACCGCTGCAGTTTCTCCAGATAACATGAACGTATTTTACATTGGTGTAGATAACCCAGTTACGATTTCAGCTTCCGGTGTATCTGCAAACTCTTTGAAACCACAATTGGTTGGTGATGGTTCTATCACTTCTACTGGTCCTGGTAAATTTATGGTTCGTGTATCTGGCCCTGCTGTTAAAGACAAAAAGGTTGTTGTTAAAGTAATTGGTCAGGTTGATGGCAAGCCTCGTGAAATGGGTGCTGCTGAATTCCGTGTTAAGGCGATTCCTCTTCCAACAGCTAAAGTTGGTGCGGTTGAGCCAACTGCCCCAGTAACCAAAGTGGCTTTGACTTCTCAATCAGGTCTAACTGCTACTCCACTAGGTTTCGATTTCGCTGTTAAATACAACGTAACTGAATATCAATTCTACGCTTTCATTCCTGGTAAAGGTAAGGCTGTGGTAGATGTTAAAGGTGCTGCTCTTTCTGGTGAAGTTAAAAATACAATTAGTATTCTTCCTGCCGGTTCTTCAGTAGTTTTCCGTAACATCAAAGCCTCTGGCCCTGATGGCGTGAAGTCTCTGCTTCCATTAACCTATGAAATCAAGTAATCTTATGAAAAAGGTTATTCTATTGTTGGCTCTTGTAGGTTCTTTCTCTAGTTTTGATGCTTTAGCTCAGAAAAAGAAAAAGAAGCCTGCACCAAAAAAACCAACAACAACTCAAACTACTCCGGTAGTTGAAACTCCTGCTGCTCCGCCTGCTCCTAAGGTAGATCCAGGTGATATCCGTCCAAAAGTTGGTCAATCTAACCCTAACATCAAAGTCGTTGATGGAGGTTTTGAGCGTCGTTCTGCTGCTGCAAAAGGGGCGATTGATTTACCTCAATTGCGTGAAAGCGATATCATTTGGTCTAAGGTTGTTTATCGTCAAATTGATTTGAAAGAAAAACAAAATCTTCCTTTGGCTTATAAAGGAAATCAACAGAAAAAAGACTTTCGTCTTTTGTTGATGGACTTGATGAAGTCTGATAAGTTGGAAGGTTTTATTTTCGGTCGTCTTTTTGCTGATTATGCTGTAGAATTGGATGATTCTCAGGTGATGAGCAAGAATAACGTACTTAGTCAGGTTAATATCAAGGAAGTTATTCCTGTGGATGAAGATGGAGATGGTACTGCTGAAAGTTCTAAAGACACTTTGATTCCGATCGATGCTGAAAAAATTACTGCATTTCGTGTAAAAGAAGAGTGGTATTTCGACAAACAGTATGGTCGTTTTGATGTACGTATCGTGGCTATTGCTCCTTGTTACCGTAATCCTTCTGGTGATGGTTATATCACGATCGCTTGGGTATACTACCCTGCTCTTCGTCCTTTCATTTCTACAACAGAAATGATTTGCTGGCAGAATGATAATGCGAAAATCACTTTTGATGATTTCTTCATCAAGCGTTTATTCTCATCGATTATTTATCGTGAGGTTGAAGTGGGTGATCGTAACATTGAACAGTATACAGGTCCTGGTACAGCTGCTTTGAAAGAGGCTGATAAAATCAAACACAAGATCATCGATTGGGAGCAATCTCTTTGGGAGTATTAATCCTCATTATTTACAAAAAAAGCCTTGTCGTAAGACAAGGCTTTTTTTGTGGACCCGGAGGGAGTCGAACCCTCGTCCGGAGCTGATCTTCACAAGCGATCTACATGCTTAGTTACATCTCGATTTTCGTGAATAGACTGGCGATGCAACGGCCTACCTATCCCTTATCTCTTTGATCTCGGAACTTTTAAGAGTGTGGAAGTCCCTATCTCCTGCATACTGGACCCGGTCGACCCGCCGGCAGGAGCCATGGGCAGGTGCGTAGGGTACTAGTGCATTAATCCTAGATTAAGCAGCTAGTGCGTAAGTGTTGTTGCCAGTTAAAGGCTGAAGGTTCAGATTAACGTGCATTTCCAACAAGGCACGGCATGCACACAAGCAAAGGCGTCAACCCGTCGATTCCGGTCGGGCCCATGTGAGTGGTTTTTATTCAAAAACCTTGCAAAGGTAACCTATTGTAAGGCATTTTTTAAAAGAGTTTCCCTTGGACTTCGGGGAGTAAACGAAAAGATTTTCGATGCAAATCTGTAGATCCGTGAAGTAGAATGGCTTTGCGATGTTCTTTAGTAGGATATCCCATGTTCGTTTTCCAGTTGTAATGTGGATATATTTCATGGTATTTTTCCATTATTTGATCACGTTCCGTTTTCGCTAGAATGCTTGCTGCGCTGATTGCAGGCACCAAAGCATCTCCTTTTACCACGGTTCGATGCTGCCAATTTTGATACGGTTTAAACCGATTTCCATCGACTAGAATGATTTCTGGTTTTTCTTTGATTTGATCCAATGCCTTGTGCATGGCTAGTACGGATGCCCATAAAATATTGTGCTCATCAATTTCTTCGGGTGTGCAAATTCCTATTCCGTAAAAAATGGCTTGATCTAAAATAAGCTGTCTCAAACGATCCCGATCCTTTTTCTTCACCACTTTCGAATCGGTTAAATCTGGTAAATCGTATTTTTCTGGAAGCCAAACTGCAGCAGCAACTACAGGTCCTGCTAAACACCCACGACCTGCCTCGTCGCAACCAATGTGCCTCCAGGTTAGGCCATGTTCCTCAATCCAATTCATGATTTTCCATCGTATTCGTACATGGCCATGTGGCCAACGCTTTGCATGACAAAAATATGGGTTGGTGGAAGGCACTTACTTGTTTCCTCAATTTGCCAAGGTTCAATACTTTCATCCTCCGTTCCTACGAAAAACAACGCCCGTTCGCCAAGTTGTGAAAGTATTGACGTTCGATCAGGTCGATCTCGCATGCTTAGGCTAGCTTGGATAACCGTTTCTGGTCGAATGGATTTTGCTCTTTCCTTTAATATGGAGGTAACAGATTCAAAACGTTCTCGGTTACTTTGCGCAAATAAATTCTGATGAAATCCATCTAAAAATAGAGTTGTTCCCTTTTCTTTCACCAATTCGATCAGTCGTGTTCGATTTTGTTGCTTCATAACACCATCGGCACAAGCATGGCTATTGATGAGCCAGAATTCGGCAATTCGTTGGTGCTGTTGTTCGGCCATGGCCAAACCGATGTATCCACCCATGCTGTGGCCGGCAATGGATATTTGGTGAATATTCATGGAATCAATCCATTGCCAAAGTGCAATAGCTTCTTCCTCAATTCCTGAAAAATTTTCCTGAATTCGGCGCCCAAATCCCGGCAAATCGGGAGCCAGAATTCGATATTTTTTACTCCAATTGGCCAATTGCGGTTCCCAAATTCGGGAATCCTCCATAAATCCGTGAATGAGTAACAAATAAGGACGTTGGTCTTCCATCACGGCCTAATTTTTAATTGTTGGCCCAATTTTAATGCTGGGCTACTCAAACCATTTCTTTGAAGTAAGTCATCGACTTTGATTCCATATTTTTTTGAGATGGAATAAGCGGTTTCTCCTTGAAGGACTGTATGGAATTCCGGCAGTTGGATTTTAGGAATGGAAATGGGTGTTGAATCGATGGTTTTGGGCGGAACAATTACTTTTTTGGGGATGGTATCGTTGGAAGGACCACTGATGGTGCTGGGTTGTTTCACGATGGTGTCGCCCGGTTGATATTTCGTTGTTGTATCGATTTTCGGTTGAAGTTGAATTTTTCGTTTCTCGATATCTTCAACACTTCGTGTTTTCGGGGCAGTTTCTGATTTTTTTCGAAGGAATAAAATGCTCCCTTCCGCCGGTTCCTGTCCTTCTTCCAACTGGTTTTTCCTTTGCAGCGAACTCAATCGAATTCCATACAATTGAGAAATCTGCCATAAAGATTCAGTGGCACCAACTTTATGGTAAGGTGTTCGAGCCTTTCTTCGTTTGGGTTTTAAATAAACCACTTCACCGGGATCGAACAGGAATTTTTCCTTGGGTAAATCGTTGTATTTATAAATCTGCCAAGGCATCATTTGGAATTTATCGGCAATACTCAAGGGGCCTTCATCGTTTTTTTGGACCGCATAAGCATCAATCTCATTGTATTTGATGATTTGCTGTACAATTTTGACATCCAAATGCTGTTTTGGAATGGGCTTCGCTTGCTGAACGATATTCTTCAGACCATTTTCATCCACCAAATCGTATTGCATCAATTGCATTTTTTCAATCAAATCGATGAGTAATTGGGCGTAATTAGGATTGGTGGCGTACCCGGCTTTTTTGAGGCCTAAGGCCCAACCTCGGTAATCCGTTTTTTCCAAATCAAACAAAAACGAATACCTCGGACGGGTTCGTAAAAAGTTACTGTGGTCGGTAAAACTCTCTTCGGCACTGCCATAAACCCTGAAACATTCTCCAATGGTATCGTCGTCCATGTACATTTTGGGTCCTTTCCAATCTTTATGGCACTTGATTCCAAAATGGTTTTTGGCTTCGGTAGAAAGTTGCGAATTTCCCGAACTGGATTCCAAAATGCCTTGAGCCAACGTAATGGAGGCGGGAACCCCTGTTCGAATCATTTCGGAAATGGCAATGGCCTTGTATTTATCTACGTATTGTTCCTTCGTTTGTCGGGTATTTACCTGGGCCGAAGCCAGGGTACAAAAAATAAAAGAAAGAAGTAAAACGAGGTGTTTCATTTTTTTTGAAGAAGGGTTAGTCCATCGCGTAACGGTAAAATAACGGAGGTTACCCGGGCATCGTTGGCTATTTTCTGATTGAACTGTCGAAGGATGACGGCATCTTTTTGCTGGTTGGTGGGATCGGTTACCGTGCCGTACCAAAGTACATTGTCGATGATCATTAATCCTCCGGAACGAAGAAGGGATAATCCAGCTTCGTAATAGAAGGGATATTGTTGCTTTTCGGCATCAATAAAAATGATATCGAAATGGTCTTGGCATTGTTCCATCCACGCCAAGGCATCGCCACAATGGAAATGGATG
>JACCEE011635762.1_pt1 | contig 16179 bp, 9 predicted proteins | sample 7449931 | NCBI WGS metagenome assembly JACCEE01 (sample SAMN15323457, study PRJNA562643) | freshwater metagenome | isolation source: river surface water | place: USA:Blue River Watershed | collected 2017-08-19 | reverse complement strand
GGGCGGGTGAGGAGTCCGTGATGGCGTGCCGTGAGGCAAACTTTCGCGCCCATGCAAAGTTCCTTGGGGAAAGGTGTTTTTGACGCGGGATGAACCAGGTCAAGTGCGGCGACGAGACCTTGGATTCGGACGTTTGTCACGCACGGCAGCGTTGCGAGATCACGGGTGATGGCGTTTTTAAGTTGGACGGAGGCGACGTTTACTCGTGCCAGAATGGGTTCGTCTCGGAAGATCGCCAGATTTTCTAAGGCAAGCGCGCAGCCCAGTTGGTTTCCGGTGTAAGAGTGTCCGTAAAAGAGGGTTGCCGATGGGTCTTTCGATTTGAAGGGTTCGAAGATCTGTTCGGAGACAAGGGTTGCGGCGAGGGGTGAATAGCCTCCGGTGAGTCCTTTCGCGAGGGCCACCAAATCGGGTCTGACGTTTTCGTGCTCGCAAGCGAACATCTTACCGGTTCTGCCAAAGCCGGTCATGACTTCGTCGGCAACTAAGAGAACCCCGTGAGACTGGCACCATTGTTGAAGTTGTCGGAGCATGCCCTTGGGCCAAAAATGCATTCGATTGGCTCCTTGGATGAGTGGTTCAATGACCACCGCAGCGAGTGTGGAAGGGTCGTGTTGTTCGAGTTCTTGGAGAGATTTGACGTTGAGGACGGGGGTGTGATGTTGCTGGAATCGACGGAAAAACAGGGGGATGCCACCGAGGCTAGATGCGCCGAGGGTGTCGCCGTGGTAGGCGCCAGAGAATGAGGCGAACGTGTTGCGCTCGGGATTTCCGGTGAGCTGATGATATTGGAGGGCGATTTTCAGTGAGGCCTCGATGGCGGTGGAGCCGTTGTCGGAGAGAAAGCAGCGGGCGAACGCGGGGGTCCAGAGTTGGCAAAGTTCCTTGCAGAGTTGCGCTGCTGGGGGATTGGTGAAGCCGAGGAACGAGGAGTGGGCAATCCGGTCAAGTTGGGCGCGTGCGGCGCGGTTGAGTCGCGGATGATTGTGACCGTGGAGGTTGGTCCAAATCGAGGAGTTGCCGTCGAGGTAGACGTTGCCGTTTTGATCGTAGAGGGTGCAGCCTTGCCCGCGAACGATGCTAAGGGGCTGGCTCTCGAGCCAGAGTCCCATGTTGGTGAAGGGGTGCCATGCGAACTGGCGATCCCAGTCGGATGGATTGTCCTGCATCACGCTTGAGGGAAAACGGGGACGGAAAGGCCGAGGAGGTTCAGCGCATTTTCGAAGACGGCTGGGAAGGATTCGATGAACGAATCCCAGTCGCGTTGCGGAGAAAACGGCGTATCAATCCCTGCAGAAATGGCGTTGGGGATGAGGTTTGAATCTTCGATGAGTACGCGGACTTCGTGTTCCCAGTCGGGGATGCGAACCGACCCGAGAAATCCGGGGCGCGCGATGTTGAGTCCTGCGGCAAAGGGGCGCAGAAACTTCTCCCGCTCCATCGGACTGGGGAACCGGATTTGTCCTTGGATGGAGAGGGCGGAGAGGGCACCGGGATGCACGGAGACCAAGTTGAATGAGCGCAGGAGGGCTTGGTGGAGCACTCGCCAATCCTGTGAGGTTCGGGCGTTGCGGATGAGAATGCGGAGTCGGTCGGCTACGCGGACGAGAGTACCGTTCCCGTCGAAGAGGGTGGCTTGAAACTCCCATTGGTAGAGGGAGTCACGATTGACGAGTTGGCATTGGGCCGGACGGATTCCAAAGCCTTTAGTGGGATCGCAGAGGCTTTGCGCAAAGGATTCAATCTGCGCTTGCTGAAGGCTTTGCGGTGATTCAAGAGGAACGTCGACGCTCAGAGCGAAGGTTTCGACGGCGAGAGCAATCATGGGACGGGAGGCGGCTCGTTGTGGAATTCGCGCGGTGGCGATTCATGAGAAACGCCGGGTGGGCTCAGTAGTTGAGGCTGGAGAAATCTGATGAGGCGGGGCGCTGTATCGCGCCGTTCTGTGAGGGAGCGAGAGGCGAGCGGATGAGCTGTTGCTGGCGTTCGAGGAGAACGTCGGCGTGGTCGCGCATGACGTCGCGCTGACGAACTGCCATGTCGCGTTCTTTTCTGAGGCGGGTGAGTTCGCGCTCGATGCGGTCGCGGCTTTCGGAGTCGGAGCGCAGGATTTCGCCCCGCTCGCGTTCGAGGTTGTAAGATTGCTCTCGTGCGGCGGATCGCGCGGCGTCGGCAGATGCGCGTGCTTCGTCGCGCTGACGGATGAGTCCGTCCAGTTGGCGCGAGAACTCGTCGGTGCGGGTGCGCAGCGTTTCGCGCGTTTCTTCGAGGAGCGCGAGAAGGGTGCATTTTTCGTTGAGCAACGCTTCTCGTTCGCGGGCAAGTTGTTCGTTTCGACGGCGGGCGTCGCTTTCGATGGCGGCGGTCCTACTGGAGAGCTCGCCGCACTCGGAACGCGCGGAATCGAGTTCGTCGCGTAGGCGGCCGATTTCTGCTGGGTAACGTTTTTCAGCGTCCTGAAGGGCGGCACGTAAGCGGTCGTTTTCGACGCGGATGGTTCCTGTTTCCTCGCGGAGACGCGCGATTTCGGAGTCTTTGGAGCTGGTGAGTGACGCAACGGCTTGGCGGTGCTCAATCGTGAGTTGGGTGATGCGGCGATCGCGTTCGGCATTGGCTTCGGCGAGGGTTTGGTCGCGCTGGAAGGCGATGGCGTCGCGCTCGGCGGAGAGGTTCGCGATCGCGCGCGCGTGCTCTGCCTGGGCGGAGTCGAAACGGGCGACCCATTCGCTGAGGCGGCGATCGCGGTCGGAAGAAACATTGGCGATGCGTTGGTCGCGTTCTGCGACGGCGTTGTTTCGCTCAGCCAGTTTCTCTGCGAGCGAGCGCTCGTGATCAGCGCGCTGGAGTGCAAGCTTGCGTTCGTTCTCTGCGTTGAGGTCGGCAATGAGTCGATTGCGCTCGTCGAGAGCCGCTGCTTTGTCGGCTTCGTGGCGGGCTGCGGCGGCTTGTTGCGCGGCTTCGAGGTCGCCCAACTCCTGACTGAAATCGGCGCGCAGGTCGGTGAGTTGGCGTTCGAAGTGGGTTCGCTCTGCCTCCAGTTCCTGAGCGTGTTGGGAGCGCAAAACCTCGATGGCGGCTGCGTGTTTCGCCTCGACCGCCTGCTGAGTGCGCTGGTGTTCGGCGTCCCGCTGGTCGAGGCGCTTGGTGGCGTTTTCTTCGGCAGCTTTGTGGTTTTCTTCAGCGGTTTGAAGGCTCGAACGCAGGGAGGCGTTTGCGGCTTCCAGTTCGCGCCGGACCTGAGCGAGGGCAATCCGGTGGTCTTCGCGTTCAGCCTCGATGGCCTTGGTGTGAGCGAGGGAGAGTTCCGCTTCGATGCGTTTTTTGTCCGCCTCTACCGCAGCGATCGCGAGATCGTACTCCTGTTTGCGGGCTGCAATGAGTTCGTCAAAGTCACGGGTGCGCGCATTCAGCTCGGCGTCTTTTTCGCTGATGGCGATGGTCGCTTTCTCGAGTTCGGTGCGCGAGTTCGCGAGTTTTTCCTCGGTGGCGGCAAGCTTGTTCTCGAGTTCGGAGGCTTTCGCTTCTGCGGCAAGCTTGGCTTCACCGAGGGTTCGGTTGGTTTTCTCCGAATGGCCGAGGCGTTGCTCGAGTTCGAGACGTGCGGCTGCAACGGCGCGTTCGGTTCCCGCGTTGGCAGCGGCGAGTTCCGCTTCGAGGCGTGTTTTGAGCGCCGCGGCGTCGGCTTTTTCACGACCAACGGCGTTGTTTGCATCCGCGAGGGATTTGCGAAGTTCAGAGACGCTTTTTTCTAGATTTTGCGTCTGTGATCGGAGTGCGTCGCGTTCTTTGGAGAGATCGCCAATCAGCGAGGAGTCACCCGCTTTGGCGCTTTCGAGGCGCGAACGAGCTTCTTCGGACTGTTTGAGTTTGTCGCGAAGGCCGGCTGATTCGGCTTGAAGGGAATCACGTGTTTCGCGGAGGTCACCCTCGAGACGACGCTTCGCGGAGTCGAGGTCGTCACGCTCTTTCGTGAGGGCTGCGACCGCTTTTTGTTGTGCGTCAATGGTCCTGCGGAGGCCAGCGAGTGCGCGGTCTCCGTTGTTGGACTGGGACTTATCGCGTTCAAGGGCGGATTGGACGGAGCGGTTCTCGTCCGCGAGTTCGTCGCGCTGTTTCGCGAGCTCGTCCTTTTCTGATGAGAGCCGAGCGTTTTTTTTTCGGAGGTCTTCGAGTTCGGCTTTCCAGCGGTCGACTTCGGCTCGGAGCTTGGCCAGTTCGGCTTCCTGAGTCTTCTGCGCTTTGACGAAATCGTCTGACGGCCCGAGGATGTTGGGGGTGGTGCCGGTCTTTTTTGCCTCCTCGATTTTCTCGATGGCTTCCTGACGCGCTTTTTCGAGGACTTGGCGTTCTAGCTTGAGGGAAGCGATGCGGTCTTGAAGGACCTCGGCGGATTGAGGGGAGATGCCCTCGGCGTTGGGCGCCTGAATGTTGTGCTCGCGCACGGTTTGTCCGCCAGCGGACTGGAGTTCCTCGTTCTTTTTTGCGAGTTCGTCGCGCTCGGCGAGGAGGGTTTTGATGCGTTTGCGGTAGTTCTCGATGTCTGCTTCGAGAGCGGTGACTGCGCGTTTTTCCCAGACATCGGAAGGGGCGGAAGCCGTTGAGGCGGGCGCTGCTGGTTGTTTCCAATCGGGAACAGGGGCGAGGCGATCGTCTTCGTTGGAAGGGGTCGACTCGAGTGGTTCCTGGCGGGCTCTGGCTGAGGGAGGGCGCGGTGCGGTTTCCGATTCACGAAGCGCTTCGCCAGCAGACTCCGAGCGACCCGATGTGGATCGTCCGCGAGGAGATGGATCGAGATTGGCGTCTCTTTCAGTTCTGGGTTTCCGGGGCGGCTGAGAATCAGTTTCGGAGGATTCGTATCCGTTGTCGTCGTCGAGACGGTTGGATGCGGGGGCGGTTTTTCGCTGCGGTTTCCGTTCTGCTGGAGCCAAGCTGGATGCGAGTTCTGCGACGTCAGCGGTGGATTTTGAAATATATTCTGTGGTCGCCGATTGAGCGGCCTTGCGTGTTTCGGGAGATTTTACGACCAGTGCGGAGTCGTCTTTGTCGGGTGCGCGCAGGGTGTTGAGGATTTTCTGCCACGGAAGGCGGATTTGGGTGGTGTCGGTGGCGCTGGAAGGGCTGGAGAAGACGTGCGGAATCTTTTCGTAAAGTTCGCGGACGGGAATGCTGGTGATGCCACGGGAAATCCGTTGGGCGATGTCTTCGCGATCGAAGAAGATGCTGAGAGAGCGGTCTTTTGGGCCGTCGACGAGGAGGGTGGATGGAAGGCGGTGGAGGAAATCCCCGAGTTCGAGGCGAAGGACACCGGAGTTTTGATCGTTTGGGTCGGTGCTGGTCTGACCTTTCGGGGGGGTGTCCGGCGAGGGATTCATGGAAGAAGATGTCAGGGAAAAAAGCTTCGCGGGTGGGCGATGGAAAACTTGATCAGCGGAGGATTATGAGCCGACACAAAAGAGGGGGCTAGACGGAAATCGGGGTGATTGGGGATTTCCCAGTATTTCGGGGGTATTTTCCGTTTTCAAATGGGGGAAGGAGGCTATCATTCCGCGCTCAGTCGCGCCCGTAGCTCAGTTGGATAGAGCAACGGATTTCTAATCCGTTGGTCACTGGTTCGAATCCAGTCGGGCGTATTTTCCCATGTGAGGGGGGGCATTTGAGACGAGTGCGGGTGGTTTGGGTGGATTTTGCGGTTGCGTGGGGGCGGGGGGTGGCGAGGAATAGCGGACTGCACAAACATGTCCTCGCAACGCTCTCCGATTGGTCTGATTTTTTTAACGGTGTTCATCAGCATGGTGGGCTTTGGCATCGTGATTCCGGTGCTGCCGGTTTACGCGAACAGTGAGCCTTTTTTGATGAAGCCCTCGGAACTGGGCTTTTTGGTGGGGGTGTTTTCCCTTGTGCAGTTGGTGGCAGCGCCGTTGTTTGGGCGTTTGTCGGATCGGATTGGGCGTAAACCGGTTTTGCTGGTGAGCATCATTGGTACGGCGGTGGGGTTTGTCGTGATTGGAGTGGCGCAATCCGCGTGGATGCTGTTCCTCGGACGGATTATTGACGGGGCGAGTGGGGGCAATATTGCGACGGCTCAAGCGTGCATTGCCGACGTGACCCCGCCGGAGAAGCGTTCTCGCACGATGGGGATGATTGGGGCTGCGTTTGGGTTGGGGTTTGTGATGGGGCCGGCGTTGGGGGGGATTTTGAGTCAGTATTCCACGCAGTTGCCTTTCTTTGTGGCGGCTGGTTTATCCGTGTTGAACGGGGTGCTGGTGTGGGCTCGTTTACCGGAGACTTATCCCGCCGAGCGGCGCGGGGCGGCAGTTTCGGCTTTGCCGCTGAGCGAGGTGTTCTCTGGGGCGATGGGGCGTTGGATTGGGATGATTTTGACGGCATCAGTGCTCTCAACCACGGGATTTGCGTTTATTCACGTGCTGTTCGCTTTGTTTTGTAAGGATCGGTTCGGCTGGAATCAGGAGCAGACGAGTTACGGATTTGCGTATGTCGGGGTGCTGGCGGTTTTGGTGCAGGGCGGGCTTCTGAGGCGGTTATTGAAGCGGAACATTGAGCGCGAGTTGGCGGTGGCTGGGGCGTTGATTTTGGCACTGAGCCTCTGGTTGCTTCCGACCGTTACGGCGGTGAAGGGGTTCATGGGTGTGTGTGCGCTGATGGCCCTCGGCAACGGGTTGCTTACGCCAACGCTGAGCGGAATGGCGTCGCGCTATGTGGATCAACACGCGCAGGGGCGTGTGATGGGGTTGATGTCCGCCTCTGGGAGTTTGGGAAGATTTTTGGGGCCGATTCTTGCGGTGCTTCCGTTGCCGTTGGCTTTTTCGGAGTTTGCGCGTCCGCTCGGCGACGCGGATCGCATTTTGGTGGATTTGGGTTACGGGAAAGCCTTTGCGTTTGGAGCGGGTTTGATTGCGCTGTCGATGTTGTGTGTCCTCGCTGCGGGACGTCGCAGCCCGCGCGAGACGGTTCAGGGGGCAGTCTGAATCGGGGGTGTTACGGGGAGGAAGATGCGTTTCGGTCTTCCTTCAATCCCACAGATTGGGTAGGGGTATTCGTTTCCCCGCGTAGGCGGAATCAACGGAGTTTTTATGGCAAATCATTCACGCATCGTGATCCTCGATTTTGGGTCGCAGTACACGCAGGTCATCGCGCGGCGTATCCGCGAGTTTCACGTTTTCTCTCAGGTGCTTCCGTACAATACGCCCGCCTCGAAAATCAAGGAGCTGGCGCCTGCCGGCGTGATTTTGTCAGGCGGTCCGGCCAGCGTTTATGCGAAAGGCTCCCCACAACCTGATAAGGGCGTGTTCCGGTTGGGGGTGCCGGTTTTGGGGATTTGTTACGGGATGCAGCTCTTGGCGCATCATCTTGGGGGTAAGGTGGAGCATTCTGAGCAGCGTGAGTATGGCATGGGCACTTTGAAGGTTTCGAAGTCGTGCGCGCTCTTCCGCGGCTTGGACAAGGAGTTGGCGGTGTGGAACTCGCATGGGGACAAGGTGACCAAGCTTCCGGAGGGGTTTCGTCCGGTTGGAACGACGACGAACAGTCCTTACGCAGTGGTGGAGGATGCCAAGCGCAAGTTTTACGGGCTTCAGTTTCATCCCGAGGTGGTGCACACGCCGCGCGGGAAGGAGATTTTGTCGAACTTTGTCCTCGGAATTTGCCGAGCGAAGGCGGATTGGACGATGGGGTCTTTCATTGAGGAAACCTGTTCGCGGATTCGGGAGCAGGTGGGTGGGGATCGGGTGGTGTTGGGGTTGAGTGGCGGGGTGGATTCGAGTGTTGCGGCTGCGTTGATTCACCGGGCGATTGGTGATCAGTTGACCTGTGTTTTTGTGAACAACGGGTTGCTTCGGGCGAATGAGGCTGAGGCGGTGGAGAAGTTGTTCGGGGACAACTTTCAAATGCGGCTGAAGACGGTGGACGCGACGCGCCGGTTTTTGTCGAAGCTTCGCGGGGTAACCGATCCAGAGAAGAAGCGGCGGGTAATTGGGCACGAGTTTATTCGCGTGTTTGAAGATGCGGTGAAATCGGTGACGAAGAGCAAGAGTAAGCGGTCCGGTTCTGGTCAGTTCCGCTTTCTTGCGCAAGGGACTCTTTATCCCGATGTGATTGAAAGTGTGGCGATTGCGGGGAACCCTGCTTCGTTGATTAAGAGTCACCACAATGTTGGGGGGCTGCCTAAAGACTTGAAGTTTGCGTTGGTGGAGCCGTTGCGGGAGTTGTTTAAGGATGAGGTTCGCGAGGTGGGGACTCAGCTGGGGTTACCGAAAGAGGTGGTTCATCGGCAACCGTTTCCAGGGCCCGGGCTGGCGGTGCGAATCATCGGCGCAATTACGCCGCAGCGCTTGCGTGTACTCCGGGAAGCGGACGCAATCGTGGTCGAGGAGATGAAGACCTCTGGTTGGTACTACAAGGTTTGGCAGAGTTTTGCCGTTCTATTGCCGGTTCGCTCGGTCGGGGTGATGGGGGATGGTCGCACGTATGAGGACACGATTGCGTTACGGATTGTGGAGAGTCAGGACGGGATGACCGCGGATTGGGTTCGGGTGCCGTACGATCTTTTGGCGAAGATTTCGTCACGCATCATCAACGAGGTGAAGGGGGTTAACCGGGTGGTGTATGATGTTTCGAGTAAGCCGCCTGCGACGATTGAGTGGGAGTGAGGCGTGGTGTAGCCAGTGAACTGATGAATCGAATGGACAAGCCGATAGGAGTTGGAATCGCGGGACTGGGGAATGTTGGAGCGGGTGTTTTCAAGCATCTGGCAGGGAATCGCGCGTTGATTCGTGGCAGGACGGGTTTGGATTTGGAGGTTCGACGATTGGCGGTTCGGGACGTGGCGAAGCGAGTGGCGGAGGGGGTGGATGCGGGGTTGTTGACGTCGGATTGGCGGGACGTGGTTGCGGATCCGGGGGTGGGGATTGCGGTGGAGGTGATGGGGCGTAAGGAGGAGAGTCTGGCGTTTATTCTTGCGGCGTTGGAGGCTCGCAAGGCGGTGGTGACGGCCAACAAGGCGTTGCTGGCAGAGCACGGACGCGAGATTTTTGAGTGTGCGAATCGGAACGGGGTGCCGGTTCTGTATGAGGCGGCGGTGGCCGGTGGGATTCCGATTATTAAGGCGGTTCGTGAGTCGTTTGTGGGCAACCACATCGTGTCGATTCACGGAATCATCAACGGGACGAGTAACTACATTCTCACTCGGATGACGGAGACGGGGATGGGTTTTGAGGAAGCGTTGAAAGAGGCGCAGGCGGCGGGGTACGCGGAACCGGACCCGTCCTTTGACGTGAACGGCTGGGATGCGGCGCATAAGGCGATCATTTTGGCATCGCTCGCGTACGGATTCTGGGTTCCTCCGGATCGCGTGCATGTGGAGGGGATTGAAAGCATCACGGCTTCTGACATTTGTTTCGCGCGCAAGCTGGGTTACCGGATCAAGCTGTTGGGGGTGATCAAGGCGGGTAAGGACGGAATGGGTGGGGAGGTGGAAGTTCGGGTGCATCCGACGTTGATTCCGGAGAAGCACGTGCTGGCGAGTGTGAATGGGGTGTTCAACGCGGTTGCGGTGCATGGCGACCTTGTGGGGGAGACGCTGTTTTACGGACGGGGTGCGGGTCAGGACGCGACTTCGAGTTCGGTGTTGGGGGATGTTGCGGAGGCGGCGGAGTCGCTGGTTCGTCCACGGCGCGATGCGGGGTTTGTGACGCATGCGTTGTATGGGAGTTGCCGACCGATTGCGGAGATTAGGTCGGCTTGTTACCTCCGACTTTCGGTGGAGGATCGTCCGGGTGTGATGGCGCGGGTTGCTGGGATTTTGGGTGAGCTTGGGATCAGCATTGCTTCCATTCTGCAACCGGAGTCGGAGGATGAGGGCGCGACGGTTCCGTTGATTTTGATGACCCATGCGACGTCGAATCGTCAGATTGGGGAGGCGATGTCGCGACTAGCGGCATTGGAGGCGGTGAAAAAAGCGCCGCGGATGATCCGAGTAGAGCATTTCGAATGAGCCAGAAACCTTTTTCCACTTTGCATGACCGAGGCGTGATTGCGCGGTACCGGTCGTATTTGCCTGTGAATGAGTCGACTCCGGTTGTCTCGTTGAATGAGGGCAGCACTCCGTTGATTCACTCTCCGAAGCTGAGTGAGAAGGTTGGCCGGGGTGTTGAAGTGTATTTGAAGTACGAGGGATTGAATCCGACGGGTTCGTTTAAGGATCGCGGGATGACGGTGGCGTTGTCGAAAGCGGTGGAGGGCGGTGCAAGGGCGGTGATTTGTGCTTCGACGGGCAACACGAGTGCGGCGGCGGCGGCGTACGCGGCGAGGGCAGGCATCGCGTCGGTTGTGTTATTGCCGAAAGGCAAGATTGCCTTTGGGAAGATGGCGCAGGCGTTTATGTACGGGTCTAAGGTGGTTGCGATTGAGGGGAACTTTGATGATGCGCTGCGGTTGGTTCGTGAGATTGGCGCGCTGGGTGGGATTGCCGTGGTGAACTCGGTGAATCCGGATCGGTTGCAGGGGCAAAAGACGGCGAGTTTCGAGATTATTGAGGAGCTGGGTGATGCGCCGGACGTGCACATCCTGCCGGTTGGTAACGCGGGCAATATTTCGGCTTACTGGATGGGCTACAAGGAGTTCCGCGAGGCAGGGCGGTCGTCGCGGTTGCCGCGAATGACGGGTTTTCAGGCACTGGGTTCTGCTCCGCTGTACTTCAAGAAAGTGGTTGAGAATCCGGAAACGGTTGCGACGGCGATTCGGATTGGCAACCCCGCGAGCTGGGAGTTGGCGGAAGATGCGATTCGGAGCAGCGGCGGCTGCATCGATGTGGTGTCGGACGAGGAGATTCTCGCGGCGCAGGCGTGGTTGGCCGCGCACGAGGGTATTTTTGTGGAACCGGCGAGCGCGGCGAGTGTTGCTGGCTTGCTCAAATGTCAGAGCGCGTCGCGGTGTGCGACCTGTCCGATGGCAGGGATTGCGGAGGGCGCGCGCGTGGTTCTCACGGTTACAGGGCATGGGTTGAAGGATCCGGACGTTGCGAAGGACCAGATTGGTGGGGTGTTGAGTGCGGCGGCTCGGCGGGATGATGTTTTGCGGGTTATCGGCCTGTGAGTCGACACTGTGACGGTTGGTTAAAAAACTATTTCTTACAAATCTCTTATGTCGAACAACGTAGTCTGGGTTGAGAACACGTCGTGGGAACCGCTTTTTTATGGGTTGCCCGCCAAACTGCCATGGCCAGCTGAGGCTGATCCTGAAGGAGCGAAGCGGCAGCCGTTGGACCTCGAGACGTTGTGTGAAGCCATCGACCGTTTGGGCGTGGACGCGGGAGATCCTTGGGCGAGTTTCCGTGCGGCGACGGGTTTGTTCAGTGATTTGTCGGACGCATTGGAGGAGGGGGAGATTGTGAAGGCGTACGGGATTTTGGAAGAAGTGGAGCGGCTTCACCCTGGTACGCCCTTCATTAGTTTTCAGAAGGGGAGTTTGGCTCGGTTGGAGGGGAATGATGAGGAAGCGTTGGCGAACTTTGAAAAGACGGTGGAAGATTTGCCGTCCATGTCGCCGGCGTGGAGCAACTTGGGAACGATCAACGCGAGTGTTGGAAATCGGGATCGGGCGATTGAGTGCTTTCAGAAGGCGTTGGAAGTAAATCCGAACGACCAAGTTGCGTTGGACGGGTTGGTGCGGTTGAGGGTTTTGGTTCGTTTGGTGCAGCAGGGAGGGGATGCGTCGAAGCCGGAGGCGGTTGGGTACGTGGATGTGCCTTCCTTTCAACAGATGGTTGAGGGCCAGTTGGATGCATTAGCGGAGAAACCGGACGAGTTGTTGGGATTGGCGGATCGTCTCTTGCGCGATGGATTGATTCTCGCGACGGCAGTGAAGGCGTTGGAGAAGGCGAATGAGGTTCGTCCGGGGCATGGGCCGACGCTTGCGGCGTTGACGGGGGCCTACCGTTTATCGGGACGCAACGATTTGGCGAAAGCGACCGTTGAGCGTTACACCGCGATGAATCCGGAGGATGCGGCGGGATTCATGAACTTGGCGCAAGCGTGTAATGCGGTAGGTGACAGCGAGGGAGAGCAGACTGCGCTCGAGCAGGTTTTGAGGCTGGATCCGAACTACCATGCGGCGATTGGAATTTCGTTTGGGTTGCGCGCTGGGGAGCATGATCCGGAGAAGGAAAATGCGGTGAGCGAGTGGGCGGTTTCTGCGGGCTCTTGGATGGGGCGTTTGATTGCGAGTTCCGTTGCGCGCAAGCGTGGGGATGCTGAGTCAGCATTGCGCCACGCCGAGCGGGCTTATGGATTGAATGCGGATTCGGAGGAGGTGTTGCTGCACTACTCGGCGGTGTTGGGCGAGAACCGGGAACTGACGAAGCTCACGACGATTATTCGGCCCGCGGTGGAGTCCCGGAAGTTTTCGAATCGGTTGGATTGGAATTACGCTCAGACGTTGCATCAGTTGGGTTTACGCGATGAAGCGGCCGGTGTGTTACGTCGGGCATTATCGCAGGAAAATGCGGACGAGGAGTTTAAGGCGATGGCGGGTGGTACATTGGAGCTTTGGATGGGGATTTTGGCGGTTTGCGGGGTACAGGTGGCCGTTCACGGTTCTGGCTATGTCACTGCGCCGGTATTGATTACACTTCCGGACGGGGATGGAGGAGTGGTGGTGGGCGCTGGCAAGACGGCTCCTGCAGAGGGAAGGTTCCCTTGGAAAGTTACGGGCGACACGTTGTTCGTCGTGTTGCAACAGGGGGAAAGTGGGGGATCGAATCCGCCGGCAGGATTGGGGGCGTTTCGGATTCAGGGGGTTAATCCTGAGGAGCAAGGACCGGTGGAATGTCACGTGACCATCATGGCGGATGGTCAGATGCATTTCCGCGCGGCTCAGAAGGGGCGTCGTTTGCCGGTGCAGTGGGGGCAGTTGCAGCGAGGGGATGCGTGAGTTGGGGCGTGCGGGTTTTTCCGCACGAAGTCTGCTCAGTCACGGCGTATGGGTTTTCGGTTCGTGACTTTGTGGATTGCCGCCTTTTTTTTGGGCGCGTTTTTCCGCTGCTCAGCGTCGGCTGAGAATGCGTTCAATGATTATGTTTTGAAGGCCGTTGAAGAGATGCCTCGGGGCGGGGGGTACTCGGTGGAAGACGCCGCGATGGAGCGTTTGTTTGGTTCGGTGACGGTAGGCAACGGAGAGGTCGTGGTGGATGCGAGGGCTGCGCAGCCGAGCTTCTGCTCCTCAGCGACGTACTTGGTGTTATTGAAGGCGTTGTCCTTGTGGGGGGGGGCGAAGGGAAATACGGCTGCAGAGGCGGTTTGGAAGGAATGGGTTCCGCGAAAGCTGGCGGATGGAGTGGGGGTTTGGGGCCGGTGGAACGCCAACGGGCCGGGGGCAGCTGTGTTGTTGAGGGAGACAGGGATGGGAGTGTCTTTCATTCAAAAAGAGAAGGCGTTGCCCGGAGATTTTTTGAAAATCTTTTGGAATGAGAAGTTTGGCTCGGTCGAGCGAGGGCACTTGGTGGTGTTTCTTGGGCTGAATGAGGATGCCGAGGGGCGCTCGCAGGTGGTGTTCTGGTCGTCCAATCAAGGGATGGGGTATGGCGTGAAAGCTGTGGATTCGCGGCGGATTGCGCGAATGGTGTTTTCGAGAGTGACGGATCCACAGCGCATGGCAGCCGTGGCGAAGTTGTCGGCAAAGAATGGATTTTTGACTGAGATTGCGAAGCGGGGTGCCTCGGAGCGAGAGGTGGCCGGCCAGCTTGGTTTGAGAACGTTCCCCGTTGAAAAGGCTTATGACGCAGGATTCAAAGAAACTGCCGCTGTGCCAGATTCGGGTGGCAAAGGTGAATCGGATATGCTCCCGCGAGCGGGTGTAACTGACTCTGGGATTCAAGTGGCTGAGGGTGAGTTCCCGCTGGCTGGGTTTGCCACGCTCTCGCTGAAGGTGTTGCGGCGTGGAGGTGAGGATGGAGAACCCGCGCTGCGCTGGTGTCCAGCCGTTGCGGTGGAGGGGAATGGGAGTGACGGATTACGGGTGGCAGCCGTGGAGGATGGGATCTGGTTGGGCGAGCGGGAGGTTACGCAAGCGGAGTGGGAGCGGGTGATGGGGCGGGGGATTACAGATCAGGCGGCGTTGATGTTGGCGGATGATCAGAGCCATGGGGGGAAGCGGATGCGAGAGCTTCTCGGCTTTGGAAGTGATGTGTCCGAGGAAGGGACGTTGCGTGGGAAGGGGGAGGCGGTGTCGATTTACTATGTGTGTGGTGATGAGGCGCGCGAGTATTGTGCGCGGTTGACGGAGATGGAGCGCTTGGCTGGACGATTGCCTGACGGGTACGAGTATCGGTTGCCGACCGAGACGGAGTGGGAGCGTGCTTTCCGCTTAAACGGGGGGGGAGTGGCTCGAGTCTCCGAGGGAGTGGATGATGGCGCGGTTGCGAATGCTGGTAGGCTTGGGATTCGAGATTTGGACGCGAATGTGAGTGAAATGTGCACCCCCGTGCATGCCTCGGGCGAGATTGAGGGGCTCGGCGAACTCGACGTGATGTCGTTTGGAAGAAACTGGAACCATCGCGGGGTCGTTCTCGGCGAAGGCTCCTCGCCCTTGGCTAGTCCGATGCCGAAAGGGTTTCGCCTGAGCAACGTGGGGTTCCGAGTGGCGATGGGAATGGTTCGAGGCGGCGTTGCTCCCCGGCGGTGAGCGCGGGGGTTATTTCTGGGATTTGTTCCGTGCCTCTTCCCAAGCCTTGCTTCGGGCTTCGCCCACGGACCAGACGATTCCGTTTCTGAGGAGACGCTGGAATCCTTGCTCTTTCCAGGTTCGATCATCGTGTCCGGAGGCGGTGTAGAACACTCTGCCTTTGCCTTGGGTGCGCACCCAAGTCCACGGTTCTCGGGTGTCTCCTTCGACGCGTTCCATGAGGATGGTTCGTCCGTCGGAGTTGTGGTCGCCATGGACGTAGGTTTCGTCCCATGACTCGAACTCGGCGAGGCCCTTCATGACGGGGTGTTGCGGGGCGATGATGGACGCGCGGAATACTCCGCTTTTGTGGCTCTTGAAGCGTGCGCCCACCAAGGAGACGAATCTGGGGAAGCGACCGAAGCACGCACTGGCGCAGTGCACGGGGACGAATCCTTTTCCGGCTTCGACGAATCCGATGAGTGCGTTCAGTTGCTCTTCGGAGATGAGGCCGTGGTTTGCGTAGAGCATGACGGCATCGAAGCGGGCGAGGTTTTGTTCGTTGAGGGAATCGACTTTCGTTGAGTACTCGATGTCGATGTCATCAGGTGCGAGCGCAGCGGTGATGAGTGGGCAGTACTCATTGCTATTGTGGTGTTTGCTATCGTGTCCGAGGAAGAGGACTTTGAGTTTTCCCGGATTTTCCGCTGCGTCGAGATTGAGGAGGGACAGCAGGGTGAGAAGAACGGCAGCAATCAGGTGGGGGATGCGTTGCGACATGCCGAAGTTATTACACCGGGCAGCACGTTTTGGTGCGGCCATTTTTTGTGTGTAATCGGACAGAATGCCGACTCCGTGATTCAAACGAGTTCCGCGCTCTGCCGTAGTTGGAGACAGCGAGCGCGGATGGGGTGGCGACTATGCCGATGTTTCGTTCGGAGGTAGTTCGCAGGCGTCTGCTGGTGCGATTTCGCAGGCTTGGGCTGGGAGTTCGCAGGCGTCTGCTGGCGCGATTTCGCAGGCTTGGGCTGGGAGTTCGCAGGCGTCTGCTGGCGTGATTTCGCAGGCTTGGGCTGGGAGTTCGCACGCGTCGGTTGGCGCGATTTCGCAGGTTTGGGCTGGAAGTTCGCACGCGTCTGTTGGCGCGATTTCGCAACTTTCCGCAGGGGCGTCTGTTTCGGTTTGGGCGGGAGCGGATTCGGGCGAATCTTGAGGTTTGTCCTTCTCCGCGTCTCGCGGGGTGAGCGCGAGGTCCAGTGTTCCATCGGCAAACTCGATGACGGTTCCGGATTGGGAGAGGTAGTGGAGGTCGGCTGCGAGTTGCGCTTTCAGTGTGCTGCCGGTTTCGCCATCCAAGGCTTCACCATGGATTCGTTTTGCGAGGTCGGGCTTCGTGATGCGAGGGTTTTCACGAACTGTGGTGAGGATAGCCGCGGGGCCCTCCGCCATGCCTTCGGTTGAGGCCGCCACAACGGGGCGAATGGCTGACACGAACATAACGCGTTT
>JACCEE011007752.1_pt1 | contig 16182 bp, 16 predicted proteins | sample 7449931 | NCBI WGS metagenome assembly JACCEE01 (sample SAMN15323457, study PRJNA562643) | freshwater metagenome | isolation source: river surface water | place: USA:Blue River Watershed | collected 2017-08-19 | reverse complement strand
TCACGATGGAGGAGTCGGGCATCACCAAGGTCATCACGATCAAGCTCGAGAACGAGGCGGACAGGCACGCCGAGGAAAATCTCCCCGATCTCGAGAATTTCGTCGACGAGGACGTTGCGCCGGAGGAAGGTCTCATCGTTCCGCCGCATCCGCCCAAGCGCGCGCGCATAAATGCCGAAACCGGCGAAGCTGTTGCGCCGACTGAGGCTCCAGTAGAGACACTTGCGCCCGAAGCAACCATCGAGACTACCGAGATTGCCGAGACCACCGAGACCACCGAGACTGCCGAGACTGCCGAGACCACCGAGCCCACCGAGACCACCGAGACCACCGAGACCGTCGAACCCGCGGAGAAGGACGGACAGTGATAGATCGCGAGCGTATCGAGAGTTTTATCGACTCGCGACGAAAGGAAATCCTTATCGGGTGCGGGGTTCTTCTCGTGACGCTCGTAATCGTCCTCGTCGCGTACGTTGGCGCGAATTCCGGAGCTAATAAAAACGCGCGGCGCAGAGCGGCCTCCCTTGCGGCGAGCGCCATAAAGCCATCGGATCTTTGGATGCCCTCTGAGCCCTTGCCGGTGCCGGGCATTCAGCGCTATCGTGATCCTCACGCGACTTGGACTGTCGAGGATGCTAGGAAGTGGTATACTGTCCCGGACGAGAAAATTCTCGGCGAGCTTCAAGCCGCGTCTACCGATAAGATCAACGAGCTTTTGGAGTCCATTCCATGAAAAAGACCGTCACTGGATACCTCGCGGCAATCGCGCTAACCCTTCTTTGCTCTTGCGTCAGTACTCCTCCGGTAAAAGGCGATGAATTGCCCGCGACTTCGACTTCGACCGCGTCCGCCGCCGAGGCAACGACCTCTGACCTAAGCACGAGCCCTGCCGATAAGCCCGCGGAGACACCGCCGGAGACACCGCCGGAGACACCGCCGGCAAACGACGAAATACCTTCCGCCGCAGATAGGCCTTCCGAGTCGGAGAACCCTCCCGGCGTGCCCCCGGCGAATACATTTCTTGAGTACTATCCCGAACCAGAAACCCTCGTGATCGTGCCGGAAGCCCCCGCGAAACCCGTCGCGGAAAAGCCCGCGCGACAGGAAGAAATCAAAACAACCCCGATACCCGCGAAAAAGAGCGAACCGCCGAAGGTCGAGGCTAAGCCCACGCCACCGCAAGAGGAAACCAAACCGGAAGGGAAGGCAACCGCGGAGATACTTCCCGGTATTTGGGAGAATGAGCCTGTCGCGCCCTCGGTTATGCCGGTTGAGTCTAAGCCCGCCGTTGCCCCGTCCCGAAAGGCAGCGCTTTCGGTCGGTCAAACGCTTGAGGTTTGGTATCCCGCCACTGGATGGGTTTATCTCGGCGACGCCTCCGCGCAAAATGGGCTTGGCTATCAAACCCGGAAAATGGACAAGAACGATACTCTCTTTACCTTTAAAGCCGTAAAAGAGGGAAACTATATTCTCGATTTTTCTCGCTACGACGTGCTCTCCGACGGGTTTACCGCAGATTCGATCGCGGTGTCGGTAAACGCGACGGGCACCGGAAGGCAGGATAAGGTGCGCGCACCCGACTATCGTGGCGCGAGCGCCAATCCGCCCCTGCCATCGGGAGCAACGTCTACCGTCGCCGCCGGATCGGTATCCGCCGACGAACCTTCGCTACAAGTTGTGCAACCGGTCTCGGCGGGGGTGGGTATGGAGCAATCCTCGGTAAACCCCGACGAGCTCCTGCAAAAGGCGCGCGCGTCTCTTTCGTCAGGAAACGCCGCCGCGGCCTTGGCCCAACTCGACGCGTTTTTCGGGATCGCCGTCGCGGCCTTGGACGAAGGTTGGTTCCTGCGCGGTCAGGCCTTGGAAGCGAACACTCCGAGCAGGAATATGAAAAAGGCCCTTGAGGCCTACGAAACGCTTACCGCCGCGTATCCCGACAGCGCGCGCTGGAAAGACGCCGACGCGCGGATCCGGTACATCCGGCAATTCTACCTTAAGATCAGATAAATCCCCCCTCGTTTGATTAAACCACCCGCATGCATTACCGTTATCGAAGGGGATTAGCGCCCAAACGGAGGATGCATGCAGGAATTGCGCAAGTTCGTCGCTCCCGAATTCGTTTTCGGGCGAGGCGCCGCGACGCTTGTTGGGCGGTACGCGGTAAACTTCGGCGCGCGAAAGCCTATGATCGTCACTGATCCCGGCGTTCTTGCCGTAGGTCACGCCGATGCGGTCGTGAGGTCCCTCGAGGCGGAAGGCTTGCCCTCGGCGGTTTTTTCCGGCGTGCAGGCGAATCCTCGGGATTTTCAGGTCGCGGAAGGGGCTCGCTTTTACGCCGAACGCGGTTGCGACGTCATAATCGCCGTCGGTGGCGGAAGCCCGATGGACTGCGCCAAGGCGATCGGAATCGCGAGCACGAATTCGCGCGACGCGCCGGAATTCGAGGGCGTCGATAACGTATCGATACCCGGACCACCCCTGATATGCGTTCCAACGACCGCCGGCACTTCCGCGGACGTTTCGCAGTTCGCCATAATCAACCACGTCGAACAGCGAAGGAAATTCGCGATCATCAGCAAGACGATGGTTCCCGACGTCGCGCTCATCGATCCCGATCTGACCAAAACAATGCCTCCCTACCTTACGGCCTGCACCGGCATAGACGCGTTGGTTCACGCCATAGAGGCGCTGGTCTCAACGGCCAGTTCGCGTATCACGGACTTGCATGCCCTTGAGGCGATACGGATCATACGTAAAACGCTCCCCCGCGCGATCGAGGACCCCGATAATCCCGAGTATAGGGAAAGCATGATGTTCGCGAGCATGCAGGCCGGTCTCGCGTTCTCAAACGCGAGCCTCGGCGCCGTCCACGCCATGGCGCATAGCGTCGGGGGCTATTTCGACTTTCCCCACGGCGAGTGTAACGCGATACTTCTTGAGTACGTAGTCGAGTATAACTTCGCCGCGGCCCCCGCGCGCTACCGTCAGGTCGCGCGCCAGTTGGGGATTGAGAGCGATGCGCTTTCGGACGACGATCTCGGGAAGGCGCTCGTGGAGGATTTGCGCGCCTTCAGGGAGTCCGTCGGGATACGGTCGAAATTTGGAAAATCCGGGGTCACCGCCGGGGAGATACGGACGCTCGCGCGCAACGCCATCGTCGATCCCTGCATGATCACGAATCCGCGCTCGCCCACGCAAGCCGAGTTGGAGGACTTGTATGCCCGCTCCTTCTGACATACTTGATACCGAGACGCTTAGAAATAAGATAATTGGGCTCGGCGAGAAATCGATACGGAAAAGCTATTATCCCGAGCTACAGCGCCGAATCGACGAGCTAGAGGCCTCGAATCTGCGGCTCTCCGCGGAGATATCGGATCGAAAGGCCTTTGAGGAAGCCCTGCTCGAGGCGAACGAAAAGTATCGCGCCCTATTCGAGACCATGACCGAGATGGTTACCGTTCAAGCGATCGTGAGGGACGAGTCGGGCAAACCGGTCGATTTGCGCATATTGGAGTACAACAAGGCCTTTGAGCGGATTAGCGGCATCCCGTCCGAGTCGGCCATCGGTAAGCTCGCGTCCGAGGTATATCGACTCAGCGAGATACCGTACTTGGCGGAATTCGCGCGCGTCGCGGAAAGCGGGGAGCCTTTTTATTACGAGGATTGGAATAGGTCTCTGGGCAGGCACTTTGCCGTATCGGTCGTGTCGCCTAAGCGCGACGTAATCGCATCGATAGCGACGGACGTCTCCGAGCTTTCGTCCGCCATGGACATGCTTTATGAAAAGAACCGCGAATTGGAGAATTACCTATATGTCGCCTCGCATGACTTGCGCTCGCCTTTGGTTAACATTCAGGGCTTCGGCGCGCGGCTTACGCGACAGATAGACGAGCTGGCTGCAAAGCTCAAGGAGATGTCCCTTGATCGCGTCGAGGCTTCAGGCATCTACGGTCTTTTCGAGGATGGAATTCCGCGAAGCCTTGGCTTTATCCTGGCGAACGTCCAGAAGATGGACCGGCTTATCAACGCGCTGCTCGCGGTTTCCCGTACGGGACGGCTCACGCTGGTTACCAAAGAGGTGGACATGAACTCGCTCATGCAAGGCGTCATCGACTCTTTCGCCCTGCAGATCGAGCAGGCCGGCGCGAAGATCGAGCTGTCCGACCTTCCCCCCTGTTTCGGGGACGAGAATTTGCTGAGTCAGCTATTCTCGAATTTGGTCGCGAACGCGTTGAAATACCGCGATCCTGCGCGGCCTTTGACCCTGACCCTATCCGGGACCGTCGCGTCCCAGACGGTCAGTTATCGCGTTGAGGATACGGGCATCGGGATCGAGGCAAAACACCTTCCCCGTTTATGGGACGTGTTTTTTCGCGTCGATTGGGATGCAGAGACGAAGGGCGACGGAATCGGGCTAAGCATCGTGAAGATGATCGCCGAGAAGCATCATGGCAGGGTTTTCGTTGAGTCCACGGCGGGGAAGGGAAGCGCCTTTACCGTCGAGATACTGACCGCAAAGCAGGGCGAATGGATACGGGGGTAAACATCATGGTTAAGCGAGAGATCGAGATACTCATTGTGGATGACGACGACGGGCATGCGGAGCTAATCGGCGAGGGCTTGTCGGAGTCGGGCGTGACATATCCCATATCCCGGTTCACGAACGGCGAGGAGCTGTGGATATTCCTGACGGGCGGCACGGTTTTCGGCAAAACGCGCGATCCTAACCGCGCATACTTGCTATTGTTGGACATAAACATGCCGAAGGTCGATGGTCTAGAGATCCTGACCCGAATCAAGGCATCCCCGTCGACGCGCGACATTCCGGTTCTCATGCTAACGACAACCGACGATCCCGTTGAGATAGGTCATTGTTATAGTCTTGGCTGTAACGCCTACATCACTAAACCGGTGGATTTCGCGAGCTTCGCGGAAACGCTGCGGCGGCTGGGCTTATTCCTGCAGATAATCAAACTTTAGTCCCGGTCTCGGGGGGGAGCATGCGAAGGATGGAAATCATCGCCGAACGGGGATATACTAGTTTTCATGAAAATAGCCTTTATATCGGATATTCATGCCAATATACATGCGTTTGAATCCGTAATTAAGAGTATAAAAAAAGACCGTCCGGATAAAATCGTTTTTCTCGGCGACGCTTCAACCCTTGGAATGCGCCCCGTCGAGTCGCTGGATCTCCTCCAGAGCCTTTCCTGCGAATGCATCATGGGCAACCATGACGATTTCATGATCGATCCGGATAAAATCGGCCTATACACCAAGGATCAACTGGTGATCGATACGGTTGAATGGTCGCGCGCTCGGCATTTGCCGAGGCATTTCGATTTTATCAGGACTTTTAAGCCAAATCTGACGATCCCTTTCATGAGCGGCGTCGATATTTATTGCTATCATGGATCGCCTAGGTCGAATATGGAAAATATCAAGCCGGAAACGTCCCTATCCGGATTCGGCGAAATGATCCATGAAAACCCCCGACGCATCTTCATCGGTGGACATACGCACGTGCAGATGCTTCGGGTCGTAGACGGAACGCGCATCGTAACTTCCGGCAGCGTGGGCCAACCGTTCGTCGGTTACGCGATGCCGCCCGTTAAGCATCCCTGGGCGGAATACACGCTTATCGAGGCGGTGGGAAAGCACTATGAGATCCGCTTTAAACAGGTCGAGATCGACAATGATCGGATCAATCGAGAGATTCTCGAGAGCGATAGTCCCATGAACGACTTTATCAGTAAGTGATGTTGCCGTCGCGTCCCGGCGCGGCGAGGAATTTGCATTACAAAAAAAGACGCTCGATACTCTGTGTATGGGCGAAAAAAACAAACCTGAAAAAATCGCATCGCGCGAAAGAATCACCGTCATCGCGCTCTCGGGCGCGTCCTGCGCCGTCGGAGCGATCGCGGCGTCATTGGGCGGGCCTGTCGCCGCGGCCATAGCCGTCGCTTGCGCCTGCGCCGGAACGCTTGCCTTTTTTTTGGCGGGCGATGCCCTCAGGGCTCGCGCGGCAAGGGCCACGACCGGCGCCCCCTCGGCTGAAATCCCCTCGGATAGAATCGATCAGTTAACGGGCTTGGCGAACGAGAACGGCCTAATGGCGTGGCTCAAGGAAAAATCTGACAGAATCGCGAGGGACGGGAAGGGCATAATCGTGCTCGCCGCCGATTTGGCAGAATTCGAGCGGATCGAAAAAACGTATCCGCCCGAGATCGTCGATTCGGTCCTCAAGGAAGTCGCGCGCAGGGTCAGCACCTGCACGGGCGCCGACGGGATCGCCGCGCGGACTTCGGGCGACGAGTTCGCCGCGATCGCGACCGTGGTGCCCGCCCGCTCGAGCGAGGCCGCCGAGGAACAGGCGGGAAAACTCGCCGAGTTAATCCAACGTCCGGTGGAATTGCCAGACGGCGTCGTCTGGATAGGCGGGTCAGTCGGCGCCTCCTGGGGAGAGGTTAGCGACGGGGCGGAGATACTCCGAGTCGCGCGCGAGGCCCTAAAGAAGGCGTCGGCGCTGGGTCGGGGCCATTATGTGGTGCATGGCTACGGTACGGCAAAATGAACGATGGCCCCCTTTCGGTGTATGACGATCCCTTCCGCAAGGTTGTCCCGTCTCGGGCGTCGCGCACGGGTTTGCGCCTGCTGGAAAACGACATTCGCCTAATCGCCGAAAACGGTCATACGATCCGCGACGCGCTATTCGCGTGCACGACCGTTCAGCAAGTCGAGTGCGCCGTGGCGTTCGCGCGGTATTTGGGGTTCGCCGGGCTAAACGGCGATAATTACTGGCTCTTCGTCCGGTTAATCATGACCAATAATCCCTGGGTGGTGGACGAGCTTCTTCGCGGGCGCAATCCGCGGCTTCTTTTTTCGACGATACGCCCGGACGCCGAATTGCTCGACGCGGCGTTCGACATGCTTTTCTCGCGGCACCCCGAGGAGATATACGAAAAGTCCCTCGAATGCGTGTTGGGCATAATCCAGAACGCCTACTTCGATCCCGACGACGGATACCGCATCAGAAAGCTGTCGATAATGGACATCAACGCGCTAGGTAAATTTCTCATCAAGGGAGAGCCTCAGGATCATCCGCAGAATCGGCTGATCCTTGAAATTCTTGACAGGATGTCGCGCGTTGGCGAGTATTATGGTGAGCAGGACAAAAACGTCCTCTCTAAGCACGCGTTTTCCGTCAGATACGCCTACTTTGACCATACTCGGGATCTCGTGGACGCCATTCCCGAGCCGCTGCTGGTCCGGATAAACGACGCGGTCGGAATCGCGCCCGAGGCGGATTTCGCGAATCTCGTCGCGGAGCGTTGGGCTAAGTCGGCGCCTCTCCCCTCGCGGGAGACAAGACCCGAGAATAAAGCGGAAGGGCAAAAAAAAGAGAGCAAGAAAAAAAACTGATGCAGGATACTATCGCCTGATTTCTTTACGGAGGGCACATGGCGAAGGATAAGCAAAACGACGCGGCTCTTGACGGGATCGCACTCGTGCGCCGCGCGATCGAGATTAATAACGCGCTCCCGGGAAGGCTCGCGGACGACGAGGGCAGCCCCGGGGGGCTTATAATTCTTCCCGACGACAAGCGTCCGATCATAATCGGGGACCTTCACTCAAATCACGGGCATCTCTCGCTTATTCTCGACCATGACGGAAACAGGACGGACATCGAAAACGACAGGGCCATCTGCATCTTGCTCGGCGACGCGCTTCACGACGACCGCACCGGTCATATGAAAGAAATGTCCTCGTCGATCGAAACGCTTGACGCCGTGCTGTACCTTATCGCTCGGTATCCCGGAAAGGTTTATTACATTCGGGGAAACCACGATTCGTTCGACGATAGGCTGAGGAAAAGCGGTATCTCACAAGGCTTGGAGATGAGAAAGGCCCTGGTGGAGGCGCGCGGCGCCGAGTACGCCGCCGCAGTCGCGGATTTCTTCGAATCGATGCCGGTATTCATCATCGGCAAGGACTTCGTCATAACGCACGCGGGCCCGCCGCGCGGAGGCATCGTCCGCGATGAGCTCGTCAACATAAAAAAGTATCCGGAGAAATTCCACCAGCTTATATGGACAAGGGTTAACGAGTTTCACGGCAATCCGAGCCTTAAAGAATACGGCGAGAAAGACGTGCGGCTCGCGCTCGATCTTCTCGGCATGCCGGAGGGCACGCAATTCATCGTCGGGCATAACCCCATTTGGAGCGACGGCAACAAAATCGGCGTTTGGCTCAACGTCATAGGCATCAAGAACCATCATATTCTCTACTCGGGATACGGAAGCGCCGCTCCGTACATAACGTTCGTCAACGGGGAAATGCGCGTGCATACCGCCGTCGCCAAGCAACCGGAGGTGTATTACTATGGGTGAAAGGGAACTGCTTGCCGGGGAAATCGGGGATGGCGAGATCATCAGGTATTTTTATCTGGATAAGGCGCCATCCGAGCTAATCGGCTTTTTTGACCGCATGAAACTTCGCCTTACCGAGTCTCAGGAAGACGTTCCTTTCAACGCGCAGGTAAAGAGCTACCTTGCCGCGACGGACGACGACGGCGACCCATGGATCGTCAAGCCGGTGTCCGACGCGGTCGAGATGGTGTATCACCGCGCCTGCATGCTCGCGTACGTCCTCGATCACGCGACCGGCACGCTCGCGGCGCCGACTACCGCGGTAATGATCGACGGCAAGCGATATCGCGCCACCAAAGTAGTCCGCCACGCGATGCAGATTAGCTCGTATAACTATCTTGAGTCACCGTATATCGGCATTCTCCGCGCGGATCTCGTCAATAGGTGGATCTACTTCGACGAGGACCGGAACCCCAACAATTACCTCGTCATAACGAATTCCAAGAACAGGAATTTCGTCGTGGCGATCGACTATGACAAGGCGGACTTGATGTCGGACGCGATGAAGATAACCGGCATGGAAGGTCGCTTCGGTTGGCTTAGGACCGAGAAGACGCGGTTCCTAACCTTGCTTAGGCCCGAGCATTTCGAAAACGTCACGATGGCGGAATTCGACCGTCGCCTTTCCGCGTTCGCCCAGGTCGGCAAGGACGAATTCCATTCCTGGGCGATGGCCGCGTTTAAGGGCTATTCGGACGATTACGAGGGGTTGGCCGCCAAGGTCTCCGAGAATTTCGCGAGGCGCCGAGATTACGTGGACTGCTATTTCCGCTCGATGTTCGGTCCGGCGGCATCCGACGGAAAGAACTGCTGCGACGACGAATACCTGGCGTTCGGGCAAAGTTTTCTCGACATGCACAATAAAAAGAAATAACCGCCCGATCCTTGACACCGTAAAACGTTGAATTACAATTTGACTTGCGGACGTAAAAAATTCGCTGACTTGCAATCTTGCCGTATGGAGGTTGACGATGGACAAACAGACCGAAAGGGTTATCGAAAGAACCTGGTCGAAAGAAACGATCATGCAGGTCGAACTCGGGATCGTGCAGAACATGCTCGGATCAAGAACTGAAGAAGCCGTCGAAGGGTCTATTTGTTTCGCGCGCTTCCTAAGCCTTTCCGGGCTGAACAACGACAATTATCCCCTGTTCCTCAAACTACTCGAGGTGGAGAACCATTGGGTTATCGACACGATGGTCGGTAAAAAAGATCCGTTCCTGATCATGAGCCCGATACAGCCCAACAGCTATCTCGCGTTCAACGGATTCAAGCTGCTGACGAATTGGCATCCCGGCGGAATCTATCCCGTGACGCTATCGATCGTGCTCGGCATCCTTCAGGCCGCGTACGCATCGCCGAAAGACGGATTCAAGATCTATTCGGTGTCGATCAACGACGTGAATAACCTCGGCAAGCACCTTAACAAGGAGCTCGGTCAGGATGACCCGAACAACAGGTGCATCCTCGACATTCTCGATCGCCTTGGCTCTCTCGCCGGCACTTCCTCGGATCCCGAAAAGGAACAGATGGCGCGTCAGGCGAACAATATCAGGACGTTCTACTTCGACAAGCGCAAGAAGATGGAGGACATCATACCGCAGGTATTGTTGGTCAAGTCCGACTACGTCGCCAAGGAAACGTCACCGCGACAGCTTTACGTTGACTGATTTCGAGAAGGAGAAACCAGATGAAGGAACTATTCGAGAAGAAACAGGATTGGACCGACGTTGAGGTTCAGCAGATCGAATACAATATGCTCAAGGGCATACTTGGCTGCCGCTCGACGGAAGCCGTGGAGTCCGCGATTACCTACGCGAGCTACCTGAACTTTACGGGCATCACGAACGGTAACTATCCCGTATTCCTGAACCTGCTCACCGTCAGGAACCATAACGTGATCGACGCGCTTCTCGGGACGCGCGACCCGTTCCTCTTCATGAGCTCGATTCAACCAAATTATTTTATCGTATCGACGTGCTTCGCGATTTTGACGAAGTACCGGAAGGCGGAGATTTATCCGAAGACGCTCGGTATCATACTCGGCGTTTTCCAGGCGACGTACAATTCGCCGCTCGACGGCTACAAAATCTATCCGCCTTCGGTCGCCGACGTGAACTCCCTCGGTAAGCATCTTAACGAGGAGAAAGGCCAGGACGACCTGCTTAACCGCAGTATACTCGATATTCTCGATAAGATGTCGTCCCTTGAGGGACAGAATATCGATGAGGATATGGAAGACCTCGCCGTCCACGCGCATAATATCCGGAATAACTTCTTCGACTCGAAGAAGCATCTCGTCGACGTGATCCCCGAAGTTCAGCTTCGACTTGAGCCGAATCTGGACAAGGACATTCAGCCGAGGAATAGGGTGCCGCTCGCCGAAGCCGAGAAGCCCGCGTCGTGATCTCGTAATTTAACATGGAGGGCTTTATGCCTGGTGCCGAATGGCCATTATGGTCGGAGAAAGAGATCGATAGCCTTTCCCTCGGGTACATGAAGGATATCATCGAGGCGAGGGAAGGGTACAGCGCTTTCGCGAGCGTCGCCTTAGCGCATTTCCTCGTCAATAAAGTCGGACTTACGCCCGATAACTACCCGATCTATTTCCGCCTGATCGAGTCGGGAAACCCGTGGGTAATCGACACGCTCGTAGGGGAGAAGGATCCCACCAAATTCCTCGGGACTATCCAGTTTAACAGCTTCATGATTCGGGAATGTTTCAGGATGCTGACTGGATGGAAACCGGGGGAGATTTATCCCCTGGCCCTCGAGATCATCTACGGGTTGCTGACCGTTTGCTATCACGTGCCGGAGGAAGGGTACAGGATTTTTCCGCTCACCGTCAGCGACGTGAATAATCTCGGAAAGCATCTCGATAAGTCGAAGGATCAGATGGATCCCCTTAACCGAGTAGTGCTTTCGATGCTGGACAGAATCGCATCGCTCATCGAGCCGCAAAAACCGATGCCGTCGAACGAGATCAAGGACGTCGCCTTGCAGGCGAACAACATTCGGGGAAAATTCCTCGACATGACCAAGAAGCTCAACGAGGCGATACCGGATATCCTGCTCGTGAGGGGGGACTACAAGGCGATGTCGATAACGCCGATAGTCGCCAAGGTAGAGGTTTGACTTTAAGTGGCCGCCCTCAGGCGGCCATTTTCATTAACGGGGAGCGAGGAAGATCCTATGCTGCGTGAGCGGATGGTCCTTGGCGATTGCTACATACTCCAGGAATACGCGGGCGACGAATCGTACACCGAGAACTGGATAGCGACTGCGATCTTCTCCGCCACTAAATTCCTTCTGAGGTTTTTTAAGGACGGGCTCGCCGACGAAGCGTCAATAAACGGAGTGCTCTCCGAGACGATGGCCTGCTATAACGTCAGGAGCCGATTCGTTTCCGACGTTATCGAGCTTGAGTCGTTTTCCGGGCGCCGATACGTTTCCTGCGATTATCATGGCGAAATGACCTTGGCTAGTTTCGCCCGTGAGGGCAAGACCGCATCGCTTGGCGAGATATGCCGCTTCGGCGCATCTCTCGCGATCGGCCTTCAGTCGTTTCACGACGCGGGTGTCGTGTACGGGAACCTGACCGACGAAAACGTGCTCATCGAGATCGGCGACTACTCCAACATACCGAAGGTGAGAAAACCGTCGATGCTGTCCATGGCGCTTTCGCATCCCGAGGCCTATGCCGAAGGGCGCGGGTATATCGCGCCCGAGATTCGCGCGGGCGAAACCGGAAGCGCCGCGAGCGATATGTATTCCATCGGCGTTCACTTCGTGCGGCTCGTGACCGGCATGATGCCGTACCCAAACGTCGCGGCCGTGAAAGCGGGCGAGGGCGCGTCCCTAAGGTTCTCGACGAACGCCCTCTTCAGGCGGGGCGTTCCCGTTTCGATCGTGAAAATCGCGATCCGCTGCATGATGGCCGATCCCGCGCTGCGATATCAGTCTTGCGCGGAACTGGTTTCGGATATCCGCAGGGCGCTGCATGAACCGCAAAGCGCCGCCGAGGGCGACGGCGACGGACGAGTCGCCCAACGCGCGGATAAGGCGGCGTATCGCATCCCCGAGTTTTCGAGCGACGAGTACTTCAACGCGGCGTCCCGTTCGCGCGAGTCGGACGCCCGGTATCCCGCCCAGGTGGCGCAAGAGTCGCTCGAGAGAACGCAGAGCGCTGAGCGCGAGGAATTGCGCGTGACGGACGAGGAACGCGCCTGGTCCGTCGACGAATACATCGCGTATGGAAAGTCCGTGGTTCTTTCCGCCGTCGAGGAGATGCCCTCTCCCCCGCTTTCCGAGGAGGATACGCGCAAAGGCAAATCGATCGACCTTGATCGGCCCGAGTCGTTTACCCCTCCTGTCAAACCGGCGATTCCCGAAACTATACCCCTATCGGAGATTATTCGATCCTCATTGCTGGGAGAAGAGCCCGCGCCCGCCGGGGACTTCATCCAACAAGTAACTTCTCTGCCGACCAGTACCTCTAAAATCGCACAGCGTGGCAACGCGCCGCGCGTGAAACGGGCGCGAGCGACTGAGCGAGAGAACGCGATAAGCGGGCGAACATGGTCCAAGCAAAGGATACTCGCCACAGACGTTCCGGACATCGTCGAGAAGGCGGCGAAGCGAGCGGCTTTGGGGAACGGGGGCGTGAGGTTTATTCAGGAACCGGAGGCAGGCCCCGCGAATACCCAATTATTTACCACTCTCGCCGACTTATCGTCGAAGTGCCTGTACGTTAATATCGGTTCCTTCGCCCGTTTTGGGACCGCGGACCTTGAGGATTTTCTTCTGATGCTGCGAAAGTCGCTCGCAACGGCGCTTTCAGGCGCGTCGAAAAATTCGCTGCGCGCGACGGTTCGCGCCGTTTCACGATACGATCGTTATGGCGCGTTCGCGCAGGCCCCGCTTGGAAAGATTTTGTATGGGGTTAATTCCCGCGCGAAGAAAGATCGGGATGCGCTCGGGGATGACTATCCGGCATCGCTTGCGAAGGCGATAGCGGCGTTTGGGCGAGAGGGTCGTCCGTTGGTAATCGTAGCGAGGGGCGGTGAACGGATAGGAAGGGAGCTTAACGGGGTAATCTCGGCGCTCTCGAGGGATTTATCCGACGCGCGCGTAGCCATAGTCGTTTTCTTCGAACACTCGAGGGTACCGTCTTGGCATGTCCTTTCGATGCTATCCCTATAAAAACGAAAAAGGCAACCGCGACTGGCGCGATTGCCCTTTTTGCACTTGAAATTGGACTGACCAAGCGAATTCGGTCGGGCAAGCCGGACTCGAACCGGCGACCCCAAGTCCCCCAGACTTGTACGCTAACCACCTGCGCTATTGCCCGACCCAACGCGCTTGTAAATCCCATTCCTAATGCGTGGATAACAGTAACATAACGAAAAATGAGTGTCAAGCGCATGGGGTCGGCGTGAAGGGCGGGATATTCTTGAATGAATGTCCATAAACGTGTAGAATACGGCGAGGATTTTCGTTTTTTAGCGAGGGGATATGTCGGAACTGTCAAACGATCTACGCGCAAAGGTACTCATAGCGGAAGACGACGCGATCGTTGCCCTTGATTTGCAGGGGATGGTTTCGCGTTTGGGATACGACGTCGTGGCGATCGCCGATTCGGGCAATAACGCCATCGCGTCCGCAAAGCGCTTTCAGCCCGATATCATCCTGCTTGATATGGTACTGAACGGGGCGATGGACGGGATCGACGTCGCGCGCGAGATACAGCGCGATCTTGACGTTCCGATCGTCTTTTGCGTTTCGAGTCCCGATCTCTCAGCGCTCGTGCGCGCGAAAGAGATAACCTACGCGGGCTATCTGCTCAAGCCCATCAATCCCGACAGCCTCGCCACTACCCTTGATACGGCACTCTATAAATATAAGCTGGAAAAACGCGTTCGCAAGGCGGAGGAACGGTATAAGAACCTCGCGGACAAATGCGAGATGATGCGCTACTTCATCGACGGAAACGCCGCGTTCGAATGGACTTTCGCGGACGGCGCCGTGCGGTTCCCCCAAGATTCGGCGGTCTTTTCGGCGTTCGCGGAAAAGTCTCTCGCTCCCGCGCTCGCGAAGGCTGCCGAGGCATGCCTCTCGTCGGAGGCGCGGAGAAGCGCGACGTTCGCGACCGCGGTGGACGCGATGGGCAAGGACGTTCGCGCGGCCTTGATCTGCCTGTACGAGGGGGAGTCCGGCGCGGTCAAGGGCCTCGTCATTCCCCTTGGCGAACAGTCGTAGCGGAAATGCCTTCGCAGATCACGCATGTGCTCGCTGGTCGGGCGGCATTACGGGAATCAGGCCCCCTGTTCGGCCTGCCCGGAAAGACGCCCGTATTGCAAGCCTTCAACCTTGGGTGCCAAGGCCCGGATATATTCTCCCATAATAGGCGCACAAAGCCGCTCGGGCTAATGTACTCACGCCTCCTGCACCGACAGGATTTTGGCCGTTTTTGCGCGACCGCCGCCGGCGTCTTTATGGATGATCCGGAGCCGCATCTCTTTTCTTGGCTATACGGATTCATCACGCATCAGGCCGTCGATCGCATCCTTCACCCGTATATCGTGAATCGTTCCTATGTTTCGCAGTCTACCGGCGTTCCCGGAGTCTCTCCCGCGCTTTTTCACGCGTTTCTCGAGCGGATTATCGACGTCGCCATGCTGTCCATAATCGAGGGAATTCCCGTCTCTTGTTTTAACACGGGAACCCCGTTCCTGCTCGACGACGAGGAAGTCCGAACCCTTTCCGACGGAATCGCCGTCTCGCTCGCGCATACGTATCCCGAAACCGAGGACACCGACGACGCGCGCATACTCCGCGTTCAGAACGCGTTTGCCGACTCTATGTATTTTTACGAATTGACGAATCCCGTGATGACGGCGTATTCGTCGAGCGTCGAGCGATCGATGGTCGGTTCCTACGAGGAGATGGGCGCGGGCGGCGTTGCCCTGATGTATCCCGAAAAACCAGACCCCGAGGTGGATTGGCTTAACCTCGCGCATGAGAGCTGGGAACACCCGGTAACGGGCAAAAAAACGACGTTCTCAGTTCCCGATCTATTCTCCCAGGCCGTGGAAATCTCGGCGAAGACCGTCGAATGCGCCTCGCGCGTCCTCTCCGGCGAGGTGTCCCCGTCGGAGCTAGAGCGCCTGATAGGCAATGGCAGTCTGTCAGTGAGCGACGATGACGGCAAGATCGCGCAAGTGCGTTTCTCTAAGCCCTTTAACCTCGCCCGCGCGCTGCTCGATGAATGCGACAAAAGGCGCGGTTGGATCCGGGGAACGCTCAGTTGACCCCGCTCGACCGGCGCTGATATGATAATCGCATGAATCTCGACCGACAGCGCCTTAATGCGTACAACAACATAATAAAGAAAGACACCGCCGGGGGAGACTCCGGCGAGCCTAAGCGCGAAGATCCGCAAACCAATTCGCAAGCGCAGTCCCAAACACAGCCTCCGAAACTGATGAAGGATCAGCCCGCGATAAAGCTGCCTGGACTGGTCAAGGTCCCGGGCGAACGGGCGAACGGGAAAGACAGCCCGTTTAGAAGAGTGGCAAAATTTCTTCTCATAATCGGCGTCGACGAGGCCGCGCGCGTCATGGCGAGCCTTACGCCCGAGCAGACCGAGAAAGTCGTTCTCGAGCTCGCCTCGATCAGAAGGGTCGAGAAGGACGAGGCCGCGATCGTGCTCGCCGAATTCGAGTCGCTGATGCAACGCGCGAGAGAGCCGACC
>JACCEE010680709.1_pt1 | contig 16187 bp, 10 predicted proteins | sample 7449931 | NCBI WGS metagenome assembly JACCEE01 (sample SAMN15323457, study PRJNA562643) | freshwater metagenome | isolation source: river surface water | place: USA:Blue River Watershed | collected 2017-08-19 | reverse complement strand
CAACCTGTATTGGCCGAGGGGTTTCAGGGTTTGAGTGGGGTTCGGAGCCTGGCTGGGAGTTGGCGTTTGCAGGGGGGGAGTGTCCGTGAGGTGACGCGATGGGGTGACGGGCGGGTGGAGGGGTTGGGCGATGGATTGCTGCCGGTGCCTGCATCGGTGAACGGGTTTATTGGGGCGCCGGGTGAGCGGCATGAATGGCGTGTGCGGATGGGGGCTGGGGAGACGTTGCGGTTGCGGGTGAGAGCGGGCTCGTTGGGTAGCAAGATGGATCCGGTGGTTTCCGTGGCGTCGGAGGAAGGGAAGGAGTTAGGGAAGAACGACGATGCGGGGGATGGGACGACGGATGCAGCGTTGACGTATGTGGCTGCAAAAGAGGGGGCTTATCTGGTGCGAGTGAACGAGCGGTTTCCTCAGCGGCATGGGTTGTCGCATGCGTACCGCATGGAAGTGGTTCGGGGAGGGGCCGTTTCGTTTGGGTTGCGGATTGCTGCAGATTTTTATCATGCGGTGAGGTCTGCGCCTGAGGGAGCGCCTGAGCCGCAGGGGGGAAAGCCACCGGGGAAACCTCCGGGGTTGAAGGTGGATTTGACGGAATCGGTGGGAGTTGCGAAGGAGGTGATGTTGGAGATTGAGGGCTTACCGGAGGGAGTGACGTACGAGCCCAAGGTGATTCCGGCGAAGGGGAAGGGGGTGGAGGTTCGGTTTTCGGTGCCGACCAATCTGGCGTTGCAGCGGGTTCCGATTCGGGTTCGGGGGCGAGTGGGAGAGGGCGATTCGGCGGTGGTTCGGGATGCGGATGTTATGGGCGGTGTGGCGGGGAAAGCGGGGACAGTTTTGTTTGCTGTGGTTCCGCGAGTTCCGTTCCGTTTCATCGGAGAGTACATGGTGGTGAATGACCAACCGGCCGGGACGACGTTGAAGAAGACGTATCGGATTGATCGCGGTGGGTATGACGGACCGTTGACGGTGAGTTTGTCGGACAAGCAGATTCGGTGTCTTCAGCGATTGCAGGCGAAGCCGGTGTCGGTGCCTCGTGGGGCTGAGTTTTTTGATTTCGAGGTTCTGTATCCGACGGAGGTTCAGCTGGGATGGACGAGTCGGGTGCAGTTGATGGTGACTGGGGAGGAGGCGGAACCTGACGGGAGTCGTCATTTGCTCACCTACACTTCGTCGGACACGGATGATCAGATGATTTCGATTGTGACGGCGGGTTTGCTTGGCGTGAGCGGGCCGAGAAACTCAGTGTTGGCATCGCCTGGGGTCGTAGAGATTCCGGTACGGGTGAGGCGTCATCCGTCGATTGAGGGGCGTTCGGTGAGGGTTACGCTGCGGTACCCTGATTATGTGAAGGGGGTCAACGCGGTGCCTCTGGAGATTCCTGGGCAACAGGAAGGAGGTGTTCTCCGGGTGGAGGTGAGGTCCGAGGCGGGGCCGTTTTTGATGCCGTTGGAAGTATTTGCGGAGGCGGATGGTCCGCATCACGCGTCGATGTCGGTGGAGTTCGTTCTGCCGGTGCGGAGTGGTGCTCGGTAGGGAACAATCGTGCGTTGCGACGGGCGACTGCTTTTGAAGCTTGGTCGGGGGGAGAGGTCAGACGACCCGTTGCCGGCATGATAGATTCGGCTCAACGCTGGCTTAAAAAACCAGCGTTTGCTGAAGCGATTTACGGGGAAAAATCTTCTCTGCGATTAATCCCAAGCATCCCAGCCTTTTTTCTTTGGGGCTGGGGAGGGTTTTTGAGGGGCCGACTTCTGCGGAGGACGATCTGCGGTTCGGCGAGGTCTGTCGTTCTCTGATTTTCCACGGGGCAGTGGGGTTGCTCGGCTTGCGCGCTCGGAGGGTGCAAAGCGAGGACGGTCTCCGCGGGGGGCTCCTTCTTCGCGTGATGCGGGTCGTCTATCAGTGAAACGCGGAGGTCGGCTGTCGCGACTGTCGCGTCGGCTGTCTCGGGGAGCAAAGGCAGGGCGGTCTGAGGCGTCTCGTGGGGCTCTGCGCTCTGGTCGGTCTCCGAAGGATCTTCGCGGTGGCGCGTCGTTCGAGGTTCGCTCGCGGGATGGGCGTGGACGATCGGCGCGATCATCAGGCCGAGAGCTGTGGCCACGAGTGGGTGGGCGCGGGGTGAACGGTCTGGGGGCGCGCTCTTCAGGGGTTTCGCGATTGGCGTAGCGGCCTCTGGCTGCGGGGCGCGGGTCGGATGCTCTGCGAGCGGGACGTTCGGAGCGGGTGAAATCCTCGGGAGCATCGTCGCGCTCGTTGGCGTGGCGGGAGGGGCGTGCGATTCGAGGCCCGGTGGGGCGTTCTTGGAAGGGTAGTTTGTGGATTGGGGTGGCAGCTTCTCGGCGGCGTGGGGTGGGCGCGGGCGCGACAGTTTTTGCGCGTGGCACGGCGTCTGGGTCGGGGTTCCGTCCTTCTTTGAGGGCGGTCACTTCTTTGGGATTGAGCATGCGCCATTCGCCGGGGCGGAGACGATCGAGCCAGACGGTGCCGATGCGGATGCGCCGGAGGCTTTCGACCTCATAGCCGCAGTCATACATCATCAAGCGGATTTGCCGTTTGATGCCTTGGAGGAGGACGACTCGGAGTCGGTTGGGGCCTTCCACCGAGATGCGCTCCATTTTTGCGCGTCCGCCTTCGATGTGGAATCCGCGCAGAAGTTTTTCGCGGTGGGCGGGTTCGAAGGGTCGGTCGAGGAGGACCTCGTATTCCTTTTCGACTTTGTAGCGTGGATGGGTGAGTGCGAGGGAGAGATCGCCGTCGTTGGTGATGACGAGGAGGCCTTCGCTTTCTTTGTCGAGGCGTCCGACATTGTAAACGCGGGGCCAGTCGTCGGGGACGAGATCGAGGATGGTGCGTCGCCCGGCTTCGTCGGCGGAGGAGCAGATAAAGCCTTTTGGTTTGTGGATGATGGCGTGGACGTGTTGCTGTGACTCGACGGTTCGGTTACCGACTTTGACAACGTCTCCCGGGGCGATGGTGGTTGAGAGGGAGGTGACGACTTGTCCGTTGATACGGACGGAGCCTTCCGTGATGAGGGATTCGACGGAGCGTCGGGATCCGAATCCGGCGGAGGCGAGGTAACGATTCAAGCGCATCCTGCTACACGACCTGACGGGAGGCTCGGTGTCGAGCGCGGGTGTGGTTGTCGAGGTGGGCATGCGATTAACAAAAGTTGACCCTGCGGTTATCATGCGGGCTGATGAACGACTCCGTTTTGCGACAGACTGCGCGACCTTGGATTCAACTTTTGAGGCCTGCATTGGTGCAGGTGGCTGTTTTTGTGGTCCTTTCTGGGGTGTTGCGCGGCGTTTTGGAGGGGACGTTTGGCTCGTTGTTGCGGATGAGTTGGGCTGAGCATGTTCGGCTTTATGTGACGGGCGCGTATTTGGACGTGATGGTGGGTTTTTTGGTGATGCTGCCGGTGGCTTTGGGAGGGATTTTGGTTTCTGAGCGTTGGTGGGGTAGGCGTTGGTATCGGATTCTTTCCCGTGTGGGGTTGGCCCTTTGGTGGGGCGTGGTGCTGTTTGTCTTGCAGGCGGAATACTACTTTTTCCACGAGTACGCCTCTCGGTTCAACACGGTCGCGATTGATTATCTCCATTACTGGACGGAGGTTACCCAGAACATCAAGGAGATGTATCCGGTGCGGCGGATTGTGACTCTGTGTGTGATGGGTTCGGGTGCGGTGGTGTTTTGGATGGCGCGTTGGTTTCCGCGTCCGATTTCCCTGACGGCACGGGATCGGGTGCGCGGGTGTGTGGGGTGGTTGGGTGGTGCGGCGCTCCTGGTGGTGGGGGCGACGCAGGTACCGATGCAGTGGAGTTCGGAGCGGTTGGCGAACGAGTTGACGACCAATGGTCTGACGGCGGGTGGGATTGCGATGTGGACGAGAGATTTGAAGTATCGAGATTTCTATCCGTCGCTACCGGAGGACGAGGCTTACGCGCGGGCTCGCCGCCTTTTGGACACTCCGGGAGCGGTTTGGGACAAGGATTCGAGGTCGCTTCAGCGACGGATTCCGGGGGATGCTGGGCGGCCGAAGAAGAACTTGGTGTTACTGTTGGAAGAGAGTTTTGGGAGTGATTTTTGGGGTGCGTTGAACGGGAAAAAAGGAACGAAAGAGAGTGTGACGCCGCGGTTGGATGGGTTGGTTGAGGAGGGGCTCTTGTTTACGAGTTTGTTTGCGGATGGGAACCGGACGATTCGCGGGATTGAGGGGGTTGTGGCGTCTTTTCCGCCGGTTCCTGGGGACAGTATTGTTGCGAAGACGATGACGGATGGGTGCGAGACGATTGCTTCTGTGTTGCGTCGGGACGGGTATCACACGCGGTTCATTTATCCGGGGCGCGGGATTTTCGATGGGTTGGGTCGGTTTTCTCTGCACAACGGCTTTGATTCGTTTACGGAGCAGAAGGACTTCAAGAATCCGGTGTTCACCAATGTGTGGGGGCACTGTGATGAGGATTTGTATGATCGGGTGATTGAGGAGGCGCGTTTGGATTATGCGGAGGGGAAGCCCTTTTTTATCACGGCGTTAAGCGTTTCGAATCATCAACCGTTCACGTATCCGGAAGGGCGCATCAGTGAGCCGTCTTATCGTCGAAGTCGTCTACATGCGGTGAAGTATGTGGACTACGCTCTTGGCCGTTTTTTCGATCGGGTGAGGGGTGAGGCTTTCTGGAAGGACACTATTTTTGTGGTGATTGCGGACCACGGGGCACGGGTGTACGGCAGCGAGACCCTCCCGATTCGCAGTTACCAGATCCCTTTCCTTGTCATGGGGCCGGCGGCAGGGGTTAGCGCGGGTGAGAATGCGGTTTTGGGGTGTCAGTTGGACGTGGCCCCGACGCTCTTGGGATTAATTGGGCGTCCGTATGATTCGGTCTTTTTTGGGCGCGACTTGTTGCTCAAGGAGGTTTCTGAGCCGCGTCGGGCGGTTTTGCATCATAATCGGAGTGTCGGAATCTATCGCGATGAACGGCTGGTTGCGTTGTCGTTGAATCGCCTTGTGGAACAGTTTGTGGGGAAGCCGACGGAGCGGCTACGGCGCGTTCCCATGGATGCCGAGGCGGGGGAGATTTCGAAGGATGCGCAGGCGCTCATCGAGGTGGCGGACGACTTGTACCGCAAACGGCGTTTCCGGTGGAGACCGCAGGCGGAGTGAAGATTTTGTGTCGGAGGGGAGGAGGGCGGTGAGTGAGGGAGTATGGGTGGTGGAGCGGGGAACACTCTGAGGCTCTGCGACATCGAGATTACCGGTGTTTGTGGGCGAGGAGGTGGGGAGGCGACGCGGGTTGCGGACACCAAGTTGTCACCTTCGCGACACAAGCTTGTCATCCAATCTCGCGACTGTGCGCGTGCTCAGCGGAGAGCTGGGTTTCATCGTGCACAAACTACCGGACATAGTAGAGGGGTGTTGGGGATTGGCGAGCGGCCATCGGTGGGCGTTCGCGGCGCTTTCCATGGGGCTCCTGATTGGGCCATTGGGATGGGGTGCGGCAGGAGCTGATGCGGTGGATGCCGGTGACGAGGCGACGCCGGCTCCGATGCGCTTCAATATTCGCGAGTTTCAGGTTCGAGGGGCGAAGAGTTTGAAACGATTGCCGGTCGAGGAAGTTGTTTATCCGTACTTGGGTCCTGGTCGGACTGAGGGGGATGTTGAGGCGGCGCGTTTGGCGTTGGAGAAGCTCTACCAGAGCAACGGATACCAAGCGGTCTCGGTTGAGATTCCGCCGCAGAATGCGTTGTCGGGCGTGGTGGTTTTACAGGTGAGGGAGGGCACGGTGGGGCAGATGCGGGTCAAGGGTGCGCGCTACTTTCTACCGAGTCGCATCAAGGAGATGGCGAAGTCTCTTGAGGAAGGGAAAGTGTTGAACTTCAATGAGGTGACGCGCGACATTGTGGCGCTGAATCAGTGGCAGGACCGGCAGGTTACGCCTTCTTTGCGGCCGGGACTGGAACCGGGGACGGTGGACATTGATTTGACGGTCAAGGACAAGCTTCCGCTGCATGTGAGCGCGGAGTTGAACAATCGGTACAGTCCGTTTACGAGTCCGCTGAGGCTCAACCTTTCTGCGAGTTACACCAATCTCTGGCAGTTGGGGCATACGGTTGCGTTGAGTCACCAAATGTCGCCGGAGGTTCCGGGTGAGGTGAGTGTTTGGTCGGGCTCGTATGCGTTTCGATTGAATGGTGTGGAGGGTGTGAGTTGGCGGGTTCAGGGGGTGAAGCAGAACTCGAATGTGTCGACGTTGGGCGGGTTAGCGATTCTTGGGCGGGGAGAGGTGCTTGGTTTTTATGCGACGTGGGATTTGCCGGTGTCGCAGGATTTCACTCAGTCGTTCAGCTTGGGTTTTGATCATAAGAGTTTCGATCAGCAGATTGAGACGGCGGGAGGCGCGATCACGGCCCCGATTCGGTACATTCCGTTCACGGCGAGCTATCTGGCGAGTTGGCGCGGCGACAAGGTTTCGACGGATTTGAGTACGAATCTGGTTTGGCATTTCCGTGGGATGGGAAGCGATGGCGCGGGCTTTGATCGAAGCCGGTACAAGGCGGGTGGGAGTTTCATCTACTTGCGAGGTGATCTGACTCAGACGCGCGAGTTAAGCCATGGGGGGCAGTTCATGTGGAAGACGCAGTGGCAGGTTGCGGATCAGCCGCTGGTGAACAGTGAGCAGTTTACTGGGGGTGGGGTGAACTCGGTGCGCGGTTACCTTGAAGCGAGCGCGGTGGGTGACCGAGGGGTGATGGGGACATTGGAGTTGAGGAGTCCGGTGATTTTTAAGGGGGCGATGCGAGAGGCGGACGAGGTGCGATTGCACGGATTTGCGGAAGGCGGCGTGTTGGGGGTTAGCACACCGTTGCCGGAGCAGAAAGCCAGCACCGGCTTGATGAGTGTGGGAGTGGGCGGCCGGGTTCAGGTGGGGACGCATGTGAGTGGGTCGTTGGATGTTGGCGTTCCGCTGGTTGCGGTGAGTCAGACCAAGCGGTTCGAGCCATTTATCAGCTTCCGGCTGTGGACGGGATTTTGAACGAGCGAAATTGCATGAGAACACTGAAGACATCGATGAAAGCGGGGGCTGCGACGCTGATGGCGTGGATGCGATGGGGTGCGTTGTTATTTGTGATGGGGGCGCAGGGGGTTGCTGAAGAGAAGGAGTCGGTGGAGTGGTGGAACTCGGAATGGACGGTACGAAAGAAGATTGTGATTGATGCGGGGCCGAAGGGTGCGGCGATTACGGATCCGATTGGTTCTGCTCCGTTGTTGATGCGTCTGCACGACGGGAACTTCCAGTTTGCGTTAGCGAGGGAGGATGGATCTGACCTTCGGTTTGTGGTGGCGGAGGGGAAGAAGGAGATTCCATTCCATCTTGAGAAGCTCGATGCGTTGATGGGAGAGGCGTTTGTGTGGGTTCGGTTGCCTGAGATGAAGGCGGGCGAAGCGGCGACGGTTTGGATGTATTACGGTAACGCGAAGGCGGGTAAGGCTGAGGACACGAAGGGGACGTACGATGTTGAGACGGTCGGCGCGTATCATTTTGCCCATCGGAACGCGCTTGCGCAGGACTCCTCGATGGCGGGTAACAATGCGGAGGGCACGGGTGTTGGGGCGGATGGAGCGATGATTGGCGGCGGCCTTCGGTTGAGTGGAAAGGATTCGCTGAAGATTCCGGGCGGTGGCGCGTTTGAATGGACGCAGGGGGGTGCGGCAACGGTTTCTGCTTGGATCAAGCCGAGTGTGGCCAATGGGACGATGGTGCTGTTCAGCCGGAAAGAGGAGGGGCGGGCCTTTCGCATGGGGCTGGATCAGGGCGTTTTGTATGCGGAGATTTCTGAGGGTGCGAATACGGTGCGGACTTCGGGTGGTGCTCCGCTTGCGGCGAACGCGTGGGTTCACGTTGGGGCGGTGATTGGGAATGGGTCGGTGACCGTCTACTTAGGGGGCGAGCGATACGGAGCAGCGACGGGCAACCTACCCGCGATGAAGTCGGTTGGCCATGTGGGGGGCGATGTGGCGGGCGGGGAGACGGGATTTACGGGCGATGTCGACGAGTTGGTTCTCTCGAAGGTGGCGCGGCCGGCGGGCTACCTTCAGGTGCTCGCGATGAGTCAGGGTCCGGATAAAGTGGCGAAACTGGTGACGGCGGGTGCGGATGAGCAGGCGTCGACGTGGATGAGCGGGACGTTTGGGATTTTGATGAGTTCGCTGACGGTGGACGGCTGGATTGTGATTGCGATTTTGGTGGTGATGGCGGTGATCAGTTGGTGGGTGATGTGGGGCAAAGCGTCCTATTTGAGTGGGTTGGAGAAGGGTAATGGGACTTTCATGGATGCGTGGCGTCATCTTGCGCGGGATTTGACGGTATTGGATGACGCGGATGTGACGCGGGTGAACAACTTGGGTGGGCACGTTGATGCGAAGGGGCTGAAGCAGATGCGGCAATCGTCGGTGTTTCGGATTTACCACGTTGGGGTGGAGGAGATGCGGCACCGATTAGCGGCGGACCGTGAGTTAGGAACGCGGAAGGCGTTGTCGGGCCGTTCGATTCAGGCGATTCGCGCGAGCTTGGATGGAATCATGGTTCGCGAGACGCAGAAACTGAACAGCCTGATGGTGTTGTTGACGATTGCGATTTCCGGGGGGCCGTTCCTCGGGTTGTTGGGGACGGTTGTGGGGGTGATGATTACGTTTGCGTCGATTGCGGCGGCGGGTGACGTGAACGTGAATGCGATTGCGCCGGGGATTGCGGCTGCGTTGGTGGCGACGGTGGCGGGGCTGTTCGTCGCGATTCCGGCGATGTTTGGGTACAACTACCTGACGTCAAAAATCAAAGAGGCGACGACGGACATGCACGTGTTTGTCGACGAGTTCATCACAAAGGTTGCGGAGTTTTACCGCGAATAGGGAACGGAGGAAGGCACCATGCAAGTCCAAGACGATAACGCTCCGTACGATCAGGTGAACATCACGCCGATGGTGGATTTGGTGTTCGTTTTGTTGGTCATTTTCATCCTGATGTGCACGGCCTCGGTGTCGGGAACGAAGGTGAACCTTCCGAAGTCGAGTAACGCGCCTGCGAGCTTGTCGAAACCCAAGACGAAATCGATTTCGGTGAACAATGAGGGGAAACTGTTTTTGGATACGATGCCGGTGACGCTTCAGGAGTTGGAGCAGCGGTTGTCGCAGATTAAGGCGGTGACTCCGGACTTACCGGTGGTGTTGAGGGGCGACAGTTTGACGCAGTACCAGGGGGTGATGGATGTGTTGGATGTGTTGGGGCGGGTGGGGCTGACGCAGGTGGGGTTGGCGACGAAGGCGGCGAACAAGTGAGGAGCTACCATGAACGACGCATTCGACATGGGGGAAGAGGAGAAGCCGCGATCGAAGTGGCCCTTGATGATTTTGGGCGTCGGCATGGTTGCGGGAGGGTACGCTTTTTATTCGAGCATGAGTTCCGCTGGGGATTCTGGGCATCGCGAGGCGCCGCCGGCTCCGATTCGGATTCAGCTGCCGCCGCCGCCCCCTCCTCCGACGCCGCCTCCGCCGCCTCCTCCACAGGCGCCGCCGCCTGAGCAGAAGATGATTGAGCAGGTACCGGTGGAGGCGGAGGAGTCCAAACCTGAGACAGCTCCAGCAGAAGAGGCCCCTGCGATCGGAACCAATGTCAGTGGGAATGGTCCGGCGGACGGATTCGGATTGGGCCGTGCGGGTGCGGAAGGGCGCGGGGGTGGGAGGATTGGGGGAGGCTCGCGCGGGCCTGCGAGTAAGTGGGGATGGTATGCGGGGAAGGTGCAGAGCCGGATTGGGCAGGCGTTGAAAAATCATCCTCGGGTGCGGAGTGCGGAGATGGATTTGACAGTGCGGGTGTGGTCGGACGGTGGCGGACGGATTAGCCGGGTGCAGTTAGTGGGTTCAACGGGGGACACGGGTTTAGACGGTGCGTTACGTGACGAGGTGTTGACCGGATTGCAGTTACAGGATGCGCCGCCTGAGGGGATGCCCATGCCCATCACGATGCGGCTCCGCGCGAGAAAACCCTGAATCCAAGAGAGTTTTATTCACCATGATGAATCGGTTTAATAGAAGTTGGAAGCGTGGGATGCATCTGAAGTTGGCGTTGGCGGGGATGACGGCGAGCTTGGCATTTCAAGCAGCGCCTTCCGGGGATGGCGCGCCCAAACAATCCGAACCGGAGCGGGTTGTTCCGGAGGCAGGCTCTCCGGTTGGGCTAAAAGCGGGGACCGAGTTAAAGGCTCTGCCTGAGGTGGGATCGAACGCGGCAAAGGATCGTGAGGAGAAGCCTGATGCGGCGGATGGTCAGCCGAAGGAGATTCCGACCGAGGGGGCGGCACCGGAGCAGTCAGGAAAGGGGAGTGAGGTAAAACCCGTGGATTCGCCGCGCGAAATCGTGGCGGGAGGTGAGGGTAAGCCTGACTCGAAGGCGGCGGGGGTCCCGCCTGTGCCGGTGACGGGAAAGGGAGGGGCGGCGCGGATTGATTCCGGACCTTCGGCGACTCCCTCGCAGAATGCTGTGGTGAACTTGATTAACCGGCTTGTTCAGCGCGGGATTCTTTTGAAAGAGGAGGCGGATGATTTGATTCGACAGGCTGAGGCGGACGCGGAGTTGGCTGCGGCGCAGTCTCAAGCGATTCGGGGAACGGTGGCGCAGATTGCTGCAGCACAGGCGGCTGCGCAGGTGATTGACCCTCCTGAGCTGGCGGAGGATGCGTTGCGGATTCCGTTTATTCCTGACGTGGTGAAGCGCGATTTGCGGGATGAGATTCGGGAGGATGTGATGGCGAAAGCGAGGGAAGAGGGGTGGGCTGCGCCCGATATGATGCCGGGTTGGACGGCACGGATTCGACTGTTTGGAGATGTGCGGGTGCGTTACGACGGAACGTACTTTCCGAAGGGGAATGACGTGGATGCGTTCCCCAACTTTAATGCGATCAATACGGGTGCGCCGTACGACTTGAGCGATCCCACGGTTCCGCCACCGCATTTGAACGTGGACAAAGACCGTCAGCGTGTGCGCATTCGTACCCGGGTCGGATTAGAAGCGCAGCTGGGCGAGGGTTTTACGGCGGGGATGCGGATTGCATCGGGACAGAACAACACGCCGGTCTCGGTGAACCAATCGCTCGGACTGGCGAACCAAGGGCAGGGGGGGAACTTCAGTAAGTACGCGGTTTGGCTCGATCGAGGTTTCATCAAGTACGACATCGACGGGGCCGAGGGCAACACCACCTCGATCCTATTTGGCAAGTTCGATAATCCCTTCTTCGGCACGGAAATGATGTGGGACGAGGATATTGGATTCGATGGCTTTGCGGTGAAGGGGAAGTATTCGCTTGAGGGAGGAGTGAAGCCATTTTTCACGGGCGGAATTTTCCCCGTGTTCAACAGCGACTTTAACTTTGCGACGAATCATGCGTCGAAGTTCAGCAGCTACGACAAATGGTTGTATGCGTTGCAAGTGGGTGCGGAGGTTCCCATTGAGAAGCACTGGACTGGGAAAGTGGCGGCGGCGGTTTACCAGTTCGACAATGTCGAAGGGCGAACGTCCAAAGCCTATACGCCATTGAATAATCAGGATGCGGGCGACACGGACGAGAGCCGTCCTTCGTTTGCGCAGCGTGGGAACACGTACTCACCGTTACGAAACATTTTGCCGAGCGCTCTCAATGATTTTGGGCAGTCGAAGCTTTTTCAGTACTTTGGTTTGACGTCCGGGTTCAAGGAGTTGGCCGTGACCGCGCAAGTGGATTACTCGGGGTTCGATGCGCTGCACATGACCTTTACAGGCGAGTACGTGAAGAACTTGGATTTTGATCGTGCGTCGGTTGCATCGCGTGCGGTGAATAATCGCGAGCGTGTAGCGCCCAATGCGCCTGCGGGGTCTGTCGGCGAGTTCAAGGGTGGGGATCAAGCGTGGACGACGAATCTTCGTGTGGGGAGTCCTGCCCTGTCGAAACGCGGCGATTGGCAGGTGGGTTTGGGGTATCGGTATATGGAATCGGACGCGATGGTGGACGCCTTTGTGGACTCGGGGTTTGGCTTGGGGGGAACGAATCAGCAGGGGTACGTGCTTTACGGGAAGGTGGCGCTTTCGAAGTCCGTTTCGCTGGGTGCGCGTTGGTTTAGTTCGCGGGAAGTGGCGGGGCCTCCGCTGCGGGTGGATGTTCTGCAGGTTGATTTCGGAGCGAGTTTTTAGCGTATGAAACACACACGAATGTTTTTTCAGTGGGCGTTGGTTGCGTCGGTTGGGAGCGTTGGACTCGCCGCAGATGTCTCTCCGAACGAGGCCCGTTTGCGTGAGAGTGTGAAGGGATTGATGGTGCAGTTGCGCACGATTCAGGCGGAGCGGGACACGCTGGACGCCGCAAAAAATGAGCATGAGCAAAAGGCCAAAGAACTCGGGGAGAAGTTGGCGGCGTTGACGAAAGCGTCTGACACGGAGCGAGAGGGCTTTGAGCGCACGGTGTCTGGGTTGCGGGGTAAAGTGGCGGAGTTGGAGAAGGAGAATGGAGGCCTGAAGGCTGACTTGGCGCAGGCGGTGGGTGTGGGAAACCAGACGGCCGATCGCTTGAAGAAGAAGGAGGCTGACGGGTTAAAGCTTGGAGAACGGATTGTGGATTTGGAGCGGAAGGTTTCTGAGGGTGAGCGGAAGAATTTGGAGTTGCACCGGTTGGGTAAGGAGATTCTCGAGCGCTACGAAAAGTTTGGGCTCGGTACGGCGTTGACTGCGCGCGAACCGTTTGTGGGAACGACTCGTGTGCGTCTGCAAAACCTCGTGCAGGAATATTCCGACAAACTGTCCGAGCAGCGAATCAAGAACTGAGGGCGAGTTTCCGCCGTTGAAGAACGAATGCGATACCTCGTGTGGTTATGAAGAGCGTGATGCGAACCGTTTGGTCAGTGCGTGGGGTGGTGTCGTTGACGACGGGCCTTGCGACGATGGGGGTTAGTGGGCCGGTGACGCCGGTGGCGTTTGCGGGAAGCATTCTTCAGTCGCGCGGGGGTGCGTCTGGCTCTGGCGCGCCGTCCGGAGGGCCAGCGACAAATCCAGCGACGGATGCTGCCGCGCGTGCGGGCATGACCGTTCGGGAGTCTGGGTTAGCGAAAACGGCGCAGGCGTTGCAGGCGATGCAATCGATGCAGGAGGCGGCGCGGGCTGCGGCCAAGGCAGGAACGGCGCCGGTTCGGATGAATCCGAATCGACCTAGTGAGGCCTTGGCGTCAGTTCCCAATGGATTGGTGGCTGGTGGCTTGCAGGTTGCACCAGGGGTGCCGGCTGACCTTGCGAAGCCTGTTGCAGGTGAGCTTTCGAATCTTTGGGTGGGTGCGAAGTTGCCGAAGCAGGAGAGCGCAGGAACGGTGAGTAGCGCTGTCAAAGTGACAGTGGAGCAGACGGCGCCGCAGGCACTTTTGCGGTGGAAGACGTTCAATGTGGGTTCGGAGACGGAACTCCATTTTGATCAGCGCTCGGGCGGGGCGAGCGCGAAGCAGTGGACCGCGTTTAATCAAGTGGCAGACCCGAGCGGGGCTCCGTCGCAGATTCTTGGAAAGCTGACAGCGGACGGTCAGGTGTACGTGATTAATGCGAACGGCATTCTGTTTGGTGCAACGAGTCAGGTGAATCTTCCGTCGTTGGTTGCGTCGTCGCTACCGATAAACACGAATTTGATTACCAATGGGTTGCTTAATAATCCGGACTCTCAGTTTCTGTTCTCCAGCCTTTCCATTGCGTCGGGTGCGAACGGCACGCCGGCGTTTTCACCGGACGCAGCGTTGGTGCCCAATGGATGGATTGGGGACGTGAGGGTGGAGCGGGGCGCGCGGATTTCGACTCCGACGTCTGCCGATAAAGTGGGTGGGCGTGTGGCTCTGATTGGGGCGAATGTGGTGAACGAGGGGACGATTTCGACGCCGGAAGGGCAGACGATTTTGGCTTCTGGATTGCAGGTTGGATTTGGTGCTCACGCTTCCTCCGATCCGAGTTTGCGGGGTTTGGATGTTTTTGTGGGTGAGGTGAGTTCGAGCAATGGGGCGCAGCCGCGAGCGGGTTCGGTGCGGAACGCGGGTGTCGTCGAGGTATTGCGAGGGAACGTGGTCATGGCGGGCCGCGAGGTGACCAACAGCGGGGTGGTGGAGAGTTCGACCTCAGTGGCGTTGAACGGGCGGGTCGAGTTAGTGGCCGGTTACGGAGCGGTTTCGAATCCTCAGAGTTTTGCGGCGGGGGCGTCCGCCGCTGTGACGGAGCCGTTTCTCCTGAGGTATTCGGGGTCGGTGGAGTTGGGTCCGGGATCGGTGATTCGGGTTTTACCGGAGACGGCGAGTCAGGAGGCTGTGGTGGGAACGCGGTTAGCGTTGGACTCGATGGTTAATCTGCGGGGCCGCGTGATTCATCTGGGTGCTGACTCGGCGTTGTTGGCGCCTTCGGGTCGTGTGGTGTTGGATGCTGGTGAGTGGAAGTACCAAGGGGGACCTCTCCCGGTGGCGCCGTTCTTGAACACCGCCGGCCAGATTTATGTGGATCGCGGAGCGTGGCTGGATGTGGCGGGCACGGCGGGTGTTGAAATTCCGATCTCGCGAAATGTGGTTGAGGTGGAGTTGCGCGGGACGGAGTTAGCGAATTCGCCTTTGCAACGGAACGGGGTACTTCGCGGTAAGACGATTCGCGTGGACATGCGGAATACGGGGGTGTGGCAGGGGAAATCGTGGGTGGGAACGCCGTTAGCAGATGCATCGGGCTACGTTGGATTAACTCAACGGAAGGTGGGTGAGTTGACGACGGCGGGTGGGTCCGTTTCGATGCGGGCCGGTGGCTCGGTCGTCCTGCAGCCGGGCTCGTCGGTGGATGTGTCGGGCGGTTGGATTAACTACACGGGAGGCGTGGTTGAAACGACGAAGGTGACGACTGCGGGTCGTGTGCTGGATATTTCGCAGGCGACTCCCGATTTGGTGTACGACGGGATTTACTCGGAATCCACAACGGTTCGCTTTGATAAGTATGGGGTGGTCGATGGATTTCCTCATCCCTTGCCGAAGACTGCGGCCTTTTACGAACCAGGCTATTACGAGGGGGCCTCGGGTGGTGTTGTGACCATTTCCGCGCCTTCTGTTGCGCTGGATGGTGTCTTGCGAGGGAGCACGATTGCCGGACGGTTGCAACGGGCTGAACCGCCTGCGCCGAGTCGGCTGAACTTGGAGTTGGTGCGTCGGAGCGCGGTTGCGCCGTTGTTCATTGTGGAATCGCCGACGCCGCCGGAGGTACGCTTTGAAAAGATACCTCGGCAGGAGTCGGTTCCGGCGTTTCGCGTGGATGATTCTGGCCGCGAGTTGGATCTTCCCGTGGATCGGAAGGGGTTGGTTCTCCTGTCTGCTGAGTTGGTCGGGAAGTCGGGATTCGGCGTTCTTTCGGTTTACAATCCGGATGGAGATCTTGTTATTCCATCGGGGGTTGGCTTGATTCTGAGCACGCAGGGCGGTTTGACCTTGGACGGCGCGAACGTTCGTGTGGATGGAACCGTTGAGGGGTTATCTGGAACGGTTCAGTTGCGGGCGAGAAGTGTTTCGCCCTCCGGATTGGAGCGCTTGATGACCAGTCCGGATGGTGGGGTTACTCCGACGCCAGGGGCGGGGCGTGGGGTGATTTCGATTGGCTCGGGTGCGCGAATCAATGTCTCGGGTGTGCTCGCGGACGACCGTGTGGGGCGGGAGGGAGCGAACTTTGCACCGTTGAGTTTGGCTGGGGGGCAGTTGGTGTTGAATGGTTTGGATGTTCGGCTGGCGGCTGGGAGCGTGCTGGACGTTTCCGGTGGCGCGCGGGTTTTATCGACAGGCCATGTGGTGTACGGCGATGGGGGCCGGCTGACGATTGCGGGCGGGCACGCAGGCTCGGTGGCGGAGAATCCGGTGCTGGCGGGGGTATTGGGAGGGGGGGTGGTGTTGGGTGGTGAGTTGCGAGGGTATTCTGGGGCATCTGGGGCGGTTTTGAGTTTGAGCGTTCCGCGTGCGGTGTTGGGTGGGACGGATCCGGCGAATGGGGCCCTGCATTTGGGCGAGGGATTTTTTAAATCTGGGGGGTTCCAAAGCTACTCGATTGGGGCGTTCGGGAGCCTGGGTGCGACGGGGCCGATTATTCGGGTTGCTGAGGGAGCCCGCGTGGAAACGGGGACGATTT
>JACCEE010448904.1_pt1 | contig 16188 bp, 10 predicted proteins | sample 7449931 | NCBI WGS metagenome assembly JACCEE01 (sample SAMN15323457, study PRJNA562643) | freshwater metagenome | isolation source: river surface water | place: USA:Blue River Watershed | collected 2017-08-19 | reverse complement strand
GCCTGCGTAGTAAAGGTCTTCGCGGGCCAGTGCGCCGGCAGCGATCGCATCGGCATCGGTGAGGAACTTCGCTTGGGTATTGCGCGGATCGCCGGCGAGTAGGAACAGGTTCCAGGTGAAACGCGTACTGGCGGCGTCCGACTCGTTCTCGATCAGCTCGACGATGTGACCGAAGTCGTTCTGGGGCCGAGGATTAGCGGCGTTCGGTCCGAAATCGACCGTGCGACCGTTGAAAAGTTTGTTCGCAGTTTGGCGCTCGTCGTTCTTTGTCAGGGCCATATACACATGCCCTGTGATCGGACTCGGTTCGACGTCTTCAGGGCGATCCATGGGAGTTGCGCCAAGCAGATCGGCAGCCGCGCGACACTTGATGACGACCTCGGCCTGACTCGAGAAACCGTTACGCGAGTTAAGCGGCCCATTCTCATCGTGTACCAGCGGCAGCCATTCGCCTCGACCCGATACGTCGAAGCGAGCGACGTATAAGGTGCCATGATCGAGCAGATCCAGATTGGCGGCTCGATCGCGAGGGTTGTAGCGATCGCGACTGACGAACTTGTAGACATACTCGAACTTGGCGTCATCGCCCATGTAGGCTGCGACACGGCCATCGCGAGTCACGATCGTGTTGGCGCCTTCGTGACAGAAACGTCCGAGTGCGGTGCGCTTCTTTGGTCGTGCCGTTGGCTGTTGTGGGTCGATTTCGACGATCCAGCCGTGACGCAGTGGCTCACGAGGCTCTTGGCGTACATCGAAGCGAGAATCGACCAGATCCCAGCCATAGGCCGAGCGCTCTCGCAGCGGCCAACGTCGGTGTGCTTCGACGGTGGCGTTATCTTTGGTGTTGTCAGCCCATGACTTAGCAGAGCCAAAATAATCTTGGATGTTTTCCTCTGCCGTCAGATAAGTGCCCCAAGGGGTTTTTCCACCGGCGCAGTTGGCGAAGGTTCCCAATGCCACCGTGCCGCTTGGGTCGGCGTTTGTACGCATGAGCTCGTGGCCTCTGGCGGGGCCGCGTATATCCATCGGGGTATTGGCAGTGATTCGTCGCGTGAGCGGGCCATCGCTAACGGTTCGCCAGCCTTGCTGGGCTTTTTCTAACTGGATGATGCTGACGCCGTGGGCGGCCTGCATCCAAGCAACGGCCTGCGGACGACTTTTGATCCAGGCTTGCCGCGCCTCGGCGCGGTTCGGTCCCGGTTTGGGCCACTCTGCAAACGACAGCTCGGCCATGACGTATTCGTGATTGACGCAAAGCACGCCCGTCGTCCCACCAATGCCCGTGGGAAAAAAAGCGAGCGCATCGTTGTTGGTTCCGAAGAGCTTTTCCTGACGCTGGCTTGCCCCCGAGTCGAGCCAAGCGAGCGATCGCATGGTCTGGCCATCGATGGGTGCCGCGTCTTTAAACAAGGCGTCGCCAGCACGAATCAGAAGATCGCTTCGAAAGCCTGCAGCCAAGGTCAGCGTGTCAGCTCGGGTCGGCTCGATCGCGGTGGCCACCGCTCTCTGCACTGGCGTCGTTGCTTGCGCCGCGAGCGAAAGACTCGGTAGCGCTGTGAGCGCAGTAGTAAGGCCAGCGCCCACCACGAAGCTGCGACGGGACAGACGTTGTTCAAGTATCGAGCCAAAGTATTCCGCAGTCATAGGAGCATTCTACCCGGAACGAGACTCGACTTTGATGACGGCGCTAGAGCTTTTCGTTGTAGTGGCGCAAGCGCTTCGACAAAATCCGCGCGATGTTGCGATAAATCACAATGGCCGCTTCTAATGACAAATCGATGTCATTTTTTTGAAACATGAGCGCGACCGCATTCGAGGTCGCACGAACTCGTGCGGATCGTTTGCCGCCATCCACGATGGCCATTTCTCCGAACGCGTCCCCGGGACGCAGGTCCAAAATGCTCTGCCAACCCCCATCGGTACGCTTCTCGATGGCGGCGGTGCCGGCGATGAAGACGAAGAAGGTCTGTCCCGCATCCCCTTCGTCGAAGAACACCTCATCAAGGTTGCGCTCGACCCGTATGGCGTTCGCCAGCAGGGCGATCAGCTCCAATCGACCGATTCCGGCGAAGACGGGTACCGCGCTGATGACGCGCAACAAAGTTTCATCGATTTTGATCAATTGGACCTCCCTCGCGGCGAGCGGTGGATAGCAGCGGACCCGTTTTTTTCGTCTCGATTGTATTCATAATGGAGCGAGCGGGCACCGTCCCATGACTCATGGTCTGCTCGCATCCGATCACGAGGGGGGTCCATCATGAATTCCGTACAAGTCGCCCACGTACGCATCCAGGGGAACGAGTTCGTCTTTGTGCCGTTCTCGCCGCTGATGGCGAATGTTTCAGCGGCCGATCAACAAAACCTCCTGAAGCAAATGCGCGAAATCTGTCGTGGTTTCGGGCTCAACGGCGAGGTGGTGGTGGTTTGGCAGGGGCCAAGCGGGCTCGGCTATCTCGCCGACAGTCGTTACCACGGCGTCTTGTCCAAAGTCTTGAACATGACCGTGGTTCGTTCGAATCTAAACAAAAAGGTGTCGTCACCCGCTATCGATGGGCTGTTGGCTCAGGTCGCACTCGATCCCTTCGGTACGGCATCTGCTGCGACCCCGGCGCCGTCGCCGGCTGTGCGCGTAGCCCAAGCGGCTCCAAGTCCTGCTGCCGCGGATGAGCATCGCTCTATGCCATCGATTCACGCCGGTGCACGCAAAGCGACGAGCAACCGCGTCGTGACGATGCTGTTCACCGATCTCGTTGGATCCACCAAGCTCAAGCAGGAGTACGGTGACGCGCAGGCCATGCAACTCGTACGGCAGCATCACGATCTGGTACGAAGCATCCTAGCGTCGACTGCGACGGGCGAAGAGGTATCCACATCAGGCGACTCGTTCTTTATCGCCTTTGCTACGCCGTCGGAAGCGGTGACCTTTGCGCTGCGAATGCAGAGTCGCGTCGAAGATATGAACGAGGCCGAGGGCACCAACATCCAAGATCGTGTCGGAATCCATGTCGGAGAAGTCTACGCAGACAACGCCAAGGTGGCTGGCAAGACGTTTGACTTCAACGGCATCCAAGTCGATACAGCTGCTCGCATCATGTCGCTTGCGCAGGGAAAGCAAATATTGATGTCGCGATTCGCATACGACAATGCTTTCCAGATGCTCAACGGCTACGAAATCGATGGCATCCCCGATATCGAGTGGCGCAACCACGGTCTTTATGAGGTTAAAGGCGTGGAGGATCCGGTCGAAATTTGCGAGGTCGGCGAGCCCGGTTTTGCACCGCTAAAGCCGCCACCGGACTCCGAGAAAGCCAAGCGCGCAGGTAGCTATCGACGTTAAAGCAGCATCGCTCGCGCCAGTTCGCGTGCGCGTGACTGAATGTCGGTCGGGAACCGTTCGATCAGGCGATTGCTGACCGGTGAGGCGAGATCGATGGCGTTGATGTGAGCGCGGATGTCGTCTCGATGCAGCTGCTGCAGCAGTCTGTGCGACAAGGGCGACTGCCGTACGTCGAACTCTACTTTGCCGGTGGAGCCAGCGGCCAATACATCGAGTGCAGACATGCCGCTGGCGGTCGTCGTCATACGCAGCATGGATTTCAGGCGTGCGGGGATGAACGAGCGGCATCCGAAGCTGTCGGCCGATTCGATCAAGGCAGTTGCCAGCAACTTCGCGTGCATCACGTCCGCAATGACTTCGAGATTGCGCGCCGTCGATTCGAGTCGGTGTTGATGGTCTGATTGAATCGGTTCGCCATCGTACTGCCGGAAAATCACCGGCGCCGCGAGCGACGACAGAAAGCGAGTCATTTTTTGTAGCGTCTGACGATAGCTCGTGACACTGACCGATCCGCCGGCTCGCAGTTCGATCGATGACTCGTACATCAACCCCCAGGTGTCATCCAAGAAGGCCAATAAATCCGACTCGCCGAAGCTGCGGACATCCCGATTGGCAATGCGAACGGCTCGGCGGATATGCGAGCGCATATCCGACTCGTCGATCTGCGATCGATGCCGGTGATTGATGTCGACCAGCGCCGACATGTAAGAAGCCGCCAGCAAGTGCGGATCTTTGCGGAATGGAACGGTGGCTTCTATCCCGAGCGAGACGGCCGCTAGATGTTCCGCATCCAGCACTGCGTCCAATGCCTTACAGGCGATGAGAGCGCTCAAGAACTCGTTCTGTCCTGCAAATGGCGACAAGGTTTGCGTGTCAGAGAAACCGAAGCAGCGCTTGACGATATCGAACACGGGATCCTGTAGGGCCTCAGCAGAGTCGAGCAGTCTGAATTCACCGCTGTCGCCTCTGTTCACCAAACCAGTGAGGTAATGCTCGCTATCAGGCGGCAAACCGCCGTCGACGCCCGCTTGGACGATGTCGTGGAACAAGCCGATCAAGGCGTCGAGGGGGTCGTTCGATTCGGCCACCATCAATGCATGCGCGAGATCATGGTAGTGGCGCGTCGGCAAGTTCATCGAGCGATCGACAAGTGCTATCAGCGTCTCCAGATGTGTTGCGGTGCACTGCGGCGCGAGATGGCCGAGTGCCCATCGCAACAACGGTCGACAGGTCAATGCTCCACTCATTTCTCTTTCATCACCCAAACGCCGTTCCACTCTCCCGCCGGGGGATGAGCTTCTAGATAGTGGCAGCGATCAATATATGTCTGTGACAGATGATCTTCCGGATTCAGCTTCAAACAGAGCTCGAAGCCCGCCTTGGCCTTTTCCCAGTCGCCCGCGCGGTATGCCTGCATGGCGTCGCCAAAACGAGTAATGACATCAATCATGTTCGGGAAGGTCTTGTTGTCGTGATAATCGAGCACCTCGTAAACGCGAACCGGCTGTGTCTTGCCTTTGACGACGACGAGGTCGATGTCGCGATAGCGATAGGTGCCCTTTAACTTCAGGATAGTCGATTCGCTCGCCAGAATATGTGCTGAGTATGCCTTGCAAGCACTTTCGAGTCTCGCGGCGAGATTGACGCCGTCGCCGATGACGGTGTAGTCCATGCGCTTGGGTGAGCCGATGTTGCCGGAGACGACGGTGTCGGTATTCAAACCGATCCCCATATCCACCGTCTTCAGTCCTTTTTCGCGACGGATCGCGTTCCAGTCCCACATTTCACGAATCATCGAGATGGCCGCCTTCATCGCGCGGTCTGGATCATCTTCGTGCGGGGCCGGCAGACCGAAGCATGCCATGATCGCATCGCCGATGAATTTATCGAGCATGCCGCCTTGGCGATTGATGCACTCGACCATCAACGTGAAATATTCGTTGAGGAATGAGACGGTTCCCTGCGCGCCATACTCCTCGGTGATCGTCGTGAAACCGCGAACGTCGGTAAACATGATGGTGGCTTCTTTATTGGCACCACCGAGCAGATCGGAACCGCCACCCTCGAGCATCTGTGCGGCGATCGCCGGATCCATGTAGCGAGACATCGTCGACTTCATGCGCTTTTCAGAGCTGATGTCCTCGAACATCAGCATGGCACCGAGTTCCTTGTCGTTATCTGCGGCGCGAAGTGGCATGACGCTCGCGTTAACCGATCGTTCTACGCCACCGAGCGTCAACTGCGCATCGGGAAAGTAACCGCTTTCGCCCGTTTCTTTGGCAGACGCGATACTGTCGTTGAGCCAGCCGCTGCTCTCGCCGAGCAACTCGGTGAGCGGCTTTCCGATGACCGCGCTGCTCTTGGCGTCCCAAATCTTGAGTCCGGCGGAGTTGCAGGTCACGATCTTGCCGGCTGCATCCAGCGTGATCACGCCATTGGACATGCTTTGCAAGATACTGTCGTTATAACTCTTGACTCGTTGCACGTCGTCGAACAGCTTCGAATTCTCGAGCGCGATGGCGACTTGTGCAGTGAAAGCTTTTAGGCGCTGCTCGTCTTCCTGCGTAAAAACACCGGTCTCTTTATTGAGAACCTGAGTAACGCCGATGATGACGCCATGTTTGTTGAGGATTGGGGCACACAGGATCGAGCGTGTGAAAAAGCCGGTCTGACGGTCGAAGGAAGGGTTGAAGCGCAAATCGGCATAAGCGTGCGGGATATTGAGCGATTGACCGCTCGTGAAAACCTCGCCAGCAATCCCGAGATGCGATGGAAACCGTATCTCGGCGATCTCGCCGCCGGCAGAGACGCGAGAGAAGAGAGTTTTCGTGGTCGAGTCATACATGAAGATCGTTGCACGCTCTGCACGAAGCATCTTGGTCGTCTCGGCCACGACTCGCTGCAACAGACGGGAGAGGTCAAACTCTTGATTGATCTCCGAAACCAAACCGATGAACTTCATCTCTTTTTGACGAAGCTTCTCGGTGCGCTCGATGAAATGTAGGCTGCTGAGGGCAATGGCGGCTTGCGAAGTCATGTCCTGCAGCAGTTCCAGGTCGTCTTCCGTGAACGAACCTACATTTTTGTTCAAGCACTGCATGGCTCCGATGACTTCACCGGAGGCGAGACGGATCGGCACGCAGATGATGTTGCGCGTTTTATAGCCCGTCCAATCATCGACTTGGCGATTGAACCGTGGGTCCGAGTAAGGATCGTGGGTGATCACCGGTTCGCCCGTCTGGAATACATGCCCGGCGAATCCTGAGGTATTCAGTATGCGAATTTCTCGGACCAAGTCGCCCTGTGCCACTCGGGAGTACAGCTCGCCGGTCTCCGAGTCATTCAAGAACAACGTGCCGCGATCGCAGTCGAGTGCCCGTGCCGTGATATCCACTAACGTGCGTAACACGCTGACGAGATCGTTGGCAGCTGCACAACGTGCGGAGACTTCAAGCAGCGTCTCGGCCCGTCGCAATGCGACCGACTTGGTGAGTTTTTTCTTGCGCGCCGCTTTACGTTTTTGGGTTTCGGTATTCACTTGCGTTTTTCCAGTTCGAGTCGGAGCAGTTTGACCTGCTCCATCAGGTGAGTTCGTTCGAGCGAGAAGCCCGATTCCTGTCGCGTCAAGGTTGCTTGATGTGCAACCCGAAGGCCGTCCATTTCGATACGCATCGAGTCGATGGTGTCGCGTAACTGCTTCGCCTCGGCGGCACCACGTGCTTTTTCGGCTTGGGTTTCGGCGCGTCCTTGCGCAGCAGTTTCTTCGAGATTGCGTCGCAAACTATCGATGGTTTTACGGAGTTCGGAGATTTGGTTCGCGAAGTGCGTCTCGGTGGCTTGCACGTTGGCGCGCCCCACGGCTGCTGCGTTTTCAAGCTCGGCGCGCAAGCTCGCAACCGTATCTTGTAGTTGAAGATGGATGGCGCGCAGTGATGACAGCTCTGCATTCACTTGCTCAGTGGGAGTGGTCGACGTCGATTCCATATCAGCAGATCTATCCTTGGAGTTCTCGATACAGGCGCAGATATTCGTATGCTGAGTTTTCCCAGCCGAAGTTTTGACTCATTGCGGTCATCATCATTTGGCGCCAGCGAGTCTGGTCGCGATACACGTGGACGACGTGTTGAACGACATCCGACAACGACGTGAAATGTTCATCGAACATGAAGCCGGAATGGTGATCGACGGTATCCGCCAAGCCGCCGACGGATTGGACGACCGGCAGGGTTCCATAGCGCTTGGCGTAGAGTTGAGTCAGACCGCAAGGTTCGTGACGCGAGGGCATCAGAAGGGCGTCGCCGCCTGCCATCGACAAGTGGGCGAGTGGTTCGGAATAGCCGATATGGACACCGACCTGCCGAGGGAAGCGATTCTGGAGTTGTCGGAACTGCCACTCCAGGTGGCCATCACCGCTGCCGACCATCACGAGTTGGCCACCGGCTGCGACGAGGGTCTCGGTCGCATCGACGACCATATCGAGACCTTTCTGCCAGTTCAGTCGGCTGACGACGATGAAGATGGGCCCGGATGTATCATCCGACAGCCCAAAATGTCGACGAAGTTGCGCTCGGCAGTCGATCTTTCCTTTTAAGTCATGCTGATCGTACTGGGTAGGTAGATAAGTGTCGTGACGCGGATCCCAAGTGCCGTAGTCAACGCCATTGAGAATGCCGGTCAACCGGTCATCGCGAGCGCGAACGACAGCATCGAGGCCACCACCGTGTTTGCCGCGACTGATTTCTTCCGCATACGTGGGGCTGACTGTGGTGACGCGGTGGGCAAGCAGCATGCCTGCTTTCAGGAAGCAGAGATCACCAAAGAATTCGAGCGGGCCATAAGGCGCTGCCAGCCAATGCGCAAGCCCGAGTCGTCCGTAGTCGTGGGGAGGAAAGCGGCCCGGATAGTCGATGTTGTGAATCGTAAATACGGTTTTGACGGGCGGCCAGGTTTCGGTCAGATAGGCATGCGCGAGTGCCGGGTGCCAATCATGAACATGCAGCACGTCGGGGCGCCATTGCCGATCGAGCTCGCCCGCAGCGAGCTTGGCCGCTGCCCAGCCCAGCATGGCAAAGCGCAGTAGATTGTCATTCCAGTCGCCGTCGTGAGGGTGGGAGTAAGGATTGCCGGGGCGTTGAAACAACGCAGGTGCATCAACCACGTAAACAGCAGTTTTACGGCCGGGAAGAAATCCATACCAGATGCGCATCGTCGCCGTGCCGAAGAGTCCTGCCGCTTCATATACCGGCGTCGCACTTTCCAATGCCGCCATGATCGCAGGGAATCCGGGAACGATAGTGCGCGCATCAACGCCGATCTTGGCGAGCGCCTCTGGCAAAGCTGCAGTGACGTCCGCAAGACCGCCGGTTTTTACCCACGGGAATAATTCGGTCGTAGCGTGGAGTACGCGAGTCATGGATCGAGGCGATCGATCATCGATTGCGTGATCAAGGTAACGCCATTATCGCTGCGTACAAAGCGTCGGGCATCGTGCTCCGGGTCTTCGCCAACGACGAGTTCGGGTGGTACTTGGCAGTCTCGATCGACGACGACTCGACGCAGTCGAGCGCCACGACCGATTTGTGCGCCGGGTAGTACGACACCGAGTTCGACGATGGCATTGGAGTGCACACGAACGCCCGAAAACAGCAGCGAGCGTTCGACCGTGCCTGACACGATGCATCCACCGGATACGAGCGATTCGATCGCAATGCCGCGACGCTCGTCGGAGTTATGTACGAATTTGGCGGGCGGCAACTGCGGCTGATATGTCCAAATAGGCCATCGGTCATCGTACAAATTCAGCAAGGGGACGGTAGCCGTGAGATCAATGTTGGCGTCCCAATATGAGTCGAGCGTGCCGACATCGCGCCAATACGGTTCTGCATCCGTGCTGCGATTGACTGCGCTGCTTTCGAAGCGATGCGCAACGACTCGACCTTCGCGAACGAGCCTAGGGATCAGGTCGCGGCCGAAGTCGTGAGTCGACGCCGGATCTTGCGCATCACGCGCAAGCTCGCTGAGCAGGAATGCAGTATCAAAAATATAAATTCCCATCGAAGCCAGTGAGCGATGAGGGGAGTTCGGCAAGGTCGGTGGGTCGTGCGGTTTTTCGACAAAATCGGTGACTACGTCATCGTCGCTCGTATGGAGGATGCCAAAGCCAGAGGCTTGCTCTTTCGGGACCTCGACACAGGCGACCGTGCATCCACGTCCGTGCTCAACGTGGTGCGCCAAGGCGATCGCATAATTCATCTTGTAGATGTGATCGCCAGCCAAAATAATCGTGTAGTCGCAATTGAAGCTTTTGATTACTTCTTGGTTTTGATGAACGGCATCAGCGGTTCCTTGATACCAGACGTCGCTGCCCATTCTTTGATTGGCAGGCAAAACCTGAACGAATTCATTGAGCTCGCCGCGCAAAAAGCCCCAGGCCATTTGAATATGCCGAATGAGGCTATGGCTCGTGTACTGGGTCAGTACCGCGATGCGCCTAACGCCGGAATTGACTGCGTTAGAAAGCGCGAAGTCGATGATTCGAAATTTGCCGCCGAAGTGGACGGCGGGTTTGGAGCGTTTGGCAGTGAGGTCGAGCAGGCGACTGCCCCGACCACCGGCGAGCACGATCGCGGCGGCTCGGCGCGGCAGATCGAGGCTGGCCACGACATCGTTGCGAATCACGTGAAAACCCCCCGCTCCATCTTTCTAGTTGAATTAATCCATTTTGGAGCGATGCTAGGAGGCCATATCCCGTCGGATTCTTCAACGGGGTCTGCTGCTCTGAGGATGACAATGTGATGAAGCTGAATTGGCCCGAGTATCTGAGTGAGTTCTTCGGTACGGCGATCATGATGGCGATCGGTATCGGGGCGGTCGTCTTCATGTGGTCCGAGGGCAGCGTGATGACCGAACTCATTCCCTCCGAGCCGTGGCGCCGACTAGCGACCGGCATGCTGTTTGCGGGCGGCGGCACCGCAGTGGTGCTGTCACCGCTTGGTCAGCGTAGTGGTGGGCATCTCAATCCTGCGATGACCTTTGCATTTTGGTTGCGCGGCAAGATCACCCACACGGATGCCGCGATGTATGCGCTCGCTCAGACCTTAGGTGCGGTGCTTGGCGTTTTGGTTGTTGGTGCTGTCGCAAGCGAGGCTGCTGCGACCGTGAATCTCGGCATGACGACACCCGGCTCGGGTTACTCTGCGACCGTCGCGTTGGCGGCCGAGCTGATTATTACTTTCTCGTTGATATTTCTGGTTTTTTGGGCGGTCGATCGTCGTTCTGTCGCGCGCTATACACCCTATCTAGCAGGCGTGCTGATTGCCGTGCTGGTGATGATCGAAGCGCCGATCTCCGGAACGAGTTTGAATCCGGCCCGAAGTCTCGCGCCGGCTGCACTCATGGGGATGTTCGAGCACCTCTGGTTGTACTTCGTGGGGCCGATGGCGGGTGCCGTGTTGGCGGTCGTGGTCTATCGCGGTATCGGTGGAGAGACGACGGCGACGGGTTGCGCCAAGTTGCACCACACCGATCAATATCTTTGTCTTTTTGAAGGATGCGGCTACCGACGGATTCCAGCAGGCACCGTGTTGGTGCAAGAGGGGGCGGAGTCTGATCGCGCGTACATGATCCGTCGCGGTGAGGCAGAGGTACGAAAAGCCCAAAAAGACGGGAATTACGCGGTAATCGCGCGGCTTGGCCCTGGCGATTGGGTCGGTGAGATGGGTTTGCTGCTCGACTTGCCCCGTTCGGCATCGGTCGTCGCAGTGAATGATCTCGACGTCGAGCCGATGACCCGAGAAAACTTCGAGCACCTTATTGGTGCACACCCCGACGAGGCGCTGCGGTTGATGAAGCAATTAGCAAGTCGGTTGCACCAAGCGGATCAGCGACACACGCTTTGATGGCGAGACTCGATCTAAAAATGATCGTCGATCATTTTCGTCATCAGAATTTAATGCGCGCCCGCTTGTTTTCATTTCGGGAAAGATCCATTCTGAAGCGATAGACGCGGAGTCTCGACGAGTCCGCAGTGACAACAACAACAACGACGAATGACCAGCCGAGAAGAGCTGGCGCGACGTTCTGATTGGGGGGTTAAATGGGTAAAGCCAAGCAGACGGCCGAGCATGAGCGGCTGTCACAAGCCCGTGGTGGTTCTCCGTGGTATCGCTGGGGGCCATACCTGAGCGAACGTTCCTGGGGAACGGTGCGCGAGGACTACAGTTCCAACGGCGCGGCCTGGAATCACCTGACCCACGATATGGCGCGAAGCAAGGCCTATCGCTGGGGCGAGGATGGCCTCGCGGGCGTATCCGATCAGTATCAGTTGTTGTGTTTTTCTTTGGCGCTGTGGAATGGCCGTGATCCGATCTTGAAAGAGCGGGCATTCGGCTTGATTCCGGCCGAGGGCAATCACGGCGAAGATCTCAAGGAGTACTACTTCTACATCGACAGTACTCCGACCCACAGCTACATGAAGTACCTGTACAAGTACCCGCAAGCGGAGTACCCGTACGAGTGGCTGGTGCGAGAGAACGCGAGTCGACAGGGCCGCGGGCCGGAGTTCGAACTGCTCGATACCGGCACCTTCGATGAAGATCGCTATTTCGACGTCTTCGTCGAGTATGCGAAAGAAGGGCCGGAAGATCTCTGCGTGCGTGTCGAAGTCTGCAATCGCGGACCGGACGACTCGGAAATTCACCTGATTCCGCAACTTTGGTTCCGCAATATTTGGGGCTGGGGCGCCAATAAGAAGCGTCCGCCGAATATCAAGCTCGGTGCTAAGCGCGGTAAGCAAGTTCGCTTGGTTGCCGATGACAGTGAAGCCGATGGTCTCACCAATCTACCGTTCAAATATCAGCTCGGTAAACGTTACCTTTCAGCCGAGGCTGACGGCGAAGCGCTCTTCACCGATAACGAATCGAATGTCGAGCGTCTGTACGGCGTGATGCCCGAGAACGGCCGGCGTTTCTACAAAGACGCGTTTCATCGGCACATCATTCACGGTGAAACGGCCGCCACCAACCATGACCAGGAAGGCACGAAAGCCGGTATCCATTATCGCCGTGTCGTCCCGGCACGTGGTTCGGTCGTGTTCCACTTCCGTTTGTCCGATGACGGCAATGCGTCACTGAGCGACGTCGACTCGGTAATCACCCGTGCGCGGCGTGAGGCGGATGAGTTTTATCAGACCATCCATCCGAAGGGTGCGACGGAGGACGAGTGCCGCATTCAGCGACAGGCTTTTGCGGGCATGATGTGGTCGAAGCAGAACTACATCTTTGATGTCGAACAATGGCTGAAGGGCGACAACCCGAATTTGCCCCCGCCGGAATCACGTAATCACATTCGCAATCAGCACTGGCGCCATCTGAACTCGATGCGCGTGCTGTCGATGCCGGACAAATGGGAATACCCGTGGTTCGCTGCGTGGGATCTCGCGTTCCACACGGTAGCGATTGCGATCATCGATCCTGACTTCGCCAAGCAGCAGCTTTGGTTGATGTTGTTCGAGCAGTTCCAGCACCCGAACGGACAGATTCCTGCCTACGAGTGGGAATTCTCCGATCTGAACCCGCCGGTCCATCCGTGGGCTGTCTGGCGCGTCTACAACATGGATCGCGTTCGTTCCGGCACGGCGGATCGCGCATTTCTCGAACGCTGCTTCCACAAGTTGCTGATCAACTTCGCTTGGTGGATCAACAAGGTCGACAGTCGCGGCAACAACGTCTTCGAAGGTGGATTCTTGGGGCTCGACAACATCACGTTGTTTGACCGTTCCGAAAAGCTGCCGGGCGGCGCGGTGCTGGAGCAGTCTGATGCGACGGGTTGGATGGGTCTTTTCTGTCTCAACATGATGCGTATCGCGCTTGAGCTCGCAAAAGAGAACAAGACTTACGAGAGCCTCGCGACAAAGTTCTTCCAGCACTACGTCTACATCGGTGCAGCGATGAAGCGTCAGGGCGGACGTGATCACGACTTGTGGGACGACACCGATGGCTTCTTCTACGACGTGTTGCGTTACCCGGATGGTCACTACGAGAAGATCCGCGTTCGCTCGATGGTCGGACTCATTCCGATGTATGCGGTCGAGCGTCTCGAGACCGATTGGCTGAAGCAGTTCCCTGAGTTCAGTTCGAACCTCAACTGGTTCATGAATAATCGTTCCGAGCTGGTGGGACGCTGCATTTCGCGGATCGCCAATCCCGAAGGAGAGACGTTGGCGATGACCCTCGTCGATCGTCAGCAGCTCGAACGCATGCTGCAGTGGCTGTGCGATCCCGAAGAGTTCATGTCGGATTACGGCCTGCGCAGTCTCTCGCGTGCGCACCTCGCGCATCCGTTCCGCTTGGGCGGTAACGAGGTCGGTTACGAGCCCGGTGAGGCGGATTGCAAGATCAAGGGCGGCAACTCGAATTGGCGTGGCCCGATTTGGTTCCCGACTGCCTTCCTCATGATCGAGTCGCTACGCAAGCTCGCCAAGGCTCATGGTAACGATCTGAAGGTGACCGATCGTTATGGTAAGAGTTGGACGATCGACGAGATCGCCCGTACTCACGCCAATCGATTGATCGCCGTGTTTGCACGCGATGCGAACGGTCGTCGACCCGAGTACGGCAATATCGAGAAGTTCCAGTCGGATCCGCACTGGCGCGACTACCTCACTTTCCACGAGTACTTCCACGGCGACACGGGCGTGGGTCTCGGTGCATCCCACCAAACGGGTTGGACCGGCCTCGTTGCTTCGTTGATCGACGAATGGCGTTCCCACTGATTTAGCTGCTCAAACAGCAGGAGTCATTTCATGTCATACCAACCTTTGAAAGGTCAGAAAGCGCTCGTGACGGGTGCGAGTTCCGGCATCGGCGCCGGTGTTGCCATCGCGCTCGGTCAAGCCGGTGCCGACGTGGTCGTGAACTACGCGGGTAATTCGGCGGGAACGATTCCGGTCATTGCCGCGATCGAAGCTGCCGGCGGTCGTGCTATCGCGGTGCAGGCTGACGTTTCCGACGAAGCCCAAGTCGAGGCGATGTTCGACAAGATGATGGCGGAGTTCGGCGGCGTCGATATTCTCGTGAACAACGCCGGTCTTCAGCAGGACGCCGCATTCCACGAGATGACCTTGGCTCAATGGAACAAGGTCATGAACGTCAATCTGACCGGTATGTTTCTCTGCAGCCGTCGCGCTGTGCGCGAAATGATGAAGCGCGGCGTTCAGCCAGGTAAATCGCCGGCTGCCGGCAAGATCATCTGCATGTCGTCCGTGCACGAAGTCATTCCGTGGGCCGGTCACGTGAACTACGCGGCGTCGAAGGGCGGCGTGAAATTGTTCATGCAGAGTCTGTCGCAGGAAGTGGCACCTCTGAAGATTCGTGTGAACTCGATCGGGCCAGGCGCTATCGCTACGCCGATCAATCGTCCGGCATGGGAAACGCCCGAAGCTCTCGAGAAGTTGCTCGAGTTGATCCCGTACGGTCGTGTCGGTCAGCCTGCTGATATCGGCAAGGCTGCCGTTTGGTTGGCATCCGATGATTCCGATTACGTCAACGGCCAGACGATTTTCGTCTGCGGCGGTATGACGCTCTATCCGGAGTTTGCAGACGGCGGTTGAGATGACGACGAAGGTCGCGATTGCGGTAGTGGGGTCTGGGCCGGGCGGGCTGAGTGCAGCTGCCCGGGCTGCTGAGGTTGGTGTATCGCATGTGCTGCTCGAGCAAACGGCAGCACATTCGAACACCATTCAGAAGTACCAGAAGGGCAAGCACGTCATGGCTGAGCCCAACATCCTTCCTCTGCGCAGTCCGATGCGTTTCGAGGCCGGTACTCGCGAAAAGATCCTCGGCGAATGGGCCGAGGGTCTTACCGAACACAAGGTCAATATTCGCTACGGCGCTGAAGTCGTCGGCATTAGCGGGGCTAAGGGCGACTTCCACCTCAAGCTTCAGGATGGAAGTGAGGTGCTCGCCGAGAACGTCATTCTCGGTATCGGACTGCAGGGCAATCCGCGTCGTCTGGGTGTTCCGGGCGATGGTCTGCCTTGTGTGCAGTACACGCTCGATGATCCCGACGAATACAAAGGTGAAACGATCGTCGTGGTCGGCGCTGGTGACGCGGCCATCGAGAATGCCGTAGCACTCTCGAAGCAAAATACGGTCTATCTCGTCAATCGATCCGGCGAGTTTTCCCGCTGCAAAGACGGCAACCTAGCGCTGATTCTGAAGACGGTCGAGGCGGGCAAGGTTATCTGCCTGTATTCGACGCAGTGCGCCTCTCTGGCTGAGACACCAGGTGGTGAAAAGCCCTATCTGTTGTCTTTGAATACGTCGACCGGCGACATGCAGTTGCCTTGTGATCGCATCATCGCGCGCCTTGGTGCGACGCCACCGCGCAAGTTCGTCGAATCCTGCGGGATTAAGTTTCCCTCGAGCGATCCCTCTTCACTGCCGGTACTTTCGACATCATACGAGTCGAATGTTCCGGGGCTGTACGTGATCGGCGCCTTGGGTGGATACCCCCTGATCAAACAAGCGATGAATCAAGGCTACGAAGTCGTCGAATTCATTCGTGGTAATCCGGTCGCGCCTGCTGACGAACCGTTGTTAGCGGCTAAGTTTGCCGGGATTCCAGGACATCGCTCGGTTTCGGATACCTTGCAAGCGATGCAGCAACGTATTCCCTTGTTTACCGAGGTGAATCCGCTGATGTTCCGCGAGCTTTTGCTCGGCAGCACGATTCACGTGCTCAATCCGGGTGATGTCGTCTTTAAGCGCAACGACTACACCAATTCTTTCTACACCATCTTCAACGGTGGCGTAGAGATCCAGATTGACGATAACAATCCTGCCAAGCGCATT